>Ga0334722_10005460_pt1 | contig 12833 bp, 10 predicted proteins | sample C3_bottom_MG_FD_207210 | JGI IMG/M metagenome (GOLD analysis project Ga0334722, IMG submission 207210) | Sediment microbial communities from Yellowstone Lake, YNP, Wyoming, USA - C3_bottom | ecosystem: Environmental > Aquatic > Freshwater > Lake > Sediment | place: USA: Wyoming | collected...
GCGTTGGTGAACGGAAGCTCGAGGCGTACGGCGGGGAGATTCTGGCGCTGGTCTGACGACCGCGCTACATCGTGCGCAGCCGCTCCGCGGCGCGCTCGAGCGCCTTGTCGTGCGTCCAGAGCGTGGCGTCACTGAGTCGTGCCGCGGCGAGCAGGTGCGCATCGACGATACCCAGGCCCGTGCCCGCGAGCCGACCGCGCTCGATGAGGGCGAGCACTTCGCCCGCTGACGCCTCGACGGCCTTCGGCAGGAGGTGAAGCAGTTCGAGCGTCGTGCGGCGCGCCGTCAGGTTGCCGCAAGCCAGTTCACCGATGACGAGGCTGTGCATGAGCACCTCGCCCGCGTCGAGCAGGTCCGCCAGCCGCGCATTGCGGCGATGGAAATGCCCGACCCAGACAGAGCTATCGACCAGAACCACGGCGCGTCCTGGCGACGGTCGTGGCGGACCGGCGCCGCGGTGCGAGGTCGAGATCGGGCATGCTGCCGCCAAGCCTGGCGAGACGACGGGCCGACTCGCGCGCGATGAGCGCCTGGAGTCCGGCGTGCACCACGGCGGTCTTCTCGGTCAGGCCGGTGAGTTGGAGCGCGCGCGCGAGCAGGGTATCGTCGATGTTCATGGTCGTCTTCATATGTATCAATATGTACATGCGGTACATACATGCAAGATGATCCCAAGGATACCCCCAGAGGGGCCGTACGCGTCACCGGGCTGTTGCCGTTGTGGTCGAAAGCACGCGGGACTCTGCCGCCGGCGTGGGTCGCCGGCGTGGCATCCCGGGTGGCGCCGCCGTGTCCGGTCCTTCATGTTGAAAGCAACCGTCCCCCCAACGACAGGTGATCGACCCATGACGTTTCGCCTTCGCTCACGCGCCGCCGCATGCGTGCTGGCCGCGCTCTTCGCCGCTCCCGCCGCACGGGCGCAGAACCCGGAACTTCCGATGCTCGGCAAGTGGACCGGAGTCTTCCGCCCGATCCTCATGACGCAGGACAGCCGGAATGCGGCCGGCGAGGCGGGGCGCATCACGGGCACCGTCGACATGCAGCCCGTGCACGAGAGCGGCGTCGACCTCTACAACGTGGTCATTCAGGTCTCGTCCAATCATCAGGGTGAGACGATGGAGTGGGGCGTGTCGATGGGGCGCTGCGGGTCCAAGCTCATCATGATCGAGCACGCCAACCAGTTGCCGTCGTTCGACACGCGCGCGGGAGGCGAGGGCGAGGTGCGTCACACGGTGGCGCTTCCGATGGACGCCAAGCACACGTATCAGGTGGGGCTCTTTCGCAACGGCCACTCGCAGCAGAACATGGTGGCCTGCGCCAACCTGAAGTACGACGACCGCCTGCGGTAGGCGGTTGCCACGGGTAGAACGAAGAAAGCCAGGGTCTTGCGACCCTGGCCTTCCTGCATCCATGCACCCTGTCGGTCAGGGGACCGCGGTGCGCGGCGGACGCGACGGCTTGGTGCCGTTCATCCGGGGACGCGGGCCGTTGCCCACCTCGACCGTGAGGTCCTTGAGGTAGCTGGTGATGCGCATGAAGTGCGGATAGTCGATGAACTCGGCTTCGTCCGACAGCTGGTGATAGTCGCCGTGCAGGCCGGTGAAGAAGAAGGCGATGGGCACGCCGGCGCGCGCGTAGTTGATGTGGTCGCTGCGCCCGTAGAGGTTGTTGTAGCCGCTCCACGCGATGGTGGTGTCGAACTTGAAGTCGAGCGCCAGCGGGCGGGCGAGCTTCTTGTTCACGCTCGTGACGGTCTCGCCGAGGTCCTTGGAGTCGAACGACGACCCGATGACGCCGACGAAGTCGTCACCGCCGCCGGGGAGGTCTTCGGCGCGGCCGCGGCCGATCATGTCGATGTTGATCTGCGTGACGACGCTGTCCATGGGCACCGTGGGGTTGGACGCGAAGAACGCGGAGCCGATGAGCCCGGCTTCCTCGCCGGTGTGCCAGATGAAGATGGTGCTGCGCTTGGGCTTGACCTTCATGGCCTGCATGAACTCGGCGATCTCGAGCACGCCCATCGAGCCCGACCCGTCATCGTCGGCGCCGTTGCGCACCGAGTCGAGCCGTGCCTTGGGATGCAGCTTGCGGATGCTGTCCATGTTCACGCGGATCGTCGCGAGTTTCGCGGCGTCCACCTGGATCATGTTGTTGGCGAGCAGCAGCCGGTTGCGCGCGTCGTTGAACGCCTTCACGGAATCCTTGTCCGCCGGCGTGGCGCTCATGCCCACGTGATCGTTGTGCGCGCCAATGGCCACGTACTGGTTCTTGAGCACGGGGTCGCTGCCGGGAATGATGGCGACGACGTTGCGCGCCCAGTCGGTGGGCAGCTCGATGAAATCGAGCGACGCGGAGACGCTGCCACCGGTGGCGCCGAGTGCGAGGCCGTCGGTGGTGCTGCGCCCGAAGAGGCGCGCGGCGGCCGCGCGCGTGAGGCGAATGCTGGCCTGCGGCGCGAGCTGGTCGATCTGCTGCTTGAGCAGCGTCATGGAGTCCACGGGCGCAGTGGGCGCACCGGGGCGGCCGCCACCACCGCGCATGGCGGACGAGGACGCCATGGTGGGCTGGTTGAGTGCCGCACGCTGTGCGGGGGTGAGCGTGTCAAGGTTGATGGTTGCGATGGCCACCGCGCCGGCGAAGCGCGTGGGCTGCGGGCCGAAGCCCGGGAAGCCGCCGCCTGGCCCCCCTGCTCCGCGACCGCCGGCGGCCGGCGGCGCCGGCGGGGCGGGGAGGAGCACGACGAACTTGCCGTTGGCCTGCGCGGCCGTGATCTGCTTGGTGGTGTCGTCCGCGACGCCGCCGAAGATCACGGTGACGGCGCTGATGGCGCGCGGTGCGCGCGTGCCCGGGACAGCCACCCAGTCCTTTTCCCACGCCAGCGGATTGCCGTCGGCGGTGAGGCGGGAGTGGTTGGTGAACTGGCGCGTATGGTACGGCAGCACCTGGAAGTAGGTGCCGTTGTCGCCCGCCGGCACGAGCCCGAGCCGCTTGACCTCGGCGGCGATGTAGTCGGTGCCCATCTTGTTGCCCACGCGGCCAATCTGGCGGCCCTGCATGGAGTCGTGCGAAAACGCGTACAGGCGAATCTGCAGGTCGCGCACCGTGATGGCGCTCGTGGTGGGCGCCGGCGCCACCGAGGCCGGGTTGCCGTACTTGTTGAGCTTGCCCTGCGCGCTCGCGACGGCCGGCGCCGCAGTGGCGAGCAGGGCGAGGGACAACAGGAAGAACCGGGTGTGCCGCATGCGGGCTCCAGCGTGAGGTTGGCTCTGAACGGACCAGAAGAAAGTACGTGAACCGGAAGGGTTCCGTTGCGGGGCGGGGAGGGGTGCGGGGGTGTGGCGCTCCGGGATGCCGACGGACCACACCACTTACCTTTCATCATGGCACTCCTCGGCCTGAAGGACGTCACCATCGCCTTTGGCGGTGCGCCGCTGCTCGACGGCGCGGGCTTTGCCATGGAGCGTGGCGAGCGCGTCTGCCTGCTGGGCCGCAACGGGGCGGGCAAGAGTACGCTGATGAAGCTGCTCGACGGGACCCTGCGTCCCGACGCGGGCGAGGTGGTGCGCCAGACGGGCGTGACCGTAGCGCGCCTGGCGCAGGAGATTCCGGACGACATCGCGGGTTCCACCTACGACGTGGTGGCCGCCGGGCTTGGCGACCTGGGCAGCCTGCTGGCGAGCTATCACCTGGCGACGCACGACGTGGGCATGCGACCGGGCGACGCGACGCTGCGCGAACTGGATCGCCTGCACCACGCGCTCGACTCCGCCCACGCGTGGCAGTTGCACACACGCGTGGAGACGGTGCTCGAGCACCTGGGACTCGACGCCGACGCACCGTTTGCCAAGGCGTCGGGCGGACGCAAGCGACAGGCGCTGCTGGCGCGCGCGCTGGTGGCATCGCCCGACATCCTGCTGCTCGACGAGCCCACCAACCACCTCGACATCGATGCGGTGGAATGGATGGAGTCGTTCCTCATCGACCGCGAGGCGACGCTGCTGTTCGTGACGCACGACCGCGCGTTCCTTCGGCGGCTGGCGACGCGCATCGTCGAACTGGACCGGGGCGCGGTGCGCGACTGGGGCGGCGATTACGACAAGTATCTCGAACGCCGCGAGGTGGCTCTGGCCACCGAGGCGCGCGAGTGGGCAGAGTTCGACAAGAAGCTCGCGCGGGAAGAGGTGTGGATTCGCACGGGCATCCGCGCGCGGCGTACGCGCAACGAGGGGCGCGTGCGGTCGCTCGAGGCGCTGCGCCGGGAACGCGGCGCGCGCCGCGAACACACCGGTGCGGTAAAGCTGCAGGCGCAGGAAGCCGAGCGGTCTGGGCGGCTGGTGGTGGAAGCGAAGGGCGTGCACTTCGCGTACGGCGACCGGCCGATCATCCACGACTTCAGCACGACCATCATGCGCGGGGACCGGGTGGGCGTGATTGGGGCGAATGGGTCGGGGAAGACGACGCTGCTGAGATTATTGCTCGGCGAGATTGGGACTGCGGGCACGGGCACTGGCACGGGCGGATTAGCGGGCACGGGCACGGGCACAGAAAGCGGCAGCGGAAGGGTGCGGCATGGTACCGGCCTCGAGATTGCCTACTTCGACCAATTGCGCGAGCAGCTGGACTCCGAGCGCAGCGTCTTTGACAGCATTGCCGACGGCGCCGACTTCGTGGAGCTGGATGGCGGGCGCAAGCATGTGACGGGCTACCTGGGGGATTTTCTCTTTCCTCCGGACCGCGTGCGAACCCCGGTGAAGGCGCTGTCGGGTGGCGAGCGCAACCGGCTGCTGCTCGCCCGGCTCTTCACGCGCACGTTCAACGTGCTGGTGCTCGACGAACCGACCAACGACCTCGACCTCGAGACGCTCGACCTGCTCGAGGAGCTGCTCATGGAGTATTCGGGGACGTTGCTGGTGGTGAGCCACGACCGCGACTTTCTGGACAATGTCGTCACGAGCACGCTGGTGCTCGACGGGCGCGGCCGGGTGGACGAGTTCGTCGGCGGGTACACCGACTGGGTGCGACAGCGTCGCGTCGCGACGGTCGCGGACGCGCCCAGGAAGGCGGTGCCGGCGCCGTCGAAGCCGACCGTGAAGCCGCGCAAACTGAGCTTCAAGGAAAAGAACGAACTGGAGGCACTTCCCGGCGCCATCGATGCACTCGAAGCCGAACGCGCGGCGCTGTACGCGCAGCTCTCGGACGCGGCATTCCTGCGCGACGGCGCCGCGGTGGCCACGGCCAAGGCGCGGCTCGCGCTCATCGACGCCGAGGTGGAGCGCGCCGCGGCGCGCTGGGTGGAACTCGAGTCCGTCGCGACGGACGCGATGCGCGGGGCGTAGGGCTCGTGGCGCCGGGCGCGTGGCGCGGTCGCCGGCGCATCGCCGTGCGCGCCCTAATTGCGCATCTTTCAGGGTACCTGTTGTGCACCTCCTCACACCGCATTGTGCCATCATGACCATACGCACTGCTTCGATCTTCGCCCTGCTCGCCGCCGCCTCGCTGGCCAGCGCGCAGGAGCCGGCTCCCGCGACCGTCGCTGCCCCGGGCCACTTCGCCGGGGCGGTGCGCGCCCAGTCGTTTGGCGGCGCCAAGGATGCGAATCGCTTTTCCGGCAACGTCGACATCACGCACGCCGCCTCGGGTCGTGCAGGCCTCTACAAGGTCGCGATGCGCCTGTCGACCAGCGGTTACGGAGGCAACTCCAGCAACATGCTGATGTGGAGCATCTCGCCCGGCCGCTGCGGTTCGCAGGTGCAGCCGCTCCTGCCGCCCAGTGGCCTGCCGCCCATCGAGATGCGTTCCGGCGGCGCGGCGGAGCTGGAGTGGGAGGGGGCGATCATGCTCGCGGAGAACGCCACCTATCAACTGGTCATCTACGACCGCGGCATGAACCAGCAAGACATCGTGGCATGCGCCAACCTGAAGTACGACGCAGGCAAGAAGTAGACGGTCGCCGGCTCACATTCCCGGTTCAGCAGCCGTAGTGAGTACGAGGGAATGTGTCACGAAGCGTCCGTCACGCAGAGGAACACTTGAAAACAAATCATCGCATCACGCCATTCCTGGCCGCTGTGCTGCTGGTTGCACCCGCGTCGGGCACGGCGCAGACGTTCAAGGTGGAGAAGTTCAATATCGGTGGCGACGGCGGCCACGACTACATCACCGCCGAACCCGGCACGGGCCGCGTCTTCATCTCGCGTGGCACGCACGTGATGGTGGTGGACGGCCGCACGGGCAAGCTGATTGGCGACATCACCGACACGCCGCGCGTGCACGGCGTGGGGCTCGCGATCAGGGAGAAGCACGGATTCACCACCAATGCCGGCGACTCGACCGTCACGATGTTCGACCTCGAGACGCTGCTGCCCATCCAGAAGATCGTGGTGTCGGTGGGCGGACTCGACGGCATCATGTACGACGATGCCTCGCGACAGATCGTGCTCACCAACCACAGTAACCCCGGCACCGTGGTGACGCTCGACGCGAAGTCGGGTGAGGTGTCGGGAACGGAGATTCTCGAGGACAAGGCGCCGGAGGGCGCGGCCACCGACGGCAAGGGCAAGATGTACGTGAACAACGAGACGAAGAACACCATCCAGGTGGTCGACGTGCGGGACATGAAGGCGCTCGCCAGCTGGCCGCTTGCGCCGTGCGAGGGACCGACGGGGATGGCGATGGATCGCGCGACGAAGCGCATCTTCGCGGGATGCAGCAAGACCTCGGTGGTGGTGGATGCCACCACCGGCAAGGTGGTGGCCACGATCGCCAACGGCGACGGCGTCGACGCGCTGGGATATGACGTGGGTGAGAAGCTCATCTACATTCCCGCCGGTCGCAGCGGCAATGTGACGGTGGTGCACCAGGACGGACCGGACAAGTACACCGTCATCGCCACCGTGCCGACGATGGTCGGGGCGAAGACGATCGCGGTGGATCCGGTATCGCATCGGGCCTACGCGGTGGCGCTCGAGCGCGGGCCGGCACCGGTACCGGCGCCGGGTGCGGCGCCGCCGGCTGGTGGCCGTGCACCGCAGGGGCCAATCATCGGTGCGTGGCTGATGGTCATTTCGCACTAGCCCTGTTACAGTCGCAGTGGCAGGCGTCCGGGTCGCGGCGACCCGGACGCCTGCTAGCTTCTGTGCATGGCGCTGCGGCTCGTCATCATCCTCTGCTGGTTTGCGTGGGCGGTGTATCGCGCCCTGACGCAGTCCATCGACGTGCCGACGTTTCACCTGGACGGCGCGTTCCAGACGGCCAGCGCCCTGTACCGCCTGCACGCCGGGCAGTTCCCGGGACGTGACTTCCTGCCGTACCTCGGCATCGGCCCGACCTTCACGTTGTATCCGCTGTTCCGCATGGACGGCGCCGACATGGCGGCCGCCGTCTTCGCCGCGCACCTGATGGTTGCGGTGGCCGCAGTCGCCGCGACGTCGCTGCTCTGGCACCTCGTCTGGCGACCCGCGCGGATTGCGACGTCCGTCGCGGCGGGTGCGTGCGTCGTGGCGACGTACCTCGCGGTGTCGCCGTACCTGCCGAGCGTGCTCGTCGTCGATGTTGTCACACCGGGACACTCGTTGCGCCCGGTGCGGTCGGTGCTGCCGTATCTCGTGGGTTGGGTGTGGCTGATCGTATTGCGGTACGTGCCGCTGGCAAGCCGGCGATTGGCGATGGCGGCGCTCATCTCGGCGGGGAGCCTGCTCTGGTCCAATGACTACGCCGTGCCCACCGTGGTGCTCTTCGCGTGCTTCGCAGGCATGGAGGCGTGGCGACGCGGAGAGTTCACCATTGGACGTGCAACGCGCTACGCACTGCTGGCGGGCGCGGCGTGGATGATGCTGCTGACGATGGCCACGTTGGGGCATCCCGTCCGCTTCCTGCAGTACAACCTGCTCGACGTTGCCGGCGACCAGTGGTTCTACTTTGGCGGCTATCGTGCGGTGGATCGCGTGTTCGACGTGGTCCAACTCTGCCAGGTGATGCTCGATCAGGGATGCACCGTTGCGTTGCTCGTTCTCGCGGCCACCACGGGCGCGGTGCTCGTCACCCGGCGCATCGAGCACGCACTGCTTGCATGGATCGGCTTCGTCCTGCTGGCGGGCGCGATTCTGGCGACCGTCGGCGGGCACGTCAGCGCGTACTTCGAACCGTTCCGCTACTGGGGCGTGGCGACCGCGGGCATCGGCGCGGTGCGGTTGTGCTGGCTTGCCATCGAGTGGGCGGTGCCTGATGCCCGAATAACCGTGCAGGGCGCTCGACTGGTAACGCTCGGTGCGTGCGTGCTGTGGGTGGCATCGCTGGCCGGCGCGGCGGCCGAGCGCCGGATGCTGCGCGCAGAGGCCGCGTCAGATGCGCGACGATTCTTCGTGCCAGAACTCGGCGGGTACCTGCGCACCGAATTCCGCGACTACATCACCCTGGCGCGCACGACCCCGCGCGGGCGAGAGGCCGAAGAGTACTGGGGGCTGTGGAGTGCCACGCGCCGCACCTTTCCGCCGTGGCCGGTGGATGCCGTGATGCACGCGCTGGGGCGCACGCGCCAGGATGTGATGCAGCAACTCGGTCAGGTGGATCGCATCATCACCACGCGCCGCGCGTTTGCATCGGGATACCAGCCGTGGAGCCTCAGCCAGAACTACTGGTTTTACGCACCACTGATGTCGCAGTGGGAGCAGGCATTCGTCGCGCCAACCACCGTCGTGTGGACGCGCCTGCCGGATGCGCGCACGGCCAGCACCGTCGGGTGTCGCGTGCGCACTATCGGGTATCCGCTCGTGTTCATGGAAGCGTCAGCGCCCGGCATGTACGAGGTGTCGTTGCGGTACCGCTACACGGGGAGCCGCCGGGTGCTACTGATGGCGCGCAACAACGTGGCGTTGCGGTACTACGCTGGCGAAGGCTACGTGTCGCTCGACCCGCGCGCGGAGACGGGTGTCTTTCCGGTGCGCGTGCGTGCGGCGGGCACCACGGCCGTTGGTGTGCGCGTGGTGGGTGGACGTGAAAAGGACCTCATGATCCTGTCCTGCGACGCGCGGCGATTGCCGGCGCGGGACGTCGTGGAGCTGCACTAGCGCGTCGGCTACTTGCCGCGCGCATGCAGGCGGCGGGCGGCCCAGACGCCGCCAATGAAACCGCCGAGGTGCGCCTGCCAACTGATGCCCAACTGTCCGGGAAGCACGCCGAGCACCATGCCGCCCCACATGGCCGTGACGCCGAGGCTCAGGAGCATGGGCCACACGCGGCGCGCAAACCAGCCGCTGAGCATCAGGTAGCCGAGGTATCCGAAGATGACGCCGCTGGCGCCGATGTGTACGCTGCCCGGTGCGCCGAGTGTCCACGCACAGAGGCCGGCGCCGAGGGCGGCTGCGGCCGACACGAACCAGAACCGCCGGTGTCCGGCAAAGGCGAGCACCACCCAGCCGAGCACCAGGAGGGAAATGCTATTGGCTACGAGGTGCGCGACGCTGCCGTGAAGGAACGGCGCAAAGAGAATTCCCCAGAGTCCGTCGACCGTACGCGGCACGATGCCGAAGCGATTGAGCGCACCGCCGAGCACTGCATTGGCGCCGAGGGCCGCCCACGACACGGCGAGCGGCGCGCCGAGCGTGACGGCCTGCGCCTTGACGGTGCCGGCGAGTGAGGTGACGGAGCGAATGGCCGGCGAACGGCGGGACGACGGGATGATTGGCATCACTCGAAAATGAACAGTGGCGGCGGCTGGATTGGAAGGCGGGTGGCCGACAGGCCGGAACGGCCGGCGTGTGGAACGACGTTGGCTTCCCCTCCGTCGGGCACGTACGTTTGGGCGTTGCCATCGGGCATCGGTCGCGTGGCAACCTCGACGATGATTCTCCACCAGTGAGCCGCACATGGACTCCGCACGCCGCGATTTTCTCAAGAGCTCAGCCACCGCCGCCGCTGCGTTGACGCTTGGATCGAACACCGCAGGCGCGGCCGAACCAGCCGCGCGCGCCCCTGACGAGACGGTGAGCGCGTTTGAGCGCCGCATGCTGCGTGCCCGCCCGGTGCCGTTGGCGAAAGTACGGCTCACGGGCGGCCCGTTGAAGCACGCGCAGGAGATCACCGCGGCGTACCTTATTTCGCTCGAACCCGAGCGGATGCTGGCGCCCTACCGCGCGCGCGCCGGTCTCGAGAAAAAGGCGGAGCCGTACACCGGATGGGATGGTGGCGGTCGCAATCTCACGGGGCACATTGCGGGGCACTACCTGTCGGCCGTGTCGCTGATGTACGAGGCCACCGGTGACGCGCGCATGAAGGAACGCGCCGATTACCTGGTGCGCGAGTTCGACGTGATTCAGCGCAAGCATGGCGACGGCTACCTGGGCGCCCTCGAGGGACTGCGCGAGGCGTTCGCGGCGGTGTCGAAGGGGGAGATCCGGTCGGGCGCCTTTGACCTCAACGGTCTCTGGTCGCCATGGTACACGCTGCACAAGACGTACGCGGGGCTGCGCGATGCGTACCGCCACACGGGCAACACGCTCGCGCTGCAGGTGGAGACGCGCTACGCCGGGTGGGCCGAGCGCGTGCTCGCGCCGATGTCCGACGCGCAGGTGCAGAAGATGCTGCTCACGGAGCATGGCGGGATGAACGAGGTCCTTGCCGACTTGTACGCCGACACGGGCGACAAGCGGTGGCTGGCGCTCTCGCTGCGATTCGAGCACCACGCGTTCACCGATCCGCTCAAGCGGCACCAGGACAACCTCTCGGGGAAGCATGGCAACTGCCAGATACCGAAGCTCGTGGGGTCGGCGGCGCGGTACGGCTACACGGGCGAGGGTGAAGACCTCGTGGCGGCCACGTTCTTCTGGGACCGCGTGGCGCAGCATCACAGCTATTCCAGTGGCGGCCATGGTCTGAGCGAGTACTTCGGGCCGCCCGACACGCTGGCGCCCCGAGTAGACGGCCGCGCCGCCGAAACGTGCAACGTCTACAACATGATCAAGCTCACGCGGCGCCTCTTTGCGCTGCGACCCGACGCCGCGTTCGCCGACTTCCACGAGCGCGCGCTGTTCAACCATATTCTCGCGTCCATTGATCCCGAGGATGGGCGCACGTCGTACATGGTGCCGGTGGGGCGCGGCGTGCAGCAGGAATACCAGGACATGCAGCGCGACTTCACCTGCTGCGTGGGCAGCGGCATGGAGAGCCACGCGCTGCACGGGCTGGGCGTCTGGTACGAGTCGAACGACACCATCTGGGCGAACCTGTTCGTGCCGTCCACCGCGGAGTTCGCGCTCGCCGGGGCGCGCCTCGCCATGGAGACGACCTTTCCCGAGGGCGACTCGGCGACCATCCGCGTGACGCTGCCGAAGCCAGCCGCGTTCACGCTGGCCGTGCGCCGCCCCGTGTGGGCGGGCGACGGCTTTGCCGTGTCGGTGAACGGCAGTGCCATCGACCAGCCGAAGCTCGACACGCTGTACGATCCCGTGGCGGGCGGTCGCCCTGGCGGAGTCGGCGACGAGTCGGTGGCGCGCGCAAGCACCTACGTGCGCATCACGCGCACGTGGAAGAGCGGTGACACCGTGACGCTGGCCCTTCCCAAGACGCTGCACCTCGAACCCACGCCGGACAACGCGAACGTGACGGCCATCATGTGGGGGCCGCTGGCGCTGGCGGCGGACGTCGGGCCGCGCGACACGAAGCGCGGCGAGGAGGACCCGTCGGGACCAGTGCCGATGATCGTTGCGGAGTCACGGTCGCCCGACGCATTCCTCGAGCCGGCCGGACGTGCCGGCGAGTTTCGCACACGCACCGCTGCGCGGTGGCTCGATCGCGCGGCCGCTGCGCCGACGATGACGTTCGCGCCGTTCTACCGCACGCATCGCCGCACCTACAGCGTGTACGTCGACCTGCTGGACCCCATGAGTTTTGCGTCGCTGAAAGGCGTGAAGGATGGCGAGCGCGCGCACGCCGCGGCGATGGATGGTGCGACGATCGGACGGGTGATGCCGGGAGACGCGGAGTTGGAGAAGGCAGCCAACTACCAAGGAGAACCAGCAAGCCGGCCGGTGGGGCGTGGCAACCGGCGGCCGAATCGCGGTGGAACAGGATGGTTCTCGTACGACCTGAAGGTGGACGCCACGCTGCCGATGACGCTCGCCGTCATGTACTTCAACGAACACGGACTGCCCGCGCCCCAGGGCAATTTCTCCATCCGCGTGAATGACGCGCTGCTGGCGCACTACGTGGCCAACACGGGACGGTCGGGGTTCTACGAAGCGGAGTACGCCATTCCGTCCGCCCTCACGCTGGGGAGGAAGGTGGTGACGGTGCGATTCGAGGCCGCCGCCGGTTCGCGCATCATCCCGGTGTACGGCGTGCGCACCATCAAGCGCTGAGAGTGGTCAGCCCAGCCCGGCCATCAGCCGGAGCAGGGTGTCCTGCGTGGCCTGCGCGCGTGGCAGTTCGCCGCGCAGGCGCCCGTCGCGCAGCACGAGGATGCGCGAGGCGAGCGTCAGCAACTCGGGCAGTTCGCTCGAGATGAGCAGGATGGCCGCGCCCTCTGCCGCGCGCTGATCGATCCAGGCATGCAGGTCGGCCTTCGCGCCCACGTCGACGCCGCGCGTGGGTTCATCGAGAATCAACACGTCGCTTTCGGCGGTCAGCCACTTGGCGAGCACCACCTTCTGCTGGTTGCCGCCCGAGAGAGCGCCGGCCCGCGTCTGTGGCACGCCGCCGCGCACGTCGAACTCGGACAGGAGCTTTCGCGCTCGAGCGATCAGCCGGTTCGGGAACAGCCAGCCGAGGCGCGAGTTCGGCGTGTGGCGGTAGTCGTGCAGGGCGAGGTTCTCGGCGAGGCTGAACTCGAGCACGAGCCC
>Ga0334722_10005461_pt1 | contig 12831 bp, 6 predicted proteins | sample C3_bottom_MG_FD_207210 | JGI IMG/M metagenome (GOLD analysis project Ga0334722, IMG submission 207210) | Sediment microbial communities from Yellowstone Lake, YNP, Wyoming, USA - C3_bottom | ecosystem: Environmental > Aquatic > Freshwater > Lake > Sediment | place: USA: Wyoming | collected...
CATGACCGCGCCCGACCTCCGCTCGGCCGTCCGCCATGGCGCGGCCCACCTCGAGCGGATGGCCGACGACCTGGCAGCGCTGGAGCACGGCGGCCACGCCGCCGGCCGCGAATACGAGGACCTCCAGCACCGCTTCGAGATCCTGGGCGGCTACACGCTCGACCAGCGCGTCGACGAGGCACTGTCGGGTCTCGGCTTCGCGCGAGACGAGTGGGGCCGACCGCCGACCGCCGTGTCGGGCGGCCAGCAGACCCGTGCGGCGCTCGCCCGCCTCGTGATCGCCGACCCAGACCTGCTGCTGCTCGACGAGCCCACGAACCACCTCGACGTGGGCGCGATCGAGTGGCTGGAGGAGCACCTCCGCCGTCGCCATGGCGCCCTGCTCGTGGCCTCGCACGACCGCGCGTTCCTCGACGCCACGGTGTCGCGCGTCTGGGAGCTTCGCGACCGCAAGCTCACGATCTTCCGCGGCGACTACAGCAGCTATCACCGCCAGCGCGTCGAGCGCGACGAGCGGGCGATGCGCGAGGCGGCGACCTTCCAGGACAAGGTCGAGAAGGAGGTCGACCTCGTCCAGAGGTACCGCAGCCAGCGGAAGCACGCGAAGATGCACGAGCACGAGGCGCGCCTTGAGCGACTCCGCGATCAGCGGGTGGACGTCCACCGATCGGGCCGCTCGCTCAAGCTGCCCGGGCAGGGGCTGGCGGGCGCCGGGCCGGTCCGCTCGGGCGAGCTGGTGGTTCGCCTCGACGAGCTCGTGGTCGGCTACCTGCCCGGCCGCGGCGCGGTCCGCCCCGACGGCGAGCCGGCCACGGAGCCCGTCGAGATCGCGAAGGCGCCGTTCCTCGCGGCCCAGCGCGGCGACCGGATCGGCATCGTGGGCCCCAATGGCGCAGGCAAGACGACCCTGCTCCGGACGATCGCGGGAGACCTGCCGCCGCTCGACGGCGCAGTGACGTTCGGCCACCAAGTCCAGCCCGCCTACCTCGCCCAGCTGCGCGACGCAGCCATCCCCGGCGCCACCGTCCTGGACGCCGTCATGGAGGCCATCCCGGTCACGGCCGGCGAGGCACGCGGCTATCTGGCGAGGTTCCTCTTCCGGGGCGACGACGTGTTCAAGGAGGTCCGCCTGCTCTCGGGCGGGGAGCGCTCGCGCCTGGAGCTCGCACTGCTCGGCATCCTGCCCTCGAACCTCATGCTGCTCGACGAGCCCACGAACCACCTTGACATCGCGGCCCGCGAGGCCATCGAGGCGTTCCTCGCCGATTCGCCCTCGACCATCCTCGTGGTCTCGCACGACCGGCGGCTGCTCGAGACCATCTGCGAGCGCCTGTGGGTGGTGGGCGACGGGCTGGCCGTGCCGTTCGACGGCGGGTACCGCGCCTGGCGCGCCGCCGTCACGGATGGGTGGACCATCGAGGCGGAGGCCCGTCGGCGGGCGAGCCGCCTGCGTCCGGGTGGACCCGGCGCAAACCTGGCGGCGAAGGTGGCTGCGCCGCCCAACCCTGCCACCGTCGCCCCGGCGACGGCGACGGCGGCGACGGCGACCGCGGAGCGGGCGTCGAGGCTGGCCGCAAGGCAGGTGAGGCCGAAGCTGTCCAAGGACGCCTATCGCCGGCGCAGCGAGCTCCTCAACGGGGAGCTGGCCCGTCTCGGCCTGCGCAAGACGCAGCTGGAGCTCGCGATGGGGCAGCCCGCGGTGAGCGCGAACTTCGTGGAGATGCGCCGGGTGACGAGCGAGCTCGCCGACGTGTCCCGGGCGCTGGCCGAGGCCGAGGAGGCGTGGCTTGAGCTGGAGGAGCAGGCGCCGTGAACGGCAGGCCGGAGGCTTCATTCGCCGCTAGTCGAAGCGGCACGGTGCGGATCGGGATCACCGGGCCGATCGGGTGCGGCAAGTCGCAGGTCGTCCGCTGGCTCTCGGAGCTGGGGGTCGCGGTCGTGGACGCCGACGCGGTGGCGAGGTCGGTCACGGAGCCCGGGAGCCCCGTCCACGACGAGGTCCTGCGCCACTTCGGCCCGGCGGTCGTCGGCCTTGGCGGGACGCTCGACCGTGCGGCCCTCGGCCGCCTCGTGTTCGCCGACCCGGCGAGGCTGCGCGAGCTCGAGGCGATCGTCCACCCGGCGGTGCGTCCGCGGATCCTGGCCGCCCTCGAGCGGGCGGAGCGCGACGGCGCCCCCGCCGTGGCGGTCGAGGCGATCAAGCTGGTCGAGGGCGGGCTGGCCGCGCTGTGCGACGAGGTCTGGCTGGTGACCTGCGACGCCGCGGCCCAGCGCGAGCGGCTGACGGGCCGGGGGACGGCGCCGGCGGATGCCGAGCAGCGGATCGCCGTCCAGGCGGGGCTGGCGGAGCGGCTGCGCCCCGCCGCGACGCGCGTGCTCGACACCAGCGGGCCGATGGCCGAGACGCGCGCCGCCGTGGTGGCCGCCCTGGCGGAGGCGCTCGCCGCGGCCCGGTAGGCCGACCAGGACACGGTGCGCGCGGCTGGGCAGCTCCGCGGCCCGTCGCGGACAGGGAACCGCCCGGCCGGGCCGGCCGGCCGGGCGGTTCGACGGGAGGCGCGTCGGGTCAGCGACGCGCGGTCAGGGATCCCCCGGGTGGCGAGGCGGCCGTCTGGATCAGCCGCTGGCAGACGGGGCGGGGGCGGGCGACGCGGTGGGCGCGCCGCTGGGACCGGGCGGGGCGCTCTCCGCGGGTGCAGGCGTGATCGCCGGGATCGGCGGGTTGCTCGGGAAGCCGCCCTCGACCGGGTACACCTGCGGGATGAGCAGCCCGTAGCGCTCGAGGATGCGGCTCGTCGTCGCGCCGAGCGCCGACACGTCGAGGATCCGGGTGTCCTGGTCAGGGCGCAGGAGCAGCGTGAAGGTGGCACCGTCGATCGTCGCCTGGGTCAGCTCCTCCGCCACCGGCAGCGTGGCCTTGAGGATGTAGGACGTCCCCTGGCGGGCCAGGATCGTCATCTTCTGGTAGGTCACCTTGGTGCTCAGGCCGCTCGTGTAGACCGGCGCCGAGGGGTTCGGGGTCGGCGTGGGAGCCGCGCCCGGAGCGAGGCTCGCCTTCGCCGGCCCGGTCGACGGGATCGCCGGGATGACCTCGCTCATCAGCACGTCCACGGTCATGCCGGCGGCGAGCATGCCGCCCACGGCGCGATCGTCAGAGACGGTGATGGACACGGCGCGCCACGCATCCGAGTTGGGGCCGACGGTCTCGTTCGGGCCGAGGATGGGGAACTGGCCGCCGACGCTCGTCGATGCGAGCAGGTTGAGCGTCATGAGCTGACCCTGCGGCACGTCCACGCCCAGGATCCGGCCCACCAGCTGGTCCTTGCTGGTCGCGATCATGGTCGGGAGGTTCGTCGTCGCGTCGAGGGGGATGTCCGCGCGGACGGTCAGGTCGTCGGCCGTCAGCGTCGTCTTGGCCGCCAGCGGCCGGGCGGCGACCACCGCCGTCACCGTCTTGAGGGAGCCCTGGCCCGCCTCCTGCTGCGCGTTGTTGATGATGTAGAACGCGCCGCCTGCCGCCGCCACGGCGAGCACCAGGCCGAGCACGATGATCCATCGGCCCCGTCGAGACGGGTCCTTGTATTCCATCTCCACCGCAACAGGTCTCCCGTCCTGGCGGCCTCGCCGCCGCCCGAGTCGCCGTGCCCGCCCGGCCATCTCCGAGGCACCGGCCGCGTCTCCTGACCGAGGTCGCGGTCGGGAGTCGAGCAGAGTGTCCGGCGAGGCTCGGCGGCGGCCTATGGCCCGTTGGTCCCACCCATGAGTAACGGCCGATGAACGGGTGTTCTAAATGCCGCGATTCGTGTAGCATTGACGCGTGCCCGAGTTCCGCCTCGTCGCCCCGTTCGAGCCCACCGGCGACCAGCCCGCCGCCATCGAGCGCCTGGTCGACGGGCTGGGCCGCGGCCTCCACCACCAGACGCTCCTGGGGGCCACCGGAACCGGGAAGAGTCTGCCTCCGGGGGAGACCGTGCTCGTCGGTGTCGGTGATGCCGAGGGCTCCGTCCGCTGGAGCCTCTCGACGATCGGCGAAGTCGTCGACCGTCAACTCGCGGAGTCGCAGGAGACGATTGTCGACGCTGGCACGGAGGTCACGTCGGGGAACCCCGATCGGCCGGTCTTCGTCGCCTCCCTGGACCCCCGTACCCACGCGACGACCGCGAGACGGGTCACCGCATTCACCCGACATCCATCGCCCGGGACGCTGTGGCGGGTCGCGACCTCAGACGGGCGCGAAGTGGTCGTCACGGGCGACCACAACTTCCTCAGGCTCGGTCCGTTGCGAGCACTCGAGCTCGTCCGGACTGCTGACCTCGCTGCCGGGGACGCGCTGCCGCTGCCGGACTTGCTGCCGGGTCCGCAGGAGCCTCTCGACCGTCTCGACACCTGCGACGCCGTGGATGCCGACACGGCGTGGGTCGAGGGTCCCACGGTCCTGGACCCCCCCGTGCCCCTCAACGTCCGAGCCGACCTGGCCATGGGGGGTCGTGGGCGTGCGGCGACGCTCGACCGCGACGACATCCGAACCCTGGAGCGATTCGGGCCGACGCGCGTCGCCGCTCGGTCCGGCCGACACGTGCTGCCGGCGAGCCGGGCGCTCGACGCGCCGTATCTGGAACTGCTCGGGCTGTTCGTGGCGGAGGGCCACGTGGCCGACGCGTATGCGACGCTCACGCCCGGGCCTGCCTCCGTTGGGCTCGCGACGAGCCGCCTCGAGGCGGCGCAGATCGCGTGGTACGAGCGTTCGCCCGGCGAGCTCTGCCTGCCTGCTCGGATCGTCGCAGACCATCTCCGGACGCTCTGCGGCCACCGGGCCGGGGACAAGCACTTGCCGCCGTTCTGGCCGCAGCTTGAGCGACGCAGCCTCGGGCGGCTCCTCGCCGGGTACTTCGAGGGCGGCGGCTGGACCGAGCCCGGCGCGGTCGGCGCCGTCACGAAGAGCCGTGCGCTGGCCGGCGAGCTGGCTTGGGCTCTGCAGCGCTTCGGGATCGTCGCCCGCGTGTCCACGACGTGGAAGCGGGCGGTCGGCACCAGCCATCAAGGCGCTCGCTGCTGGCAGCTCTCGATCCGGGGCCAGGACGACCTGTCGGTGTTCCAAGAGGAGATCGGCTTCCTGTCCGACCGGAAGCGGGACCGGCTGGCGGCCGTGGTGGCACGCGCGCACGGCGGCAACGCCGACGCGCTGCCGGCCGGGAGCGGGGCAGCCGTGCTCGAGGCCCGGCGCGCGATCGGGCTCACCCAGTCCGAGCTCGCCGCAGCGGCAGGTCTCAGTCGGCAGGCGATCGGGCTGCTCGAGACCGAACGCCGGGCGCTGCGGAGCGGCACGGGGCGACGGATCCTCGGCGCGCTGGAGCAGGGGTCGGCGGCCGCCGGTCGGGGCCCCGACAGCGTCCCCGGCCTCGTCTCGCTGCGGCGGCTCCTCGCGTGCCGATGGGCCCGTGTCGCCTCCGTCGAGCCGGTGCCAGCGACGGGCCCGTTCGTGTACGACTTCTCGGTGGCCGGATCCGAGACGTTCATGGCGGGTTTCGGCGGCCTCGTCGTCCACAACACCTTCGTCATGGCCGAGACCATCGCCCGGCACAACAAGCCGACCCTGGTGCTGGCGCACAACAAGACGCTGGCGGCCCAGCTGTACGCGGAGTTCCGCGAGTTCTTCCCCGACAACGCGGTCGAGTACTTCGTCAGCTACTTCGACTACTACCAGCCCGAGGCGTACCTGCCGCGGTCGGACACGTACATCGAGAAGGACTCCAGCCGGAACGAGGAGATCGACCGGCTGCGCCACGCCGCCACCCACGCGCTGTTCGAGCGCCGCGACGTCATCATCGTGGCGTCGGTGTCGTGCATCTACGGCCTCGGTGCGCCCGTGGACTACGGCGCCACCGTCCTGCGCCTCCGGGTGGGCGGGCAGTACCGGCGCGACGCCGTCCTCCGCCACCTGGTCGACCTGCAATACCAGCGCAACGACACGGCGCTCACGCGGGCGAGGTTCCGCGTCCGGGGCGACACGCTCGAGATCGGGCCGGCCAGCTCCGAGGAGATCGTCCGCGTCGAGTTCTTCGGCGACGAGGTCGAGCGGATCACGGAGCTGGACCCGCTCACGGGCGAGCTCCTGGCCGAGCGCAAGGAGCTCAACGTCTTCCCGGCCAGCCACTTCGTGACGCCGCGCGACAAGCTGCTGCTCGCGATCGGGGCCATCGAGGCCGAGATGGAGGAGCGGGTCGGGCAGATGGAGGCCGAGGGCCGGGCGCTCGAGGCGGCCCGCCTGCGCCAGCGCACGACCTTCGACCTCGAGATGATGCGCGAGCTGGGCTACTGCTCCGGCGTCGAGAACTACAGCCGGCACCTGTCCGGCCGCGAGCCCGGGAGCCGGCCGTGGACGCTGTTGGACTACTTCCCGCCGGACTGGCTGCTCATCGTGGACGAGTCGCACATGACGATCCCGCAGGTGGTCGGCATGTACAAGAACGACCGGACGCGCAAGGAGATCCTGGTCGACTTCGGCTTCCGGCTCCCGTCCGCGTTGGACAACCGCCCGCTGACGTTCGAGGAGTTCGAGGCCCACGTCAACCAGGCGCTGTACGTGTCGGCGACCCCCGGGCCGTACGAGCTGGAGCGCAGCGAGCGCATCGTCGAGCAGCTCATCCGGCCCACGGGCATCGTGGACCCGGGGATCGAGGTCCGGCCGACGGAGGGCCAGATCGACGACCTGCTCGACGAGATCCGGCAGCGGGTCGAGCACGGCGAGCGGGCGCTCGTCACCACGCTCACCAAGAAGATGGCCGAGGACCTCGCGGACTACCTCAAGGAGCTGGGCGTCAAGGTCCAGTACCTCCACTCGGAGGTGGACACGCTCGAGCGGGTGGCGATCCTGCGGGACCTGCGCCTCGGCGTCTACGACGTGCTGGTGGGGATCAACCTCCTGCGCGAGGGTCTGGACCTGCCCGAAGTGACGCTGGTGGCGATCCTCGACGCGGACAAGGAGGGGTTCCTGCGCTCAGCCTGGTCGCTGATCCAGATGATCGGCCGCGCGGCGCGCAACACCGGCGGACGCGTGGTCATGTATGCCGACCGGATCACCGACTCGATGAGGACGGCGATCGACGAGACCGAGCGCCGGCGTGGCATCCAGGAGCGGTACAACGTCGAGCACGGGATCGAGCCCCAGACGATCATCAAGGGCATCCACGACATCAACGACCGGCTGCGCACCGTGGCCGAGAGCACGATCGTGTACTCGTCCGAGCGTCGGGCGGCGGACCTCGCCGCCTCGGACAGGGCCGAGGTGGAGAAGCTGGTCGCGCGGCTGGAGGCCGAGATGAAGGCCGCCGCCAAGCAGCTCGAGTTCGAGCGGGCGGCCGCCCTTCGCGACGAGGTCCAGCAGATCCGGCTGCGCGTCCTCGAGCAGGATGCGTCGGTCGTGGTGGCGCGGGCGGCGGAGCGGGCGGCGAAGGACGCGCTCCTGCCGGCCAAGGAGCGCGCGGCGGCCCACCGCCCGGGCGCCGGACACGCCCATGGGGCGCAGGAGCCGGCCTTCGAGGTCACCGAGGTCACCGTCCTGCCGGCCGGCGACGAGCCGGACGGGGATGACGCTGGGAGCGCCGGCATCGCCACGGACCTGTTCCCCGGCATCCGCGACGAGCACGATGACGAGGACCAGGGCTGGCAGGCGCGCTGGCTGGACCGGCCGACCTGGGACCGGTCCGTGACGCCGAACATCCGCAAGCGCACGGGTCAGCGGCCGGGAAGCCGCCGACCGCGCGGGTACTGACCCGGGATCGGCCGAGACGATGCAGTACGCCGCGGACCTCGCGCCCATCGGCGAGATGGCGGACCCGCACGTCCTCGTGCGCCTGGCGGTGGCCGCCGAGCAGGCGGGCTGGGACGGCGTGTCCACCTGGGACGTGCTCGGCACGGCGATGGACGCCGCGGCCGCGGACCCGTTCGTCGCGCTGGCGGCGATCGCCTCGGCGACGCGGCGCCTGCGGCTGATCACGTCGGTCGTGGTCCTGCCGCGTCGGCGTCCGCAGCTGGTCGCCCAGGCCACGGCCACGCTCGACGTCCTCTCGGGTGGTCGCCTCGTCCTCGGGATCGGCGCCGGCGGCGATGCGGCGGACTTCACCGCATTCGGCGAGCCGTTCGACAGCGCGCCGCGGGCAGCCCGCCTGGATGAGGACGCCGCCAGGATCGACCGCTGGCTGAGGGGCGAGGGGGAGCCGGCGGTCGGCCCACGCCCGGTGCAGACGCCCAGGCCGCCCATCTGGATCGGCGGCGGCAGGCCGGGCGCCCTCCGGCGGGCTGCACGGTGGGACGGCTGGGTCGGCGTGGCCACCGGCGATGACTACGCCACCATGCTGCTGTCGCCCGAGGACGTCGCCGACCGCGTGGCCGCGATCGGCGCCGAGCGCTCGCGCCTGGGGCGCGACCGGACGCCGTTCGACGTGGCGCTGTTCGCGCGTTCCGAGCCTGGCGACGAGGCGATGGTCGCCGAGTATGGCGCCGCGGGTGTCACCTGGTGGCTGGAGAGCCTCTCGCCCGCACGAGGGCCGGTGGACGCGCTTTTCGCCCGCATCGAGGCCGGTCCTCCGCGAGGCTGAGCAAGCCGGTCCCGCCGTCGCACGCGAACGGAACACTTGTTCGAAAGTGACGACCTCGGTAGACTGGAGCCGTGCCCCAGGACCGCATCGTCGTGCGCGGAGCGCGCGAGCACAACCTCAAGGACGTCAGCGTCACCTTCCCGCGGGACCGCCTCGTGGTGATCACCGGGCTGTCCGGCAGCGGCAAGTCCAGCCTCGCCTTCGACACGATCTACGCCGAGGGCCAGCGCCGCTACGTGGAGAGCCTGTCCGCGTACGCCCGCCAGTTCCTGGGCCAGATGGAGAAGCCCGACGTCGACCAGATCGACGGCCTCAGCCCGGCCATCTCGATCGACCAGAAGGGAGCGTCGAAGAACCCGCGGTCCACCGTCGGCACGGTCACGGAGATCTACGACTACCTGCGTCTGCTGTTCGCCCGGATCGGGCACCCGCACTGCCCGGTATGCGGCCGCGAGATCCAGCGCCAGACCGTCCAGCAGATCGTGGACCAGATCCTCGCCCTGCCCGAGGGGACGCGCCTGGTGGTGCTCGGGCCGCTGATCAAGGATCGCAAGACCGAGGGCGACCGTGTCTTCGAGGGCGCCCGCAAGCAGGGCTTCGTGCGCGTTCGCGTCGACGGCGTGCAGTACGACCTGGCGGAGGCGCCCACGCTCGACAAGTACAAGCGCCATACGATCGAGGTGGTCGTGGACCGGTACATCGTGCGGCGCGCCGAGGTCCCCGACGGCTGGGCAACGAACGCGCTGGGCCGACCCCTCGACCCGGACACGGGCGTGGCCGTCCCGGACCCCGATGCCGCTCGCCTCGCCGATTCGGTCGAGACCGCGCTCCGGCTCGGCGAGGGCGTGATGGTGGTCGCGCCGATGCCGCGCGAGGGCGAGCCGCCCTCGTTCGAGGAGCACCGCTACAGCGAGCGCTACTCGTGCCCCTACGACGGGACGACGATCGACGAGCTTGAGCCTCGGAGCTTCTCCTTCAACTCGCCCCACGGTGCCTGCCCCACCTGCACGGGCCTCGGCACGCAGCTGGTCATCGACCCCGAGCGGGTGATCCCCGACAAGCACAAGAGCATCCGGGCCGGCGCGCTGGCCCCGTGGAACAAGATGCCCACCGAGATCAGCTGGCGCATGAAGATCACCGACGCCGTGTTCGCCAGCCGCGGCTGGTCGATCGACACGCCGGTGGCGGATCTGCCGCCGGAGGCGCTCCAATACCTGCTGTTCGCCCCCAAGGACGAGAAGGTCGTCGTGCGCTACCGGCACGAGCGCGGCGAGAACTCGTACGTCGCCACGTTCGAGGGCGTGGTCACCAACCTCGAGCGCCGCTTCCGCGAGACGGAGTCCGAGTACATCCGGACCGAACTCGAGAAGTTCATGGTCACCAGGCCCTGCCCGACGTGCAAGGGGCGGCGCCTCCGGCCCGAGACGCTGGCCGTGACCGTGGACGGCAGGAGCATCGCCGACACCTCCACGCTGTCGGTCACCGACGCTCTGGAATGGGCCGCCGCCCTCCCGGAGCGCATCACGGAGCGCGAGCAGGCGATCGCCCGCCAGGTGCTCAAGGAGATCGTCGCGCGGCTCGGGTTCCTCGTGGACGTGGGCCTGGACTACCTGACCCTCGACCGGGCGAGCATCAGCCTCTCGGGCGGGGAGGCGCAGCGGATCCGCCTGGCCACCCAGATCGGCACGACGCTGATGGGCGTGCTCTACATCCTCGACGAGCCCTCGATCGGGCTGCACCAGCGCGACAACGCCAAGCTGATCGCCACGCTGACGCGGCTCCGCGACCTGGGCAACACCGTGCTGGTGGTCGAGCACGACGAGGAGACGATCCGCACCGCCGACTGGGTCATCGACATCGGCCCGGGGGCCGGCGAGCACGGCGGCGAGATCATCGCCAACGGGCCGCTCGAGGCCGTCCTGTCCGAGCCGCGCTCCATCACCGGCGCGTTCCTCCGCGGCGAGCGCTCGGTCCCCGTGCCGGACCGGCGGCGGCGCGGCAACGGCCGGGACCTCACCGTCCGCGGCGCCCGCGAGCACAACCTCCGGGGCATCGACGTGCGGTTCCCGCTGGGCACGTTCATCGCGGTCACCGGCGTGAGCGGCTCCGGCAAGTCCACGCTCGTGGACGAGGTGCTCTACCGGGCGCTGGCGCGAGACCTCAGCGGCTCACGCGAGCCCGTGGGCGCGCACGACGCGATCGAGGGCGTCGAGTACATCGACAAGATCATCGAGATCGACCAGAGCCCCATCGGCCGCACGCCGCGCTCGAACCCGGCCACGTACGTGGGCCTGTTCAGCCCCATCCGCGAGCTGTTCGCTGGCACCCCCGACGCTCGCGTCCGCGGCTACCAGCCGGGGCGCTTCAGCTTCAACGTCAAGGGCGGCCGCTGCGAGAACTGCAAGGGCGACGGGATCATCAAGATCGAGATGCAGTTCCTGCCCGACGTCTACGTCCCGTGCGAGGTGTGCAAGGGCAAGCGCTACAACCGCGAGGCGCTCGAGATCCACTACAAGGGCCGCACGATCGCCGACGTGCTCGAGATGACGGTCGAGGAGGCGCTCCACTTCTTCGACGCGGTGCCCAACGTGCGGGGCAAGCTCCAGACGCTGTTCGACGTCGGCCTCGGCTACGTCCACCTCGGCCAGCCCGCCACCACGCTCTCGGGCGGCGAGGCCCAGCGCGTGAAGCTCGCGACCGAGCTGTCGCGGCGCGCGACCGGCAGGACGCTCTACGTGCTCGACGAGCCCACCACGGGGCTCCACTTCGCCGACGTGGAGAAGCTGCTCACCGTGCTCCACCGGCTGGTGGACAACGGCAACACGGTGCTCGTCATCGAGCACAACCTCGACGTCATCAAGACCGCGGACTGGATCGTGGACCTGGGCCCGGAGGGCGGGCTCCGCGGCGGGCTGGTGGTCGCCGAGGGGACGCCCGCACCGCCGGCTCTGCCACCGGCGAGTACCTCGCCCGCGTCCTCCGCGGCGAACCGCTCGTGCCCCTGTCCGACATCACGTTCTCGGATGAGGCCGGCCGGCCCGGCATCCACGCTCCCCAGGCGCAGCCGAGCCCCGAGATGGTTCCGGCCCGCAAGCGGGTCGCGGCGGCCCGATCGGCGGGCGATCGCTAGCATCGCCGGCCGACGAGCGGCGCTCGCCTCCCCGCGCCCGCGCGGCTACCATCGCGCCATGCCTGAGATCGAGTACGCCTTCCTCGCCGACGCGGCCGAGTCGAACCCCGGCCACAAGTTCCACGTGCTCGGCGGCGGCATCACGCGGATCGGCGGCCCATCGTTCCCGCTCGTCCACGCCCACCTCGCGCTCGTCGTCGGGCTGCTCGTCACGGCGCCGGAGACCAAGCGCGAGCACGAGCTCGGCATCGTCCTGCTGGACCCCGACGGCGGCGAGGTGACCTCCGCCACGGGCTCGCTGGTGGCGCGCGGCCACGAGGACGGCCGCGACAACATCGTCACGTTCAGCGTGGACCTCTACGGGATCCGCTTCCCGACACCCGGCGACTACTCGTTCCGGATCCTCGTCAACGGGTCCGAGCGCAAGCGGCTCGGGCTGCTCCTGGTCCGCGCCGCGGGAGACGCGGGGATCAACATCGCCCCGACCGAGCCGTGAGCGGGGGCGCTGCCCGGCGCCCGACCGGCCCGGCGCGCCACGAACGGCCGGCGATCGACGAGGCTGCCCTGGCCGCCGCGCGTGCCGGCGACCGGCTGGTGGACGCGGCGAACCTGGCGGGCGTCGCGCGCTGGGCGGCCTACTTCGAGCCCATCCCGGACCTGCTGCGCGACGGCGAGCTGGGCGAGCTGCGCAAGGTGGCGATGCGCGCCCGGTCGGCCTTCGGGCCCAAGGACTCCGTGCGCGACGCCCTGCCGCGGGACGTGACGGAGCCGTTCCTCGACGCGATCGACCGGCTGCTCAAGCAGCTCGCCCGGCGCGAGGCGGCGGGGTAGGAGAGCCAGCCCTCAGTAGAGGAACGGGAGCATCCGGCGCGTCCGCGCGCGGTATGCGGGATAGCCGCTGTAGCGGTGCTCGAGCCAGGCCTCCTCGCGGGCAGACTTGAGGCGGAAGAACCCCAGCAGCGCGAGCGCGCCCACCATGCCGGCGAGGGGCGCCCGCATCACGAGTCCGTAGCCCAGCGAGCCGATCACCAGCCCGCCGTAGATCGGGTGGCGGACGACGCGGTACACGCCGTCCTCCACCAGCTCGGCCCCGTCGCGAGGGTG
>Ga0334722_10005462_pt1 | contig 12827 bp, 9 predicted proteins | sample C3_bottom_MG_FD_207210 | JGI IMG/M metagenome (GOLD analysis project Ga0334722, IMG submission 207210) | Sediment microbial communities from Yellowstone Lake, YNP, Wyoming, USA - C3_bottom | ecosystem: Environmental > Aquatic > Freshwater > Lake > Sediment | place: USA: Wyoming | collected...
ATGCGGTCCGAACATACCGGTCGACCATGCATCGATGGCCTGAACATTACCTGGCTCGCCAACAAGCCCGAAGATCATGTCCGCATTTGCCATCACTACGCCCGGGTCGAATCCAATGGCGATCCATCCCGTTGTTTTCGCGACAATAGCCATGTATACCTTGTCGTTATCGAATTCCCAGAGAAGGCGGTAACTCCCTTTATCGAAAACGGCTTCTTTGGAATATTCGCCAGCTTTAATAATGCCATCCACATCCACCGCAAACGCTGCAGATCCTATCATCACTAAAAACATTACTATAAAGAAAAACTTGGTTTTCATGGTAGTAATGATAAATATTTTTTTGCTCGGCGTCAAACCGCATTGCGGGCGCGGCTTGGCGCAACTTGGCGCGGCTTGGCGGGGCGCATTGTGATATTGCTAGCTAGTTCCGCAGGCGCGCCTGCTGTCCATCAGGCTTTCTGCTGCCCTTGATACAACGGATCCAGCCCGATCGATCCCCAGATGCGTTTCAGGTAGTTCGGAGCCATAAGCTGTTCAAGCCGGCCATGGGCGCTCGAGAGTTCAGCCTGTACTCTGCGCTCGGTCAGGCTTTTCGGCTCAACGCGCTCAGCGAGGAACTTTCTCAGATAGGAGATCGACGATTCGATATAAGCGATTTCATGTTCCCGATAGCGCTCAAGACGCTCGCGGTACCAGTCCGAGGACAAGACATATTCCCTATCGAACAGCTTGCGCACTTCGGGATCCTGGATGCTCTTGCCTTCGTAATTGCCATAAGCCATGACGGAAAGTGCTGCTTTGAGTGGCGGTATGGCTGCTTCGACCGAGCCGTCCTCGAAATATGCTTTTGCCGATTTTTCCATCGCTGCGGCGATATTCTCGATGCCATCGACAAATTCCTCGAGCGATTGGAGTTCTGGCCTCAGCATGTCTTCAGGGAACACGACCGAAGGCGTATCGAACAGCCTTCCAAGGTATGTCGCGGCAAAAAGCGGCGTGATGCGCCATCCAAGCCGGGATGCAGGAACAAGCCGTCCTTTGTACTTGAAGTCTTCGACTTTTTCGAGGTACCCATGGCTCTTCAAGAATTCCGGATCGCGTTCTTCGGGCCCCATGCGCGCCCACAGCTCGGGCATCATAAGGGAGATATCATGATCCATTTTGTATTTGTAACCGATATGCCCTGCAGCCGTGGTAAAGCCTGCATAACCCGTCAAAATGAAGGCGAGGAGAGCGTTGTTGAGATCCGTGGTGGGTACAAGCGCATTGAACGGCCCCTTGGTGAGCGCTCCTTCGCTGCCTGCGCCGGTGGTTGAAGGGCTCTTCCCCGTAAGCGAGCATATAAAATCCATTAGAAGCTCGGGCAGATCCTGGTAATGAATTGGTCCGTACACCGCTAGCGGCCGAATGCCGGCTTTCGGATCGGCAGGGTTATTGCGCCGCCCTGGCAGCACCGCGCCGACAGGCTGAGGAAGCGCCTTGTCCGCAGGAATGCGCCGATAGAGACGCGGGCCCAGCTCGGCAAGATATTTGGCCTGTGGATTCACATAGGTAGGATCGAGCTGGAGATAGCGCGGATTCTTGGAGGGAGCGCCATCCACGAGGCGGAAACAGTTCGAAGCGACAAAGTATTCGAAATTGGGATCCTTTTCGGTTTCTTCGATGAATTTCCGCATCGGTTCGGTGTATTCATAGAAATGAATTGTGTTCTCGATGATGCGAGAAGCATCGGCCCTGGTGAGCGGTTCGAAATTGGATATGAAGTTGTCCTGGCGGGCGAAGTCTTTTTCGGTTTGCTTGTCGTATCCGCGGATGATGGCATCGTCGGGGCGCTGGAAGAAGCGCGCTTCGCAGTTTTTGGCAAACTTGAGGCTCAAATGGCTGGAAGCCCATTCCGGCAGATCTTCGAGCTGGTCGACGGGAACAACGATCGAAGCGGAGATGTCGTCTTCCCATTGAAGCTTGAAAGCGGGCATGAAATCCTGTCTGAGCTTGAAAAAGCGGTTCATGCCATACTCATTCTTGCCAACTCGCAAGTAGGAACCCATGATAGGCCGCCCTTCGAACTTGAGTATATTCCCGGTCGTGCCATTTACCGCGTCGACCGAAAAATGCGAAAGCCAGTCGTCGCCCCAGTCCGGCCGGTAGAAGCGTTTGACGAGAAACACAAGGCTCTTAATGCGTTCCGGAACCGAGCGGAGCCACTCGTTGTATTCGTCGTTGTAAACCGGCGAGGGCGAAAGGAGCTTGATCACCGAGCCAAGCGAACGCTTGGGAGAGAGAACAGGCCGCGCATCCTTGCCGTGGTTTTGCGTTTCGTCGCGGAAACGGTTGCCATAGTCTTTTTCGATGATCTCCTTGACCGCGCGCATGTCTTTGTCGAAATCGGCGATGATAATTGGCATATAGGTGATGGCGTCATGGATCGATTTGGCGATTTCAGATTTGCCGCCGCCGGAAACGGTACAAGGTTTGTGACACAAGAGGCCTTCTGCGGTAGTGCCTATGAGGCGCCAGGCGCCCGTGGCTGGGTGACGCTCCATATGGACTCGGTATCCGGTCGGATGCACATAGATGTAGTCGGGCAAAACGCGAAGCGATTCCTCTCTTCCGTCGCTTACCCAATGCGCCATCTGGTCTTCGAGCGAAATGTATACATCTTCCGGCAGATAAATGATGTTCGGGAAGGTAAGGTCAACAGCATACCCTTCCTGCTTCATTTCGATGCGGCCGCGCATAATGGCAAAGATGTCGTGAAGGCTATGCCCCTTGGATTTGAGGTTTGTGTCCGGCACAAAACGCGTGCCAAGGTTATAGGATGGAAATACGAGCGCTCCGCCGGAATGCTCTTCCTCGACAAGTCCGAGGAGGTTCGCCGAGTAAGAAATGTGCGATTTTATTTCTTTTTTCGAATAACCGAAATAATTATCTGCGATGATGCTGATAATGACACCGGAAGCATCGCGCGCGACAAGTTTGAATGCTTTGCCGTCGTTGTACTTTTCTGTGGGTTCGCGCCAGCACATGCCATCGCGGCGCTGACGCTCAGTCGCTTCGTCCCAGTGCGGCAGGCCGACCTCTTTTTTCGTGAGCTCTGTGAGATGCGTTGCGTGGATGATACACCCGGTTGTCCCAGTCCAGTGCACGGGGTCGATCGAGGCGTCGTTTTCAGGGATGAATGGATCGCCTGAATTGCCGAAAATGCTCTCGACAAAGTCTACATTGGCGACAAGCGAACCAGGCGCAATGAATCGCACTTCCATCGAGCGCTCTTCGCAATAGCCGGGAATTTCCGGACGCACGACAGGTCTCAGAAGAACCGAGACAAACGTGCGGGCTTTTTCGTTTTCACCAGCCGTAAAAGGAAGTTCTAGCAGTTCTGGAGGGGGATTCAGTGCGGCTTCCAGTATTCTCGCAAAGGCGGGTTTGGGAACGGCTTTTTTGTCCGGGGGAATTGGAAGACCGCCCTCCGCAATATGGAATACCCCTTCGGTGGTTCTGCGGTCACTTTTGGGGTTGTGCAACACTCCATTGCGCACACGGTACGAGGTGAGGGTGGGTGAAATATGCTTATGGCCATCGGGTGGCAGGGATAGCTCGCGCGCCATGCCGTACCGATCGAGCACGAGTGTGTTGGAAGGAATTTGCGGGACCCGCGCGAGTCCGAGATCAGCAAGATATCGATCGATAAAATTCTGGATGCGCTGATCGGAGGGGGGGAGAACTCGCGGCAGAAGCCGTTCTTTCTGACGGAAGCTCTCCAGCATATCGGCAGCAAGCTGAACAAAGCCCGTGCCTTCCTTTGAATAAACCGGCAGGCCGAGGCTTTCGAGTTTGATATTGATATAGGAAATGAGGCGGGAGCGCTCCTGGGGAGATGTCCTGTCAAGATGAATGCCATGATCTCGTTTGGTTACCATATGCCATGCTCCTGGGAAAGAGTTTCTTTGATCTTAGACATATTCTTCGCAATTGACAACAGATCCGGGATTCCAACTCCAGCGGTCGGTGCTTTCCGGGAGAGTACCATCGGAAACCAGCTCGACAACCGCATCGATATCCGGATACATGATTCTGTCTTTATCGTTAAAGCGGACCACTGTACGCAACATGCGATAGATTGAGCGAGTTGCAGGCGACAAGGACTCATCGATCGAAGAAAGCCCCAGCTGGATCGCCCGCAAATCGAGCGCCTGGCATGCGGCCAGGATTTCCATGGCGACGACTCTTCGGGAATGGTCGATTATCTGTCTGGCTTTGCGCGCGGCAATGGTGCCCATGGAGACATGATCTTCCTGATTCGCGCTTGAGGGAATGGAGTCCACGCTCGCAGGATGCGCGAGCACTTTGTTTTCCGACACGAGGCTTGCAGCGCTGTACTGCACGATCATAAAACCGGAATTGAGCCCGCCATTGATGGTCAGAAATGCAGGCAAGCCTTCGGAAAGAGCAGGGTTGACCATGCGTTCCAGCCGCCGTTCGGATAGATTCGCAAGTTCGGCTGCGGCTATGCCAAGATAATCGAGAACGAGCGCCAGCGGCTCTCCATGAAAATTGCCACCTGATAGAATATCGCCACCTTCGCGTAACACATGGGGAAAAATGAGCGGATTGTCGGTCACCGCATTCAACTCAGCAGAAATGATATCCCACACATGCTGGACTGCCGCTATGCATGCGCCATGAACCTGTGGCGTACAGCGCAGCGCATAGGCATCCTGCACACGGGTGCCGGATGGTTTTGTTGTAAGAAGCGAATCCTCAAGAAGCCGGCGCAAGTCCTGCGCTGCGTCGATCTGGCCTTTTTGCCTGCGCAGCTCATGAATTCTGGGGTCGAGCGCTTCGGTTATGCCGCGCAGTGCCTGAAATGTGAGTGCCGAGGCAATTGTCGCGCTTCGGTAGAGCATAAGGGCGTCGTACACCGCAAGCGCGCCAACAGCTGTCATTGCCTGCGTTCCGTTGATGAGCGCAAGCCCTTCCTTTGCCTCCAGAACGACGGGTGCAATATGCGCTTCCGCGAGCGCAAGCGCTCCCGGCATGCGATTTCCTTTGTAGAAGGCCTCACCCATGCCGATGAGCACGAGCGCGATATGCGCGAGCGGCGCAAGATCGCCCGAAGCCCCCAGCGAACCTTTTTCCGGCACAACTGGCACGATGTCCTCATTGACGAGATCAAGAATGCGCTGGACAAGGAGCGGACGCACCCCGCTATGCCCCACCGCGAGCGCATTGGCCCGCAAAACCATCATTGCCCGCACAATTTCCGGTGCAAAAGGCTCACCCTGGCCACATGCATGGCTCATAATGAGGTTTTTCTGGAGAAGCGCATTATCTTCATCGGAAATGATCACATTGCAGAACTTTCCAAATCCCGTCGTAATTCCATATTTTACAAGCTTTTTTTTGACTGCGAGCTCGACTACTTGCCTGGAAGCGCACATTCGCGCTATGGCATCTGGGTCGAGCCGCACCGGTATCTTGTGCCGCGCGACAGCGACAAGCTCCGGGATGGAAAGTGAGCAGCCATCGATGATCACATCATTCATGTTTTTCAGTATACCATAAAGAGAGGTTATGGACAGGCGCCGATTCTCCCGGTAGCATTGCATTCCATGAAAAGAAGGGAATCGGCAGCTTCTCTTTTTGGAGTCATCGTTGCAGTTGTCTGGGGCATGACATTTCTTTCAATCAAAGTGGCGCTGCGGGAATTCGGGCCGATGAGCCTTTCGCTCTTTCGTTTTGTAATCGCTTCGGTGTTGCTTGCGGGGATTATGGCAGCTACGCGCACTGGCTTTGCGATCGCATGGCGCGATGTGCCCCTGCTCGTGCTCAGCAGCTTCGTGGGCGTGACACTCTATTTTTTCTTCGAAAACAACGGCATTCTTCGGCTTACCGCTTCGGAATCCTCGCTCATAATCGGAGTTATTCCTGTTGTGACCCTAATTGGCGAAATTCTGTTTTTCCGCACAAGGCCAGGCAGGCTCATTGCCCTGGGGATCGGGCTTTCGTTTGTAGGGGTGGCCCTGATCGTTCTGCGCTCTGAAAGCGCTTCGGCTTCGCCGCTCGGGTATCTGTATATGGCGGGGGCAGCGCTTTCCTGGGTGGCATATGGGTTTGCTACAAAGCCTCTTTCGGGGCGTTACCCAATGCTCGCGATTACGTTCTGGCAGATGGTGATCGGGGCGATTGGATGCATTCCGTTTGCTGTCGCCGAGCGGCAAGTGTGGTCCGGGTTGTCTGCAATGGCGCTTTTCAATGCGGCGTATCTCGGCATTTTCGGCTCTGCGATCGGGTACTGGCTTTATGTTATTGTCCTCGAGCATCTCGGACCGGGAAGATCGAGCGTATTTATCAATCTGATTCCTGTTGTTTCTGTGGCTGCGTCATTTGTGATTCTGGGAGAGCGATTGAGTGCGCTCCAGATTGCAGGGGGGATTATCGCAATAAGCGGCGTCTATATGGCCACCGCCCCTTCAAAGAAAAAATAGTGTCACGAACATTGTCTGTGCGCGCCTTGCTCGCCTGCTTGCATGCATTTGCCGATTAAAAGCGCGGCTTCTCCACATTCATTCGAGCGAGCAGGCATGCGCCGCTTGCTGCGTCTGCCTGCGGCGAATAGATGCGATGGCGCGGCAGCGAGGCAATGATCCTCGCTTCGGTGTCATGCCAGAGCCGCTCGTTATTGCTGAGGAACCCCCCAGAAAATGCAATGCGCCCTCCCGCCAGCGCTTCTCCAAGGCGCGTTGCAATGGAAATGGCGAGCAAGGCTAGCTCTTCTGCGGCTTCCTTGAAAATCTGTTCAGCAACCTCGTCGCCGCGCTCCCGCTCTTCTGCAACGATGCGCGCAAATGCGGCAATTCTTGCCTTGTCGAAAGGCTCATAGACCGCAGGGATGAGCGCAAAAGGATCTCGTTCCTCGAAAAATGCAAGCGCTCTTCCAAGAAGGTCAGTCTGAGGCCCCCGCCGGTCATGGAACCGAATGGCTGCATTGAGCGCCCGCAGTCCCACCCAGTATGCAGACCCCTCATCACCGAGAATGTGCCCCCAACCTCCAGATCGAATAATTCGGCCCGCACCGTTGGCTCCGACCGCAATCGAGCCTGTTCCCGCGATGAGAAGAATGCCGCGAAGTTCACCGAAGGCCCCCGCGAGCGCGGGAATCGAGTCATTTCTGACTTCGAGCGAAGTATCGGGACCCAGCCTGGCTGCGTCCCGGATCAGCCCAAGCATGGTGCCAGTATCTTCAGATCGGTCGATACCCGCCACCCCCGCAAAACCGGACAGGCAGTTATCAGGCACAAGGCCAGTTTGTTCGTACATCCCGGAAAAGAGCTGCACAAGCGTGCGCTGGGAACCATCCCAACCCGCCGATCTCGGATTGAGGCTTAGCCCTTCGGATTGAAAAAGCAGTCTGCCTTCAAGGCTCTCGATTCTGAGGCGCGTCGATGTCCCGCCTCCATCGATGCCGAATATCCATTGCTCGTTCATGTAAGCTTCTTGAATATTGCATATATTGCATGCGCAAGCTTCTTATGGGATTCAGCTGAAAGATGAATGCCATCGCTCGGATCAGCAGCAATTATCGTCCCAGCATCAAGAAAATAACAGCCAAGTTCTGCTGCGACATTTCTGCATAGCTCAGAAAAGCGAATAGACTTGGCTGGCGCTCCTGAGAACGTTTCTGTCAATCCAGCTACATTGAGAACTGGTGGTGGGCAGACCAAGAGCAATTGTGGCGCTTTTTCTTCATGTCCTGCCGAGGAATTCTTAACCGTCTTAGCAAGCATATTCCAGCCCATTGCGATATCTAGAGGCGTTGCTGAAAACCGTGCTTTTGCATCATTCGTTCCGAGCATAATTATCACAGCATCAAGAGGAGCATGAGTTTCGAGCAGCATTTCTAATGCATCCATGCCTCTTCTGTGCTTTTGCAAAGGATCACTGAATACAGTGGTTCGGCCATTGAGACCTTCTTCTATAACGTTCCAGCCTGGACCGAGCAGAGAAGAAAGAATGCCTGGCCATCTGAAGATTCGTTCATAGCGTGTCCCTCCTGCAGGATTATATCCCCAGGTGTTGGAATCGCCAAAACAGAGCAGCGTTCGTTCCATGCCAAGTATTTTGCTTACAATTATCAAACGGCGTCAACCATGAGAACATGTATGAATTATTCTTGTTTGAAAATTTGTCATTATTCGGCATTGCAAAATGAAAATAAATTTCAGCAGCATATTTTTATTTTCTTGACAACAGTAATTTTATGGTAAATAATAAAAATAATTTTCAATCTTGCAAGGAGGCAGATATGAATAGCAAACATTCAGCACTTTACGCGCTAATGTTATTGTTGGTTCTTTTCCCGGCTTTTGCGCAAAAAACCGAACTTACATTTTGGAGTTGGAGGCCAGAAGATACTGAGAAATACAGCAAGTTGCTGGCAAGCTTTGAGAAGCAGAATCCAAATATCACCGTTAAATTCGTTCCTTTCAAGAATACTGAGTACAATACAATTCTATCAGCTGCTCTAGCTGGCGGATCTGGTCCTGATATTTTCCAGAGTCGCGCCTATGGCGGTCTTGAAACATTTGCGCAGTCCGGCTATATGGAGCCTCTTGAAAAATGGGTTCCTGAGCTTAGAAATTTCAGCAGAGATCCCCTTAGGGGAGCGACCTCAATAAAAGATGGCAAGATCTATGGCGTTCCGTTTGCGAGCCAGACTCTTTTTGTCTATTACAATAAAAAAATCTATAAAGAGTTGGGACTCCAAATTCCAGAAACATGGGATCAGTTTCTTGCGAATCTGGCTGCATGTAAAAAAGCAGGCTATCAGGCACTCGCTAACGGCGGGAAAGATGGCTGGACGCTCGAGGTTATGATGGGGTCCCTTTGCCCAAATTTCTATGGAGCCAATGATTTTTACGATGCTGTTGTATCAGGAAAAACGACATTCCAGGATCCAAGATTCAGAACTGCAATTGAAAGGCTTAAGGATTTGACGCCTTATATGCCGGATCTGTATATGGGTGTGAGCTATACTGATATGCAATCAGCTTTTATCAATGAAATGGCCGTTCACTTTGTGGGAGGATCATTCGAGGCTGGCTATTTCTCTTCTCAGAATCCCAATCTGGATTTTGATGTCTTCCCCGGTCCTGCAGCCAAGAAGGGGGATCCTCGCAATGTCTCAGTATACGCCGATGGCAATTTCAGCATGAATGCAGCATCAAAAAATAAAGAAGCAGCTGCAAAACTCTTGCGCTTCCTGGCAAGCAAAGAGACAGGCGATTTCTTTATTAAAGAGCTGCAACAGGTTTCGGCTGTGCCTGGTGTTGATACCAGCACCTCACCGTATATCAGCAAAGTGCTATCTTTGCAGAAATATAGTACACCTTATATCTTCCTGGTTGGTTTCCGATACAATCAGCCAACCGGCTCAGCCTTGATGCAGGCAGCTTTGCAGGGATTTATGGCTGGGAAGATTGATGCAGCAGAAGTCTGTCGCCAGGTTCAGGAAGGCATAGCAACGTATTACGAGCCGTTCAAGAAAAAATAGTAGAAGCTTACTGATGTGTTCCCATGCAGGCAAGACAACCAGTCTGCATGGGAACGCATTCCGGAGATTTTCCCCATGCAAGCAATAAGTAGACGAACCTCCGAGCGGCTCTGGATAGCGTTTTTTATTTTTCCTGCGCTTCTCATTGTTGGTGTGATTATTCTTCTTCCCTTATTCATGAGCCTTTTCAATAGCCTGTTCAGTTGGCGCCAGCTAATCAGAGGATCTTTCGCTGGACTGGAAAATTTTCGAAGAGTTTTCTTTACCGAACCGTATCGAACCAGATTCATGAACGCTATTGGCCATAACATTACATGGCTCCTCATGACCATGCTTATACAAAATACGCTAGGGCTTTTTATCGGCTATTTGCTTTCGCGGCGCATTTTTGGGAGTGAATTTTACAAAAGGATCATATTTATTCCGGTACTCTTTTCTATTGTCGCTGTAGGATTTTTGTGGAGTCTGTATTTGCGGCCGAATGGTCTGGTAAACAGCTTCCTGAAACTGGTCGGCCTCGGTCAATATTTGCGAGCATGGCTTGGTGACGAGCAATTGGCTACTCCGACCATTATTATTGTAAATATCTGGCGATGGGTTGGATTTCCCAGCCTTGTATTTCTTGCGGCTATTGACAATGTGCCGGTGGATTGCCTTGAGGCTGCCATGCTTGATGGTGCTCGAGATTCAACAGTATTTTTCAGAGTCATACTGCCGCTTATCGTCCCGTCAATTCTCATTATAACAGTCTTGACAATCATTGGCAGTTTGAATGTGTTCGAGCAAATATATACTATGACAGGGCTGGACGGGTCACCAAATTTTTCTACCGATACTATAGGCACGTTGTTCTATAGAACCGCATTCGGTTCAATAGATTCCGGAAATCCTGAAATCGGTATTGGCTCTGCTATTGGAGTTGTCATTTATATTCTGACGCTCGGAGCCTCTCTTCTCTCTGTAATTACATTGGGAAGAAAGGAGGTAGAGCTATGAGTATTGACCTTCGCGCGAAGGCAGCAAGCCCGGGAAGATTGATTTTTTTCACTCTTGTTCAGGTGTTTTTCATTATTTATGCTGCGATTATCTTTTACCCCTTGTTCAATATGGTTACCTCATCCTTCAAGAGCACAAGAGAAATTATCAGGTTTCCGTTTTCGCTTCCTGGTCGGCTTGATTTCAACAACTATCGCACTGTCTGGGTGGATAAAGGTTTCAATCGTTATTTTTTTAACAGCATCTGGATCACACTGGTCTCGATGGTGTTCGTCTTATTGTTTGGCTCGATGGCTGCTTATGGAGTATCGCGCTATCATTACAGGCTTCGCACGGGAATCTATATGCTGTTTCTGTCCGGCATAATGCTTCCCTTAAAAGCGGCTATCATCCCGCTGTTCTTGCTTATGAGAAATATGGGTTTTATAGACAAACCTATTTCGATAATTCTTATTTATATTGCCATGGGGCTTCCTTCAACCATTTTTATTCTTTCAGGATTCATGAAAACTATTCCGAAAGATCTTGAATATGCAGCTCGAATAGATGGCTGTTCGGATTGGGCAATCTACAGGCGCATTATAATGCCCATCGTTGCTCCGGCATTGGCACTTGTTTCTATTTACAATGCCGTACCAATCTGGAATGATTTCTTCTTTCCTCTCGTATTCATCCAGAATCCGAAGTGGAAAACGCTTCCTCTTGGTCTGACGACTTTTTTTGGTCAGCACAGTACCGATTGGAGCCTCTTATTTACAGCGCTGACGATTGCTATTTTGCCTGTGCTTTTTTTGTATCTATTTATGGCGAAATATTTTATCAAAGGAATGACAGCGGGAGCCGTAAAATGATCGGTCGAGCGAAGCACGCGGGCTGCTTTTTATGAAGGACACAAAATAATGTACGTTGCATCTATCTGCCGCGAATTGAAAGACCAATTCACAGAAGAGCTGTTAACTTCCATTGTTCCGTTTTGGGAAAGGTTTAGCCCCGATAAGGAATATGGAGGCTATTTCTCCTGTCTTGATCGCAATGGAGAAGTGTTCGATACCGACAAGTTTCTCTGGATGCAAGGCCGCGAGATCTGGTGTTTTTCCTATCTTTACAATCATATAGCACCAAAGGCAGAGTGGCTTGAGCTGGCCAGGTTAGGCGCTGGGTTTTTAAAAGAGCATGCCTTTGCATCCAATGGCGACTGCTGGTTTTCTCTCGATCGTGAAGGGGAACCGTTGGTTGCTCCATATAACATATTTTCAGATTGTTTTTGTGCAGCGGGATTTGCCGAATATGCGCGCGCTTCCAATGAAGAATGGGCTCGGAAAGAAGCAATCAGGCTTTGGTATCGTATTCAAGAACGAAAGGAAAAGCCAAAAGGGATATGGACCAAACAGATATCTGAAAATCGGCCAATAAGGACCATGGCCATGCCGATGATACAGCTTTGGCTTTCAGATGTATTTGAAGGACTTTTGCCAATTCATGTAATAGACAAGATTGTATCAGAGAGTGTGGAGCAGGTTCTCGGCCTTCACGCAGACAGAAAACGGATGCTTCTGTTCGAGCGTGTCTTTCCTGATGGTTCACATCCGCAGGGTATGGATGGCAGGCTGCTCTCGCCTGGCCATGCCTTGGAAACTCTTTGGCTTGCAGCTTATGCATTGCAAAAAAAGAATGCGAGCGAAAATGATGGAAACCTCCTGTATAAAAATCTTGATACTATTTCAGCAATTGCAAAAAACACTCTCGAAATAGGCTGGGATAACGAATATGGAGGTCTCTATTATTACCGGGATGCTGATAACAAGCCATTGGAAAAATTGGAATCTGATATGAAGCTCTGGTGGGTGCATGCGGAAGCAATGTGCGCGACGCTTCTATTGTATAGATTGACCTTTGATGATGCCTTTTGGCAATGGTTTTTAAGGCTGAAAGAGTGGACATGGGCTCATTTTCGTGATCCGGCATTTGGTGAATGGTTTGGATATCTCGACCGGCATGGCAGTATAGCTAACAGCCTGAAAGGTGGGAAATGGAAAGGCATGTTTCATATTCCGCGGGCGCTTATGGTCTGCACTGATATTCTGGATGAAATCCTAAAAACAAATATGGCCATTGAGAGCAAAGCTGATGAAATGCACTAGCAGACTTATTTTTGAATTTGTCTGAGCGGGAGGCAGCTAATGGACCTGAACTCAATCGATGATTACTTTGAACGCGCCACGACCGAGTCGCGCAATGTCCGCTCTGCGAATATCGACACGCTGCCGGTTATCGA
>Ga0334722_10005463_pt1 | contig 12826 bp, 15 predicted proteins | sample C3_bottom_MG_FD_207210 | JGI IMG/M metagenome (GOLD analysis project Ga0334722, IMG submission 207210) | Sediment microbial communities from Yellowstone Lake, YNP, Wyoming, USA - C3_bottom | ecosystem: Environmental > Aquatic > Freshwater > Lake > Sediment | place: USA: Wyoming | collected...
GAGCGGGCTGGGCGATCGCCATGCCCGGATCATGTGCCTCGGTTGTGACACCTTCGATGGCACAGAAGTCCGGTTTCAGGCGGCGTATTCCCACGCAGATAAAACAGGGGTTGGCGCGCCCGACAGGTGTGGGGTCCGCGCTAACAGCCTACGGCATGCCGATCGAGGGCCGAGACGAGTGGTTGGCCGCGGTCTCGAGGCTCCTCGCATGAGGGACGGGTACCTGCGCGGCGACCTCTGCAGGCCCGCGAAGCGGCGTCCCACTCGCCGTCAGCTTGAGACTCTGATCGCCTACATAGAAGCCGGATCGATCGTCGCTGCAGCACACGAGCTGGGGATTAGCCAGACCACTGCGCGGCAGCATCTCTCCGGACTCTACCGACGCACGGGCTGCCTCAACGCCGCGCAGGCTGCCTACCAACTCGGTCGAGCGGAACTCTCCGATGCGCGCGGTCATCCCGCGGTCGCTCCGGGCTCAGGCCAGCGGTCCGAGATCCGGGACAGCCGCGACCGTCCCGGGCAGGGGCCGGGGCCCCGACCGCCTGGTCAGTCAGGGGACAGGTGGTCGAAGTCGAGCCGCACCGAGGTCTCGATGTCGCGCGCCGTGAAGTCGTCCAAGGTGCCGTAGCGGAACGGCAGCAGGATCACGCCATCCTGCTCGGCTGAGTGGACGCGCTCGGCCTCCCAGCTCCGCCATCTCGACTCGTGCTCGGGCGACATTCCCTGGTCCTTGGTGATCACCAGGAGTTCGGCTTGGGTACTGGTCACCGGATCGCCAACGACGCGGAGGTGCAGCGACTCCAGGCTGTCACGGGTGGCCTTGCCGCCTGCGTTCAGCCACTCTCGAAGTGGCTTGCTCAGTGACACCGTCAGCCGTGTTGACAGCGCTGGTCGACCGCGCCGAGCAGCCAACCTCGCGGCGAGTCTCTGATACTCCCTGACCTCCACCAGGCCTGGGCGAGGCTCACGACCCACAAGCCAGCCCTTCTCGATTGGCAGCTCGATTCGGAGGTCGGCGACCCACCGACCCGACGGCAGCCAGCCTGCGGTCAACAGCAAGAGATGACCGACGTAGCCGCGCTCGAGCTGGCCGAGCTGACCGGGTTGCAGCCGGGCCGCGACATCGTAGACGGGAGCAACAGCGAACCACGGCTGCGTCGGGTGCCCTTCCTCGAAGAGGTCGCACGTCTGGGTCGTGATCAACCCAAATCGCGATCGTTGGTCAGGGTCCAACTCGACGAGGGTCGCGTCACCGGTCTCCTCGTCGGTCTCGTCGTCGGCTGCGAGCCCCATCTCCCACACCGGATTCGACTCCGAGCGGTAGTAGAAGAAGGGCGGCTGCTCGACGACGTACCCCTGGCGCCACTGACGTGCTGCTTCTAGGACAGCATCAGGCCACGGGTCGGGGAGGCGATCATCAATCATGCACGCTGCCGGCGTCGGCGATGGCGCGACCCTCGCGCTGGTTCCAGGCGCTCTGCAGGACCCAGCTCAAACTCCTCCACGATCCGGACCCCCGGGTCGAACTCGCGTGCCGCCCGCGAGTCGAAGACCACGCGGGACGCCAGCCTCTCGAAAGCCGCGACGTCCCCGGTGTTCAGCAGGCCCATCGGCGGGGTGGGGCCAGCACGCAGCCACGATCGCGTACCTGCGACGCCGAGCACGGCGCGGAGGCCCATGCCGACACCGAACAGTCGCCACAGGCCATCAACGGTGCTTGGGCGCGGGCTCGACCCCTCCCGTTGCCAGTGGAGGATTGTCGTACGTCCGACGCCGGCAGCAGTTGCCAGCGACTCCATGGAGATCTCGAAGAGCTCCATGAGCTGATGAACCGCGTCTAGTGCCGAGGGTGGCTTGGGTTCGGTGTGCGCCGGCGTCAGGGCGACCGTCTCGGTGCTCAGATCATCGAGCGTCCACCAGCCACGCAGCCTATCGATGATGTCGCGTCCGGCGATCCGAACCAGGACATCGCCTCCCGCAAGGTCGAACAGACCCGTATCCAAGGTCGTGCCGACCAGCTGCGAGATCAGGGGCGTGCTGGCCCGTGGCGCAGGCCAACCTCCGATATCGAGCGTCTGATCGGTCGGCCGGCGCCATGAATGCGGCGCATAGTCGATCGCCGTTTCCACGGCCTATCTCCTCAGTGTGTCAAGGAGTTGCGCGGTAATCGCCTGCTGGAAGAGCTGGAGCACCAGCCGGTGGGACCCGGCGAGCCAATCGCGGATGGCCAGGGCGTCGAAGGCGCGGACTTCGTCTTGATAGACATCCCAGTCGAGCAAGTATCCCAGACCCCCTGCGGCGTCCACGGGCACGACCCCGTGCCGAAGAGTGCAACGAATCCCCGAGCCAGCGTCGATCTCCACCTGCTGTTGCGTACCGATCACGCCCGGTCCAATGGCTGGGTGCAGGATAGGCCCGAGTAGCTCGTCCCTGATCCAGCCGCGCCAATCCTGGGGTGACGCGACGGGCTGCCTGGTGATGAGATCGACGTACCTGAGGCCAATCCGCATCTGGATGGCCGGCCTCAGCGTCTGACCAACAACATCGAGGAGTGCGACCATCCGCGGCAGGAAGTCCTCGTCCCAGGTCGTGTACGCCTTCGTTTCCAGCGCCACGCTCCCGGGGAGCAGGGCGACGACCCAGTTCCGATCCTCGGACATGGCACGCCAGCCACTCAGCGAGGTCTGCTGGGCGCTCATCGGGAGGTCCGGGCCGAGCCGGATCGCGAGGTGCTCGCCCTTGAAGGGTTCGAACACGGGATACCGACCGCCGCGGCCCCCGAGGCGCTCGAACACCTCCAGCCCGACCCGAGGGTCGGCGATCGAGGGGCTCTCTTCGATCCGCACCTGGCAGACCACGAGCTTCAGCGGGGAGTTCCCGAGGGCATCGGTGATCGGCTCCGGCAGCGCCAGCGGCATTGCCACACCTCCCGTGCGTCTAGTTGAACAGTAGTTGAACTGTACCATCGCTATGGTCGCCCTGTCCCCGCCGCTGGTCCCAGAGCCGAAGGTCCCCTCACTCGTGTAGTTCGTTTGTTCGGAATGCCGAACAAACGTTCGATAGTCGCGTTGACGCCCAAGTGGCTCACGCGATACGACGGGGTCATGCGAAGTGTGATGCCCGCCCTTCCGCCCGAGGACGCTCGGGAGCGGCAGCACCCCGGCGGAGTAGACCTGCATGGGGCCGCGAGAGCGTGAAGCTCTGCACGGTCTGCGGTGTGGTCACCAGCCACTCAGGCAGTCGCTGCACCGAGCACGCGCGCCAGTCGAACCGCAGTCGGCACAACGCCCTGTACAGCACGCGCGCCTGGCAGCGCCTCAGCGCTCGAGTGCTTCGCGTATGGCGTGGCGAGCATGGGAACTGGTGCCCGGGCTACCAGCGCGACGCCCACCCCGCTGCCGACCTGACCGTCGACCACGTCGTTCCGCTCGCAACAGGCGGCGCGCCATTCGACATCGGGAACTGCGCCGCCCTCTGTCGGTCCTGCAACTCGACGAAGGGCGCCGGAGACGCCGACCGGGGGTCCCCACACGCGGGTTCTGCGCTCCTGGAAGACCGCGCCTCGCAATGTCGCGCACTCGGCCGAGTTTCTCGAGAAATATCAGGGGCGCCGATGCGCTCGTCGCCCCTCGCAGGCCCGCAATCTGCGGATCACGTTGCGACCACATTTGCCCATGGGCGCCACAGGGCGACGGAGTGCCCCGATGACTGAGCGCGTGGCCACTGGCGCCACCAAACGCAGACGGGCCCCGGACTTGCGCCCAGGGCCCGTCGTGCGGCGGCGGGGAGGTCTACTCGATGCTGGTCACCTCGCGGATGACGGCCGCGTCGACGGCCTCGGCGATCAGCTGGCCTTCCGTCTTCCGGCCCCGCGCCGGTCGCGTCCGGATCGGCTCGGGCTTCGGGGTTCTGGCCGTCCGACGTGGGTGAGGAGCCGCGCGTCCCGGCTCAGCCTCCCGCTCGGCGTCCGCGGCTCGCGCCCGGACGACCACCGGGTCGGCGTCGGCGGCCTTGCGGGCCAGCGATGCCTTCCGCAACGCCCGCGTGTACTCGGTCCAGTGGGGCCGGCACATCCGGCCCAATCCATCCTTCTGGCTGGGCTGGGTCGGGAACCCTTCGTGCGCCGCGTCGTGCGCCCCGATCCCGAACTTCGCCGACCCGATGCATCTGCGGAGATCCGACATATCCGTCGTCCGTTCGCCTGCGAACGCCGATCTTGCGTTCGGATGCCCATCCATCACTCCGGTGGCCCGACGATGCAAGGCGCAAGATCGGCGCCGGCCCGATGACGATGAAGACGCGCGCCGCGGTTCCCACCGCGGCCTGGCGCAACAGGATCGTGGGTTCGGGCGAGGAGGTCCCGGACCAGCTTCTGGCCAATCCCGGCAACTGGCGGATCCATCCGAAGGCGCAGCAGCGGGCCCTGGCGGGCGCCCTGTCCGAGGTGGGCTGGGTCGCGCAGGTCCTCGTCAACCGGCGCACCGGGCATCTCGTCGATGGTCATCTGCGCGTTGAGCTCGCGATCAGCAAGGGCGAGCCCACGGTGCCCGTGCTGTACGTCGATCTCAGTGAGGATGAGGAGCGCATCATCCTCGCCACCCTCGACCCCCTGGCGGCGATGGCGACCGCGGACGCCGCGAAGCTCGAGGAGCTCCTGCGCGACCTGACGCCCTCCGACGACGCGCTCCGGGCGATGCTCGACGAGCTGGCGGAGAGGAACGGCCTCCTGCGCCAGGGCCTCACGGACCCCGACGAGGTGCCACCCGCGCCCGACGACGCGGACGTCTACGTCCAGCCGGGCGAGCTCTGGGCGCTCGGCGATCACCGCCTCCTGTGCGGGGACGCGACGGACCCCGAGGCCGTCCGCCGGCTCCTGGACGGGGCAACGCCGACGCTCCTCGCGACCGACCCGCCCTATGGGGTGCAGCTCGACCAGACCTGGCGCGACGGGGTGTACAACGGACCCGGGCGCCTCGGGCCGGGCTCGAAGGCCTATCGCGCCGAGCGGCCCTACATGCTGCGCGATGGCACGGATGGCCAACCAGACGACGCGGACGCCACACGGGCCACCCGTGGCGCCCACGGGCGCACTGCGGGCCACCGGAACGCGACGATCAGCGGCGACGTCCGCGCCGACTGGTCCGAGGCATTCGCGCTTGTGCCGTCGCTCGAGGTCGGCTACGTCTGGTACGCGTCCGCGCACACGCTCGAGGTGCTCCAGGGGCTGCTCGCGATCGGCTTCGAATTCGCGCAGCAGGTTATCTGGGACAAGGTCCTCTTCACGATGAGCCGCCAGTGGTACCACTGGGGCCACGAGCCCTGCGTCGTGGTCCGCAAGCCGGGCGTGCCGAACCTCTTCATCGGCACGCGCGACCAGTCGACGGTCTGGCGGGCGCCAAGCCCGAAGATGATCATGAGCGGCAGCACCGAAGAGAAGATCGACCACCCGACTCAGAAGCCGGTCCTCCTGTTCGAGACCCCGATCGCGAACCACCTGCGAGCGGGCGAGGCGGTGTACGAGCCGTTCAGTGGTTCCGGGACCTGCATCATGGCCGCCGAGCGCCTCGGCCGGCGGTGCTACGCGATGGAGATCGATCCGAAGTATGTCCAGCTCGCGATCGAGCGCTGGCAGCGCTTCACGGGCCGCCATGCGGAGCGGCTGCCGTGATCTGCGCGGTGTGCGGACGGGCGCATTGCAGCTGCGGGCTGGGCCAGGTGTCAGCCTCGGTCCGACCGCGGGCCCGGTCGTCGTCCCGGCTGCCCGAGCGATTCCCGGCGGTACCGTTCGACCTCACGGTCGGTGACGATGTATGTCTTGCCGACCAGGCGCGCCCGGAGGCGGCCGGCCTGGACTTGGTGTCGAAGGGTCGAGGCCGCCACCCCGAGTCGGGCGGCGGCCTCCTGCAGAGTCAGCATCGCCTACCGCTCCACCTTGGTGCAGCGCACGAAGCCCATCGGCCAGACGGCGTCGTGCGCAGCGCACCAGACCTCGTCGCGTCCATGGCCGAGGGCGATCCGGGTCGCGAGCACATCCATTGGCCAGGTGCCTTCCTGGCACGGGCTGGTGGAGGACGCGCGGTCGGCCCTGATCTCGTCGCGCCAGAGGTCGGTCTCGATCTCGTCGAGCCAGCCGACCATCGACTGGCCCGCGCCCTCGTCGGACCCGGTCCCGACCTGGTACGCCTCGAGCCGGTCGGTGTCGTACCCGGCCCGCCTGAGGGCGCGCTCGAAGCTCGCCCACTTCTCGGTCCACTCGCGCCAGGCGTGGCGCACGTCGTCGAGTTCGTCCAGCAGCTCGGTCGCCAGGTCTGGGTTCGTCAGCGTCGTCATCGTCATCTCTCCTTCGGGGCTCTACTCGGCCTCGGGCGCGTCGTCGCCCTCGCCGAACATCAGGTGGGAGGCGGTGCGGAGGCGCTTGACCATCTCGGCCATCTCCCCGGCGTCGCCCCACTCGATCCTGACCGGCTGGTCGTTCCCGAGCTCGAGGCGCGCAAGCTCGTCAGCGATCCGGTCGGCCAGTTCGCGCGCGGCCCGCAGGTTGCGCGCATAGGCCTGTGCGGCTGTCTCGGTCGTGGGCTGCATCTCGGGTTCCTTCGCGGTGGCGGTGTTCATGCCCACAACATGGCTCCTATCGGCCAGGATTGCAAGGCGGGTGACCGACATTCTCGCCCAATCGTCCGGCCGGCCCCGCTACCGGCCGCAGGATCCGGGGAGACCGCCGATCGTCACCTCGGGGCGGGCAGCGATGGCTGAGCGAGCGGCAAACGCGGCACCTCAACGGACCCGGAAGCGCACCTGGGCGCCCCGGTTTCTCGAGGTCTTCCGCCAGACCTGCAACGTCCGGCTGGCGGCCGATGCGGCCGGCATCGACCGCGACACCGCCTACCGGCATCGGGCGCGCGACCCGCGGTTCGCTGCCGCCTGGGCGCGCGCGGAGCAGGATGCGATCGACGTCCTCGAGGCCGAGGCGCGCCGGCGGGCGCTCTCGATGAGCGACACGCTCCTGATCTTCCTGCTCAAGGCCCATCGGCCCGACCGGTATCGCGAGTCGATCCGGATCGATCTCCGCCGCGAGGCCGAGCGCCTCGCCGCAGAACTCGGGATCGACGCTCAGGCGGCGATCACCGAGGCGGAGCGGATCGTGGCGCAGGCCGGCCGATGAGCCTCTATCGGCTGCCACCCGACGAGGCACGCCGGGCGCTCGCGCTCGGGGCGCTCGTCGCACAGGCGAAGCAGGCTCAGCGGGGGGTTCGACCGCCGGCACCCGAGTTCGCCTCGCCCGATCACGAGCGCTTCTACCGGAGCCAGGCGCCCGAGCTCGTCGCCTCGGGCTGGATGGGCGCCGGCAAGAGCCGGGTCCTCGCCCAGAAGGCGTGGGATCTCGCGCTCAGCCACCCCGGCGCCGAGCTCGGGCTCTTTCGGAAGGTTCAGGCGAGCCTCGTCGCGACGACCGAGCGGACGTTCTGGCAGGACGTCGCCGAGCCGCGCTACGTCCTCGGGCGCAACCGGACCGAGCATTGGGTCGACGTCGGCTCGGGGGCGCGACGTTCGCGGATCTGGCTCCTCGGGCTCGACGCCGACCCCTCGACCCACGTCCCGAGCAAGGTCGGTTCGCTCAACCTCGACTGGGCCGGGGTCGATGAGGCGGTCGAGCTCAGCGAAGCCGACTGGATCATGCTCGGCGGGCGCCTCCGGCGGACGGCGATGCCGTTCCGCCAGCTCGCCGCGGCGACGAACCCGGCGTCTCCGAAGCACTGGCTCAAGGTCCACTTCACGCCGCCGACGCCAGAGCGCGAGTGGATCCCGATCACCGAGAACCGGTTCCTGCCCGACGACTACCGAGCGCGCCTCGCGGGCCTCGGCGAGGGCGTCTACGCCCAGCGCCTCGCGAAGGGTCTCTGGGTGGCGGCCGAGGGGACGATCTGGCTCCTCCCCGACGATCAGGTCCGCGAGCCCGAGCAGACCGCCTGGCGCCGGGTCGTCGGAGGTATCGACTGGGGCTACGTCCACGCGTTCGCGGCCGAGATCGTCGCCGAGTCAGGATCGGGCCGACGGGCGACGATCGACGAGCTGTACGCCCGTGGCGCGATCCTCGACGAACTCATCCCCCGCCTCCTCGAGCTCCAGGAGCGCCACGGGGTCGAAGCCTTCTACGCCGATCCGTCGGAGCCCGAGAACATCGAGCGCTGCCGCCGAAAGGGCGTCCGGATCGAGCTGGCAACGAACGACGTGATCCCGGGGATCGACGCCGTCGCGGCCTCGATCAAGGCCGGTGAGACGGTCAGCCCGCGCTGCGATGGCCTGCTCGGCGAGCTCCCCGAGTACACCTGGCAGCGTGACCGCGGAGGCGAGGCCCGCGAGAAGCCGATCGAGGTTCATGACGATGCCTGTGACGCGTGGCGCTATGCTCACATGGCGCTCGCTGCCGGTGGCGGCTGGGGCGACTTCTACCGCGAGGAGACGGCCCGCCTCCGGGCGGCGCGCGAAGGAGGGAGCCGGTGACGCCCACGATCTGCGGGAGCGAGAGCCCGACACGATGAACCCATCGTCGCCGGAACCAGCGAGAACGGCTCGGCGATCATGGTGAGCGCTAGCGTCCTTTCGCGCGACCGTCGACGCGTTGTGACAATCGAGCTGACACGAGGTCGGGAGATGATTGGGTCCTCTTGAAAGGAGAGTCTGATGGTCAAGCCCCCGGCGAACAGCGGCAAACCCTGGACAGGCACCGACGTCGCGAAGCTCCGTGACCTCGCGCAGGGAAACACGCCGACCCGCGCGATCGCGATCAAGCTCGAGCGCACCCCGACTGCCGTCGCCGACAAGGCGGCCGTTGAGAAGATCTCGCTCAAGCCCACGAACCAGCGACCGTATGGGTCGATGCGATGACCCCACCCTGGACGCCATTCCTGGCTCGTGTGCGTGCAGAACTCGAGGCGCTCGCCACGAGCGGTGACGCCGTTCTCGAGGCCTCGGGCATCGAGTACCTGGGCAACGTCAACCGCGGTGGAAGTGTGATCTTCGTCGCGCCAGACTGGGCATGGACTCCCCCAACCGATGACCTGCGTCGGCTGCAAATGAAGGTCGTGCCGCGTCTTGACACGTGGTTCTCCCGGTTCCAGCTCCTCTTCAGCGACACCCCAGCGGAGCTCCGAGCGCAGATTGGGGAGCTCCACGGCGAGATCCGCGAGTGGCTTGCACGCGACGGCACGACCGGGAGCGGGTGGGATGTTCCGCGCGATATCGGGGCTGCCCGGCAGCTCCTTCGCGAGCGATTCGCGAGGCTCGCTGCCTTCCTGGACATTCTTGCGCCCGATGGTGCCCCGCAGGAGACGTTCGCAGTCCCCGACACGAGCGCCATCATCGACGCCCCGGACTTCGAGGCGTATCTCGGCGTTCTCGGAGTCGCTGAACTCGAGATCGTTCTGGTCCCCGGGCTCCTCGCCGAGCTCGATGCGCTGAAGGACCAGGGCAAGAACCAAGAAGTCCGCCAGAAGGCGCGGTCGGCTGGCCAGGTGATCAAGGACCTGCGGAGTCGCGGCAGCTTGGTCGAGGGCATTGACCTCAAGCCAGGACTGCGCGTGATCAGCCGGCCACTGGAGCCGTCGTTTGCACGCCTTCCGGCAGGGCTTGATCCGGCGATCCCTGACGATCGGATCCTCGGGTCCGCCCTCGAGCTGCAGCGTGAGCATCCAGCCTCGGCTGTGGTCCTCGTGACCGGGGACATCAACCTTCAGACCAAGGCCGAGCTCGGAGGACTGCCATATGTCGAGCCGCCGTCCGCGACGCTCGGTTAGGGGCCCAGCCGGCAGCCCTCAGGCACTCGTCAGCGAAGATGATCGCCCAGGCCGCGATCGAGGATTACAAGGACGCGGGCTGAACGGAGGCTTGACTCCCGGACGGTGACTCGGCTCCTCGGGTCGACAAAGCGACATCGATGATGACGCCGCCTCCCAGACGATCGGTCGCTGCCCGCGCTGTCAATGGCCAGGCTCTTCGTTCGTGTGCTGGAAGGGGGTGCTGTGGATGAACGGCGGTGCGTCGCCCCATGACACGCCGAGCCGACGACGGCGATGGGCGCGATGCGACAACCACCGCGTGGCGTGTGTCGTCGACGGCCGTCCAGACGCGGTAGCACGGCGTGTCAAGGGACAGCGGGACTTCCGTCTGGGCGGACAGCTGGACTCCATCGCCACGGACACGTGATCTCCACGCCGACGGACAGCTGATCTCCGGTGGTCAGCCGAGCGGCACCACCCCCTTCCCGGCGGTCGCCTCGGCGAGGCGATAGGAAGCACCCTCGGTGAGCACGACGTGGGCGTGGTGGAGGAGCCGGTCGACGGTCGCGGTGGCGAGCGTCTTGGGCATGATCGTGTCGAAGCCCGACGGGTGGAGGTTCGAGGTGACCGCGACGCTGCGCCGTTCGTAGGCGGCATCGACGACCCGGTAGAAGGCCTCGGCCGCCTCCTGCCCGGCCGGGAGCATCCCGATGTCGTCGACGACGATCAGCTCGCTGCGGCAGATCCGGGCGACGACCCGTCCGACCGAGCCGTCGACCTTCGCCCGCCCGATCGCCGCGGTCAGCGACTCGAGGCTGAACCAGGCGACCCGCTGGCCCGCCTCGATCGCCGCGCCGGCGAGGCCCTCGAGGTAATGGGTCTTGCCGGTCCCCGACGGGCCGGCGAGGACGAGGTTTTCGGCCCGTCCGAGCCACTCGAGGGTGGCGAGCGCGTGCTGGGTCGGGAGCGGGATCGCGGACTCCGTCTCCCGCCAGCTCTCGAGCGTCTTGCCCGCCGGGAACCCGGCCGCCCGGCGGCGCATCGCGGTCGTCGCCGCGTCCCGCCCGGCCGCCTCCTCGGCGAGCAGGACCCGGAGGACCTCGGCCGGATCCCAGCGCTGGGCGCGGGCGGTGGCCAGGACCTCGGGGGCAGCCCGGCGGATGTACGGCAGGCGGAGCCGATGGAGGACTGCGGTCAGCTCGGCCGGCAGGGCCGGCGCCACGGGCGGGTTCATCGCCCGAAGCCCGCCCAGGCGCCGGTGCCCGGCTGGACCGAGTACGCCTCGTCGGACGCGGTCAGGGCCCCGGCGGGCTCGCGACCGGCGAGGTGGTCGAGGATCGAGGGCAGGTCGGCCTCGGCGAAGCGCCCCGCGGCGGCCGCGGCCGCGAGCGCGACCTCGACCCGTTCACGTCCGACGAGGGCGGCGAGCTCGACCGCCCGGGCCATCGTGGCCCGGACCCTGGTCGCTCCGCTCGCGGCCGCCCCGACGAGCCAGCTCTGGGCACCCGCTCCGAGCGCCAGGAAGGCCGACTCGGCCGGATCGACCGGCCTCGGTCGGGACCCGTGGGTCCCTCTCCCGCCCGGATGATCGGGGAAGTGGGCATCGTCGATCCGGGGCTGACCAGGCGTCGAGCGGGCATGGCGGGCGATCTCGGCGAGGCCGTCGTGCGTCCGGGCGACGATCACGATCTCGTCGCCCGAGACCCGGACCCAGACCTCTGCGCCGACGAACGCCCGCGGGGTCGAGTAGCGGACGGAGCCCAACCGGATCGTCTGGTCGTCGGCGACCGTCCGGGTCACCCCGAGCGCCGCGGTGAACGGCTCGGCGGGCAGGGCATGGAGGTGGGCGCGCTCGATCGCGAGCAGGTCGTCGGGGCGCCGGGCGGTCTCGCGGTGGACCCGGCCGTTCACCTCCGCGCAGAACGCGACGCAGGCCGCCGCCAGCTCGGCGAAGCTCCGATATCGCTCGAGCAGGTTCGCGCTGGTCGGGACGAGGTCGGCCTTGGCGATCCTGACGGTCGCTTCCGAGCCACCCTTGCTCTCGGGATCGAAGGGCACGCAGGCGTTGACCTCGAGGCCGTAGTGGCGGCCGGCAGCGGCGATCACCGGATGGCGGACCCCGACGCCGGCGACCCGATCGATCGTGATCGTGCGCTCGTTGTCGGTGAGCACATAGGTCGGAGCGCCGCCGACCTGGCGGAGGGTCGCGTCGAGGCAGGCGAGGAGCGAGCCCATCGTCCGGTCCCAGGTCGGGATCACGACCCGGTACCGGCTCCAGGCGAGCCAGGCACAGAAGAGGAGCGTCGGCCGGCCCTCCACGGTGGGTCCGGCACCCCAGTCGAACTGGAGCCACATCCCCGGCTCGGTGATCCACGGCCGGTACGTCCGCCGTCGGCCGGCCCGATCGGCAGCCTTCGCGGATCGAACTGCCCGGCGGGTCGTGCGCTCGCTCGCGGCGTACGGATGCTCCCGATCGAGGGCCCGGAGCTTGGCGTGGACGACGTCGGCCCGGACCCGGCCAGCGGAACGCTCGACGAGCTCCTCGATCTTGTCGCGGTACCGATCGAGGAGCATCGGTCGGCGGACCCGTGCGCGTGGGTCGGCGCCGAGGGCACGGGCCCCCACGTAGCGGGTGACGGTCTTGGGATCGCAGCCGGCCAGCTCGGCGGCCGAGTGGGCGCAGCGGGTGAGATCGAACGCTTCGAGGATCTCCATGATCTCCCTGTCAGACTTCTGCACGGTCCCTCCGGTTCGGGTGCGGTCTTGGGTGTTGGAACACCACAAGGGTCACCCAGCCGGGGGGATCGCGCGGGCGGGACCGGATCGCTCTGGGCAGATCAGCTGTCCACCGAGCGGGAGATCAGCTGTCCGTCAGCGAGGAAGTCCGTGTCCGCCTGGAGGGAGATTGGCATGTCCGCTGTCACATACATCGACCGTTCGAGATCTCCAGCACGTGGTCGAAATCCAACGCGACGATCTCGGACCTCCCGTTCATGGGCTCGGGCGGATAGCTGACGGTGAAGCGTGCGAAGTCGTGCGTGCCGGACCGC
>Ga0334722_10005464_pt1 | contig 12825 bp, 9 predicted proteins | sample C3_bottom_MG_FD_207210 | JGI IMG/M metagenome (GOLD analysis project Ga0334722, IMG submission 207210) | Sediment microbial communities from Yellowstone Lake, YNP, Wyoming, USA - C3_bottom | ecosystem: Environmental > Aquatic > Freshwater > Lake > Sediment | place: USA: Wyoming | collected...
GTTCGGCTGAAACGATTGCAATTGCGGTCTCCCTTGTTCATGGATGATCCTCGCCATTTTCGAGTTGAAGCAGCAGAAGCTCTTGGCCTTTTGCACACACCCCACCAGCGGCCATTTCTTCTGGCAGTAATCCCCCACGTAGTGACAGTCCTTGGCGGCATTCTGCATCCCGGTCTGGATGTCACCCTGATCACAACCGCTCCCCATCAGCACCTTCATGACCACCATGACGACTATGGCAATGGCTATGGTGGCCGGATTGAATAGCGCAGCGGCATAGGCCTGCAGGCCGGCGCCAAGAGCCGACGCACCTGTCGCCCCGCTGGCCATGGTGGCGTAAGCGCCGGTAGCTGCCGCTCCTGACAGCGTGGTTGTGGTGCCGGTGGCCGTGACCACGGTCATGGAGGTGACGGCTCCGGTTGCCGTGGTCGAAATAGCCGATATCTGGGCCGCTCCGGTCACCAGCGCATTGCCGTAATAGGCGACCTGACCTATTTCATAGGCCATCTGGATACCCTGGGCGGCATACTGGATATTGTTGCCGGTATCCTCCGAGGCGACCTTGTCGCTTTCGCAGCAGTTGTTAAGATACCCGACTGTCATCCCGGGTGGACGGCAGCGGGACGCCTTACCGTTGAAAATGTAGATTTGCCCCAGGCAATTGCCGTTCGCATCTTTTGGCCCATCATCCTGCAACATCGACTCATCGAGAGTGGTGGTCACCTCTGATCCGGGCGCACCCGGGTTGAAACAGGGATTCGGCGAACACTGCATCTTCCCCTGGTATTCCATGCAGGCGTACTGCGTCCCCAGTGGGCAGGTATTGAACCCCTCGAAACAGCTGTCCTTCTGCGGATAGTAGATACCGGCAGCGCTGCAGATCGGCACCGCCTCACACTTGCCGATAGGGAGCGGCGTGTAGGTGGTACCGGCCGGGCAGTCGTGCTGGACGTCGGAAACGCACTGGTCGAGCGTGGTCGAGAACTTGGTAGTGGCGGCCTGGGAGAAGGTCGGGTCCTGCGGACAGGAAACCGGCTGCAAGCACTTGAAATCGGCCTGACTCCACGAATAGCTGCCGCAGTCCCTGGTCAGAGTCGCCTGGCAGACGTTGAGAGCGGCATCATAGGCCCCGTTGGCGCACACCGGCGTCGAGTAGCAGAGATTTGCGCCGGCATCGAGCGCATAGGTGCCGCAGTCTTTGGTAATGACCGCCTCGCACTGATCCGTAGCCGAGTTCAGCGTGCCGTTCGGGCAGGAAGGCGCCAAGATGCAGAGGCCGCTGGCGCTGTCATAGGTCCCTTGGGTACAGGTCGGCGTATAGGCTGCCCAGCAGACATCGAGATTCGGGTCGAAGTTGCCGCCTGTACAGGTAGGATTGGTGGCGGAAAGGCACTGGTTGCCATTGATGAGGGCCTGACCGGCAGGACAGACCATCTGGGTTGATGACATGGTGAACGAACCGGACAACATCCAGTCGCTGGCCGGCGAACCGTCTGAGCAGTAGCGATCCATGAAGTAATAGCTGCAGTTGCCGACACTGTCGCACTGCAACGCCGACAATGCGTAGCCGGTGCTGGTCAGCTCGGTCCTGCTCAGAAGATTGAGCGGTGACTGGATGGTGATCGAGTCGGAGCCGAGACAGCAGTAGTTTGCGACCACACTGACCTGCCCCTGTGGACCGCTGGGACAGGAAATATTGACGTTGCAGCAGGAGTCGGCGTAGGAGGCGCAGAGGAATGACTTCGGGCTGCAGGCAAGCACCTGCTGGGAACTGGCACTGGTGATGGCGTCGCATTTGTTCGTCACCACGTTGTAGGTGGTTCCGGGCTGACATTCCGGGGCCTTTTCGCAGCGGCCCCGCGAACTGTTGTAGCTGTAGCCGCTCGGGCACGTCGGTACGATGGGCTGAACGCAGAGGTTGTAAGTGGCGTTGTAACTGCCATAGGTGCAGATCGGCGCCCGCTGGCAGATGCCACTCTGGGCATTGTAGGAATAGCCGTTGCCGCTGTCGCAGACCGGAGTCCAGGCTTTCTCGCACCGGTCCCGGGCCGCTATGAACGACCCGCCACTGGTGCAGGTAGCCGACTTCACACAGCGGTCATAGGTCGGGCTGGCCGGGTTGGCGTCATAGACATACCCGGTGGGGCAGACGTTCTGGACCAGCTTTTCGCACCGGTCTGCAACCGGGTTGAAGGTGCCGTTCACCGTGCAGACAACACTCTTGGTGCATTTGTCGATGCTTGCGTCCCAGACATACCCGCTGCCACAGATGTTTTGGGCCGTGGCCTGGCACATGTCGCGATTTGGCTCCAGCGCCGAACCGGCTGGACAGACCGGTGCGGTGTAGGTTTCGACACATTCAGTGGACCCTACCGGGCAGAATTGTCCTTGAGTCGTCTGAATGCAGTTGGCGGTTTCTCCCGGATCACCGGCATAGCCATTGTTATTCAGATCCTGACCGCACATGATGTTATTGATGGCATTGGGATCAGGAGGAGGCGGTGGAGGCGGTGGCGGTGGGGTTATCGTGCCGGGATCGATGTACGACAGGGCGCAGTCGAGCTTCCCTGAAAATTCCACAACCTGCGAGCTTCTCGTCCCATCGATGCCGCTTGTCCAGACCCCGTCACTCCCCATGACGACCGCCTGCGGGTCCTGGCCGGTGTAGGCGCCAGCAGCCGGCCATTTGGTGAATGGAAGCCCCGATCCGTCAATGGCGTTGAAGCCGACAGGCCCGAACTCTTTCCAGGCATCGATGTAGGTGCTCTTATCCGAGGTTGCTGTCCCCAGATAAGCGCCATAACGCTTGATCAGGAAATCCAGCGTCTGCTGGCTGTCCACGCTGACCGGTCTGGCTGCCCCGAACTGCCCGAGAGAAAGCATCCGCTTGAGCGATGCCGTATCAGTGCCGGTCATCAGGTACTCCCGGCTGATGTTTGCCGAGAAATCGAAATAGATGTCGGGAAGCGACTGGCTGCCGCTGGCCGCTGATTTGGCGATAGCGTAAGTCTTGCCGTTGAATTCGGTGAAAAACGCCAGCGCATCGACATAGCGATAGGTGGTGCCCGTCGTGATCGTGTCCTGGCAACTGACAACAGCCTGCGCGGTAGACGCAACTCCCGATAGCGAAATGAGCAGAACAGCGTAGATTGCTGAATAGAGAATTCGGAATAGCATCAGGTCTTACCTCGACTGCATCGGCTGTTTCTGGCCGCTGGAACAGATATTGTCCTTGCCGGCCAGCCTGAGCGTCTGGATGACGGTGGCAGCTTCGGCGAACTCGTTGATGCACTGGCAATCGATGACGATTTCCTCGCCAGGGTCGGCTGGGCAGCTGTTGTTGATGCAGGTCTTGTAGAAGATGTCGTAGGACTGGGCGGGCACGCGCATGTTGTTGACCGTCCCGGTCGTGGTCACCTGGGTATCGGTCTTGGCGATGCGGGTCTTGCAGGCCACTTCGCATTCGGAGGCCGGGTCGCGTTGCGGCAGGTTGATGCTGCCGTTGGCAATGATCCACCCGGTCGGACCGAGGCGCGGGTCCTGGAACGTCAGGTTGGAAGTATTGTCACTGGCAGAAGTGACCACCTGCCCGAAGCGGGTCGCCACATCGGAGAAGTCATACTGTTGTGAACCGCAGACGTAGGTCCGCTTCTTGTGCCACCAGTCCCGGCAGATCTTGTTGGTGCCCACCTGTCCGGTGAAGTTCTTACAGGAAGGGAGTGGGTTGAATCCGGTTGGGTTGAAGTTCTGATACGTCACAACCCCGTCGATATCCTCCTCCTTCAGACGGCAGTCAGGATCGTTGGCCAGTGTGGCGCACTTGTCCTCCACTCCTTCCGTATAGGCGTCCTCCTTGAAGTCGAAAAAATAGCTCCAGTTGAAGGAAACCCCCTGTGCCCCTTTTGCCGGGCAGACGAGAGCTGTCTGCACCGATGTGTCGAATCCATTCATGATCCCGTCGACCGAGGCTGAAGCGGTGTTACACCCGCCGCCGCTCAGGTTGTTCATGTTGAAGGTGGCAGACATGAGCTGGCCGAGTTTGGCCGGATCATGAGTAGACACGATCACCGTTTTGACGGTATGCCAACCATCGCCGCCAGGACTGCCGCCGCAGTTGTTGTGCGCCGCTCCCGGTCCTCCCGGGCCGGTGTCCAGGTATTCCAGCTGATAGGTCAGGTCATCGACCTTGTGGACCCTCATATAGACCAAATGGTCGGTGCAGAGTGAACTGCTCCCCGAGTCATTGAACGACTTGACCGTGGTATCGACCCGCCCGGCACGGTCGATGGTGCAGACGCTCGCCTTGCCCTGTGCCTGGCGTGCTGCGCCTGAATTGGAGATCAGGTAGTAAAAACTGCTGGGATCGGAAGATTGGGAGATGGCGGCGGAGTCACGGGCTGCCGTCAGCTGCGGCCAGTTGGTGTAGTACCCGGACAGGGTGGCAACGGTTGGTGATGAAGCGAAGGCCGAGACGCTTGCCGCGGCATTGTTTGTCTGGGTGGTCACCTGCCCGTAGTAGGTGATGGTGGTGATATCAGTGGCGACGTTGGTGATGGTGAATTGGGTATTGCTGGTATGGACGGCGTTGACGATCCCGCCGCCGATGTCCTTGAGAACGATGGCGCTGTTCACCCAGACCAGGTTGCTGCCGCAGCTGCTGTTGATGCAGTAGCACCCACCAAGGTCGGTAATGGAGGCCGGCGCTTCGGTAACCCGGCCATCGGCGTCGGCTGTCCAGGTAAAGTACTTGCAGTTCGACCAGCTCCCGGCAGTGCAGGAGATGAAGCCGTTGGCGCAGACTCCGGAAACGATAGCCGGAACGGTATGGACATTGTCGATGCTGCCATCGGTGTTGAGATCCTGGCTGACAATGACCTGCTGCAGGTCGCCGGTCCCAGACGGCTGGATCAGTACTTCCAGGAATTTGGCCGAGGACGGTGCGTTCAGGGTCGCCGGAAAGCTGGTGGCGCCGTTGACCGTCTGCATGAGCTTTGCGGAGTTGGTCATCGGCAGCGAGATGTTGCTGTTAACACCGTTCTTGGTGCCGAATCGGGAAAGAGCCGTCTGACCAGTGCTCTGGCCTGCGGTCTTCCCGTCCACAGCCAGTGCGTGGGAACTCACAAGTGCCAGGGCCACGGTCAGACTAGCTGCGGTATTTCTTGACCATCTCACGGATTGCATCCTCATAACTCACTCCGCCATCCACCATTGCCTCTATTTCGGCAATCTCGCTCGCATCGGACGTAAACACGTAGTAGGAGAACGGATCGACTGCCAACCTGCCGATGCCGGCCCCGAAAGGCGTGTCCATAAAGATCTCTGAATACTTGGGCTTGTTGCTCTTGGTCGACTTCAGAATCCGCATGGTGAAGTCGTCATAGTCCAGAAGCTTCTCATCCAGCGCCTTCTCGAAGTCCGACGACTCCAGGAAGAATTTGAAGGCGGAGTTGTTCCTGATCACATCGCCGACACCACCGAAGAGCTTCATGTCGAGCACCGACTGCGTGATGATGGTGAAACTCCCGCCGTATTTCCGGGCCCGGCGGTACCCCTCCTCGATGACCTCCTTCAGGGTCGAGCTCTCCCCGAGAAACTGCCACGCCTCGTCGAAGACGATCAGCCGCTGGTCAGACTTGTCGGAGAGATAGAGATCCTGGGTGACAGCGTTGATCACCTGGAGTGTGACAACCCGGAACAGCTCTTTTCTGGATTTGAGATGTTCCAGTTCGAGCACCACGAACTCGTCGTTCGAGATGTCGAGGCTGCTCTTGCCGTTGAAGAAGCGGCCAAAGGCCCCGTCGCTCCGGAAATCGGCCAGATTGAAGGCCAGTCGGGAGGCGGCTTCCTTGATCTCGCCACCCTCTGAGGAATAGCGGTCGAAATTGGCCAGGTATTCGTAGACCGTGTCGATGCCGGCATCATTCCCCTCCTGCTGCCAGGCCCAACGCACAGCACCCTTGATAAGGGTCATCTCGGTTTCACTGGGGATGGTCTTGCCGGTGGAGAACACCATCTGGGCGACGATGGGAGCTATGACCGGGATGTCGTACTCGGGATCGATGATGTTGGTGAAGGGGTTCAGACAGACCTGGGAATCCTCGCTGAAATCCAGATAGCGGGCACTGAACAACTTGGTCATCTTCTTGTAGGAGCCGCCGATATCGATGATCCTGATCTTGGAGTTCATGGCAAAGTAGTTGTAGACCAGGTAGTTGATGAAGAAGCTTTTGCCGGCGCCGCTGGAGGCGCAGACCATGGCATTGTGGTTGTTGACCCCCTTGTTGAAGATGTCGAGGCCGAACAGGTTTCCCTTCCGGCCGGCAAAGAGCATGACCGGCTTGCCAAGACCCGAGAAGTCCCCCTGGATCGGCAGGGTCACGGCAATGCTGTCCACCGGCATGATGTGGTCGCGGTCGAGGGTGTCGATATTGCTGCCATTGTCGTAGAGGCCGAAGGGGAGTGACGAGATGAACAGGATGGGAAGAATTCCCTTGTCCTCCTGCATGACGTACCCTTGTCCCTCCCAAACGCGTTTGGCACGGGTGACTGACTCATTCACCAGCCACTCGTCGCTGCCGTAGACCCACATGATCGGGATAATCCGGTAGAACTTGGTCCCACGTTCCAGCTCATCAACCGCCCAGAGGTACTCGTCTTTCTTCCGGGCTAATGACGGGGCGAAGCTGCCGACACCCTGCTGCTGCAGGACCAGGTTGCACTTGGTGTGGAGCTTGTTCTTCTGGTTACGCAGAAGAATGTTCAGGGTGAAGAAGAACGGCGTCCGGATCTGGTCTGAGTCGGTCGCCATCCCCATGATCCCGCCGAAGAGCTGGTTGGTCTGGATCGGGTCGCCATTCAGGGGGAACGATTTGGGGGTGACACAGCGAAAGTGCCGGTTATCGAATTTGAGTGAGGTAAAGCGCTTTTCGATCTTCGTGCCGAGCAATACCTGCTTGCGGATGATGTTCCGGTCATCATAGTGGGTCGAATTGGTGGAAGGATCTTCGTTCAACATGCGTCGCAGCCAATCCAGCAAACGGCCCGGTCCGACCACAACCGGGGCAAGTCCGGCTCCGCGCAGAACTTCCTGAATGGTGCCGAAGACCTCTTCCAGGTTCACATGGCCGATCTCCTTGACCGGAAACTTTACGGTGAAGAACATCCTGAAGGTACGCACCGGGATGCCGCTCAAGCAACCGAGACCTTCCACACCTTCCTGGAAAAACCGCGTGACATTGTCGGAAACCTCGTGAACCAACTTGCTGCTACGCGTTTTCTGAGCCCCGTAGGCATTGACAATCGGTTCAACATCCGGGTCGGCAAAAAGGATGAACTGCATGACTGATCCTTCCGGCAGGTTGACACGGAAAATCCCTTCCAGGGTCTTGATGCTCGTCTCGGAGGCGAACGCCAGAGGAGCACACTCCCACATCATTCCGAAGGTGTTGTCGGTATTGAGATAGATCTGTTTCTGGTCGTCGTACGCGATCCAGGGGAGGTAATCGGAGAACTTCTCCCTGCGGGACATCTGGTCCAGCTCTCCCTTGGTAATCCCGCCGTCCTTGCCGAATAGAGCGGACATGATCCCCATCGCGCTACTCCTCCTCACCGGACGACACGGTGTCACCCAAGAGCCAGCGTGGCTCATCGACAAAGAAGTAGACGTAGCGCAGCATGTAGAATTCGTTATCCTGGCCGGTGTAGGGCAAGAGCAGGACCCGCATGGTCTTGGGAGGAGCAACGACCGGGGTAACCGGCTCCTTGAGGAGGCCGGTGAATTTGTCAAAGAGAGCGGCGCGGTACTTCGTCAAGGCGCCGTTATCTTTTGACGATGAACTGGCGCCTACAGACTCCTTCCCGCTCTCGGCACAGGCACCGGGATTCTCGGACTCAGGCCCGCAGTTCTCGTGGGGCTGATCGGCAACCACATCCTTTGCTTTGACAGACAGACCGGACGACTCGCTATAGGCCGTCTGAACGGAGACGCATTTCCCGTTGTAACTCTCCGGGCAACTGAAACTGCTTTCATAGGGGTTGAGCAGGGCACAGCCGCTCATGAGCAGCATTCCCGCCAGAATCAGTGCTTTCTTCACTTTCCGCCTCCCTTGGCGATCTTTTTAATATCCAGGTTGATCCCCTCGCTGATCACCAGCGTCACCGGTTTCGTGGCTCCCACCTCGATAACCGGCATGGTCTGTTTGGCCAGTTCCATGTAGAATTTCTGGATCTCCTTGAAGCCGCTCGACAACCCCGAGCCGACTCCGGACATGGCGATATCCTTTGGATCTACAGTCTGGGTAGTGCCGAGAGGGCTGACAGCCAGAGTTGTCGCCGATGCCTTGATCGCGTCACCGGCACCGCCGAAGAATCCGGCCAGCATGCTCCTCGCGATCATGGAACCCATCTTTGCCACGACCCGCCCCCGCAGCCCGATCTTGCCGTCTGCGTCCACGACAAATCCTTTGACCTTCTGGTCCACCACCGCCTGCCCCTTACGGTCGAGACATGACAGTGAGACCAGCAGCAGTTCGGCCCGCTCGGTGGCCAGGTTCCCCTTGCCGTCGGCAATGACAAAGCACCCCTTGAGATTGGCTTTTACGCTGTTGGGCAGGACCGCCGGAGTCTTGACCCTGAGCAGTACCGGCACCGGATTACCTTTTGCTTCGGACGTTGTCGGGGCGTCCAGGCCACTCAGCAGGGTCGCCTCCATAAAGGAAGGAGGCAGATAGACTGAACCTGCTGTTGCGTCTTTTTTTTTATCCTCCGGTTCGACTTTGGCCTGTTTTCCTGTCCCGGGTGATGACACAACGGCGATGTCGCCAATCTCGGTTTCCGGTGGTGATGAGAGCTGACCAGCCGCCATCGGCTGCGAGGACGTGGGAGGCGGCGGCAACGGAATGGAACTGGTTTGCGGGATTGGCGGTAGTGGCAGCGGCTGCTTTGCCAGCACGGAACGTCCGGAACCGGCCTTCTGCGCCTGGCCCTGGGCTGATGCGGTAATGCGGGCATCACCCGCTGCGGGAGTTGACGTGACGGGCTGCATCACGGGAGCTGCCGGCGTCTCTCCTTTTTTTTCACGGGTGATTTCATCGAGCTTCTGCTGGAGTTCGGCAACCTTGTCGTCCCGCTTGGCGATTTCCTTCTGGCTTTCAAGGTACTGCGACTTCTCCAGCAGCTTTGGTTCGATGCTCAGCGGTGCCTGCTTTGTGCTTCTCACCGGCAGAGACGACTTGCCGCGGTTCATGGCCATGCTCCCGAGGATGAATGTGAGGGCGAAAAGGGCTATGCCGCCCCCCCAGACCATCATTCTTCTCTGGTTGCCGGTCAGACCGTTCCAGTAGGAAAGAAGCTTATTTTTCATCTTCCGCCTCCTGGTCAGCCGGTGCCGGTTGCTGTTTCTGGGCGGTTTCCTGCTTGACCTTCTGGCTGGCACCGGAACGATCCATGACCGGCAGGTCGCCAGCGAGCTTCCGCCCTTCTTGCTTTTCCGCCCGCTGCTCCACTACGAATATCCGTGAGGTGTCCCCCTGGCGCAAAATGTGCCGTTCGAGTGCAACCGCCACCGGGTTTTCCGCCAGTTCCGTTCTCAGAAACATCTTCTCGTTCATCCTGAATTCAGACGGCTCTCCCCGCAGTGTCGCCTCGTACTCCTTGATCCGGAGTCCTTCCCCCTCGATATCCACGGTGCGCTTCAGCGTCAGGGCAATTTCCCTGAACATGAGATATCGCTTGTCCTTGCGAACCACGGTGTAGGAATCGGGAATGTTCTCGGTGTAGATATCCCGAATGGCGCGAAGCAGCTTTTTCTCGAAGGGGAGCCCGGCATAAAGTGAAAGGTTATCCTTGATCTTGCGTTCCCTACCTGACGTCAGACGGATAGTCTGGGAGGGAATTCTCTGGGGGAAGGCGATCATGCTGAAGGTTTCCTCGCCGCAGACAACGTACAGCTCGGTTGGCGTGGAGGCGTAGGAGAGCTTGTCCCCTTTCTTCGTGACCTTGAACTTCACGAAGGCATCCTTGCCGGTGATCTTGATGGTTACCCCTTTTTCCGTGGAGGTGAGTGCCTCGCGGATCTCGGCCGGGCAGGAGATCCGGTTCAAGTCCGAACTGGACAGGCGGATGGTTGTCGTTGCCTCGGGCAGTACCACTGTTGGGAATTCACTTTCGACCGGTTTCTCCATAGCCAGGTCATCAGTAACTCTTTTATTCTGGATTGCGGATTGATCAGCCGCATGGAGTATTGCCGGAACCAGCAATGCTGCCAGTATCACAACCGTGCTGCGCATCATGCCCCCTTGCTTTCGCCTTGGACCGGCTTCTCGTAGAGGCGGACCAGGATGAATTTCCCGTTCTCAATGCGGTACTCGATGAGATAGACCTTCAGGGTATCCTCCGCCTTCTGGTCCACCATGTAGGTCTTCTTGGTGCCGGTGACTTCGAGCCGGCGCTTTTCGGTTTCGTTGATGATCGACTGGATGTAAAAGGCGCTGGAGGCCTTGGTGTTTTCGATTTTGTCGGCCAGTTCGTACAGCTCTTTCCGTGATGTCTGGAACTCGGCCGGGTCATAGACGGCCAGTAGTTCGCTGAACTGTGATCGGGCATTGACCGGGTTGTAGGTCAGGGCCAGATTCAGGATGTAGCGGGCAAACTCCTTGAGGTATTCATCTGAAGCCTTGTCCCCGGAAACCGAGATCTTGGAGTTGACGACCGGGGGCACGAGGATGACCCGCTGACTGTTCAACGCCATGAAGAGACCGGCGGTATTGATAACGACGGCAATGCCGAGCGCCACAACCACGAACTTGAGCAGCCGGTTCTCGGCGAAGATGTTGGAACTTTTCTGCAGGAAAATATCGAGGTTCACTTCATTGCTCCCTCTATGGTGGTCATTCCAGGAAATCCTTTTCGAAAAACTGCGGGTACCCCTTCATCGGCGCCAGACCGAGAAAGTAGAGCGCATGCCGCAGGAAACCTCGCGGGTACTGTCGTTTGAAGCGGCTGTATGCCCATGGAACGATGATCATTGTAAGCCAGAGCCACCCGCCGAATTGTTGGGCCAGGATGAAGCTGGCCGTCATGATTGCCAGGTCGTCGGGTTCGAACCAGAGAACCTGGAACGGCTGGGTCAGGTATTGGGGAAACTTGCGGGTCACATCCGGCTCCGTTCATTAATACAAGGTGGTGAGGGGGGCTTTCGCCCCCCTGCTGTGTCAGATGATCATCCCGAGGGAGGTGACAATCTTGTCCGAGTTGATGACAAGCACCCCTCCCAGAATGCAGAGGACAGCCGGGACCATCTTCTGCTGGATCATGACGACGACGCCGGCAATGATTGACAGGACACCGGCAATGGCGCCGAAGGGCCCCTTGAGGATGTTGTTGATGAAGAAGTCGTAGGCCTCGAAACCGAATGAACCGGCTACCGGGGCAACGAGGGCCATGGCCTGCGATGCCACCAGGGTCACGATCATGGCCACGGCGGTCATCAGAAGTAGTTTCCGTTTGTGCATTCATTTCTCCTTTGTGCTGGTTACGTGATGGTGCTGCGGTGGCAGTGGTACCGATTCAGTGCGATTGCGGCTTGCTCACCTCCTTTCCCTTGTCCAGCAGCCCGGATATCCGTTGGATGTCCGCACCATTCACGTGAGCACCTTCGATCCAGAGTGCCGGTGTTCCCCGTATCCCGATCCCGGCAGCGATCTTCTCCATCTCCTCCAGCTGCTGTTGCTGAACGTTGTCGGCGATGGCAATCGGTTTGCCGTCCAGTTGACCGGTAAAGACATCGTGAAACGCCTTGTCCCTGTCAGGTTGGGACAGTATGTAACGGGCCTTTTTTTCAGCGTCGGGGTGGATTCTGCGGAGCGGGACGAAATAGACGTAGCGCGTCACATCGGTGCGCTTTGCAAGGAAATCGTCGACCTTGCGGCAGTAAGGGCAGTCTGGATCGGTGAATTCGATGACCTTTTTGGGTCCGCTGCCGATTTTCAGAGCTTTATCGAGAGGGAGACCATTGATTCGTTCTGCGACAACCTTTTCGCGTATTTCGGCGGTCAGATTCTTGCCGTCCTTGGACCAGATCTCTCCGAAGAAAAGATATCCTTCAGGGCTGAAGTAGAATACCTGCTCGCCTGCGGTGATCTCGTAGAGTCCTTTGAGCGGTGATTCTCTGAAACTGTCAATTTTCAGGTTCGGGAAACTCTTCATCAAATTCTCTTTCTCCGTCTTCACGTCGTCGTTCGCCATGGAGAACCCTGCGACCGCGACAAGAAGCAGCATCAATCCACCAACCATCATGGTCCTGCCGTTAATGATCTTCACTTCTCCTCCTTTCGATGTTCCACGATTTCCACGCGCCGATTCAGGCGCTTGTCGGTCGAAACAGGGCAGCACTTGCCTTTTCCCTCCACAGTCACCACTTTAAAGCCATTAGATTTCATTATTCCTGCTACGTGATTCGCTCTCCTGATCGACAACCTCTCGTTGTAGTCATCCGTCCCAATCGTGCAGGTGTAGCCCTTCAGTCCAAACGTGCTCTGCTTCGACAATCCCGCCAACAGCTCATCGAATCTCAAACGTTCATGACCTGATAGCCGTTCACTGTCGAAATCGAACTGCAGGGTTCTGAGCTGTTTGTCTGCCTCAATGGCGCCGTGGGTGGATGACTGGACAGGCTTTGTCTCAAGGGAGATTTGTGGCTCCGGTTTGGCCGGGTCGGAAAGCCGCACGGCAAGCAAGGGTTTCACTGGCAGGTGTGAAAGCCTGTGATCAGGGCAGTCAGAACAGACAACAAACTGGTCATCCTGTTTAGCCGTACCTGCATCGAGC
>Ga0334722_10005466_pt1 | contig 12821 bp, 10 predicted proteins | sample C3_bottom_MG_FD_207210 | JGI IMG/M metagenome (GOLD analysis project Ga0334722, IMG submission 207210) | Sediment microbial communities from Yellowstone Lake, YNP, Wyoming, USA - C3_bottom | ecosystem: Environmental > Aquatic > Freshwater > Lake > Sediment | place: USA: Wyoming | collected...
ATTGAACTCCTCGTAGCACCCAGTGTGAACGGCAAGGCGATCTATCATTCTTATATCATTGTTCATAAAGACAGTCCTCTCAAATCATTTGCGGACCTCAAGGGAAAAGTCTTTGCTTTTACCGACCCGAAATCGAACACTGGGAAGCTCTATCCTACCTACCTGCTAAAAACCATGAATGCCGCGCCGGATCGTTACTTCAACCGGCACATGTACAGTTACAGTCACAACAAGTCCATTGAACTTGTGGCCAAGCGAGTTGTGGACGGCGCAGCAGTCGAGAGCCTCGTCTATGATAATATGGTCAAATCCGGTTCGCCTTATGCGAGGCAGACGCGGATTATAAAGCGCTCGCCTCCTTATGGAACCCCCCCGGTCGTGGTTACCAGGGAAGTGAGCCCTGAGCTTCGAGATCGGATACGGGACGCCTTCCTTGTCATGCACAAGACTGAAAAAGGCAAGGCGATTTTGGACGCGATGATGATCGACGGCTTTGTAAGGATAGAAGACGCTGCCTATGATCCAATCCGAAAGATGGAGCGTGCAGTGGACGAGGACGCCGTTGTCGCGCGAAAGGCCAAGGGGAAACAAACCGTTTATTTCGGCGTCATCCCGAGGGACAATCCCCGCATACTCTATGAAAAATATCAACCGCTCCTGGATTATCTTGCGGCTAATACCCCGTACACCTATGAGCTGGTGCTGAATAAGAATTACGAGGATACCGTCAACGCGCTCGGAAACGGTGATACTGATGTGGCCCTGCTCGGACCGTTGACGTATCTTGAAGCCCGTGCAAAGTACGGCGCAATAAGCATCCTGAAACCGAAAGGCGTGAACGGCGATTCGCGGTACCGGAGCGTGATTATTACGAAAAAGGGGTCTGCGCTCAAGCAACTCTCGGAATTGAAGGGCAAGAGTGTTGCGTTTTCCGCTACCAAATCCACATCAGGGAACCTGATCCCCCGATACCTCCTGGCAAACTCCGGCCTGCACCTCAGCGATCTCGGCCGCTATGCCAACTTCGACTATCACGATTCAGTGGTTAAGGCGGTCCTGAAGGGTCAGCAGGACGCCGGAGCGGTGCGGGATTCGGTTGCGCGAAAATACAGCAAGCTTGGCATCGAAATCATCGCAGAATCGGAACTGATCCCGACGGGGCCGCTCGTGGCCGGACCCGGGACACCGTATGCCGTGATCGAGCAGATCAAACGGGCGCTGCTGGCTCTGAATCCCAATGATCCGGACCATAAGAAAATACTGCACAGGTTTGATGACGATCTGAAGAGCGGCTTTATGGACGCGTCTGATGCTGATTACGCGGACATCCGCACCAAGATAAACGCCGTGCCCCGTACCTGCGGTTTGGGGTGCCATCCGAAGATACAACTGTGAGCTGACGAGAATGAAGAGGATCTGGAACGCTTTTGACAGATTGCGGCTGCAATCGAAATTCATCCTGATCACCACTTCGGCCATTATCGTCCTGATGGGCGTGATCGGCTATGTTTCGGTGGCACGGGAGAAAGCCATCCTGTACAACGATGTCGAACGACAGGGCAAGCTGCTCGGGGAGACGCTTGCCATCCCCATTCTGAACGACCTTATCTATGAACGGCTTGGACTGGTTGAGGAGGGCGGTCTCCTCGATAATTACATCATGGAGATATTCAACCGCCGAGACCTGGACCTTTTGTATCTGGTGATCATCGACGAGGACGGCAGGGTGATCTCCCATAATGACATCACGGAGTACGGAAAGGTCTATTCCGATCCTCTGACCGCAAAGTCCCGATCGGCGGATAACACGGTGATACAGCGTTTTTTCAGCAAGGGCCATGCCGCCCTGGATATCGGTGTCCCCTTATCCATCGGCAAGAAGCGGTGGGGAACACTCAAGATCGGCATATCACTGGAACAGGCCGAGCATGAGATTATTGCCACCATCGGTAAGATCGCCATGATGACGGTGATTCTTGTGACAATCGGGTTTTTTGTCATCCTGTTGCTGAGCCGGCGGTTCATCAATCCCATCACGCAACTCGCGAGCACGATGGAGAAAGCGCGCGGCGATTTTCTGGATGTGAAGGTGAACGTAAGGGGGCATGACGAGCTTGCCGTGCTCGGTGAGCGCTTCAACAGCATGATCGAGCGCATTCGGCAGGCCAATGAGGATCTCCGGAAGGCCAATGAAAAAATGATCCAGTCCGAGAAGCTGGCATCCATCGGCATTCTCGCATCGGGTGTGGCCCATGAGATCAATAATCCTCTTGGAGGTCTTTTCAACTGTGTCCAGATGCTGAAGCAGAACGGCGACAACCCTGAATTCCGCGAGCGGTATCTGGGCCTTGTGAAAGAAGGTCTCGACAAGATCGAGACCACGGTGAGCAAGCTGCTCTGGATGTCGCGGAAGTCGGAGCATGCGCCGGTAGATGTCAATGTGCGGAATGCCGTGGACGGGGTCTATGCTTTTCTGGAATACCGCATCAGCAGGAGCAGGATCACCTTCGTCAATGCCGTGCCGGATGACCTGCGCTTCGTTGTTGATCTTCACGATCTTCAACAGATGCTTATGAACCTCATGATTAATGCAGTTCACGCAATGCGGGACGGAGGCGCTCTCAGCATCGGAAGCAAACAAGAAAACGGCGTCGTCCAGATCGAGGTCGTCGATACCGGCGTGGGAGTCGCGCCGGAGAACATCGGCAGGATATTTGACCCCTTCTTTTCCACCAAGCCGACGGGCGAGGGGACGGGTCTCGGCCTATGGCTCACGTATGGGATCATGAAGAACTACGGCGGCGAAATCACCGTGGAAAGCGAAGTGGGAAAAGGGAGCAGGTTCATCATGAGCTTTCCCGTGGCAATGAAAGGGTAACGTGAAGATAAAAGAAACAGTTCTTGTCATAGAAGACGAAAAACTGATGCGGGTGACCATTGAGGACTCGCTCACAGCGTCGGGCTACAATGTCATTGCCTGTGAGAACGGCGCGGACGGCCTTGCCGCCTTCAAGGCTGGCCCCTGCAACGTGGTGGTGACGGACATCCGTCTTCCTGATGCGAACGGACTTGACATCCTCAGGGAAGTCACCGCGGTGAGTGACGTTCCTGTGATCGTCATGACGGCCTTCGGCACCATCAAAGACGCTGTCGAGGCGATGAAGCTCGGCGCTTTTGATTACATTACAAAACCTTTTTCCCTGGACGAGTTTCGGATGCTGATCGAACGGGCCTTGGAAATGAAAAGGCTCCGGGAAGACAATATCCGGCTGAGAAAGGACATCAACCGCTATTTCTGTTTTCCAAACATCATCGGTGAAAGCGCGGCCATGAAGAAGGTCTTTGCCTTGATCGAGAAGGTTGCGGCAACGGACTCAACGGTGCTGATCCTCGGGGAGAGCGGGACCGGCAAGGAGCTGGTCGCGACAACCATTCACTATCAGAGCAGCCGGAAGGACAAGCCCCTTATCAAGATCAACTGCGCGGCACTGCCGGAGACGCTCATCGAAAGCGAGCTGTTCGGTCACGAAAAAGGGGCGTTCACCGGAGCGATCAGAAAAAAACCGGGAAGGTTCGAGCTGGCGAACAACGGGACGATATTTCTCGACGAGATCGGGGACATGCCGCTTTCCACACAGACAAGACTTCTGCGGGTGATACAGGAGAAGACGTTTGAAAGAGTAGGCGGTACTGAGACCTTGAATATCGACGTACGGGTCATTACTGCAACAAATAGAAACCTAGAAGAAGAAGTAAAAGCGGGGCGTTTTCGGGAGGACCTGTATTACCGATTGAATGTCATTCCGGTCGTGATTCCACCGCTCCGGGAGCGAAAAGAAGACATTTTCGCGCTCGTCGATTTCGCTCTCGGCAAATGCAGGAACAGGCTGGCGAAGACTGTGCGTTTCTCAAAGGAAGCCATGACGGCGCTTCTCCAGTATGACTATCCGGGGAACGTGAGAGAGTTGGAGAATATTGTGGAGCGGGGTGCTACCTTGGCGGCTTCTGATGTCATAGAGAAAGATGACCTGCCTTCCGTGATTTTCAAGAAAGCAGAAAGCAACGGATCTGTGTCGCTGGCTGAAGTTGCAGCCGGAGCAGAAAAGGAACACATCATCCGCATCCTTGCGGTCACGCAGGGAAACAAAACAAAAGCGGCGGAGCTGCTCGGCATCAGCCGGAAAAACCTTTGGGAAAAGATGAACACTTATGGACTTAAGGCGTAATTCACGATAACCGTGCCTCGTTCGCGCTCCAACCTCCTCCCGTGCTTTCTTGCAGCAGCTATATCACCTTGACCTCACCAACTGCTACGAAACCGTAACACTGCATCATTCTGCAATGGTAAGTAAAAATCAATGTTAATAACCAGTTATCACCTCCTCCTCTTCACGGTGTTCCATAGTCGTAACACACAGCCTGCGGCAAAGCCCCATTAATCAACACGTTAAGCACGGCACGGAACTTGTAATCTATGAGCCATGCAAGTATGTTCCTCATTCGACACTAATCTGATTCCTATGGTATCTTTGAAAAACATTTGCGAACAAAATAGAGATGTCCGCCAGTGCACCATTGTTAATGCCAATTATCAAAAGGTAATGTCCGTTCTCGACAGATTCGAGAAGGACGATCGATACCGGTCTTGTCGGTGCCAACGCTGCCGAAACGATGTAGCCGCACTCGCCCTCAATTATTTACCGCCCCATTATTATGTCGATGCGGGCAGTGGTGGTGAGATCGGATCTCCGCTCATGATGGTGGAGAGCGCTGTTCACGAGGCGATAGAGACGGTTGGTAATAATCCACGACATTAAGAATATGAGATCCTTATTCGGGATTTACTCCGTTTCCGCACTGGGTCAATAATTATTTATATTTCATGTATTCCTAAAGATTAAAAATTGTTGAAATGGAGGTGTAACAATGAAACGTATGGTTCTGGGAATCGCGGTGGTTTTATTTGCAGTATCGGCGGTAGTTGCCGCCGGAGGCGGCGACATCGTGTACAAGGTACGGCATGTGGGTGATGTGACCTTCAGCCACGACAATCATATCACCGATAGGGGGTACAAGTGCGATGATTGCCACCCGGCGATCTTCCCGATGGAAAAGCGGAAAGACGACAAGAAGCGCAAGATGTCCGAGATGCGATCGAAGAAGGCCTGCGGCGTCTGTCACAACGGCAAGAACGCCTTCGATGTAGGCAGCAACTGCTATATCTGTCATAAAAAATAGTGAGCGAGCAAACGATTCCAAACCGCATGAAGGGGGTATTCATATGAAAAAATTCATTCCGTCGCTACTTCTCCTGCTTCTGATCGCCGTGCCCGTTGCATCTGCTCGGATCGGCGGCGGAGACATCAAGTATGAGGTCAAGCACCTTGGCAACGTAACGTTCCACCACGATACCCATGTGGAAACGATGGGTTTTAACTGCACGGAATGCCACCCATCCATATTCGAGACAAAAGAAAAGCATAAAAGCATGCAAATGTCGCACAAGCGGCAGGCGCAGTCCTGCGGCGTCTGTCATAACGGGAAGCAGGCCTTTGATCTGAAGTCGAACTGCTATGTATGTCACATCAAGGAGGTAAAGTAAATGTTCGAAGGCAGAGATGAAATAACCGTTATTCAGGAAGATATCCGACGGGCAATGGCGAACCCCAATGCGAAGTGGGCCATGCTCATCGACCTTCGGCGCTGCACGTCCTGCAAGGCATGCACAGCAGGGTGTGTTGCTGAACAGAAGAGCCCGCCGGGAGTCATGTACCGGCCAGTGTTTGAAGAGGAAACCGGCAGATTCCCCAGCGTTAAACGGCGCTTCACACCCCGTCCATGCCTCCAGTGCGACGAGCCGCCCTGTGTCGACGCCTGCCCGAACAAGGGCGAGAACAAGGCAACGTGGAAGGGGAAGAACGGCATCGTCATGATCAATTATGAGCAGTGCATCGGCTGCGGCCGCTGCGTGATCGCATGCCCCTACAAGGCGCGGACCCTTGACGAGGGATACTTTCATACCGAAGGGACCCCGGCCATTCAGGAATATGAAAAAGCACCCACCTGGGAATACGCCAGGAAATGGCCGAGGGAGAAGTCCCATATTCCCATCAAGAACGCCCGAAAATGCCATTTCTGCTACCATCGCCTGAAGAACGGCATGGTGCCCATGTGCGTCAGCACGTGCATCTGCCGGGCCAACTTCTTCGGCGATGCCGGTGACAAGGACAGCCTGATCTATAAGATGCTCAAGAGCAACAAGGTGAGCGTACTGACAGCGGTTACAACGCCTGGTGAAGTGAAACTGACCAATGCCGAGCTCAAGAGCAAGAGTCCGGGCTTTATCGCGAGCGCGATCGGCTATCCGGGCAGCATTCCGGTGTTCGCCGATTCATCAAAGACCAAACCCCGAGTCTTTTACATTTTACCCTAAGAGAGGTGAGGAGAATGAAAGTCGAAGAAAAAGAAACGCAAAAAGGAATTACGCGACGGGATTTCGTGAAGTGTTCGGCGGTGCTTGGCGGCGCGCTCCTTGCTTCTCAATTGGAGTGGACCTCGGATCTTATGCGCAGAGCTGAGGCGGGCACGCTAACGCCTGAAGAGGAATACGAGCTGGTAAAGGCCGAGAACACGCTGTATTCGGTCTGTTTGCAGTGCAATACCGGCTGCGGCATCAAGGTGAAGCTGTTCCGGAAAGGGAACAGCGCCGTGGCGCTCAAGATCGACGGCAATCCCTATAACCCCTTTGTCGCAGTGCCGCATCAGTCTTACCTGACCACGCCGACCGAGACAAGTACCATCGATATGGCCATCTGTCCGAAAGGCCAGGCGGGTATCCAGACCGCATATGACCCCTACCGCATCACAAAGGTGCTGAAGCGGGCTGGTAAACGCGGAGAAGGCAAGTGGACGAGCGTGGCCTTTGATCAGGCTGTGGATGAGATCGTGAACGGCGGGAAGCTCTTTGCGAATATACCGGGCGAAGAAACCCGTATGGTGACCGGTCTCAAGGATATTTACGTCCTCAGGGACGCCGCGATTGCGAAGGCCATGGGCGATGATGTAAAGGCCCTGCAGAAGGCCAAGGACAAGAAGAAGGCGGTGGAGGAATTTAAGGCAAAGCATGCGGCGAACCTCCAGTACCTGATCGATCCTGAACATCCGGACTTCGGTCCCAAGAACAACCAGATGGTGTACATGTGGGGCCGGAAAAAAGGCGGCAGGAGCGATTTCTCGGCCAGATTCTTCGGCGACTATTTCGGCACGGTCAATACGCACGGCCATACGACCGTATGCCAGGGGTCGCTCTATTTCACCTGCAAGGCATTGAGCGAACAGTACGAGTACAACAAGTTCGGCGGCGGGCAAAAATTCTACTGGCAGGGCGATTTCGAGAATACCGAGTATATCCTCTGTGTCGGGTCGAACCTCTTTGACGCAAACTATGGACCGTCGAACCGGAACGCGCGGCTGATCCCGCGGCTGACCGCAGGCACTACAAAAATGACCGTGGTGGACCCGCGCTTCAACAAGGCCGCCTCCAAGGCCAACAAGTATCTTCCGATCAAACCGGGTACGGATGCGGCTTTCTTCGCAGGTCTCACCCAGTGGATCATCAAGAATAAGAAGTATGACGCGAAATATCTCGCCTCAGCGAACAAAGCGGCTGCCAAGGCGGCTAAGGAGCCGACGTGGTCGAACGCCGCGTTGCTGGTAAAGCTCGACAAGGAAGGTAAACCGGGCAAGTTCCTCAGGGCGAACGAGATCAACCTTGCACAGGTCGAAAAGAGGACCGACAAGGACGGCAAGGAGCACGACTTCGAATATCTCGTGGTTCTGAAGGATGGAAAGCCCGTTGCTGTCGATCCCAATGATGAGAAGACAGCAGTGACCGGAGACCTCCTGGTGAACACCGAAGTAAGCGGCATCAAGGTGAAAAGCGGGCTGCAGGTCATTGCCGATGCTGCGAATTCAAAATCCATGGAAGAGTGGTCCAAGATCTGCGGGATCAGTGTTAAGGACATCGAGGACACCGCAAAAGAGCTCACGAGCCATGGCAAAAAGTCCGTGGTGGACGTTCACCGCGGCATTGCCCAGCATACGAACGGGTTCTACAACGTTACCTCCGCCATGACGGTCAATCTGCTCCTGGGTAACTTTGACTGGACAGGCGGCATGATCGTGGCCTCGACCTACAACACCACGGGGACGAAGGACGGTCAGCCGTTCAACCTGGACAAGACCAAGCCAGGCAAGAACGGCAAGTTCGGCATCAGCATCATCCGGCACGATATCAAGTACGAAGACAGCACGGTATTCGCTGGTTATCCCGCCAAGCGCAACTGGTGGCCGCTGTCGAGCGACATCTATGAAGAGATCGTGCCGTCCATGGGAGACGCCTATCCCTATCCTATCAAGGCGGTGTTCAGCTACATGGGCGCGCCGACCTACTCGCTTCCCGCGGGCCAGACGAACATCGAGATCCTGGCTGATGTGAACAAGATCCCGCTTTACTTCACCACCGACATCCTGATCGGCTCTACCACGATGTATGCGGATTACATCTTCCCGGATCTCAGCTATCTTGAGCGCTGGGAGATGCACGGTTCGCACCCGAACATGCCGGCCAAGGTCCAGCCAGTGCGTCAGCCGGTCATAGCACCCATCCCGGAGACCGTAAAGGTATTTGGGGAGGAGATGCCCTGCTCGTACGAGGCAGTGCAACTTGCGATCGCCGAGAGGCTCGGCATGAAAGGCTATGGCAAGGACGGGTTCGGCCCGGGCCAGGACTTTACGCGGCCAGATGACTATTACATCCGCATGGTTGCAAACGTGGCCACGGAGGGCATCGCGGAAGGGAAAGCGGTCCCTGATGCGGACGATGCAGAGGTGAAGTTGTTCCTCGAATCGCGCAAACACCTGCCAAAAACGGTTTTCGATCCAGAGCGGTGGGAAAAGATCGCGGGCCTCAACTGGCGCAAGGTCGTGTTCGTCCTGAACCGCGGCGGCAGATTCCAGGAGTACAAGGACATGTACAAAGGCGACCACGTGGCGAACCAGTGGAAGAAGTCCATTAATATGTACCAGGAGAAGACCGCGGGCACGAAGAACGCTTTCACCGGCAAGTCCAATCCCGGCTATGCCTGTTATGTGCCGATCTCCACGACCACCGGGGTGTCGCCGAAAGACGCCGGGCTGGAGGAAGGGTATCCGCTCCATCTCATTACCCAGCGGGACATCCTGCATACGAAATCGCGAACCGTCGTTGACTACTGGCTGCTCGCGATCAAGCCGGAGAATGAGGTCATCATCAACACGATCGACGCCAAGAAACTCCTGCTGAAGGATGGTGACCGTGTGAAGGTCGTATCGGCAACGAACAAGGAAGGTATCTACGATCTCAAGAACGGGATAAAGAAGCCCATGATCGGCAAGGTCAAAGTCACCGAGACGATCATGCCCGGCGTGATCACGTTCACGCTCGGCCACGGCCACTGGGCCACGGGCGCATCAGATGTTACCATCGACGGAGCCGTTATCAAGGGCGACCCTCGCCGAGCTACGGGAATTCAAGCGAACGCTGCAATGTGGATCGATCCGTATCTCAAAAACACCTGCATGCTCGATCCCGTCGGCGGCAGCGTGTCGTTCTACGATACGAAGGTGAAACTGATAAAGTCATAAAGATCGACTTATGGGGCAGGGCAATGCCCTGCCCGATGCTTTCTTACTGACAGGGAAGGGACTATGCAGACAAACCAGGAGATCGTGTGCGATTTTGACGCACTGCTTGATGCCTCCGTGAAGATCCACGGCCACCTCTGCGCCGGGCAGGTGCTGGGTGTTCGAATGTCCATGCTTGGATTGCGGGAGATCGGTATCAGCGACCCGAAAGGAGCGGACAGAAAGAGCCTGATCGTATTTGTCGAGATGGACCGTTGCGCCACGGACGCGGTCCAGTCCGTGACAGGCTGCAGCCTTGGGAAACGGAGTATGAAATTCATGGACTACGGCAAGATGGCGGTTACGTTTCTGAATTTAAGAACAAACAAAGCAGTGAGAATCTTTGCCCGTGAGGATTCTCGCGAGAAGGCAAAGGAGCGTTTCCCGGAAATTGAAAATAAATATGCCGGACAGCTTGAGTCGTACAAGGTCATGTCCGACGAAGAGCTTTTCGACGTGATGGAAGTAACTGTGAACGTTGCGCCCGAGGACATGCCGGGAAGACCGATGCGCAGAGTGCCGTGCGACTCCTGCGGGGAGCACGTTCAGGATATGAGAGAGGTCTATCAGGACGGCAAGGTGTTGTGCGTGGCCTGCGCGAAGGGCGGCTACTACGAAGTGAAAGCGTCTTTTCTTGAGGTGCGCTATGCGGAAAAGTCATAACGGTCTTTCTATCCGGTCAAAAGTATGGATCGAGGTGGACGGCGAACCCGTGTTCGGACGGGGCCGGCGGTTCCTGCTCGAAGCCATAGAAACTCATGGCTCCATCAATCGAGCTGCTGAAGATGTCGGTATCTCCTACCGGAAGGCGTGGTGTCACATCAAGGCTATGGAGGATAGGCTCGGCGTTCAACTGGTAGAGCGTCACACCGGCGGGAAGAACGGCGGCGGTGCGCTTATCACCGAGGAGGCCAGAGTATTTCTGACAAAGTTTGAACAGATGGAAACAGGCATTCGCGAGATTGTTGATAAGAAGTTTAAAGCCCTTTTCCTGGGAGGATCGCATGTGTGACACAATGCATGAGGAGCACCAGCATGGTTCGAAGGTCATCCCGGTTCAGCAGGCAGTCGGCACGGTCCTCGCTCATGATATAACCGAGATACGGCCCGGCGAGTTCAAGGGACGCGCTTTTAAAAAAGGCCACGTCATCCGCGAAGAGGACGTATGTCACCTCCAGCGGCTCGGCAAGGAACACCTCTTCGTGCTCCAGGTCGCCGATGATGAAATGCATGAGAACGACGCTGCTTACGAGATCGCTAAAGCGCTCATGGGAGAAGGGGTCACGATCAAGGGAGAGCCGAAAGAGGGGAAGATAAGCGTCATCGCTGAACGGGACGGGCTGCTGAAGATCAACCGCGATGCGCTACTTGCGTTCAATATGCTGGGCGAGGTTATGGCTGCAACGCTTCATGACAATACGGTCGTTAAAAAAGGGCAGACAGTAGCAGGGACGAGAGCGATCCCGTTGGTCGTTAAGAAATATGTCGTTCAGGCGGCAGTCACTATCGGTGAAAGTCTTGGAAAGATCATCCAGGTGAAGGAGATTAGAAAGCCGAAGGTCGGTGTTGTGATCACAGGAAACGAAGTATATCACGGCAAGATCAAGGACGCGTTCGCGCCGGTCATCACGAAGAAGATCGAGGAGATAGGCGGGGAGCTAGTGGGCGTCTATTATGCACCGGATGATAAGGCATTCATTGTGGACAGGCTGCGTGAGTTGCTGAATGCCGGCGCCGACATGCTTATAACCACGGGTGGTATGTCTGTTGATCCCGATGACGTAACACGCTTTGCGATCCGGGAACTGGGCGCTGTGGACATCAACTATGGTTCGGCTGTGCTGCCGGGCGCGATGTTCCTGACGGCCTATCTCGGCAAGGTGCCCATACTCGGCATTCCGGCCTGCGGTATGTACGCAAAAACAACGATCTTTGATCTGGTCCTTCCAAGGGTGCTTGCAGGAGAAAAGATCGGGAGGCGCGAACTGGCTGAACTGGGCCATGGGGGACTGTGCATGAAATGCGATGTCTGCCGGTATCCGGTCTGCCCCTTTGGTAAACTTGGGTAGGATTGAATGGAAAATCTTGCGAGCGATATGATGGCAAGACAACGAGATGCATTCAGGGATTCCTATAATCGGCAGATTGATTATCTCCGGATATCCATCACCGACCGGTGCAATCTGAAATGCGTCTATTGCATGCCGGAAAAAGGGCTCAAGCACTTCGCCCAGGAAGACATCCTTAATAATGACGAGATTATCAGAATTGTTCGCATCGCGGGCAAATACGGCGTCCGGCAGGCCCGCCTCACGGGCGGGGAACCGTTACTGCGTGACGATATCATCCCGCTCATCGCCGGGATCAAGCGGGCGGGCATTCAGGACCTCAGCATAACCACCAACGGGCAGCGGCTGGCCGGGATGGCGGGGGCGCTCAAGAAAGCAGGCCTCGACCGGGTGAACATCAGTCTTGACACGCTCATCGCGGAGCGGTATCGGGAAATTACGAGGGGCGGCGAACTCGATCGCGTATGGGAAGCCGTAGCCGAGGCGGAGCGCGTCGGACTATCCCCGGTAAAGATCAATATGGTGCCAGTCCGGGGAGTGAACGACGATGAAGTAGCCAGGTTTGCAGCCCTTACTTTAGACAAGGACGTTCACGTCCGCTTCATCGAGTTCATGCCCATCGGAAATCGTGAAACCTGGAATCCTGACGCCTATTTGAGCAAAGATGAGATCATGGAACGCGCGTCGTCCGCCGGGAAACTGGTCCAACTCCCATTCAAGGGCGGGGGACCTTCACGGAATTACCGGATAGAGGGGGCGCAAGGTATGATCGGTTTCATAAGTGCCATGAGCGACTGTTTTTGCGGTTCCTGTAACAGGCTTCGTTTGACCGCTGTCGGCAAGTTGAGGCCTTGCCTTTTCTCAGAAACAGCAGTGGACCTGAAGACTCCCCTCAGGAACGGCGCTACCGACGATGAGTTGGAAAGCCTTTATCGCAGCGCGGTCTTGTCCAAACCCGCCAGGCATACTCTCCATGATGGTTCTTTGCTCCATCCTGTCTTGTCTCCCATGTCGCAGATCGGCGGATAA
>Ga0334722_10005467_pt1 | contig 12820 bp, 14 predicted proteins | sample C3_bottom_MG_FD_207210 | JGI IMG/M metagenome (GOLD analysis project Ga0334722, IMG submission 207210) | Sediment microbial communities from Yellowstone Lake, YNP, Wyoming, USA - C3_bottom | ecosystem: Environmental > Aquatic > Freshwater > Lake > Sediment | place: USA: Wyoming | collected...
GCGCGAAAGCGTACGCGTCGATGCGTCCTGTTTGCTTGAATGCCTTTGCGCCAGAGCGTAGATTCGTACCGTCTTCGCTCTCTGGCTCTCCATCGATTTCCTTCGCGGCGTAATAAATCGTATTGGCGCTCTCGATGGTCTGCTTGCTGTCGATGGGCAGGGTGTTCCCAAAATCAGCAAAGGCGAACCCGACACAGTGATTGGTATTGCCTTGATCGAGCACGCGGTCGTACGCCCAAACCTTCCGTTGCCCGAAGAGCACGCGCCTCATCTGCACGACGGGCATCTCCATGAACGCGGCGAGCTGATAGTCGCGTTGGTCAGGGGGCGATGGAAGTCGTCCGAAGTTGCGGATCAAGTTCGTGTCTGTTTGCATGGGTTACTCGTTATCTTCGTACCGGATCCAGGCAGTTACCGCCGGGGCAAGTGCATTGCATCCCGCGACCGCCACTTTGATAGAGCCGTTGAGCGCAAAGTGATCGTGGGAGTTGGTGATTGCGGCATTCGCGTTGTCGACCAGTTTGGCGCGCGGATGATAGAGTCCATCGGTGGCATTGTCGGTGACCACGAGCAAGTTGCCACGACTGGGTGATTCGTGCGTGATCGTCACATCGGTCGTCGCCGGTGCCGTCCCCGCATAGTCCAGATAAACGTCCACCAGAAACCCGTTGATTTCAGTGTCGCTTGTGGCATTACCGACGGCGTTCCCGTCTGTCCCCGTTGTCGTTACAGGTATGCTTATTTCACGAATCATAGATCACCTCTGCGTAAGTTCTTATTTGGCGAGCGTCAGCCCAGACCATCGGTCAAGACCGACGCTCGCTGATTACTGGAACTGCTGCTATTTGGTGTAGATGTAGCACCACTGAACGGCAACGGGAGTTGTGTTCGCCGCAGGCGTCAAAGCCGAATTAGTGACGGCGATAGTGAACACACCTGTGCTGTAAATCGCAGATACACGCGCACTGTCACCTGTGACAGCCGACATGCTTGCCCAGGGATTTCCAACCGGCGTTGCGCCCGCGACTGGCGTTGCCGTTGCGGAGTTGGTGACGTTCGTATTGGCGCATTGGATGTAGCCATTTGCCGCCGAGTTGATGACTGTATGCGGCGTCGCAAACGGCACGACCGGCGTTCCTGCAATCGAGACAGACGTTGTATAGACACCTGTGTCTGCTCTAACGCCACCCGATGTAAACGTGGGGACGCCACTGACATTGCCGGTGAAGGCGTACCCGCCTGCGATGGGTGTTGCAGTGGCGACAGGGGTGATCCCCACGTACGCTCCGCCGACACTGATGTTTTGAGAGACGGTCACGTATCCGCCCGCGCCCAACTGCACGACGGGTGTGGTGCCTGCCGCGTCGGAGTAGACAATGATGTCTTTGTTGCGCGAGTCCACGCAGTAGGTTTCGCTGCCATTGCAAATGATCCCATTTCGCATCGCCGCGCCGAGATTGGCAACACCGTTGCTGGGAACAGGGGGAACATTGACGGGAATCGCAAACGCGACAAAGACCTGGAAGACGATGACGAGAATCGCGGTCAGGATCGCGCTGGCGATCATCTTTTGAGTAGGAGAAAGTTTTTCCATCTTGATTTATCCTTCTGTCTGTTCGAGTTGAGAATCTTGGACAGTGCGGCAATCATGCTGGTTGAATTTCAGTGAGAGCATGTAGACCACCGCACCGTCCAACCGATTAACAATCAAACTGCTTGGACTAGATATTGTATCCAACCGCGGCGGCGTCCGAATCAAAATATCCCAGTCCGAGGCGCAGGGTGGCGACGACTTTGGTCGAGTCGGTGTCGATGTCGCGCATGGTCTCGAATTTCATGCGACGTTTCCAGCGCAGTTTCCATTGATCGGGGCGCAAGAGCACGCCGCGACCCAGGGTGTTCGAGCCTTCGGAGCCATGGCGAACGCCGGTGGCTTGCGCTTTCTTCACGCCCACCGAGGGATACCAGCGCACGCCGAAGATCGGAATGCCGCCGTCCGGCAAAGCGCCGCGATTGACCGTGGCATTGTCGCCTGCGTTCGCGACGGTGAGCAGATCGGACAGCGCTTGCAACTTCCACCACGTTTGGTAATCGCAGAACGCGACGCACTTGGTCGGGTCTTCGGCAACGTACTGACCGTCCGTCCCGAGCAGTTGATACAGCGCGTTGATCTTCGTGGTGTCGATAGCCGCGCCCATGTCCTTCGCGTTCGCCGTGTTCGTCTTGAGACCCAAGCGGATCAAGCCCTTGAACACGGTATAGTCGGCACCGGAGACCGGCGTGCCGTTACCGTTGATGTTGTCGGTCGCCGAAGTGTCATCCGCGTTGAAGAGCACGAAATCGAGTTCTTCGGGCAGTTGCGCTTCGAGCTTGCGCCGCGCTTCGGGAATCGCATCGATGATCGAGTCTTCGTCCAGCTCACCCGAAACGTAACCGCGCGCGCCGAGCTTGCCGACGGTGATCGCGCGCTGGGCGGTGCCCATCTTGCTCGACGTGATCGTCGCGGGCACGGTCTTCATCGTGCTGTCTTCGGTCGCGGCTTGGCTCACGTTGTAGAACGTGAAATCGGTGCCTTCGAGCGGGATCGTGTCCGATTCGTAACCGCGCGGAATTTCTTGCTGCGGCAAGACCGCGAGCAAACGGCTGACGGCGCGAAGTTTCAGCCAGAGTTGATTCGAGAAGTTGGTCGTGACCCACTCGTCGCCGTAGGACGCGAGCGTGGACTGCATGACCTCGTTCGACTTGATCTCGACATCTTCCATCGTCTTGATCGCCACTTGCGCGTCAAGCGACTTGAACGCGCCGTCCATATACCGCAGTTCGCGTTGCGGTTTTTCGTCCAGCGCAAACGACTTGACGGCGAGCGCGCGGAGCAGTTCTTCGTCCGGTCCGTGCGAGCGCCCGATGCTCTTGCCTTCGACGCGCATGACGGCAAGCAGCGCGAGATCTTCGGGCGTCAGGATGTCGTACTTGGACGCAACGGAGATGTGACTCCCCGATTTGCCAGCGAACGGCAGCTTGCGATGCTCGATGGCGTACTGCTTTTCGAATGCGTCCTGGCGTGCTTTGGCTTCGACTTCCACCGCATCGGCGAATTTCTTCGCTTCGAGGGCTTTGGCTTCCGCTTCTTGCTTGTCCGCCTCTCGTTGTGCTTTCATTTGAGCCGCAACGATTTCGGCGACTTTGGTTTCGTCCATGTCTACCTCCGTAGATGTACTGTTGCCTTGCGGCAACTGAGAATGGGCTGGGTCAGTCCCAGCATTGTGCGTTCCATCCGTTGCGGCTGGACTCGCGCTTGCCGCAGGTGTCTCAACACCCGCCTCTGGCAATTGCAGGTCAACGCCGATGGATTTATACGCGGCTTTGAATTGAGTAACGCTATTCATGCGTGGCTCGGCGGGCTGCGTTGTTAGAGCTGCCGCCACGAGCGGCCACACCTTCACAAAGTTTGTTCCGTTCGCTTGCGGTTCGCGCTGGACGTACTGCGGGACCGAATCACTGGATGTTTTGAGCGCACCCGCTTTGATCAGATTGCGCGTCCGCGTCATGAGTTGCTTGACATAGTCGTCGTACTGGCGCGCCTTTTGCAACTGCTCTTTTTCCCACGCATCCCAGTCAATCGTGAGCGGCTTGTTAGCGGCTTTCGCTTCGTCGATCAACGCCGCTTTGAAATCGGGAATGCGCTTGACGTAGGAATCGTAGCCGTCGTTCGCGCGCAGTTTCGCGCGATATTTCAAACCGACGTCGTCGGGCTGCTCCCAGCAGATCGCGCCGATGACGGGATCGCCTTGCGTGATCGGGTCGAAGCCGTGATGATGCGTGAGGGGTCGGGGCAGGGGCAGTCGCTCGCGCCAGGTGTCGGTCGCTTTCGTGAAGAAATCCTTTTGACGCGAGGCGTCGGGAGAATCAGCGGTGCCCCATAAAATCTCGTAGTTCTCGATCTCGTCTTGCGATTCGCCGATGAACTTGACGGCATAAGAGTCGTCGAGCGGCGCGGTCTTGCCTGCAGATGCGTTTGGCGCGCCAAGTGCTTCCACTAGGTTATTGACCGCATCCGCGATTTGCGACTGTGCGTCTTCGGGGGGCAACAGCGCGAAATTATCGCACACCCAGTCGGGCTTCGTCTCGAATTGATATTGCGTGCACATGCCACTGCAGAGTGAGGCTTGCACTTCGCCCGTCGCTTCGCCGTTCGCCGTCAGCGATTCGTTGAACGGAATCGACTGATAGAACTGGCACGCGATACACGCGCGCGAATAGCGGTCGCGCAGGTTGGGCGCGTCGGTGATCGCTTTCGCGGCAGCCGTCATTTTCTCAAGCATCTTGCGCATCTCGTCGGCGGACATCTTGGCAGAGTCTTTGCCTTTCATCATCGCCAACATGACTGGGTCTTTCATCTTTTCGTCGAGCATCTTGCGCAAGTCCGCCTCGGACAGGGTGGTCAGGTCAATGGCTTTCGCGCATTGCAAATGGAACGCGGGCTTGCCCTGCGCGACGACCTTGCTTTCAACGACGATTTGCGCGAGCGCAATCAGGTCCGCTTTCGCTTCGTTGCCTGCGTTGGCGTAGAGCGCGGCAAGATGCTTGTCGGCTTCGTCCTGGGTCGCGTGACACCCGCCTGAGATCGGCTTGTCCTCACCCTTTTTGACGACACAAACCTTGTCGCCTTGCTTCATCGTTTCCCAGGGCATTACACACCTCCGAGGTTCTGGAACTTGAAGAGCAACGCTTTAACCGCGACGACCTCAGACGCGCTTGTGCCCATGCGCTTTTCAGCCGCAAGCACTAGCGCTCTCGTCGCAATCATCAGCCCCGTAAAGTCTTCCGTATCCATAGAAATGGTCTTGGGTTGTGCCTCAGCCGCTTCATTGACGGTCGGTTCGGCGACGACCGCGCTCGACTCAACGGGCGGGTCAACGGGTATGTTGCTCTCTGCGTTGGGTGTCGTTGGTTGTTTTACTTTTGCCATGTTTGCCTCCAGGCTTCTGTCGGGTTCACTCTCTAATTTCAATGCTATCAGGAATGTTTAGCGATTTCGCTTTACAATCCAATTTGCTTGAGCGCCGCGCCGATCACTTCCTCGAAAATCTTTCCGACCTCGCTGAGTTTCTGCTTCGCCACGTCGCGCAATTTGCGCCAGCCAATCTTCGCCATGACGCGCGATTGCTCGTCGCCGACGACATACGGAGCATACGATGCGGTGTTGCCTAGCTTAATCACCGCGCCTAATCCGCGGGCTTCCCCGAGCGAGTGGAAGCGCGCGCCGAGTTTCTCCGAGTTATGCAAGTTCTTTGACTTGAGTTGCGTGCCCTCGCCGCGAACATAATAAGGCGTCGGCGGTTGGTTGCCCGGTCCCATCGGCGGGTATTTTCCTAACCCTACCGTGTCAATGATTCTCTTTCCTGCGAGTGTCGACGCATCGGCGACGGCTTGCCCAATCGCTTTCGGCGCACGCCTGAATCCTTCGGTCAGCGCAGTGAGTCCGCGCACGCGGACTTTCAGGTCAAGCGGTTTTGCCACTGTCTATGTCCTTGAACATCTAACCGTTTATTTCTCACCCGGCAGAACGATGTCGGAAAGTGACCAGCATCTACAACCTACGTGCGCTGGCGGTCCGCCAAAGTATTCGCCATCGAAGAGAAACTGTTTTCCCGCACGAATCTGCTTCCCGTTCAACGCTCCACAAATCGGACACACCCGATCATCGTTGTTCGTGCTCCATATCCGCACGATCTTGAGACCCATGTAGCGCCCCTGCAACCCTTCGGTGAACATCTGCTCGCCCGCCGAAAATGCTTTCGTCGTCTCGGTGATGGCGATGCGTGAAGCGCGCGCCTCGCCAAAGGGCAGGGTGTCCATCAGGTCTTTGAGCGTCGCGCCTGGCGTCTCGATCCACGTCGCCACTTGCTCACGGATGTACGTGCGCGTGGTTTGATTGATCTGCCGCACCAACTTCGCGGCGTACTTGCGCGCCCACGTTGCCGCGTCCGCATTCGTCAGTGTGTCGTCGAAAACGATTCCAAACTTGCTCTGTGTCCAGGCATTGTTGAGTCCGATGCTGCGCTGCGCATTGCGCTGGTAGAAATCGACGAGCAGACCCCGCAAAAGAAACTCTTCGTTCGCCCAGAACTCGTCGTTGAGCGCATCGTCGATGGGATTCGATTTGTGCGCGACGGCGGTCGCCAAGAAATATATCTTGTCGTGAATCCGCTTCTGTTGTGCGGCGAACGCGGCTTGCATTGCCAGGTAGAGTGCTTTCTCTGCCGCTTGCTTTTCGCGCCAGAACGGATCGGCGTGATCGCGTCCTGCTTTGACCTCGGCTGGGAATATGCCCGCATCGATCCCCAGCAGGTCGCCCATCTGAATCAGCGATTGGTGCATCGCGGCAAGGCGCGATGTGCGATGCTCGCCTGTTAAGGTGCTAGGCGCTGGGTTGATCACTTAGGGCGTCCTGAACTTGTTTCAGCGTACTGGCAAACTGCTCGCGCAGGTCGGGGTCTATCGCGCTATCGTCTACCGCCTTACGCGCGGCAGCGCGCAATTCCGCTTGCTCGTCCGCGTCAAGGAATTTGAAATCAAACCCCATAGCCCGCTCTGGGTCGTGCTTGAGAACGTTCTTGAACTTTTTGCGTTCGTCGGCTTTAGCGGCCAGCGTCTTTGGGTCATCGAGCGTCTTCGCCGTCGCGTTGCTCTGCCGATCCTCAGCGTTCTGCGTACCCTGATCGGCTGGATTATTCGGCTTGCCGTTCGCGTTGTTTGCGTCTTTCTGCCACGCGCCCATATCGCCAGGCAGTAAGCCAGGTTGCGGCGCGCTCTGCGCTCCGACTTGCGACGGAAATAGATTGTCACGTTCGTCGCCCAACGGTTTGTCGTTGTCGAATTTCTTACGAACTTCGGCGACGGTATGGACCGTCGCGTACGCCGCGCGCTCGACAATCTCTATGTTGCGATCACGAATACGGATTTCCTCGAACTCGCCGACCAGGTTATCGCCGTAGCGGGGCAAAAGTTTAGCCGTGAACTTTTCGGCGATGCGGACCAAGTCTGGATAGATCGCATATTCGCGGAAGGTCCTTTCACCCGATACGCTGTTCGCTTCGGTCGCATTCTTGTCGAGCATCTGCACGAGACCCGGCGCGAGAATCCCGTAAATTTCCTCTTTCGAGAACTGACGACCCGACAGGAACTCCATGTCCTTCTGCGAGAGTCCCATATTGATCCACTGGACTCCGCCCGCGCCCACGCCCCGCAGCATCATCACGCGGCGCTTGACCCCGCCGTACTCGGTGTTGATGTCTTTTTTCATTTGCGTCCAGGTGTCGTCGTCGAACGTGTCCGCGTACGCAAGACCGCCCTGCGGCTTGGCGTTGTCTTTTCCGAAAAAATTGCGATTCCAAACCGCTTGCGAGTAATCGCTCTCGGTTGCCAGCGCCAGCGCCTCAATCGCGCTCAGTCCGTAGTAATCGTTGAGCGGATTCCACGTCTTGATATGCACGATCTCGTCCGCATCGAATGCGACTTGCGTGTTATCGATCTCGTAGATGTAGCCGCGAACGAACTTGCTCTTGTCGGGCACGATCAGCACGCGGTCCGGGCGCAGGAGCCACAGTTCGGCAGGCGGGCTTTGCGGCGATGCGGCATTCGGGTAAATATAGATATTGCCGTTGAGTGACAGCCAACCGATCAACGCTTCGAAGAATTCAAACTTGCTATCGAATTGGTAAGGATTCGGCTTGCGCAGCAACTGCTCAAATTCGTGATTGAAAACCTGCGTCTTGTTTTCGCCGTCGAGCGTCATCACCTGAAAGTTAGCTAGCGAGCCGACCACGCGGGTCTTGGCGGAAATCGCGCCATACACCCAACTAATCCGATGATAGAGGTCGGCTTGATTGGCGTAGATGGATGGGTCAGGCTCGCGCAACGGTTGACCGTTGTTCGACCCAACCATCGCCGCGGCGAGCTGCGCCGACTTATTGTTGAGCTGTGCTTTGACTTGCGACCAAGTTGCCATTTATTTCGTTGCTCTCGCAGTGCTCGCGCTCGTTGCAGTTGCGTTCGCGGCGCGCGGATTGTGCGCGTTGTGCGCGAATCGTTTCAAATTATTGAACCAGGCGCGCACGTTGAGCCAAAGCGTTTCGCTCCACGTGCGTTCGCCGTCGATGAATTTGCTTTCCAGATCGCCCATTGCGTCATCGAATGGCACAACGCGCGCTTTGTCTCCGAAGAAACTTGCCGCGCCCAACGCGACCTCACGTGATAGGTCGGCAAAGAAATCGCCTTTCGCATTGCGCAGCCAGCCCTTGCCGCGAATCCACACGCCGTATGCTGTCTGAGTGGGTTTGTCCATGCTATTTGCGTCTGCCACAGAGTCGACGGAGAATCGCCCGCACGAGCGAGCGCTCTGATTTCTTCTTGGCTTTCAATTCGGTTTTGTTCTGTGTTTTGGCTGCCATACTTCGCTCCATTGGGCGCTCCTGGGTGCGGGTGGGGGACGGTTTGGATTCCACCGCGACGTGAGCCGCTTTGTTGTCTCGTGTCGATCAGACCGTACGTAACCCGCCTATAACGGTCGCCTCAATCCATTCGCACCCAGCAACGCCCAACTCTATCCGATTATTTCTCTACCTGCATAGTTAATGATCGTTCTCTCTGTTCGAGTAAGTGCGCAGACTGCAGCCAATGGCGACGGTCATCAAGACGAAAATTAAGTTGACGATGTTCTCGCAAAGCGTCTGGTCGTGCGCGAGATTCACGAGTGCTCCTGTTTAGGCAAAGTCCACCGATGCTTTGCTGCCATCGCCGCGAATGGATGAAATCACGTAGCGCATGGCGTCCAGTCTATGAAAATCGTTTTTGTTCTCGATCTCTTCGGTGATATTGCCTGCCCGGTCGCGCTTGCGGCGATAACGCCCCAGTTCGTCGAGCGTGCCTTCGAGATCGTCGAAGAATACAATTTTTTCGAGCTTGAACTGCGCGTACGTTCGGCGAATTTCGATCTCGACGTCTCCGACCCCTGGCTTTGAGATGGGCAATCCGCCCGCCCCAAACTCTTTGCGCCACTGCCCTTCGGAAGCGGATCCCCCGTAGGTCTTCGGTCTGCCTGGCTCGCCTTGCAGCAAATCTACCGCATGTTCGCGCGCCGACTTTCCCCCATCCAGATACTCTCGATAACAATAAAGCGTCTTCGTGCCTGGCTCTTCGGCAAAGAAAAGCGCGGCGGTGTTGACCCCGCCAAAGTCGAGTCCCGCATAGCGCTTCCATTCTTTCGGGATCGGGAAGCGTGGGCAGGTATGCGTTTTGCGATCGAAAATGTCGTAAATCAGGTAACGCAGTTTGGCGACGCGACCGCGATAGAACATCAAGAAGTCGTCATTCGCCATCGTCGCCCGCGCTTCCTCATACTCTTCAATGGGAAACATCGGGTTGATGATCGAGTCGTATTGAATGAGTCCGATGTCGGCGGTCGGGTTATCCGTGACCTCGACCTCGCCCCCGCGCAGGCTAGTTTCGAGCGTCTTGGTTCCACCTAATTCGGCTTTTTCGATGACCTGTTGCTTGAGCCATCCCAGGTTATAAAGGGTCGTCGTGATCAGAATGGGCGCACGATAGAGCGCCCCGCGTCGTCGCAACGCGTGCCAGGCTTCAATCCCGAACTCGTCTTGCCCGGCTTCGTCGAGCCACATGGCTTTGACTGTGGCGGATTCCAACCCCCCCAGCGCTTGCGCCGAGCGAAGAATCACACGCGCATACATACGGTCCGTCGAGCGCCGCGCCCAGAATTTGCCAGTGGTGGGATTCCGCAGTTCAAAGACGCGATCGCCCGACCAAAACCGCCCCAGTCCCAGAATCTCGTCGAAGACCCGCAGGAATTCGGGCAACATTTTCAGTTTGAAAAGATCGTAGGAACTCGTGACCGCAAAGTAATCGCCACTCCCCATGCGGTCGATGCGGCTTTTCAGCCACCACGGTCCGAAACTCGTCTTTCCGCTCTGCGTGCCGGCAATCATAGCGACGATGCGCCGCTGACTGTCGAAGGCACGATTTTGCGCTAGATGAAACGGGACCGGCTCATCGTTCGCGCCAATCAGGTGCCGCTCAGGAAAGTTTTGGCGTAGGTGTACTTGGTGCAGAATCCCCCGGTTTCGGGCTTCCTGCGCCGCCAGCGCCAATGCTACCAATTGTTCGCGTGATAAATTCGATGAGGTCTGCATTACTCATTTCGCCGAAATTCACTGTGAGCGGCTTGTCGAGTCCTAGAAGTTTCGCGCGCCTTTCCAGGATTCGCAGCATGGTCCCAATCGCTGTATCGTCGCCCTTGTGAACATTGTCCCAGATCGCATTGAGCGCGTTGTCAAGTCGGCGAAGATCAAGCTGCACGACTTCGTTCACTTCCCTCACCTGGTCCGCTCGCCAGCGTCCCATGATCATCTTGACATCACTCGCGACCGTGCCGACCGATACGCCCAGCGCACCCGCAATGTCGCGATAGTTCAATCCCGCCACTAAGTTCGCGGCAACGGTCTTGCGCCGCTCTTCCATCGCTGCGGATTTGGCTTTCCTGCTCATTTCGCCCGTTCATCCCCGATGTGTTCAGGTTCCTGCGCGAGAGGGCTGGATGGCGACAATTCGGCAGGTTTTTCAGCGTTTTTAGCCAGCCAGTCCTCGATAATTTCAACCATCGCCGCGAATGCGGTCGCCGTGTTCAGGATGCCCTTCGCCTCTTTGAATTTCAAGAGCGATTCAAAGAAACGGTCAAAATCCTTATAGTGCGCGGCAAGACGCGGCTTGGAGACCGACCCCAAGCGATTGAGCACGCCCTTGATCTGCGTGATTTCTGGGTCAAGGAATAGAATGGTCAGTTCCTCAAAGCGCAGGCGCGCGTCGGATAAGTGCTGCACCTTGACCGTTTCGAGGGTTTTGTCGTCGAGACCTGTGTAGACTTTGAGTTTGAGGTCGTCGACCGTTTCCCATAGTTCGAGCAGGGTGATAGCGATCCGTTCGTGGTCTTCGCCGTGATTGATGATCTTGTCGTCATGCAGATCGTCGGGCATTCATAAACTCCCATCGCTTCACATCCGCTTCGACCAGCGGGAAGAAGAGCTTGATGCGTTCGTAGTCGCGGGGAAAATATCGCTTGATCGGCGCGCAAAATCGCTGATAGATGCCGTCGAACGAACGACCGAACAAACGATAGTCGACGGGCAGTTGGACACCCGCGCGCTTGAGTTCGATCATCTGACGGCGCTTGGTCAAGTCCCAGATCGGATAAAATTCGCGCTTGGTCACGTTGACCGCGCCGCGTTCTTTCAAGCCCATCAGCACCGTAAAACTATCCACGCCACGAGCGCATCGCGCGCCGCATCGTCCAGCATCGCGTACGTCGGCTCATTCCACCGCACGATCTCGTGCAGGCGCTTGTACATCTTTTCATAGCCGCCCACGTAAGTCGGGGCATAGCAGCAAAAGATGGCGTCCGCGCGGTCGGCAAAGCGTTTGAAATGTTCAAAGACGTCCCCCGCAAAGAACGAGGTAAGTCGAATCGGCGTGCTCTGAATCTTGGCGACGGTCTTGGCAACCAGATCGCCGAACTGCTGTTGATGCGCCTGGAACATGCGCCGATTGTGTTCGGACTTGTCGACCTTCTCGAAAGCCAGCACGTCGAGCAAGACCATGATGGATGCCAGGCGCTCGGCGTCACTGTTCAGAAACGGCAGAAGCCACTCGAAAGCGGGATCGACGACCTCGAAGTCCATCGGCGTGTGCGCCAAGAAATTTCCTGCCAGGCAGGAGTAGAACGAAACGTCGTTGGAATGAATCTCGCGCACGCGACTGTGCTGCGTTAGGACGGCTTCGCTGGTGAAGTTCCCCGAACAGCCAATGACCGCCAGTCGGTGATCGAACGCCGCCGCTTCACGCGCCAGAAAACCTTGAACGACGGGATTGATGGCTCCGATGAACATGATATAAAATAAAAATCCCGACACGAATTTAATCGTGTCGGGATCCGCCTTTTCGGTCAGTTACCCTTACGTTTTTTTGGACGTATGCCCAGATGAGTCCAAGCATCAGTCCGAGAATCAGAAAGCAGCCGCCTCGATGAGATCGGGCATAACTGCCTCGCTTTCGTAGCGATGCCGCCTCTTCGGTCGGTCAGTCGCCAGTAGTCGCGTTGTTCAATTGTTGAGCCAAGGGAACAAGTTCCCTGAGATCGATCACTCCGTCGATACTGATCGTCGGCAATGGTTTGCCGTCTTTGCCTGGTTGGACATGATAGCCGCAATGGTCGGCGAACGCCTTGCCAAGCAACGCATAAAACGCAGGCGTGTGTCCGACTGCGTTACCAATACCCAAACCGCTTGCCAGGAGAATCATGTTGATCAGATCGGGCGCCATCGTCCTGTAAAAACAACGCCGCACGAGATCGCTCTACCGTACTGGTGAGCGAACCCCTGCGGCTACCTCCACCGACAGTCTTACCGGCTGCACGTTGAAACCTTGAAAATCGTCAGTGCTCTGGCGATGCAATCGAGCGGAACGTGCAGGCAGATTTTTTAATGGTCGTGCAAGTACCTATGCGTGTCAAAATTTTGGCATCAAGTTGGTAATAACGCCCCGTACCGAGAAATAAGAGCACTCGGTCGGGGCGAGTGTGAAGTGGGAGACCCGACGTCAATCACCTCACGCGTAGATTATAGCACAGTAGAACACGTGTGTCAAGAGTAAGTTGTATGCGCCAAGTGCAGAGCAACAGCGCAGAACAGCAGGTCTACAGAACAGCAGGTCTAGGTTTGGATTGCGAAGTGGTTCACAGGGGCTTGGG
>Ga0334722_10005468_pt1 | contig 12819 bp, 13 predicted proteins | sample C3_bottom_MG_FD_207210 | JGI IMG/M metagenome (GOLD analysis project Ga0334722, IMG submission 207210) | Sediment microbial communities from Yellowstone Lake, YNP, Wyoming, USA - C3_bottom | ecosystem: Environmental > Aquatic > Freshwater > Lake > Sediment | place: USA: Wyoming | collected...
CGACCTTGTACCCCTGCGCGAACCGGCGCAGATACGGCACCGCGCAGATCGCGATGACGTCGTCGAGGTCGACCCCGATCCTCATCCTCGCGTCACTCGTCGCTCGACCGAATTCTTCATCATCGTTTCGCGATCGCCTCGACCGAGATGAGGAATCCGCGCGGGATGCCGGCGACGATGGGGGCGGATCGGGCCGGCGCGGGATCGCCGACGAAGCGGGCGTAGATCTCGTTGACCACCGGGTAGTGCGACGCGTCGGTGAGCCAGAGCGTGACCTTCACCACGTCGGCCCAGCCGACGCCGGACGCCCCGAGGATCGCCCCGACGTTCCGGAGGGCCTGCTCCGCCTGGCCCGCGATGCCCTCGGCGACGGTCCCCGTGGCCGGATCGATCCCCACCTGGCCCGACACGAACACGTAATCGCCGGCGTCGATGCCCTGCGAGTACGGGCCGAGAGCCTTCGGGGCCCCGTCGGTCGCGATGCGTTCGCTCATGACTCCCCCTTCACCCGCGCCACCAGCTCCAGCATGCGCGTGAGCGCATCGCGCCAGTCGCCGCGCATGTCCAGCACCGACAGGCGCACCTGGCGCTGCCCGGCCTGCACGCGCGGGAACGCGCGGACCAGGGCCGCGCGCCGCTCCGCTGTGAGATCCGCGCCAAGCACGAGGCGCAGCTCGGGCCCGCGCGCCCGCACCTCCGTCGCGCCCGCGGCGATCGCCCGCAGCTTCACCTCGACACCGTACAGAAGGTTGCGCACCGGCTCCGGCGGCGGGCCGTAGCGGTCGCGCAGCTCCTCGCGCAGCGCGGCGAGCTCCTCGAGCGCACGCAGCTCGGCGATGCGCCGGTAGAGCTCGAGCTTTCGCTGCCGGCTTGGCACGTACTCGTCGGGGATCGCGGTCGAGAGCGCGAGGTCCACCACGATCTCCGGGAGCGCGGCCTGACGCGGCGCGCCGCGCTGCTCGTTCACCGCCTCCTCGAGCATCTGTGTGTAGAGCTCGAACCCGACGGCGGCGACATGGCCGTGCTGCTCGGCACCGAGGATGTTGCCCGCCCCGCGGATCTCCAGGTCGTGCATCGCGATCTTGAAGCCCGCGCCGAGCTCCGACGCCTCGAACACCGCCTGTAGCCGCTTGCGCGCGTCCTCGGTGAGGCGCTCCTCCTTCGTATGCAGCAGGTAGGCGTACGCCTTCGCGTCGCTTCGCCCGACGCGCCCGCGCAGCTGGTACAGCTGCGCCAGGCCAAGCTGGCCGGCGCGATCGATGACGATCGTGTTCACGTTGGGGATGTCGAGTCCGGACTCGATGATCGTCGTGCACACGAGCACGTCGTGCTCCGCATCGGCGAACTCGACCATCACGCGCTCGAGCTTGCGTTCGTCCATCTGCCCGTGCGCGACCACGAAGCGCGCGTTCGGCACGAGCGCGCGCAGCCGCTGGGTCTCGTGCTCGATGCCCTGCACGCGGTTGTGGACGTAGTAGACCTGTCCGCCCCGCTCGAGCTCGCGCAGCATCGCTTCGCGCAGCACGTCGTCGGTGCGCTCGACGACGTGGGTCTCGATCGGCTGTCGAGCCTCGGGCGGCGTCTCGATGACGCTGATGTCCCGCACGCCCGAGAGGGCCATGTGCATCGTGCGCGGGATCGGCGTCGCGGTCATCGAGAGGACGTGGACCTCGGTGCGCAGCTGCTTGAGGCGCTCCTTGTGCTTCACGCCGAAGCGGTGCTCTTCGTCGATGACCAGGAGACCGAGATCGCGGAACTTCACGTCCTTCTGCAGGAGACGGTGGGTGCCGATGACCACGTCGATCTCACCCTTCTCGATGTCCCAGATGACCTCGCGCTGCTCGGTCGGCGTCTTGAAGCGCGAGAGCATCGCGACCCGCACCGGGAAGGTCTCGAGCCGCTCGACGAAGGTCTCGTAGTGCTGCGCCGCGAGGACGGTGGTCGGGACGAGCACGGCGACCTGCTTGCCGTCCTGCACCGCCTTGAACGCGGCACGCAGCGCGACCTCGGTCTTGCCGTAGCCGACGTCGCCGACGACCAGGCGATCCATCGGCCTGCCGCGCTCCATGTCGTGCTTCGTGTCTTCGATCGCCGCCATCTGATCGGGTGTCTCGGTGAACTGGAACGCGTTCTCCATCTCGATCTGCCAGGGCGTGTCCTTTCCGAAGGCGTGCGCGTGCACGGTCTCGCGCACGGCGTAGAGCTTGAGCAGCTCCCGCGCGATGTCCTCGACCGCTTTCTTCGCCTTGCGCTTCGTGGCCGCCCATTCGCGGCCGCCGAGCGCGGAGAGCGCCGGCGGCGTGCCGCCGATGTATCGCGTGACGCGGTCGACGCGCTCGGTGGGGAGCGCGACGACGTCGGTGCCGGCGAACGCGAGCTCGAGGTACTCGCGGACCACACCCGCGACCTCCTTCGTGACGAACCGTTCGAACCGCGCGATGCCGTGCTCCTCGTGCACGACGTGATCGCCGGGCTTGAGGTCGGAGAGGAAGCTGCCGACCGCGACGCGCCGGCGACGACGCTCCGGGTGGCGCGGCTTGCGGAAACCGAAGACCTCGGCGTCGCTGAACACCCGAAGGCCGAGCTCGGGTATCGAGAAGCCCTCCGCCAGCCCGACGCGAACGAGCACGAGCGAGCCCGGCGCGGGGCTCTCGGCGAGCGTGTCGTGCGGCGTCGTCACGACGTCGCGATCCGCGAGGAGCTCCGCGAGACGCGCGGCCTGCGGCGTGGCGACGATGCGGGTGTCCTTGCTTATCGCAGGGGCGTCGCCCCTTCCACCCTGAGGGGCGGCTATTTCGGTCAGGAAGGCGTCGAGGCGTCCCGCATACGAGGTGACGCCCGACCAGCCCAGGCGCACCGAGTCGGAAGCCGGACGCACGCGCACGCTGCCGCGCGAGGCGGCGGCGCGATCGAGCTGATCGCGGCCGACGTATGGCGGCGGGAAGACGGCGGTCGGTAGACCCTGCTCGCGCAGCTCTTCTCGTCGCTCCTCGGCCTGCGCCTCGTGGGCGTCATGCGCGAGGTCGAGCTCGACCGAGTCCTCGAAGACGACGGTCGCGCGATCGGGGAGGTGATCGAGGAGTGACGCGGTCGCGCCGAGCGCGAACGCGAACGCATCGAGGCCGGGTGCCTCGCGCCCCTCGCGGAGCGCGTCGACCAGCGCGCAGTACGCGCCGAGATCGTCGTATCGCCGGGCGTCGCCGTCTTCATCGTCGGAGCGGCGCAGCCCTTCCCAACCGGCGGCGGCGAGACGCTCGGCGACATCGGCGGCGCGCTCGAGCGAGTACTCGCGCGCCGGAAGCACGTCGACCGAGGTCACCGGCTCCTGCGACCGCTGCGTCACCGGATCGAAGGAGCGAAGCGTCTCGATCTCGTCGCCGAACAGCTCCACCCGGACGGGCATCGATGCCGACGCGGGATAGACGTCGAGGATCCCGCCGCGGCGCGAGAACGTGCCCGGCTCGCTCACCTCCGCGACCGGCTCGTAGCCGAGATCGAAGAGCCAGGCCGCGGTCGCGTTCCAGTCGACGCGGTCGCGCGCGTGGAGCGTGCGCCCGCGCCTGCGGAGGTCGTCGGGCGCGATGGTGTGCTCCATGAGCGCGCGCAGGGACGCGACGACCGCGACCGGCTCCGCGCCATCATCGTTCGCCCGCGTCGAGGTGTGCATGCGCCATAGCGTCAGCAGACGCTGGTGCATCGCCGTCGGCGAGGACGAGCCGATCTCGTACGGCATCGTCTCACGCTCGGGGAACGCGAGGACGCGCTCCTCGCCCAGCCACGCCGCGAGCTCGGCTCGCCAGCGGCGCGCGCGATCCTCCGATGGCGCCACGAGCACGACCGGACGCCGGGCCACGGACACAAGCGCGCTCCAGGCGAACGCGCGCGCGCCCGCCGAGGCGTCGGCGACGGTGAGCATCGGGTGACCCTCGAGCCGCGTGGCGAGCTCGGCAAAACGTTCGCTCCGTTCGGCCAGCGCGAGGACGCCGCCGAGCCGCGCCGTGTTCGGACGTGCGGTGGCCGGCGTCACGACGCTAGCCATTGAACCGATCCATCGCGCGTCGCAGGCCCTCGCGCAGCGCGACCTCCGCCGCCTCGGCGGCGCGCACGATGGCCGCGTCCGCCTCCGCCCGTTCGTCCGCGGCGAATGGTGCCAACACGTATTCCGCGAGGTCGCCGATCTCTGCGCTCGGGTCCTGTGGCGCGACGCCGACCCGGATGCGCGGGAAGGCCTCACCCACGACCGAGACGATCGAACGCATCCCGTTGTGCGTGCCCGGTCCGCCCTTCTCGCGTATGCGCACCTTCCCAAGCGGCAGGTCGACCTCATCGAAGACGACGAGCATCGACGACGGCTCGATGCGGTAGCGATCGAGGAGCTTGCGGACCGCCTTCCCGCTGTCGTTCATGAAGGTCTGCGGGCGCGCGATCGCGATCCTCGTCGCGCCGAGCGAGCCCTCCGCGATGCGCGACTCGGCCGACTTGATGCCGAACTCCAGGCGCGCCCGTTTGGCCAGCCGGTTCACGACCTGGAAACCCACGTTGTGGCGCGTATTCGCGTAGCCGTCGCCCGGATTGCCAAGGCCGACGACGAGCATGTCCACGCGCGCGGGCGCGCCGCGGTCGAACAGCCTCGTGAGCTTCACCCTCGGAACGACCTCCTTGTCGTGCGACAGCCGTCGTATGAACATCGAAAAGGGGCGCCACCGGAGAGACCGGGGTGCCCCGCGGACGCGTATTCCGGACGATTCTAACGGTAGGCTTGCGCCAGGCGATGAAGTTCCCGCAGTTCGACATGGAGCGGATGCAGTCCGTGTGGGAGCACAAGGTCACGTACGACCTCTCCGAGTCGGGCGTCGAGCCGCTCACGCTCGAGGAGGCGGCACGCGACCCGCGCGAGCTCCTCCGGACGAAGCTCGGCTACGCCGAGGGCGTCGGCCTCGAATCGACGCGCCAATACATCGCCGATTTCCACTGGAAGGCGACCGCGGAGGACGTCGTCATCACGACCGGCACGAGCGAGGCGAACTTCCTCGCGCTCCTCGCGCTCGTGAGCGCGGGTGACGAGGTCGTCGTGGTCATGCCCAGCTACATGCAGGTCCACGGCGTCGCGCAGGGCCTCGGCGCGCGCGTGCGTGAGGTCTGGCTGCGTGAGGAGCGCGGGTGGACGATCGATCTCGACGCTCTCGGCGCGGCGGTGAACGCAAAGACACGCGTGATCTGCGTGTGCACGCCGAACAACCCGACCGGTCAGGCGTTGTCGTCCGGCGAGGTGGACGAGATCGCGCGCATCGCGACACGCCACGGCGCATGGATCCTTGCGGATGAGGTCTACCGCGGGGCCGAGCGCGACGGCGCGGAGAGCGCGAGCTTCGCCGGCCGCGGCGAGCGGATCATCGTCACGGGCGGACTCTCGAAGGCGTATGGCCTGCCCGGTCTGCGCGTGGGTTGGGCGGTCGCGCCGGCGGAGCAGGCTCAGGCGGTGCTCCGGCTGAAGGACTACACGACCATCGCCCCGTCGAGCGTCTCGGAGGTGCTGGCGGACCTCGCGCTCGAGCGGCGTCCCAAGCTCCTCGAGCGGACGCGCTTCATCCTCAATGAGCGCTGGCCAACGCTCGAGAACTGGGCCGCGACCCACGCGCGGGAGCTGCACTGGACGCCGCCGGCAGCGGGCGCGATCTGCTTCTTCAGCTACCGCTTCCCGATCGACTCGATGCCCCTGGTGGATCGCCTCATCCGCGACTACTCCACCATGGTCGTGCCCGGCATCCATTTCAAGACCGAGCGGCACCTCCGCATCGGCTTCGGCGGTCCGACGCGAGTCCTGCATTCGGGGCTCGCGGCGCTCGACCGCCTCCTCGCGACCATCGGCGACTAAGCGACCGCCTGGCGCTACCATGCGCCCACAAATGGCGGCTCGTCCGCTCCATCTGTTCGAGGCCGGTGTGGTCACGGAACAGCGGTTCGCCGGCCTTGCCTCCGCGCCGAGCGCGCTCGCGGAGGCCTTCAACCACGACCTTTCGCCGGAGAAGCACGTGCGCGTTCCATTCAACCCGCGCGACCGCTGGCTGACGGCCGCTCGCGAGTCGTGCCGCACGCTCTCGGACGCGATCACCGTCTCGCTGCGCGCCGGCGCGCTCTGCGGCGTGCTGGGCGGCGAATGCACGCTCGTCGCGGGCACGCTCTCGGGCGCGCTCGCGGTCGACCCCGACCTCCTGCTCGTCTACGTCGACGCCCACGGTGACTTCAACACGCTTGCCACGACGCAGTCGCACTACGTGAGCGGGATGTGCCTCGCGCATGTCTGTGGCCGCTCGATCGCGCCGCTCCTGTGGCCCGGCGCGCGCAAGATCGCCGAGGAGCGCGTGGCCCTCGTCGGCGGACGTGCGTTGGACACCGGTGAGCGCCAGAACCTCGAGCGCTCGCGTGTCACGCGCATCCCGTTCGACAGTGAACACGCCGATGTCGGCGCCGTGCTGGCGTTCGCCCGCCGCAAGAAGGTCTGGCTCCACGTGGACGTCGATGTGCTCGACGCGGCGGCGATGCCCGCGGTCGTCTTCCCCGCCCCCCGGGGGGTGCCGCTCGCGACGCTGACCGACCTCATCGCGCAGCTCGTCGCGGTCGCCGACGTGCGTGGCTTCGAGGTCTGTGGGTACGACCCGAAACAGGACGAGCGGCGCCTCCTGCCGTCAGCCATCGCCGGCATGTTCGGCGTCTACGCGCGGACCCCCGTGCCGAGCTGATCGGAGAGGCGACCCTCGGCGTCAGTCCGCGTCGATCGTGCGCGCGACCGCGAGGTCGCTGAGCCAGTCCTCCAGCGCGCGTGTGATCCGATCCTTCGGCTCGCGCGCCCATCGGGAGATCCGGCGATAGCGCGGCGGCTCGGGCAGGGGCAGGTGGTGCCGGATCCTCGCGCGCTCACCACGCCAACGCGTGACCTCGGTCATGTCGCAAGCATCGGCCGCGGACGCGCCACGGTGAACCGGGCTTCGGTCGCGATTGGGTGCTCGATCGGTGACGCCACCGCGACCCTAATCGCGCCCAAGCGCGACTGACTCGGGCTCCGCGGCCCGCCAGTCTTCGCGGGCATGGAAAAGATCGACACCGGCGACACCGCATGGCTCCTCGCGTCCGCCGCCCTCGTCATGCTCATGACACCGGCCCTCGGCTTCTTCTACGGGGGTCTGGTCCGCCGCAAGAACGTGCTCGCGACGATCATGCACAGCTTCTTCATCCTGTGTCTCATCAGCGTCCAGTGGGTGCTGTGGGGCTACTCGTTGGCGTTCGGCCCCGATCACGGTGGGATCATCGGGGGGCTCGACTGGCTCAGCCTCCGGGGCGTCGGCCAGGCGCCGAACCCCGATTACGCGCCGACGGTACCGGCGCTCGCGTTCATGGTGTTCCAGATGATGTTCGCGGTCATCACGCCCGCGCTCATCACCGGCGCCTTCGCCGAGCGCAAGCGCTTCAAGGCCTTCGTCGTCTTCACCCTGCTCTGGGCCACGCTGGTGTACGACCCGGTCGCCCACTGGGTCTGGGGCACCGGCGGCTGGCTCCGCACCCTCGGGACCCTCGACTTCGCGGGCGGCACGGTGGTGCACATCACGAGCGGCGTCTCCGCGCTCGTCGCGGCGCTCGTGCTCGGCCGGCGCTTCGGCTACGGACGCGACGCGCTCGAGCCGCACGACGCGACGATGACCGTGCTCGGCGCGTCGCTCCTCTGGTTCGGATGGTTCGGCTTCAACGCCGGCAGCGCGCTCGCCTCGGGCGGGCTCGCCGCGAACGCCTTCGTGGTGACGAACACCGCCGCGGCGATGTCCGCGCTCACCTGGATGACGGTCTCGTGGCTGCACAAGGGCGCGCCGAGCGTGCTCGGTGCCGCCGCCGGCGCGGTCGCGGGCCTCGTCGCGATCACGCCGGCATCCGGCTTCGTGGATGTCTCGGCCTCGATCCTCATCGGCCTCGGCGCGGGCACCTTCTGCTACGTGGGGATCCAGCTCACGAAGCGTCTCCGCGTCGATGACGCGCTCGACGTGTTCGGCGTCCACGGCATCGGCGGGATGTGGGGCGCCCTCGCCACCGGGATCTTCGCGACGGTCGCGGTCAACGCGGCAGGCGCGGACGGCGCGGCCTACGGCAACTTCGCGCAGCTCGGCGTGCAGGCGATCGCCGTGCTCGCTTCGGCCTCGTATTCGGCGTTCATGACGTTCGCGATCCTCAAGCTCATCGACCTGTTCGTCGGACTGCGCGTGCCCGAGCACGAGGAGGTCCTCGGTCTCGACGCGTCACAGCACCGCGAGCGGGCCTACCAGATCTAAAGGAGGCGACCATGGAGATCCTGGCATTCGCATCCTTCGCGGTCCTCGTCGTCGCGTGGCTCCTCGCTCCGACAAAGGCCGTCGCCGTCGAGACGAGCGCGGAGGGGCGCGCCGCGGCCTGATCCGCGGTATCATCAACAGGACAACTGAATACGACGGGGGAGCGCCCGGCAGTGGGGCGCTGAGAGTGCGGTGGACCGCAGACCCCTGAACCTGATCTGAGTCATATCAGCGTAGGGAGTCGGTAGGCATGGGATCCCGAGGCGGCGCTGAGAGGCGCCGCATCTTCATTTGAGGGCGGTCGTGGTCGCCCACGGTGATGTCGCCGCGACCGATCGCGACCTCGTCGTGGGCGCGGAGACGGTGGTCGCCGCCGACGGCGGTGCGCTCGCGCTCGAGCGCTGGGGCATCGTCCCCCAGCTGATCGTGGGCGACCTCGACTCACTTGGTCAGGCGCGCGCCGACGCGCTCGCCAAACGCGGCGCGAAGGTCATCCCCTACCCGGCCGCGAAGGACGAGTCCGACCTCGAGCTGGCCCTGAGATACGCCCTCGAGAGCGGGGCCGACGACATCGTCCTGCTCGGGATCTTTGGCGGCGAGCGGATCGACCACGCGCTCGCGAACGCGATGCTCCTGGCGGACCCCGCGTATCGCGGACTCGGCGTGCGCGCGGTGCAGGGCGGAACGCAGATCCGCGCCGCCCACGGAGGGGACAGCCTGTCGCTTGCCGGGCCGGTCGGCGCGATGGTGACCCTCCTGCCGGTGCGCGGTGACGCGACCGGCGTTCGCACCGTCGGCCTGGGCTATGCGTTGGCCGGCGAGACGCTCCACTTCGGACGCTCGCGCGGTCTCTCGAACGTGGTGACCGCGCTTCCCGCGTCGGTCTCGCTCGAACACGGGGTCCTGCTCGTCGTCGAACAAATATCGGGAGGCAACACGTGAACGTTTCCTGGCGCACCGTCGACATCGTCGTCACCGCCGCGATCGCCGTCGCATTCGGCGTCGTGTTCTGGGCGTGGGGTCTGGTGTGGACCGCGGCCGAGCCGGTCTTCATCGCCCTCCCGCCGGCGCAGAACGTCCTGTACGGCGTGTGGTTCATGGCCGCGATCGTCGCGGGGCTCGTCGTCCGCAGACCCGGCGCGGCGCTCTTCGCCGAGCTCGTCGCGGCGAGCATCGAAGCGCTCCTCGGCGGTCAGTGGGGCCTCGACACGCTGGCGTCCGGGGCGATCCAGGGACTCGCGGTCGAGATCGCGTTCGCGGCCTTCCGCTATCAGCGGTGGGACATCATCGCGACGCTGCTCGCCGCCGTCCTCGCCGCGATCGGCGCGTGGATCCACGACATGCCCGTCTTCTACAACACGCTCGCCCTCGGCGACCAGCTCGTGATCGGCGTCTTCATGATCATTGGATCGGTGCTCATCGCGGGCTTCGGCTCCTCGTGGCTCACCCGCGCGCTCGTGCGGTCGGGCGTCCTCGCGCAGTTCCCGTCGGGTCGAGCGCAAACGCGGGTGTGATCGACGCCCGCGGCTGGGGCTGGCGGCACGCCGGCCGGAAGGCGTGGGCGGTGCGCGGTCTCGACCTGCGCATCGAGGAGGGCGAGCGCGTCCTCCTGCTCGGCGCATCGGGCGCGGGCAAGAGCACGCTGCTCCAGGCACTCGCGGGCCTGCTGGACCCGAGCGGCGGCGGCGACACCGAGGGTGAGCTGCTCGTGCGCGGCCTGTCGCCACACGCCGCGCGAGACGAGACCGGCATCGTCTTCCAGGATCCCGAGACACAGCTCGTGATGGCGCGCGCCGGCGACGACGTCGCGTTCGGTCTCGAGAACCGCTGCGTTCCCACGGAGCGCATCTGGCCGGCGGTGCACGCCGCGCTCGCCGCGGTCGCGTTCCCCTATCCCGACGATCGCCGGACCGACGCGCTCTCCGGCGGTGAGAAGCAGCGTCTTGCGATCGCGGGCGCGCTCGCGCTTTCGCCACGACTCCTGCTGCTCGACGAGCCGACCGCGAACCTCGACCCGGACGGCGCCGCGGATGTCCGCGCGCTGATCCGGCATCTCGAAGCCGAACGCCATCTCACTCTGGTGCTCATCGAGCACCGCATCGCCGAGTCGCTCGGGCTCGTCGACCGCGTCGTGGTCATCGCGGCCGGCGGTGGGGTGGTCGCGGACGGTCCGCCCGCGGAGGTGTTCGCCCGCGAAGGCCCGCGGCTGGCATCGCTCGGCGTGTGGGTGCCGGGCCCCGCGCCGAGCGCGCCGCGACGATCAGGCGCGATCGGTCCGGTGCTCGCGACGGGCACGGGTCTCGCGTTCCGCTATCCGGCGAGCGAGACGTGGGCGCTCGACGGCGTCGACCTCGAGGTGCGCGCGGGCGAAGCGCTCGCGCTCACCGGTCCGAACGGCTCGGGGAAGTCGACGCTCGCGCTCCTCGTCGCGGGGCTGCTGCGGCCCGCGCGCGGCGGGGCGCGCCTGGGCGACGACGACGCATGGCGGCTGCCCGCGCGCCGGCTGGTCACGCGCGTCGGCACGGTCTTCCAGGATCCGGAGCACCAGTTCGTCACGAGTCGTGTCGACGCCGAGCTCGCGATCGGTCCGCGGCGCGCCGGCCGCAGCGACCAGGAGTCGCGCCGCATCGCGGCGACGCTGCTTGAGCGTCTCGGCCTCACCCATCTCGCCGCCGCGAACCCGTTCACGCTGTCGGGTGGCGAGCAACGGCGGCTCTCGGTGGCCACCGCGCTGGCCGCGGCGCCGCCGCTCCTCGTGCTGGACGAGCCGACGTTCGGCCAGGACCGCCGCACCTACGCCGAGCTCGTCGCGCTGCTCGCGCAACAGCGCGACGCCGGCGGCGCGGTGCTGTTCGCGAGCCACGACCGCGACCTCGTCGCGGGTCTCGCGGATCGCACGATCACGCTCCGCGCCGGACGTGCTGCGGCATGAGGCTCCTGGTGCCGCTCGTCGCGGACCCACGCGCGCCGCTCCCGCGAACCCATCCGCTGGCACGCATCGCCGCCGGCTTCATCGTCATGCTCGGCCTCTTCATCACCGTCGACGTCGTGACGAGCGCGATCGTGATCGGGGCGCTCGCGGTGGCCATCGCGCTCAGCGGTCTCCCTCCTCGCACGCTCGCCATCCGCGCGGTGCCCCTCCTCCTGGGCGCGTTCGGGATCGGCCTGTTCAATGCGCTCTTCGGCACGGCCGGGCCGGCTGGCGGCGTCGCGATCGGTCTGCGTCTCATCGGTATCTCGATCTCCGGCGTCCTCGCGATCGCGACCGTCGATCCCACCGAGCTCGCCGATTCGCTCGTCCAGCATCTGAACGCACCGCCGCGCTTCGTCGTCGGCGCGCTCGCGGCGTACCGGCTCTTCCCGCTGTTCTCGCGCGAATGGGACACGCTCGGGCTCGCGCGCCGCGCGCGCGGCATCGAGGCGGATCGCACCATCCTGCAGCGGCTCGCAGCCTTCCCCGGCCGCGCGCTCGGCCTGCTCATCGCCGCGATCCGCCGCGCGACACGGCTCGCACTCGCGATGGATGCGCGCGGATTCGGATCGCGCGAGTGCCGGACGCTCGCGCGGCCACGCGCGTTCGCGCGTCGCGACGTCGCACTGGTGGCGTCTGCCGCGGCCGTGGTCGCCGTGGCCACGGCCGCGAGCCTCGCACTGGGCACCTGGCGCCCTCTTCTCACGATCTAGGCGACGACCTATCGTGACCATCAGATGGTCCGTGTCACGAAATATGTGGTCGCGCTGTCCGTCGTCGCGATCGCGCTAGCGCTCAAGTATCCGTTCAGCAATCTCGGCACGGACCATCCATTCCTCCTTCTGCCGGCCGCGGTCATCCTCGCGACGTGGTACGGCGGACGGGGACCCGGGCTCGTCGCCACGATCGTCGGCGCCGTCGGCGCGGACGTGCTCTTCCTCCCGCCGGTCGGCTTGGGCACGAGCCCGGCCGAGCTCATCGCGCTGGCGGTGCTCATCGGCGAGGGATTACTCATCGTCTCGGTCACCGACGCGCTGCGCGCCGCGCGCGTCAAGGCGCAGCACGAGGCCACGGAGGCCGACCGCGCACGGCGCTCGGCGTCGCTCGCGCTTCAGATGCGCGAAGAGCTGCTTCGTCTTCTGACGCAGAAGCTCGCTGGGCCGCTCGCCCACATGACCGTTGCGGCGCAACGAGCGCGCGATGCGCTGCGGGCTGGCGACGGCGAGACCGCGTCCGCGTCGGTCGGTGCGCTCCTCGACGATGTCGAGCTCCTTCAGCGCACCGCCGAGCGCTGGATCGAAGAGGGACCGACGACCGACTAGCTCCGGTCGATGACGATGCCGAGCTCGGCGAGACGGCGGAACAGCGCCTCGGGATCGACCTGCGCGTGTGGGAGCACCACTCCCGGACCGGGTGACGCGCCGCGCGCGAGGGCCTCGGCCGCCATGACCGCGGGCTCGACCGCGATGAGGTAGCTCCGACGCGGCGCGGAGAACGTGAACGCTGTCTCTCCCGTCCCGTCGCGGACGAGGG
>Ga0334722_10005469_pt1 | contig 12818 bp, 12 predicted proteins | sample C3_bottom_MG_FD_207210 | JGI IMG/M metagenome (GOLD analysis project Ga0334722, IMG submission 207210) | Sediment microbial communities from Yellowstone Lake, YNP, Wyoming, USA - C3_bottom | ecosystem: Environmental > Aquatic > Freshwater > Lake > Sediment | place: USA: Wyoming | collected...
TTGTGGAACTACCCGCTCGCAAAAAGGGTCCTCACGACAATGTATCTGAGCAGATGGATTAAAAATAAAAGGAAGAATTAGCAAATTATGAACAGAAAAAAGATCGCCATCGAAGATTTCCTCTTTAAACCCATGGCAAACTGGGATGGGCAGGGCATGCTCCTGACCAGTGGAGATTTCCCGTCCGGGCATTTCAATGCCATGACCGTCGGCTGGGGCAGCATGGGCATCATGTGGGGGCTGCCCTTTGTCCAGGTGGTCGTCCGCCCGGTGCGCTACACCTACCAGTTCATGGAAAAATACGACACTTTCACTGTTTGTGCCTTTTCAGAAACCTATGCCCCGGCGCTGGATCTGCTGGGCAACAAGTCCGGGCGGGATGGGGACAAGATCAGCGAATCCGGGCTGACCCCCATCGCCTCCACCCTGGTGGCGGCACCGGGCTATGCCCAGGCTGCCCTTATCCTGGAATGCCGTAAGATCTATTGGGATGACCTGGAGAAGTCTCAATTCCTTGACCCCCGCCTGGAGAAAAAATATCCCGCCAAAGATTACCACCGTGTCTACTACGGCGAGATCGTGACCATCCTCGGCGAAGACCTTTACCGGGGCTGAATCTAATTAAGATCAGCAATTGCGACACCCGCAGGTCTGGGTGTCGCTGAATTTAATGATGGATTTCTATATATATTAATGAAGGAAATTTACATGGAAAAAGACCAGCCCATCCTGATCACCGGTGCCAGCACCGGTATCGGCAACCACCTGGCCCGTACCCTTTCTGGTCACGGGATTACCGTCTACGCCACTGCCCGCAAGAAAGCTGACCTGGTTGAATTGCAAAAGATAAAAAATGTGGTCCCCATTCGGATGGATGTCCGTGAGCCGGATCAGATCCAGGCTGCCTTGCATCTTATCCGCCAGGCTGGGAAAGGTCTGTATGGACTGGTGAACAATGCCGGGGTGGGTGATCTTGGTTTTCTCTCCACCTGGAGTGACCGGGAAATGTACGATATCTTTGATGTCAATGTGTTCGGTGTTCACCGCACGACCAATACATTGCTCGATCTGCTGATCGAGTCGCACGGTCGCATTGTCAACATCGGTTCGCAGGGCGGCATGCTCAGTATGAAATATTATGGTCCCTATACCATGACCAAGCACGCCCTTGAGGCGTACACTGTGGCACTCAGCCAGGAGTTGCAGCCCCATGGGGTCGATGTCAGTATCGTGCAACCGGGCGGGATCGTCTCCAACATCGGGGATAATTCCTTCCCGGGTACCCGGGCCCATTTTCAAAAAGCCCGTCCGCCTTTCAAAGAGGAAGCAGACCGGGTGCTGGCTGCATTTTCAGAGCCGGAGACACCGGATCAGGCGCGGGCAGACCAGGAGGAATCCGAGACCAATCGCAAACCCTCCTCTCCGCAGATCGTTACCGACGCCGTTTGGGATGCGCTTTTTTCACCGAAGCCAAAATTGCGTTACCTGGTGGGTACCAAATGGGAGGGAGACCGGGTCATCCATGCCCTGCTGGAAAAATTGCTGGATGAGAACGATAACCCCCGTCATAATTATTCGCGCGAGGAATTGGTCCACCTGCTGGACCAGCACATCGCCGACCGGAAGCTCTAGCGTTTCACCTGGACATGCATCACAAACCGCTGGTTGCCCCCAAATTTGAACTTGTAATCTTCGTCCCCGCGCATGAAATCAAACACCGTGCGCTTGTGTTCGTTTGCCCATTGCAGCAGGTGACCCAGCAGCACCCAACCGGGAGATAACTCCAGGAATTGTTGGTCCAAACCTGAATTGTAAACCAGGATCCGGTTTTGATAGTCAAAGTTTAGGTAGCCGGCCGCTTTCTTACCGTCCACTTCCAGGAAAGCCAGTTGCAGCCAGCCTGCCTTCCAGGCTGCCCGGGCTGTTAACATCATTTGTTCGCGCATGATCGGATTCAAGAAGAATGCTTTCTCCTCATCGCGAGCCATCAAGTTTAAAAATTCCTCCATATCCCTTTCCAGCCGGTTCTCATCTTCCAGGATATACCAGCGAACCGGCAGACCATATTCCGCTGCCCGCCGCATTTTGCGCCGGATCTCGTGCCGTTGCTTCTTATCGATCCCGGCCAGGTAAGTGTCAAAGTCACCTGTCAATGGCACAGAGACGACCGGGCGGAAGGGTTCCAGTTTGAAATTCCATCCTCTCTTCTCTGTCTCGCTTTGCAGCATAGCCAGGCTGGCGGATGCCTCGGGTACATTGAACCACTCCAGGCTGGTCCAGGCAATCTCTTCATTGGCTGCCAGGAAATCCAACAACCCGGGCAGGAATTCTGCCAGGTCTTTTTCACGAACGATCAAGTCCAGGTAGTCGGATATTTCCAGGCTGCCAAGCAGCAGGAGGGCAGGTTCTTCATCGGGGTAGGTTGCCAGGAAAAGGGGAGCGACCCCCACCAGGGCACCCTCCTGCCGGGCGGTGACCGTGGCGAGCTCGGCAGTCTCCCATTCGCCTCCCCCGCGGGTTTGCCACCAGGCGCTCAGATACTCATTCCTTAAAAAGGGCACATTGGAGATGCTCTCAGCCAGCAGCGCATTCCACTCATCTGCCAGGGCTTCCAACTCTGTCAATTCTTTAATGAAACGATATTCCATGGATGATCCTGAAATGTTAAGATATGCTTGAGATCATTACGAACCTTCGCAATTGGTAGTACGAAGTATTATCAGGGTTGATACCCCTTTGAAAAGGTGATCCGCAACTTCGAATAACCTTTGCGAAGGGCATAAAACATGGGATTCAATCCGTTGAATCGCCCTATTTCTGCCAATACACAAGCAGCTGGATTTTAACGTATAATGATGCCATGACCGTAGAATTAGACCTTAATTTCCTTCCATTTCATCGCATCGCCGGGAAGGATTGGCCTTCTCTTCCCGGATTGGTGACTGCTGCGCCATCCCGCCGGGTTGCACGCGGCCGCGAGGGTGATCATCTTTTCATCTACCTTTCACTGGCGGGCAATACACCATTCTCTTCAGATGAGTATACCAAACTCAATGACAAAATGACCGAGGTTTTTTATGAAACCCCCGGATCCCTCACTTCTGCCATGCGAACTGCCGCAGATACGCTCAACCAGGCCTTGCTCAATCGTAATTTGAGCACCACCGGTCGCGGTCAATACATTGTGGGAAGACTGGTCTTGGGTGTCCTGCGCAGCCGCTACCTGGTGCTGGTGCAAAGCGGTCCAACTCACCTGTTCCTGGTGGGCAGGGATGAAGTTCAGCACCTGCACGACCCTGAACTCTCCGGGCGCGGCTTGGGGTTCAGTCAGACCACTCCATTATATTTCTCGCAGTTGGATCTTCACCCGGGCGAACTCCTGGTTGCCTGTCCGCAATTACCCGATGGTTGGGAAATAGCCCTCCTGAACGAGCGCGGTGTCACCACGTTGGAAGCCCTGCAAAGAAAACTTCAGGCAATCCAAAACGAAAATATTAACGCCGTCGTCATCCAGGTCCAATCGGGGAAAGACGGATTGAAGATGTTGGATCCATCCCGCTTCGATTCAGTCTTCCCGCCATCAGTACCTCAACAACCGCCCGTTTCCATGCTGCCTCCCGAATCTGGTTTTGAAAAAGCCTTGGATGATCTTCCCATCCGGGAGGAACATGTCCTTCAGCCCCAACAGCTACCAACCAGTTCGGTTTCCACATCATCCATGGATCTGGGGGAACCACTTTCTCTAGAAATTCCCACCCTGGAGCATGAGCCTCTTCCGGTTGCGGAACCAATCCGTCCGCCCAGCCGTTTTGCTCAATTGATCAATCCCACCCAGCCGGAAGTGGAATTGCCTTTGGTCGAACCTGAACCAACAATTCCTCCAGCAGAACCCGACGAATATCAATATACCCGGGTCAATCAGGAGGAAGACGACGGATCGAAGTCGCCCGCAGATTTTCCTGAGATCAAACGGCATGATCCAGCCCGTCGTATGGCTTTCATGGGAAGGATGTTTACTGGTGTTCAGGGTGTGCGAAAATTTGGTCAGACCGCAAATACGGGTTTCCAAACCCTAATTAAACGCATGTTGCCGGGTCTTCCTGAAGATCGCTCTCCGCTCATGCAAGGCTCGACCATGGCTTTCATTGCCGTGATCGTTCCCCTCATGGTTGTGGTCATAGCCAGCACCGTCTATATGCGCTTTGGTCGCACTGCCCAGTATGATCAGAATTACAAGCAGGCGATCAATGAGGCAGTTGGCGCCATCGGGCAAAGTGACCCTGCCGTGGTGCAGAGAGCCTGGGAAAGTGCCCTCTTTTACCTGGATAAAGCCGAGCAATACCAGGTCACTCAGAATTCAAGTGCCTTGCGCCTCCAGGCGCAAAGCGCCCTGGATGCCATGGACCTCATCATCCGCCTGGATTTCCGCCCGGCGATATATGGAGGTCTTGCCAAAGCGGTCCAGGTTGGGTATATGGCTGCCACCGAGACCGACCTGTACCTTTTGAATACTGCCCAGGGGAATATCCTGCGGGCTTCCATGAGCAGCAATGGTTACATGGTGGATGCAAATTTTATTTGTGGACCCGGCAGTTATAGTTCCATAGATGATCTTAACGGTGGTTCATTTCAAGTGGGCAGCCTTTTGGATATCGCTGCTTTGCCCCGTGTCAATCCATTTGGCGCCACCCTCTTGGGCATGGACAATACCGGTACTCTTATCTTTTGTTCTCCCAATGCCCAACCGCGTGCCTGGAAATTAGAGGAGCCCGATATCCGTTGGAAAAGCCCGTCCGGTTTTGCCTTGGGGGCGGATGATTACTCGCTTTATGTTCTAGATCCTGCCGGAAATGCGGTCTGGGTCTATGGGTTTGACAAGGGTAAAAAAGTCTATGGGCAACCGGAGCCTTTCTTTTCCGAAAAATTTGTGCCGGCGAATATGAACCAGACCGTCGATATTACAGTCTCAGGGACAGACCTGTACCTGTTGTTCAGTGATGGGCATGTCACCAACTGCCAACCGGGTATGGGAGATGTGGTCCCGATCCGGTGTAATGATCCCGAAACCATCACGGATAACCGTTCCGGGCACCAGAGCGGACCGGTCCTGTCCGATGCACAACTCACCGGGATGACATTCACCTCACCTCCCGATCCTTCCCTGTATATGCTCGCACCGGACAAAGCTACCATTTATCGATTTAGCCCCCGCCCCGAAGCTCTCTTCTTGCAGAACCAATTCCGTGCGGCTGTCAGCCAGGAAAGGACCATGTTCCCCACAAAGGTATCTGCCATGGCGATCAGTCCCAATCGCTATATATTCCTATGTGTGGGCAACCAAGTCTATTACGCCATGGATGTTCCTTAACCATATGTCTTTTTCTTCTGCCACAACTTTGAAGCATGTGTTCGATAAGGGTGCAATATGAGCAAACCGATGGGCAGTCTGGGTAGTCAGATAAATACCGCATTTAGCAATTTATTAAAATTATTCGGCATTTCACAAAGATCCGTTGAAACACCTGTTACCCCACCTGCCCCAAAACCTGAGCCTGTTCTTGAACCAGCACGCATGGTCACCTCCCGTGTTCTCCTGGTGATCTTTGACCCGGTCATGGACCCGTTCAACGGGGAGAGGCTATCTCATAAGATGAACTGGCGCAGTGTGGATGATCTTGTGGCTGGTTTTATCTCCGATATTGCCGATACCAGCCGGGGATTGGTGCGCTACCAGGTGGTGGAACGCATCGAATTGAACGAATTTCCTGCCAAAACGGATGGCTTCCATTATGATCCCCTCACCATCATGGCGGTCCTGACTGGCGGTGTCCCTCACTCTCCCGCCATGGTCGATTACCACGCCATCCTGACCGAGTTCAATATTTTGGAACGGGTGAACAAGCGCGAGATCGATGAGGTTTGGTTGTTCGCTTATCCCCATGCTGGGTTTTACGAATCGCGCATGGCCGGGAAAGGAGCCTTCTGGTGCAACTCTCCCGAGCTTGAAAATACCTCCAGTTGCAGCCGCAAATTCGTATTGATGGGTTTTTCCTATGAGCGCCAGGTGGGGGAGATGCTGGAATCCTTCGGACATCGCAGCGAATCCATTCTGACCAGGACATTTGAGAGTATGTCTTACGGCGAGAACCTGTTTGACCGCTTCTCCCGACATGAGGAACAGAACCCCGGACAGGCAGAAGTGGGCAGCATCCATTTCGCTCCGAATAGCGAAAGTGATTATGATTGGAACAACACGCGCCTGGTGCCCAGTCACTGCGATGATTGGATTCATTTTCCGGCTGCTCCCGGTCCAGCTCGCCAGGTTAATTCAGATGAGTGGGGAAACGGTGATATCCGCCTGCATCACAAGTGGTGGCTCCGGCATTTGCCCAAAGTCGCCGGGCGGACCAGGGGTGTCGCCAACAATTGGTGGCAGTACATTATGGATCCAAATTTTATAGATTTGTAAATAAGGTGTAAACAGGCAACTCTGCTATTATTGATTTATTCGTTTATATTAGTTCCATAGGCAAAAGACATTAACTTGAAATTTGTTATGATGGATCTTAAGCAATTCATAAAATCCCAAGCCGCCGATTTGCACTGGCAGACAGCCCTGGCTGTATGGGGTTTTTTTGTATTGCTGGCTTTCTTGCTTGCCCGGGTCGTTGGAATCAATGCCAGCATGCTCCTTGTCATTCCCGCAGTTATCCTTTCCTGGTACCTGGATCCATGGTTGGCTGCATTCCTCACCATTGCTGGATTTTCAATCCTCTTGCTGTTGCTCAATATTGTTGGTTTTGGAAGTTTTGCCCAGTTGCTGCATGAGGATTTGGTGGAAAGGATCACAGTGATTATCATGATTTCCGGGGTGATCGGGAAGATCGGGGGGGTTACGCGTGCCCGAATGAAAGATCGCTTGGTCCGGGATCTGGTTGCTGAACAACTCCGTTCCCAGAATCTTTTCTTGTCCACTTTGAATGAAATTGTCCAGGCTTCCCTCGAGACAAATGATATGCCTGCCATGTTGAATATTTTGGTCAGCCGGATGGGTGAATTATTTGTCGCGGATGATTGCTTTATCACTTTCTGGGATGAAGAGAAGAAATTGACCATTCCCATGGCTGCGTATGGTCCGAATAGCGGGATGTACACTTCAGTGGCTGCCAAACCAGGTGAACTTACGCTGACATCCTCCGCTTTGGAAGCAGGTCATGCTCTAGTGGTCGAAAATCCCCAAAATTCTCCTTATGTGGATCCGCAGGTGGTTGCTCCATTTCCTGATATTCGTAGTTCGTTGGTATTGCCGCTGACTTCGGACGAAAAGAAATTAGGCGCCATCATCCTCAGTTTTCGCACAGACCGCCAATTTACCAAAGAAGATGTTAAATGGGGGGAACTGGCTGCCAGGCATGTGTCACTTGCCATGACCAAAGTACTATTGCTCGAAGATACTCGCAAGCGTGTCCACGAATTTTCAGGATTGTATGAGATCTCCCAGGTGCTCTATTTACAGGATAATTCCAATGATCCTTTTGGAACCCTTGTTGAGATCATGGCGCATTTATTGGATGTCGAAGTTTTCGTGATCTGTTTATATGACCCGGAAACAAATGAAATTGTGGCTCAGACTCCTGCCTTTGGTGTAAACGATGAACAGGTTGGTAATTATCGTTTTCCGTTAAGCGTTGGTATCCCGGGGTGGAAATTTTCCAATAATGACGTATTCCTTGCCAATTCGATCTCCGAGATCCCGGCTCCATTTGAGAAATTTGCCCGGGAACTTCACCTCCAGTCAGTCATGGCGGCTCCCATGTGGCGGGCAGATAGGGAATTGCTTGGAGTAGTATTTGCGATCAATAAGCCCGGCGGATTTGACCGGGAGACTACCCTCCAGTTTAATATCTTTTCCGCCCAGGCCTCATTTGTGATCCAGAACATACAACTGATCGCTTCTGAACGCCGGAGAAATGAAGAATTGTCAGTCCTGCACGCCATAGCCACTACAGCCATGAGTGCACATAATGAAGACGAATTGATTGCATTTGTGACCAAAATGATCGGGGAAAAACTCTACCCGGATAATTTTGGCATATTAATGGTGGATGAGGGAACCAGAACTCTTATGTTGCATTCCACTTACCAACTGGGTCTCAAGGAGCAACCGGCCAGTGTCCCTCTGGGAGTGGGGATTTGCGGAAATGTGGTTCTTACGGGTCTGCCAAGGCGTGAAGCAGATATTACTCAGGTTGCAGATTATTTAAAGGTGGATGAGCGCATCCTGTCTGAATTATGTGTGCCCCTCTTGGTGGAAGGTCGGGTGATCGGTGTTATAAACGCCGAGAGTTCAAAGCTCAATGCTTTCTCTCAGCGCGATGAGGATCTGTTGGGTATTATTGCTGTGCAATTGGCAACTACCATTGAACGTTTGCGTGCGATCCATGAGCAAGGCAAACAGAACACCCAGTTGGCGCGATCCAATGCCATGATCAATCTCCTGGCGCAGGTGGGTTCGCGCGCATCAAGCGCGGTCAACCCCGAAGGGGTCATGCTCACGCTTGGTAAAGAATTAAGTATGCTGGGTCTGATGTGCCTGATCGCACTGCCAGATCCGGATACCCAGGAGTTGAAGATCACCTTCACTTCCATCCCCGCCCGTTACATTCAATTGCTTGAACGTGCTGCCAGGCGAAGATTGGATGAAATTACAATTCCCCGGGAACAACTGGTGGTGTATTCAGATGGGTCATTGGAACCCATCCTCCTGCGGGGTCCGGCTATTGTGGTCAACAGTATCTTGCCCGATTTCTCCAAGCAGAATGCCCAGAGAATTTTATCCGCACTTGGCGTTGCCGCCGATATGCCAATTTGTCATTTGCCCCTGGTTATGGATGGCGAGCTAAAAGGTATCTTTTGGTTATGGGGGGAAGGGTTGCAGGAAAGTGACCTGCCCACTCTGTCCATATTTAGCAACCAGGTGGCAATTGCTCTGCAAAATTCATATCTGATGGCAAAAGTGCAAAAGATGGCGATCATTGATGATCTGACGGGCATTTTTAACCGCGGTCATTTCTTCGAGCTGGCAGAACACGAATTCAGCCAATCCCGCCGTTATGAACTGCCTCTTTCAGCCATTATCCTGGATGTTGACCATTTTAAGAAATTCAATGATCGTTATGGACATATCGTTGGCGACCAGGTCCTGCGCAATGTCGCCAATGCTCTGCAGACAAATTTAAGGGAACACGATATCCTTGGTCGTTATGGTGGTGAGGAATTCGCCATCCTGATGCCGGTCACTGACCTTAAGGCAGCTCAGGTCGTTGCCATGCGTCTGAAAACATGTGTGGCGGATTCCCGCGTGGAAACCGACTCCGGCCCGGTTGGAGTGAATATCAGCATAGGTGTATCTGAGCTGAACCCGGAGATGCCCACTCTGTTAAGCCTCATCCACCAAGCAGACCAGGCCATGTATGTCGCCAAAAGCACGGGAGGCAATCGCGTGGCCTCCAAGTAGTTTATTTCTTCCTGTTATTAGTCTTTGCTAAGGCGTAAGCTTGTTCGGCAAGGGTCTTCGCGTAGCACCCCCAATGGGGGACCTGACCCCTACCGGAATCAGACCGTCAAGTCTCTAAAGATAGGAGTTTGAGGATAAGGTGGTCAGTTTTTCCGACCACCTTATCACTAAAGAACTTTTTTCCCTCGCTCTGTGGCAGGGGGTGGGGAATCTGTCCCCTCGTTCTTGAGAACCACTTGAGATCAGACAGTCCCAGGCTGCCCTGTTTTTAACTGGAAACCTTTGACCTCCAGAAATGCGACGGGACGCCTGGGTAGTGTTTCATTATTCTCCCCTCTAGATAGAAATATATTTAATTCCCGGCTTCTACTTCCTGTTCCATGCAATTACCTGCCGTATTGGTCTTAAAAAGCCTCCACTCAAATTTTTTGGCTAGATAGACAATGGTTAACATTAAGGGTACTTCGATCAGTGGACCAATCACTGTGGACACTCCCACCATCGGAGTGGAAGCAAAAGCGGTCAGGGCGATCGCTATGGCCAACTCAAAGTTGCGACCGGTGCAGTGGAATGCCGTCGTAGCCGAATCGGCATAACAAAAACCAACCCTTCGACTGATCATTAATACGCTGAAGAAGAGTAAAAAGAAGAAAAGGATCAAGGGCACAGCCATCAGGTAGATCAATTCGGGGTGCTGCAAGATTACATCCCCCTGCAGGGCGAACATGACCACCAGTGTCAGGATCAGAGCAATAAGCTGCACATCATCCAGTATGGGGAGAGCTTTTTTTGTGAACCATTCCTCCCCCTTTTTTTGCAACATCCATTTCCTGGATAAGGCACCTGTCAATAACGGCAGACCCAGATACAATAAAACACTTTGAGCAACCAGCGAAATATTGACGGACACATTCCTACCCAGGATCAACCAGATGAAAAATGGAGTGGTGATGATCTGGATCAGCGAGTTCCATGCCATCAACACGATCCCCAGGGGACCATTGCCGCGCGCCAGGTCAGTCCATACCAGCACCATGGCGATACAGGGAGCCACACCTAACAGAACCAGGCCTGTCCATAGATCGGGATAGTTGCGCAGGAAGACCCAACCGATCAGGTACAGCAAAAAGGGATTAAAGGCATAGTTGAAAAATATCACGATCGCAGCTGGTTTCCAATCCTTCACTGCGCTGCGGACCTCCCCAAGCTTTAACTTGGTCATGGCCGGGTAGATCATTATAAAAAGGCCGATGGGGATCCCGGGCTGCAAAGCCTTGCCAACCTGAGGCAGGAATTTTCCAAGCAACAAACCAACCACCATGGCCAGGATGATCCACAGAGGCAAGAGTTTGCTGACCAGACCCAGTTTGGGTTGTTGTTGAGTTTTGGAGGTGGTTGCTGCAGTCATTTAATGCTCCTGTTTTTGAACATTTGTGATTGTTCCTTTATTCTTCATTCTGCATTTTATGAGCTTGCCAGGGAGTTGACCTTTGATTGGGTGGTCATGCATCGTGTCCGGACTGCCTGTTTACTTTATTTCTATTTTCTCAGGTCAGCCAGGTGTTCTTCGACTGCCTGCACTTCCAGCTTTAGCTCGCTGAGATACATCTCTAGAAATGTGATCTGTTCCTCTTTGGTTTGATAGCGGCGCTGGAGGTGACCATCATCCCCGCAGCATTCACAGCCACAGTTGCAGTCCTGGGTATCCTCACATTTGCAGGAGCCTTCGTTGCAGTTACAAGTTTCATCGTGTGACATAATTGATCTCCTTTTTGATTATCCTTATTCATTCACTAGCGCGTTTGTCAGGAAAGTGGTGATCTCTGCCTGGCTGGGGACTCGTCCGGCGCTGATCACTTTTTCATTGATCACCAACCCGGGTGTCGCCATGAGCCTGTATTTCATGATCTCGCTGTAGTCGGTTACTTTCTCGACTTTTGCTTCGATCGCCAGGCTTGCCAGCGCCTGTTCGGTCAGGGAGGCCAGCGTCTTGCAGTTGGGACAGCCGGAGCCTAGTACTTTGATCTTAAGCATGGGTTGTTTTCTCCTGTATTCCGTTCATAGCATGGTTTCAAGTGCTACTCGTCGCTCTGAAAAATTTGGATCAGTTGCAAGTACTGGGCATTCGATCAAACCTCTTTTCTGCTGGAGCAGACCGAATGCAAAAGCCATGCAGGTTGCCTCGCCGCATAGAGCGCAGTTGGTCTGAGGCAGCAGTGCCCAGATATCCATCGGTCTAGGTGATCGTTTGATCTGCATGACCGCCACCAGTTTATCGCGGTGTTCCCAGACGGCATTGATACTGTTGGTCAGGTCGTTCAGCAACCCGAGCCCTTCCTGCACATCCACCACTTTTGTTATGCTCACTTGCCCGGATTGGATGGTGATAAAACCAGGCTGCCGCCGAAAGGTCAGTGTGTTGGTGCCAGGGTTGTAGCCGATCACACCGGGCAGAGTTGCCAGGTAGGGGATCACCTCTGCCAGGTCCCGGGAAGGCTTGCCGATCACGATCATGCGGGACGGGTCCGCCAGGCAGGGCAAAGTACGGGTCAGGGTGATCGTTTCCAGGAACATGGAAGTTTACCTCGTGAATAAATTTCTGTTTACCTGGAAGGCACCTGTACCAGGCACCTCGATCATGACTTTTCAACCACCTTCGAGCAACTTGCGGGCTTTGCCTTTGAAGTGCTCCTGCAGAAATATCAAGGCACTTTCCGCATCCTCATCCATCAAGATGCGCACCAACTCGATGATGTCTTGATCATTCAGACTTGCTTGCAGGACTTTCTTCATTCGCATTCCTTTCCATACTCGCGGTCACGTTTGCAATTGGGGCAACTGCAGTCCGCGGAGGGGGAAAGTTTTGGCAGGCGTTGGTCTTCCAATTTCGCCGCTTGCCGGATCAGGTCCAACACAGCCGGATCCTTCAGCCGGTAATGGATATTGCGTCCCACCCGGCGGTCCATGACCACTCCGGCTTTGCGCAGCGCCATCAGGTGCTGGGACAGGTACGCCTGCCGCCAACCGAGCACCGCTTCCAGGTGGCACACGCATGGTTCTCCCGCGCCGATCGCCAGCAGGATCTGTAGCCGGGCCGGTTGCCCGATCACCTGGAATAGTTCCGTGATTTCTTTAAAAGTGGATATATTCGCCATTATGAATATATTATATTCCCCCAATGGACGATGGAATTAGTGTCGCTTGTCATAAATAAAATGGTTTTTTGTAATACGACCTTTAGGTCCTCCCATTTCTAAATACCATGCCATTACCTGCGCTCAAACAATCCCGTTCAGCTAGG
>Ga0334722_10005471_pt1 | contig 12810 bp, 12 predicted proteins | sample C3_bottom_MG_FD_207210 | JGI IMG/M metagenome (GOLD analysis project Ga0334722, IMG submission 207210) | Sediment microbial communities from Yellowstone Lake, YNP, Wyoming, USA - C3_bottom | ecosystem: Environmental > Aquatic > Freshwater > Lake > Sediment | place: USA: Wyoming | collected...
CAGGAAAGGCACATATTGCCTATATACCTGAAGGCGGCAGGATAGTTGGTATAAGTTCCCTTGCAAGGGCACTCGAGATATTCGCAAAGAGGCCACAGGTTCAGGAGAGATTAACCGCCCAGCTGGCCGACCTGATAATGGAAAGACTGAGACCCAGAGGCTGCATGGTTATTATAGATGCAGAACATCTATGTATGAGTATGAGGGGTATAAAAAAACCAGGTTCAAGGACAGTTACTTCAGCGGTCAGGGGTATCTTCAGGAGCAAGCAATCAACAAGGGAAGAGATGCTCTCATTGATAAGAGAGAAGATTTAAAATTAAGGAGGTCTTATGGCAGCAAGGATAATAAGTGGTACAGAGATTGCGGCACAGATAAGAGAAGAATTGAAAAAAGAGGTAACAGAACTCAAGGAGAAACATGGAATAACACCAGGATTGGTAACAATCCTCATAGGGAAGAATCCTGCATCTGTAAGTTATGTTACGGCAAAACAGAAGACAGCCCATGAACTCGGATTCTACTCGATTCAGGATGACCAGCCCGAAGACATAACAGAAGATGCCCTCATCGGCCTTATCGAGAAATACAACAATGATCCCAAGATTCACGGTATCCTCGTCCAATTACCATTGCCAAAACACATAAATGAAAAAAGGGTAATCAATGCCATTAACCCTGATAAGGATGTCGATTGCTTTCACCCCGTTAACCTCGGTCGCCTCGTTATAGGAGGAGAAGAGGCAAGGTTCCTTCCATGCACACCTGCAGGCATCCAGGAACTGATCGTGCGGTCAGGATTTGAGACATCAGGGGCAGAGGTCGTCGTGGTAGGCCGTTCAAATATTGTAGGGAAGCCGATAGCCATCATGATGATGCAGAAGGCTAAGGGAGCTAATGCAACGGTTACAGTCGCCCATACAGGAACCAAGAACCTCGATGCCCATTGTAAAAGGGCAGACATATTGATTGTTGCTGCCGGTGTACCCCATCTCGTAAAACCTGAATGGATAAAACCAGGGGCTTGTGTAATCGATGTTGGAGTGAATCGGGTTGGAGAAAAGATAAGCGAGAAGACAGGCAAGCCTGTGCCGATCCTAAAAGGAGATGTAGATTTTGATGCTGCTAAGGAGATAGCAGGAGCCATAACACCGGTACCAGGAGGGGTCGGTCCGATGACGATAACGATGCTTATGAAGAATACGGTAAATTCCGCGAGATTATATGCAGGATTATCCTTGATTCGTTAGATATGGAGGAAAGATGATAATAACAAAGAAAAGAGATTTTCAGGAATTGATGGAGAATATTAAGGGCTACAGGAGCTTTTTCCTTATAGGGTGTTCTGAATGTGCGAGCCTCTGTGGTACCGGAGGAGAACCTGAGGTCAAGGCAATGAGAGAGGCCTTAGAGGCAGAGGGAAAGGTTGTTACAGGAGGGATTGTAGCCAAGACAGGGTGTCAGGTCCTCGGGACAAAGACAGAGTTAAAAAAATACAAAGAAGAACTCGATAAGGCAGAATGCATCCTCGTCATGTCATGTGGTGCCGGTACACAGGCAGCAGTTGAGATATTCGAGGATAAGCCCGTATTTCCGGCAAATGACAGCATGTTCCTCGGTAACATGACGAGGTACCAGATGTTCGACGAGAGGTGCTCCCTCTGCGGCAAATGCATCCTTGACAAGACCGGTGGTATATGCCCTATAACAGCATGTCCAAAGGGCCTCCTGAATGGACCATGCGGAGGCTGTAAAGATGGTCACTGTGAGGTGAGTCCAGATATAAAGTGTGCCTGGGTAAGGATATATGAGAGGATGAAGAGGCTTGATAAGCTCGAGGAGTTGTGCGAGACGATTATCGAGGCCAAGGACTGGTCAACGAGTCAGAAGCCGAGAACACTATATACAAGGGAGGAAAAGAAAAAGTGAGTTTCAGAGAGGTCTTGAATTCAGGAAAGTTCGTTGTTACAGCTGAGGTTGGCCCTCCAAAGGGCACAGACATTAAGGAGATGATCCATCATATGGAACTCCTCAAAGGCAAGGTCGATGCCATAAATGTAACTGACAATCAGTCTGCTGTCATGAGGATATGTTCCCTTGCGGTATGTAAAATAGCACTGGAACACGGGCTGGAGCCAATACTCCAGATGACCTGCAGGGATAGAAACAGGATTGCCTTACAATCAGATCTTCTCGGCGCAAACGTCCTCGGAATCAGGAATGTCCTCTGTATGACAGGTGACCACGTCTCTGCTGGAGATCATAAAGGCGCAAAGCCTGTCTATGATGTGGAATCGGTTCAGTTGCTCAGGATAGTCGATTCCCTTAACAATGGAAGGGATATGTCAGGCAATGAGCTTATGGGCACGACTGACTTCTATCAGGGAGCTGTCGTGACACCTGAGGCGAATCCCTTAGAGCCACAGTTAATAAAGTTTGAGAAAAAGGTAAAGGCCGGGGCGAGATTCTTCCAGACCCAGGCAATATATGACATCGAGAAATTCAAGGAATTCATGAAGTATGCGAGAAGGCATCCTGTGAAGATACTCGCAGGTTTTGTTGTGCTTAAGTCAGCAGGGATGGCTAATTTTCTGAATAATAATGTGCCAGGGATAAGGGTGCCACAGGAACTGATTGATGAACTCAAGGCAGCAGGAAAGGAGAAGGCCCTCGATACAGGAATGAATATTACAGCACGACATATAAGGCAATTGAGGGAAGAAGGTATCTGCGATGGAGTCCACATAATGGCGATAGGTATGGAGGACAAGGTGCCAGAGATAATGGCAAGGGCAGGACTTCTTTAGAGAATGGATGTACCCTTCGAGAAGCTCCATACCATCAAAGAAAGACTCGGCATTAATGATGAATTCCTGAGGTCATTAGAGCCATTCAGGTCTGTTTTTATAGAGAAGAAGGAAGATTTTTCGAGGTATCTTTATGATTACTTTTCTGCAATTCCTGAGACAAGGATATTCCTGGAGCATTATGAGAGGCCTGGTTTTCTCAGAAATGCATGGGCAAACTGGTTCGATTCCCTCTTCAGGAGCAGCTTTGATAATGATTTCCTTGCCTATCTCTGGAGGATAGGCATCAGACATGTAGAGGTGAATCTTAATCAGAGATACTCTAATCTCGGCTTCTCTGTAATAAGACAGTACTGTCAAACCATTATTCGCGATAGCATACCTCAGGAAAAGGCTATATGGGTATCCGAGGTCGTGGACAGGATAATCGACTTCTGTCTCCTCATCGAGACAGATGCCTATATAGAAAATACTACCCATTGCGATATCGAGTTGATTAAGGGGATAGCCGATAAGATAAGGAATCGTATAACCGTGATAGGTGGAAACATAAAGAGGCTTAGCAAGAAGGTAAGTCCAGGAGATCCGTCACGAGATGTATACGATTCCCTTATATCCCAGAGTACTTCCTGTGAAAATATGGTAATTGATATAAAGAGATTCTTTGAGGTCTACGAGAGAGAACCTGATATTGAGGAGATCTCGATCGAGGCCCTGATAAAGGAATCGATCGGGAGATTTAAGGATGTCTCATCAAAGGCCAGGATCGACTTAAACCTCTCACCCCATTCTCCATCGATTCTCGGAGACAGAAGGGACCTCTCAGAGTTATTTTATGAGATACTCTCAAATGCCTTTGATGCCCTTGATCCAGAGTCACCCTATATAAGCATATCATCCTCTGCTGAGCCATCTCTGCCAGGAAGGGTGAGGATAGATATCTTTAACAGAGGAGTCCCTCCAGGGATTGAAGATATTCAGAGACTCTTCACGCCATTTTATTCAACCAAGCCTCTTGGTTCGGGTTTCGGTCTTCCGATTGCAAGGCTTGTAGCAAAGAAAAATTACAGTAAGCTCACAATTGAACCTCTCGAAAATGGCACGAGGGTCACTATCATATTACCGGCCCCATAAGATTGGTGTATAATTAAACATGGACAGGATAAAGCTTATAAAAGAGATAATAAGGCGACTTAAGAGGGAATATCCTGAACCAAAGGTTGCCCTTAATTTCAGCAACCCCTTTGAACTTCTCGTTGCAACAATCCTCTCTGCCCAGACCACTGACGTCCATGTGAATAAGGTTACAGAAGGTCTCTTTAAAAAGTATAAAACCGTGAAGGATTATGCCGATGCACCCATCGAAAGACTCGAAAAGGATATAAGTTCTATAAACTTTTACAGAAATAAGGCAAAGAATATAAAGGCATCTGCAAGGATTATCCTGGAGAAATATAGTTCTCAGGTACCCAGGAAGATGGATGAATTACTGAGCCTTCCGGGTGTAGCAAGAAAGACCGCAAATATTATTCTCTCAAATGCCTTTGGAATAAATGAGGGAATTGCTGTTGATACCCATGTAAAGAGGCTTGCCAGGAGGCTTGGACTGAGTAAACATGATGACCCTGTGAAGATAGAGAGAGATTTAATGGAGATAACACCCATTGAAGAATGGGGGAATCTTTCGAATCTCCTCATACTCCACGGAAGGAAGGTTTGCCAGGCAAAAAGGCCTGATCATGCCCATTGTATCCTCTCTGATATCTGCCCATCAAGAAATATCTGAAAGACCCTTCATCTCTAATGCTCGGTCTTGTAGCTGAAGACAGGAAATATCTTACTCATTAACCAGAAGAGCAGAAACGGTAACAGGAATATTGAGGCAGCGCCAGCAAAACCCTCTTTGAAGGTCTCAAGGTTATGAGGGATGATCGGAAGGTGATAATGCATATAACCTGAGAAGGTCAGAGAGAAGGCCTGTCCACCAATGACCACATTCCATCTCATCATGAAGACCCCGAAGAGAACGAGTATAACCCCAAGTACAACCCTTCTTATGGTGAGGCCTGGTGTAAGGAAGAGCAAAAATGGTATAAGGTTTCCCACACCGTACTGGAGGATAAAGATGTTGGTGAAGTCCTTTCCATAGATTACACTCCTCAGGACGTCCCAGGATTTTACAGCAGTATAACCCCTGAATACGAGATCAAGGAGTTCAAGGCTTATAGCCGCTATAAGGAAGAAGAGGAGATACCTTGATGTCATCTTTATGACATTAAGTTCTACGCTCTTTATCTCCTCCCTGGACTGATAGAGTTGATGAGGTGTCTTCTTTCTTGTAACAAAGAGCTTTCTCAATTCCATCGTAACAATATATGTGAGTATACATAAGGCGATACCGGAAACAATTGCAGACATGATGAATATAACAGGCATAAGGGGTGTCATCCATAGGGCATTTGCCTTTACAGAACCAAAGATAAAACCGGCATATCCATGAAGGAAACAAGCCACAGGTATCCCGAGACCTGCAAGTATCTTTATAGCCCTCTCGTCCCTCTTCAGAGCATCTTCACTCACATCATATACGCCAAGGGTCAGGGAACAGAATATGAGAAATCTGATCCATTCTGATAAGGACTTATCAGGTTTGTTCTTCAAAGAGAGAGAGACATCAACAAAGTGCCTCCTGTATAAGAACCAGAGCTCTGATGCCACTATAGCACCGTAAGAGAAGAAGACTATACCGAAGGCAGCTATGGCAGAGGTAAAATGAGGGGTCATAAGGACATGAAAGCCCCTCAGAGGGTGTTGCAGATGTAAGAGTATCGGCAATGGAGCACAGAAAAGAAGGGCAAAAGAGAATACAAGGGCGAATCGTGCCATCTCCTTTAACTGCTTAACACCAAAGACATGATACAGAGAAGAAAGGACAAAGGCACCTGCAACAAGCCCTGTCATAAAAGGATACATAACTATCTGGATGCTCCAGTATATATATTCATTGGGATATACAAATAGTTCCTTCGCAGTCCATTCCTCACCGTGAACGATGAGGTTCAAAAGAAGGCTACTCATCATAGTCGGCATCATCTTACCTCCTTATTGAGACCTATATAATAGACCTGTGGTTTTGTCCCGTATTCTTCCTTGAGAATACCGACCCTCTCTGTCATTATTATCTTTGAAACAGGGTCATCGGGGTCTTTTATATTTCCTATCTGCCTCGCACCGAATGGACAGGCCTGTACGCAGGCTGTCTTCAAACCCTTTGTTATCCTGTGATAGCAGAAATTGCACTTTTCTGCAGTCTTATATACAGGATGGAAGAACCTGACACCATAGGGACAGGCCATGATACAATAGCCACACCCTATACACCACTTCCTGTCAACAAGGACAACACCATCAGGAGCCTGATATGTTGCACCGACAGGACAGACCTGAACACAGGGAGGATTTTCACACTGATTGCATAGCTTGGGGACAAAAAAGGCCTGTGATATATCCTCCTTTTTTATCTCCTGATATTTACCCTCTCCCAGGGCTATCTTATCGGTGGTAAAGCCATCCCTTGCACCCTTCGGGGTATCGGCAAAAACCTTTCCATCTTTCCTGATAACATATCTTTCGACCCATGTCCTCGTCACATTCGCATCATAGGGTATCTCGTTTTCGAGTTTACAGGCCTTCACACAGAGGCCGCAACCAACACATTTATATGTATCAACAAGAAAGACCCATCTTACCTTCTTATCTCCCTTTGATGCAAATATCTTTTCAGGTGATATTATCTCGATCGCTGCCAGAGGTATTGAGAGTCCGACAATGCCTTTTGCTGCATTCTTTAAAAAATCTCTCCTTGAAATCATCTTTTGCCTCCTGATGAAGGGCTATGAGGATTATGACACATAACACACTCGATACCAGGATTATGTCTCTCAGGATCAACACCCCTTATGTTTGCCCTTCCACTCGTAGGATATGGTAAAGGGAAATGACACCTGAGACATTGTTCCCGCGATCTGTCTATCTTTAACTTGGGTGGCTCAGAAGGATGATCGATGGCAGGGCCATGACAATTCTCACACTGGATAATAGCATGAGGCGTCTTCATGATGCTTTCGATCTTGTCAGGATGACAGTCCTTGCAATATCCCTCTCCCTGGTATTTAACCTTGAAATTCTTCCACTCTTCGATGTTGCCCTTTCTGTACCAACCATACATATATCCCCTCTCGTGGACACCAAAATCGGATGGGACATAAAAGGCCCTTATAATAAGTATTATCAGGATAATACCTATTACCACATAAAGTGGACGCCAGACGTGAGTCTTCATATCAGACCTCGCTCCTTTCTCCCCTAAAATTTAGAGTCTAATCCACTATTAACTTATAAACCTCTTCGGGTCACGATATTCATGACACTTTATACAGTCTTTTTTAGCGCTCTCCTGAGTGACCCTCCAGGAATGTGGTTTATGACATTCCTTGCACTGCATACCCACAACCTTGATATGCAAATCATGTTTACCAACATTCGGTATATTCCTGTGGCAATCAAGACAGTGACCCCAGTCAGGTCTTACCGTCTTATGGGGCTTGTGGCATTCATAACAGTAAAACTGCATTGGTGCATCAGCAGGCACATCTATCTTGATAGCCCTCTTAATCGTCTCCGGCTTCGGCTGGTACCGCTTCACATCTATCGTGCCATCCGCAATCAATTCTTTCCTCACCTCTTCACTGCCATGACAGTAGAGGCACTTCTTCCTTCCCGGTCTCAGATCCTTTGTCCTGTCTGTATGACAGTTAAGACAGGCAAGCCCTTCCATGCCGGTTCCGTGAACCTCTTTTCCCTGATGGCACTTAACACAGAATCTCTCTTCAGGGACGAATTTATGGACGATATAGCCGTGACACTTTGAACATTCTGTCTGCTCGATAAAGACATGTTTTGCATGGAGATTTGATTTATTAATCTTTGCCGCCTGAGGGTACCTCTCATCCTTCTCCCAGTGACACTTTATGCAGAACTTCCACGGGACTATTATCTTACCATGTCTTTCAGGAACAGATGTCGGTCTGAAGAGTACAAAGTTTATTAATAGTCTATTCTGTTCAGGTATAGAGAGGTGGTGGCACTCGTGACAGTTTATATTCTGATGCTCGCTCTTCTGCCACGCCTCAAAGGCAGGTTTCATAAGGTGACAGCTCACGCAGAATTTTGGATTATTTTGAGTAAAATCATAAAATTTAAAGGCTACAATACCTCCTCCTACCATTATGAGGAGGAGAAGCACAGCAATGATAATCTTGCCTTTGAGGGGCATGCCTTCTTTAAGCCATTTTATCGGGTTGACCATGTTATCTTAACCTCCCTGATTATATCTTCTTAAACGCTTCGTATGCAACACTTATTGTCTTATTGATGTCTCTTTCACTATGGGCAAGGGATATAAAGCCTGCCTCAAACTGAGATGGAGCTATATATATCCCACCCTCAAGCATCCTGACAAAAAATTTCGAGAATCTCGCTGTATCAGCACTCTTTGCCCTTTCATAATTGATGACCTCTTTCTCTGTAAAATAGGTGCAGAACATCGTTCCTGCCCTGTAAAACCTCGTTTTCACACCTGCCTTCTTTGCAGCATCCTTCAGCCCTTCTTCAAGATGAGCCATCTTCTCCTCTAACCTTTTATAGGTATCGCCTCTTGATAGAATCTTAAGGGTCTGTATGCCTGCTGTCATTGCAAGAGGATTTCCTGACAATGTCCCTGCCTGATATACAGGTCCTTCAGGTGCCACCATGGACATGATTTCCTTCCTCCCACCATAGGCTCCAACAGGTAGCCCTCCTCCTATCACCTTTCCGAGGCAGGTCATATCAGGCCTAATCCCGTAATAGGCCTGTGCACCACCGTAAGAAACCCTGAAACCTGTCATAACCTCATCAAAGATAAGAACTATACCATATCTTTCTGTCTCTTTTCTCAATGTCTCGAGAAAACCCGGAAGTGGAAGGACGCAGCCTATGTTACCAACAACAGGTTCTAATATTACACATGCAATAGATCTCCATTCCTTCTGGATTATCCTCTTGAATGTCCTTGGATCATTAAAGGGAAGGGTAATTGTATTCTTTGCATAAGACTTAGGAACACCAGGGCTGTCAGGAACTCCAAAGGTCGTAGCCCCTGAACCTGCCTTTACGAGGAGACCATCGGCGTGACCATGATAACAACCCTCAAACTTAACAATCCTATCTCTACCTGTAAAACCCCTCGCCACCCTGATAGCGCTCATCGTGGCCTCTGTACCAGAGTTCACCATCCTTATCTTCTCTATGGAAGGATAGGCCTTGATGATCATCCTGGCAAGTTTTATCTCTAAGGGTGTAGGTGCACCATAACTCGTCCCATTATCAATAGCCTTCTTCAGCGCCCTTGTTACCCCTGGATGGGCGTGACCGAGAATCATCGGTCCCCAGGAAAGCACATAATCTATGTATTCATTTCCATCAACATCATAGATCTTCGATCCCCTTGCCCTCTTAATAAATGGAGGATTCCCACCAACAGCCTTAAAGGCCCTCACAGGACTATTAACCCCGCCTGGTATCAGGTTCAAGGCCTCCTCAAATAGTCTTCTCGATATTGACCTTTTCATTTATAAACTTAAAAATTAAAAAATCTTTGCATATTATCATAAATTTTTAAAAAAAGTCAATTTCGAAACTTTTAACCCATTTATACGCAAGGTGTTATCCTGTCACACATTTTTTTTACATTTATTTTGCTAATACCCTGGCTGATCATGGACAGGTTTATCAGTCTATATTATGATGTATAATAAAAACGATGGATGGGAACAAGAAGGAAGACTTTCCTTCGATGCATGGGCCCTTAATCTATAAATATATCGAGGAGATGTTGGCCTTATACCCAGAAGGGCACTTTATTAAAACAGAATCCATAAGAAGGCTTTTTTAGAATAAAGACCTGTGATGCACCTATGAACCTTAAATCGGTCATCTTAATAATCTTACAGATTTCTTTAATGGCCACTGCCTGCAGTGATAGGGAGGCAGGGGATCTCATTAAGGGTGAGAGCAAAAGGATAAAGGAAGGGACGTTTACCATCGCAATCCTGCCCGAACAGAATGTATTTGAACAGAAGAAGAGATACAGGCCCCTTGCAGAATATCTATCCGATACCCTCAATGTAAATGTAAAGATAAAGCTCCTTGACAGCTACGGCTCTATTTATGATGAGATAAAGAACAGGACCATTGATGCTGCATTCTTTGGAAGCTTCAATTATGTGCTTACAAGGGCAAGGACTGATATCGAGCCTATAGCCCGACCTGTGGAGATCGGCGGCAATTCCAATTACAAAGGCATCATATTCACAAGAAAAGATAGCGGTCTGAACAGTGATATACGGACATGGAAGGGGAAAAGGATTTCCCTTGTCCACGAGGTGACAACAGCAGGCTACATATTCCCGAGATGGTACCTGAAGAGGCACGGCATAGATAATTTCGAGAAATACTTCAGGAGGATTATCTTTTCAGGAAGCCATGATGCAGCAATCCTCGCTGTATTAAAAGGTCAAGCGGATATCGGTGCAGCAAAGGACCTGATATTCAAAAAACTCCTCTCTGAAAATCCTGCAATCAGGGATGAGATTGTTGTCCTTGCCGAATCGATCAGTGTGCCTTCAAACAGTCTCTGTGTCAGGGCTGATTTAAAAAACAATATAAAGTCATCACTTAAGAAAACCCTGCTTTCGATGCATAATACAGATAATGGCAGGACCGCCCTTGCGGCATTAAATGCCGAGAAATTTATAGAGACCTCGGATTCTGAATTCAATGAATTGAGACAGATGGCAGGGGATATTGGCATAGATATCAGGACATACCAGTTCAGGGATTCAAGATGAAAAGGAAATTAATACTGGGGCTCGGACTTGTTCTATTAATATTTGTCATCAGTGCTGTTGTGGTCGTAAAAAATCTTGACAGTATAGTCGAAAATCAGAAACTCATAAACGAACAGGACCTGATAATCGGCAAATACAATGAAATGCTCTTCCAGATGAAAGGGGCGCAGGCAGAACTTTACAGACATCAGGCCGGTTATTCCCGCAACATAGACGACCTCGTCAATTATATAGAATCCTTCGACGAAAACATAGATTTTTTATCACGCAAATATTCCTCTCACCACCGCGACATTGCCTGTATGCAGTGTCACTCTAAGATAGAGGAAAGGCTGACATCCCTTTCGGCAATATTCTCCGAGATAGAAAACCACCTGAAGCAGTATAAACAGGATATGAGCATCCTGATAACTACAGATGACAGGAGTCAGATTCAGATACTCGAAAAGGCGGCTACAGAGAAAGGCAATACCATTATCGGTTTCCTCGAAAAAATAAGACATGCAGCCGACAAGATGAGAGGGGAAATAAAAAATAAGAGAAACATATTGATAAACAGATCGAGAAATACGATTTCAATCGCCATGGCCTTAGGTTTTATACTCTCCATGGTCATATTCATAGTGATAATCAGGGGCATTACCGGCCCTGTAAACGCCCTGATAAGCGGAATTCAAAAAATCGGAGGCGGTGATTTCTCTCAGCGAGTGGAGGTCAGGACAAAGGACGAGATAGGCTTCATGGCAGAGGCATTCAATAGCATGACAGAAAAGCTGAGTTCAATAATGGAGGAAAAAGACGGCCTGCTCCAGAGACTCAGGGAATTCAATGAGGAATTAGAGAAAAAGGTAAAGGATGCAACAGAGGAACTCAGGCTCGCCCATGAAAACATGGTAAGGGCAGAGACCCTTGCTGCCATAGGGACCCTGGCTGCAGGCGTTTCTCACGAGATAAGCACGCCGTTGAATACCATATTAGGATTCACGCAGTTAACCATCTCAGGGCTTGACGACAGCAACCCGATAAAGGGGGACCTGAAGGTCATAGAGCAGGAGGCAGTGCGTTGCAAAAGGATTGTGCAGGGACTCCTCGATTTTGCAAGGTCTCCGAGACGCGAGGAAAGATTAACGGACATGAACAGGATACTGGATGAGACGCTTACGCTTCTTGAATATCAGCCTTCAATGAAGAAGATAGTCATAAAAAGGGATATGGACAGCAACATTACTCCTGTAGAGGCAGATGAGTTGCAATTAAAGCAGGTATTTCTCAATATCATCCTCAATGCCGTGCAGGCGATGCCGGAGGGTGGGGAACTGAAGATAACAACACGAAATGTAAACAGGGGTGTCGAGGTATCCATATCTGACACAGGGACTGGCATCCCTGAAGAGGAGCGGAAAAAGATATTTCAGCCTTTTTACACTACAAAGAAAGACGGAACAGGGCTGGGGCTATCCATATCATATGGCATAATTAAAGAGCATGGTGGAGAGATATTTGTGGAGAGCGAGATCGGCAGGGGATCCCGATTCAGGGTCTTCATACCTGTAAGGTCATCGGACAGGCCTCTGGACCGAACTCAATCTGACATGCCACTCGAATAGCAGGGCAGTTGATGATTATCGCAAAGGCAGCTGTGACCTTGCAGATTAGGCGAACCGTGCAGACAGATGCGATACTGCACCTACCTTCGAGCGAGCGGTGAAGAAGGGTCCTGTCCTCTCTATGATAGAATAGGTAAGGGCACATCTGTCCAAAATAAATTTTTGGACAGCACATGAGAAATAAACAATATCTACCCCCCTTTGGAAAAGGGGGGTAAGGGGGGGTTAAAGAAGAAAATGTTTTTTCCTTATTATAAAATCTCCCCTAACCCCTCTTTACTAAAGAGGGGAATATAGGAGGGGCTTTGCTAAAGAGGGGAACTAAAGCAAGCTGGTTGACGGCATCTTGAGGGATAAACGAGAGAGGTGTAACCTGATTTTGAAATGGTGAATTTACCTGTCTAAAAGCCTTATTTTATGCGGATGGAATTTATGAATTTAGATTAT
>Ga0334722_10005472_pt1 | contig 12810 bp, 13 predicted proteins | sample C3_bottom_MG_FD_207210 | JGI IMG/M metagenome (GOLD analysis project Ga0334722, IMG submission 207210) | Sediment microbial communities from Yellowstone Lake, YNP, Wyoming, USA - C3_bottom | ecosystem: Environmental > Aquatic > Freshwater > Lake > Sediment | place: USA: Wyoming | collected...
CTTGCGAGCCGGAGACCGGCGCGCCCGTGACGGCCGCGCTCGCGAACGCCGGCATTCCGGTGCCGGTCGACTACCGAGCTTCGTTCGTCGACGGGTCGGGCTCGAAGGCACTTCTGCCCCCGATGTAGGAGCGTGCGCGACCCCTGCTTGCCGGCGCGTTCGCGCTCTCGCTCGACGAGACCGCAGCTGCAGTGCGTCTGCTCGTCGAGCGTGCGCACGTCGTCGCGGAAGGTGCCGGCGCGCTCGCTGTTGCTGCCGCCGTCTCCGGTCGTGCGGGCCCGGGCCGGATCGTCTGCATCGTCTCGGGCGGGAACATCGACTCCAGCCGGCTGGCGACGATCCTCGAGGGCCGCACGCCCGATTGACATGCCGGGTCAGACCAGCGGCAACATCACGCGTCGCCAGGACGAGCGGATCGCAGGGTCTGGCCTTCCGGCCAGACCCGCCTGTTGCTCCAAAATCGGGTCAGACCCGACGGTCTGACCCGGGTCTGACCCCGGCCTGGGCCTAGCACCCGCGCTGGAGCGTTTCGGCGCGCGCGAGCTTGACGTACTCGAGCGGAATCGCGACCGCCTTCCTCCACCACGAGTCCTCGTCGGTCGCGCGCATGGAGAGGTCGACCTCGGTGCAGCGCCGGAGGAGCATGTGCGCGCGATAGAGGTGGTAGCGAGATGTGACCACGATCACGGACGCCCAGCGGTGCTTCTTGACGAGGTCGGCAACCATGCGCGCCTCGCCACGGGTGGAGAACGGGTCCGCGGTCTGACAGACGAGCGTGTACTGCTTCGGCTTCGGCCCGTGACAGAGGGAATACCGGGCTGGGTCGCGCTTCACGTCGTCCTGCGAGACGACGAGCGTCTTCGCGGCGCGGTGCTCGACCAGGTTCAGCGCGACGGGCAACCGCGCCTCGCTGCCCGCCAGCACGACGACGGCATCTGCGTGCGCCGGCAGGCTGTCTTCCGGGTACAGGAGGAACAGCCAGATCCCAAACCCGTAGGCAACCGCCGCTGCCAGGACGAGAACGGAGAGGACAGGGCGGCCCATCAGCTAGACATCAAGCGTGCGCACGATCGGTCTCACGGAACTTCGCCGCCTCGTTGTCAATGCGCAAGGCTACGCCCCACGTCGGAGGTCGGCGAGCGCGCGCGACGTCGAGCAGACGATCGGTCGAGTCTCGTGCGTGCAGCTCGACTCGATCTCGACGGTCGAGCGCAGCCACAGGATCGCACTCACGTCGCGGGTCGGTATCTACCGCCAAGGGGTCGTCTCGCGACTGCTCGAGCGCGGGCGGATCTTCGAGTACTGGGCCCACGAGGCGTGCCTGCTTCCGGTCGAGGACTGGCCGCTCTTCGTCAGCCCCATGCGCGACGGCGGGCGGCGCTGGTACGGGGAGGTCGAGCGGACCCACCCCCATCTTGCGGATGAGATCCTGGCCGAGATCGGATCTCGCGGACCGCTCGGGTCTCGGCACTTCGAGGGGTCGACCGAGGGCGGCATGTGGAACTGGAAGCCGGCGAAGGCGATGCTGGACCGGCTCTGGAACCGCGGCGACTTGGTCATCCGAGGGCGTCAGGGATTCCAGCGGCTGTACGACCTGCCCGAGCGAGTGCTTCCACGGGAAGTGCTCGAGGCTCCGATTCCGCGCAAGGACGAGCGGTTGCGGGCACTCGCTCTCAAAGCGGTGCGGGCGCGCGGCGCACTGACCGAGGCTGGGATCGTAGAGCACTGGCGGCTCAAGGGCGGAGTGCGGTCGATCCGCGCGGCTGTGGACGGGCTCGTCAGCGAGGGGCTCCTCGACCGTATGCAGGTGGAGGACGGCGACGCGCCCGTCGTGGTCGAGCGTGGCGTCGACCTCGACCCGCCGGCGCCGTCCGCGGCCGTGCTCCTCTCCCCGTTCGACAACTTGCTCTGGGACCGCACGTTCGCGCGACGTGTGCTCGGCTTCGACCACCTGATCGAGGTCTACAAGCCGGAGCCCGAGCGCCGGTACGGCTACTACGTGCTGCCGTTCCTCTGGCGTGACCGCATCGTGGGCCGCGCCGACCTGAAGTCCGAGCGTGCGACGGGGACGCTCGTCGTCAAAGCCTTTCATCGGGAAACGGGTGTTCGCGCGTCGGGCGCGCTCGAGGAGGCGTTCGACCGGGCGCTCGACCGGCTGCGCGCCGCGGCAGGGCTGGAGTCGGTGCGGCGATGAGCGTGGTCTCGCTCGAGCAGGCGCGGCGGATCGCCGTACGCGCGCAGCTGCTGGACGGCTCTGCGACCGGCGTGCTCGAAACGGTGCGCAAGCTGGGCTTCCTCCAGCTCGACCCGATCGCGACGGTGGCTCCTGCACAGCACCTCGTCCTCTGGAGCCGGCTCGGCGCCTACGAACGACGCGAGCTCGACCGACTGCTCTGGGACGAGAAGAAGCTCTTCGAGTGGAACGCGTACATCTGGCCGATCGAGGATCTCCCGCTCGTCCGCGCGCGGATGCGTCGCTGGCGACAGTCGACCCGCTACAAGAGCGAGCGCTGGGTGCGCACGTTCCTCGCCGACAACCCCGGCTTCGTGCGCTACGTCCGGCGCGAGCTGGAGCAGCGCGGGCCGCTGCTCTCCCGCGAGCTGGAGGACCGGGCAAAGGGAGAGCCGAGCGAGAGTCGATGGTATGGCTCGAGACGCGTGGGCCTGCTGCTCACGTCGCTTCATCTCCACGGCAAGCTGGCGATCGTGGGGAGGCGCGACGGGCAGAGGTTGTGGGACCTTGCCGAGCGCTGGTACCCGGCGACCGAGACCGTAACGATCACGGAGGCGGAACGACGTTTCGCGGAGAAGCGGTTCCGCGCGCTCGGCGTGCGCCGAGTCGGCGAGCGCTGGGAGGCGCATCCCGAGGCGAGCGACGACCCGTTGCCGGCGAGGACGGCTGTCCTCTCGCCCTTCGACCGCCTGATCTCCGATCGCGATCGGGCGGAGGCGCTCTTCGACTTCTTCTACCGGCTCGAGATGTTCGTCCCCAAGGCCAAGCGGGAGTACGGCTACTACGTCCTGCCGATCCTCCGCGGCGATCGCCTGATCGGTCGGATCGAGCCCGTCTTCGACCGCAAGACCGACGTGCTGAACGTGAACAGCGTGTGGGCAGAGCCGGGCACGCCGGCCGACGCCGGTCCAGGCATCGCCGGCGCCCTGCGCGACCTGGCCGCGTGGCTCGGCGCCGAGGAGATCCGCGTCGCCAAGCGCGTCCCACGTCCTTGGGCGCGAGCGCTCCGCGATGTCTAGCTCGTTCGAGCCGATGTCGGCTGTCGTCACTTAGTCACATGTCCTCACTTGGCATCGTCATCCGCCCTCTAGCATTGAGGCATGGACTTCGAGACGCGGGCGATTCACGCGGGCCAGGAGCCGGACTCCGCGACCGGCGCGGTGACGACGCCGATCTACCAGACCTCGACGTTCGCGCAGGAGGCGGTCGGCGTCCACAAGGGCTACGACTACGCCCGGGTCGCAAATCCGACGCGCACGGCGCTCGAGGAGTGCCTCGCCTCACTGGAGAGCGCCGCGTCCGGGCACGCGTTCTCGTCGGGCGTCGGCGCGACCTCGACGATCATGCACCTCGTCGACCCGGGTCAGCGCGTCGTGTGTGTGAACGACGTCTACGGCGGCACGTACCGGATGTTCTCGCAGGTGTACGAGCCCAAGGGGTACCGGTTCACGTACCTGACGCCGGCGGAGCTTTCAGACGCCGCCACCCTGGCAGCGCGGCTCGACGGGGACGTGGCTCTCGTCTGGATCGAGACGCCCACGAACCCGCTGCTCAACGTGGTCGACATCCGGTCGGTCGTCGAGGCTGCGCACGGCGCCGGTGCGAAGGTCGTCGTCGACAACACGTTTGCGACGCCCTACCTGCAGCGCCCGCTCGAGCTTGGCGCAGACATCGTCGTCCACTCGACGACGAAGTACATCGGCGGCCACTCGGACGTCGTCGGCGGGTTCGCAGCCACGAACGATCCGGGGATCGCGGAGAGGCTGCGCTTCCTGCAGAAGTCGATCGGCGCGGTACCGGGGCCGTTCGACGCGTGGCTCGTCTTGCGAGGCGTGAAGACGCTCGCCGTGCGGATGAAGCAGCACTGCGAGAACGCGCAGGCGGTCGTGGAGTTTCTCTCCGTGCACCCGCAGGTCGTGCGGGTGCTCTACCCGGGGCTGCCCGACCATCCCGGGCACGAGATCGCAGCCCGGCAGATGCATGACTTCGGCGGCATGGTCTCCTTCCTCGTCGAGAGCGAGGAGGACGCCGTCGAGCTCGTCGCGCGGACGAAGGTGTGGACGCTGGCCGAAAGCCTCGGCGGCGTGGAGAGCCTGATCGAGCACCCGGCGCGAATGACTCACGCCTCGACCGCCGACGCACCGTTCGCCGCCCCGCGCAACCTGATCCGGCTGTCGGTGGGCATCGAGTCCGCAGACGACCTGCTCACAGATCTCGAGCGCGCCCTCGTGCTCGCGGACACGCGCGCGTAGCGCGTAGGCGCGCGCTTACCGCGTGACGACGACGGTCAACGTCAGCGTGTTCGGAACACCCAGTGTCACGAGGCCGCGCTCCTCGGGCGTCTGCACGTTCGTCGCGGTCAGCCCGTAGACCCCGACCTTGCGGAACGTGATCGCGCGCGTGCTGCCCGCGTACGTGCGCGGATCGCCGAGCGCGAGGCGTGGCCCTCTGGTCTGCGCGAAGTCGAAGTCCATCGGGCAATCGGCGCGGATAACGACCCGCGTTCCGCGTCTGACGGTGATCTTCGTCGAAGGTCCAAGCGTCCTCGTCGCCGTGCTCCAGACGTGGCAATGCGCGGCAACATGCGCAATCACCAGGCGGACCGTCGGCGACACGATGGCCGCGCTGGTAGGCGCGGTCAGGAATAGGCTGGTCGCCACCAGCGCGAGCAGGAGCGGCTTACGCTTCATCGAGGGCCTCCTCGAGACGGATGACGGGACAGACGGGCTGGAGACGTTGCGGCAGCCACCAGTTCCAGCGGCCGAGGACGGCCATCAGCGACGGCACGAGCAGCGCGCGCACGAGCGTTGCGTCGATCAGGACGGCGAGCGCAAGGCCTAGGCCTAACTGCTGCAGTCCCGGCACGCTGCCGACCACGAAGCCGGTGAGCGAGACGATCATCACGAGCGCCGCCGCCGTGATGACGCGCCCGGTGCGCTCGAGCCCGAACGCGACAGCCTCGGCGTTGTCGCGCCGCGCGTCCCACGCCTCGCGCATCCTCGATACGAGGAACACCTCGTAATCCATCGAGAGGCCGAACAGCGTCGCGAACAGGAAGACGGGGACCCAGCCCTCGATCTGCGCGGACCGATGGACGCCGAGCAGGTCGGCGCCGACGCCGAAGCGGAAGACCGCGACCAGCAGCCCGTAGCTCGCCGCGACCGAGAGCAGGTTGAGGAACGCGGCTTGCACCGGCAGCAGCAGCGACCGGAACGCCCGGGCCAGTACGAGGTACGTCGCAACGAGCGCGATCAGCACGAGCCAGGGGAAGAAGGCGTCGACGCGAGCCAGGAAGTCCACGCCCTTCGGCGGCGCGCCGCCGGCGGACACTTGCGTACCCGCCGGGAAGCGCGCGGCGGGTACGAGCTTGCCACGTAGGCGCTCGACGAGACCCTGGGAGGCGGGCGCTCCGTACTCGTGTCGTCCGATCACGATCACGCGCGCGTAGCGCCCGCTGGCCGACACGTACGGTTGCTTTGGGCCGCTCGCGACGACGTACACCTCCGGATCGTGGAACAACCGGTCGGCGAGTCGCGTCACCGCGACGCGCACGTCCGGCCGCCGCGCGCCGCCGAGCGCGCCCGCGTCGACGACGATCTCGGTCGACGTCAGGGCGCCCGGCCCGAACGCGCTGGTCAACGCCGCCAGCCCGCGTGTCGCCTCGGTCGAGCGTGGCAGGCTCGACAGCGAGCCCGGACTGAGCTGGAGGAAGAAAACCGGCGCCGCCGCCGCGAGCAGGACGGCCATCGTCGGCACGAGTACGACGAGCGGGCGGCGCATGATCGCGTGGGCGAGCGCCGCCCACGGCTCACGGCGCCGGCGACCTATATGCGGCAGACGCACAGCAGAGAGCGAGCGGCGGCCGCAGAACGAGAGCAGCGCCGGCTGCAGCGTGATCGCAGCGAGAATCGACACGAGCGGAAGCAGGAGACCACACAACCCCATCGTCCGGATGAACGGGACGGGGATGAACGATAGGGGAGCGAGCCCGATTGCGACCGCGACGCCGGAGAAGAGGACGGCCCGGCCCGCGCTCGCCATCGTCCGCACGATCGCCTGATCGTGCGGCCCGCCCTCTCCAAGCTCTTCGCGGTAACGGCAGACGATGAGCAGGGAGTAGTCCACGGCGAGGCCGAGGCCGATCAGCACGATGAGATTGGTCGCATATGAGGTGACGGAGACCAGTTGCGCCGTGGCGTAGAGCGCCGCCAGCGTGCCGGCGATCGTGCAGGCTGCGAAGGCGAAGGGGATCGCGAGCGCGAGCGAGAGGCCGAGCACGCCGGCGAGCACGAGCAGCGCGAGCGGAAGCGCCAGCGTCTCCCCACGGCGCAGGTCGGAGGCGAGCTGGGGGTCGAGATCGTGCTGGATCGCCGGCTGGCCGGTGACAAGCGCCGCGGGACCGTCCGCGACGCGGAGCGCCCGGCGAAGACGTCCCGTGTACGGCTTGGCGCGCTGGAGGCTCAGGCTCGTCTCGAGCTCGCCGTAGACGGCGCCGGCGCCTGCCCGAAATGTCCCCACATGTCCACCGGGAAGGACGCGCGCCGCGCGTTCGAGCCGCAGGCGGAGCCGCCCCTGCAGACGCAGGTCGGACGAGTGGCGCACGCGGAAGACGACCGTGAATGTGCCTTCCGGTCGCTGGCCGAAGTCGTGCGCGAGGACTTTCTCCGCCCGCTCTGCATCCGTCCCGGGCAACGCGAAGGAGTTGACGAGGTGCGCGGGCAGAAGCAGCGAGAGGTAGACACCGCCGACCAGCGCGGCGAGCCAGCCGGCGAGGACGAGCCAGCGCAAGCGCAGCACGAGCAGGGTCCAGCGCGCGAGCGCAGGAGAAGACGAGCGGACCGCGGCACCCCCGGGTACGCGGTCCGCTCCGCGCCGCTTGGAGAAGTCGAAGAGCACCATTCGCCTCTCGCGGCGCCCGCCGCCGGGGAGAGCTGCTCGCCCTCCCCGGCGGAGACTGCCTTACTTGACGACCTCGATCGCCATGCGGATGGCCGGCAGCTGGTAGCCGAGCGCGAGACCGGGGAGGTCATGCGCGTAGGTCAGGATCGGCACCATGCCGTAGGGCGTATTGGAGTACGACGGCTGTTGCGTGTACAGCAACGGGTACATGTCGATCAGGTGCGTTCCCGGCGTGCCCGTCGCGACGAGGTTCAGGACGACGTCGCCGTTCGAATTGAAGCCACAGCCGTAGCCGATGTAGCTGTTGTCGTAGTCGACGGCAATCGTGTTGTCGAGCTGCGTCCAGCCGACACCCTTGAGATGGATCGTGAACGGCTGACCGGCCTTCAGCTTGAGCGCGGAGATGCCGACCACGCTCCGTTTGACGAAGTACGGAACCTGCGCCTTCACGTCGCCGCCCTGGAGTAGCTGGATCACGTGCCAGCCGCCCAAGCCGTCGGGCACCTCGATCGTGCTCTTCAACGTGCCGTCGGCGGTCGCCGTTCCTTTCCCGAGCGGCAGCGAGACGAAGCTCCAGCAGGTGCCGCTGCAGTTGACGCGGTTACCGACGACGGTCGACCACACGAGACTGACGGGAAGGTTCGGCGTGAGCCCGGCTGCCGAGACATCGACCTTCGAGAGAACCGCTCCGGACGCCGAGCTGAGCGACGCCGTTGCTTTGCCGGCCGAGAGACCGACGGTGGACAGCGTCGTCCTCGCATCGACCGTCGGTGCAAGCGATGCGGGCCAGTCGATGCGCTGCTTCGGCAGACCGGCGTCCTTCGTGACGGTGAAGGTGAACCGGTGCCCGACCGCCCACGGGATGGGCGACTGGGGGATGTTCAGGTAATCGAAGCTGATCGCGTCGGTGATCTCGATCGTGTGGCGGCCGACGGGGCCCGCCGCGCGGAACTTGACGGTCGCCACGCCACGCGTCCAGTTCGCCATCACCGCCCCGACGTAATGGTTGTCGTACTGCATCGATGCGCCGCCTTCGTACAGCGACGAGCCGAGACCGGAGTAGGTGAGGGTGATCATGGTGCCGATCGGTCCCTGCTTCGGCGTCATCGTTGCCGTGCGGGCAACGAGGAACCCACCTTTCGCCACCTGCACGCCGTCGATCACCGCGAAGATGTCGTGAATACCTCCGAAGTCCTTCGGGGCTCTCCAGGCCAGTGAGAACGCGCCGCGTGCATCGGTTTTCGTCTGCGCGACGACGACGTTGACCTTGTCGGCCTTGCGTCCGAGGTAGTCCACGCTGTCGGGCCGCGCGTCGACGACCCACGTCACGGTCGCCGTGTTCCAGACGATGCTCACGTCCCTGTTCGCTGCCAGGCCGGAGCCCGAGATCGTGAAGCTGGTGCCCGCCACCCCGACATCGGGTCTCGTCTTCAGCACGCCCATGGTCGCGGACGGCGTGGCCGGTGCAGCGATCGGTCCGGGCAACGGTGCCACGCTGGGGTCAACCGGGGCTTGAAGCGGCTGGGGGGTTGCGCCGGCCAGTGCCGACAGGAGCAACGCCCCTGCCAGCACCGCGCCGGCGAGTGTCAGTCTCTGTGTGATCGTGGTGCTCATTTGGTTGTCTCGCCTTCGATTCTCGGGGGTGATGTGACGAGCTACGGGATGATCGTGATCGGATAGTCGAGCGCAGCGACCGTGCCGCTAGTCAGCGTGAAGCTGATGTGGACCGTCAGGTCGCCGAGCGGATAGGTGGCTGGGATCTGCCATGCGTTCGTCCAGAAGAACACCTTGCCCGGGCCGTGCGAGCCCCAGTTCAGGGTCACGTTCGGCACGCCCGGAACGGTGAAATGCGCCTCGCTGACGTTGTCGATCGAGAGAACGTCGCCACTCGTCAGATCGAAGCCCCACGTGCGCAGCACGAACTGCTCGCCGCGCTTGTACACGTTGGTCTGCGTGCAGCCGATCGGCCGCGGTGCAGCGCCGGCGGGACGCGTCCCGTTGACGCTGTCGGCGTAGATCACCGTGCTGACCTTGCCGGTAGGCGCCGCCGCCGTTCCCGGGCCGGCGCTCCCTGGAAGCTGAGGGCTCTGTGAGATCGTCAGCTGCGACGGCCCGACCGGCACCTGCACGAACGAGCCGAGTCGCTTCGCCTTCGACTTGACCAGTACCTTGATGTCCACGAGGCCGGTCGGGTAGTCGGCCGGCACTGCCCACGTGCCTGTCCAGGCGTACTGGCCGCTCGCACCCAGGGCCTTCGGGTCGTACTTCAGCTTGACGTTCGGCTGGTTCGGGATCTTCACGTAGAAGTACGTCACGGAGTTCCCGGTGAGGATCTTGTGAGTCTTGCCGTCGACCGCGTACGCGCGGAAGACGACGTTGCCACCGGGAGCGAAGGAACTGCTCATCGCCCCGTCGGTGGTGACGGTGTGCGCGATGACGAAGACGTCACCCGAGTGCACCGCCGGAAACGGAATCGTGTCCGCGACAGCGACGCGCGCGAGCACGACGGCGGCGATGGCTGCCAACGCCACCGGGAGAATTCTCTTCACTTTTCGACACCTCTTCTCTGCGTGCCGCGTGTATGGATCGCGCGGCGCTAGTAGGTCAGCCTGCCCGTGAGGTTCACGTTGAAAGCAAGGCTTGCGCGGTCGTAATGACCGCTGAAATGGAACGTGCCCCGGGCCTTCCGAAACTTGAGCGTGCCACCGGTGACCTTCGCGTTGCCCGAGAACGTGATGTTCGTCTGGTCCGTATCGGATGCGGCGCACGCGCGCGAGGTGGGGAGAAGCGTGAGCTTCAGCTTCCCCGCGCGGCCGGCGATCGTGCCAGGCCCGCTGAGTGGCGAGCAGGGCGGCTCGGCCGTCGTGCCGGTCACGATGCCGCTGAGGTTGCTCTTCCCGACCAGGGTGCCGATGCCGGTGGCACTGGCAAGGGCGGTGACCGTCTGGCCGTCGACCTTCTCCGTCACCGTGCCGGCGTAGCTGCCTTTGAACGCGACGGTCTTGGGTGCGACCACGTTCGCAGCGATGGCGGCGCCGGCCGTGAGCGCTGCGAGGGCGAATGTCGCGGTTGCGAGGGAAAGTGCTGGAACGTTCTTCACTAGTGCCCCCTTCGGTCCCTCTGAGGGTGCTCGGGTTCTGTCCGGCGGATCGTCGTTTCCACCGACCGGCCGGTCATCGTGGCAACTCCCTAACTCGCTTTCGGGAAACCCACAGGCTCGCTTGTAACAATCGTTCGTTGGCGAACCTGCCAACGCTGAGAGCGAAGGACGATGACCGTCGGCGACCAGGCGACAATCAGCCTGCCGGCACCAAGCGTTCCCGGCGACTTCGTCGAAACGGGAGCGACGGGAGGACTCGAGCCTGCGACCTCCAGGCCGGCGGCGAGCGAGCAGCTCGGTTGCTACGCCCTCCGAGCCCGGACGGCGGTGCCGTACGCGCAGATCTCGGTCCAGGTCGAGCCGAGCTCGGAGGTGTCGAAGCGCATCGCCAGGATCGCGTTCGCGCCCTTCGACTCCGCCTCCGCGGAGAGTCGGGCGATCGCCTCCTCGCGGCCTTGGGCAAGCATCTTCGTCATGCCGCCGAGCTCGCCGCCGATGATCGACTTCAGCCCCGCCCCGATCTGGGAGCCGAGATTGCGCGAGCGTACGGTGAGGCCGAACACCTCTCCGAACACCTCGTCGATCTCGTAGCCGGGTAGGTCGTTCATCGTCGAGATGAGCATCGCGTCCCTCCTCGTTCCGCAGCCGGGCAGCGTTGGCAGCGTACAGTCATGGGGACCTGACCCCATGACCGAGCCCGTCTTGATCGACCTCCTCCACCTCGGCGCCGAGCGCGTCATCGGCGCATACCTGCTCGACACAGCCGACGGGCCGGCGCTCTTCGACTGCGGCCCCGCGACGACCGTCGAGACGCTCCGGGCGGGCCTCGCGGAGCACGGCGTCACGCCGGCAGACCTGCGCCACCTCCTGCTCTCGCACATCCACTTCGACCATGCGGGAGCCGCCGGTGTGCTCGTGCAGGAGAACCCGCGGCTGACCGTGCACGTCTCCGCGATCGGCGCACCGCACCTCATCGATCCGAGCCGGCTCGAGCGCAGCGCCCGGAGGCTCTTCCTCGACCACTTCGAACGCCTGTGGGGGTCACTCGTGCCGATTCCCGAGGAGAACGTTCGCATCGTCGGCCCGCGCGTCGTCGACTTCGACTGCTTCCCGAGCCCAGGCCACGCGTCCCACCACGTCTGCTTCCTGCGAGACGGGATCCTCCTCGCAGGAGATGCCACCGGTGTCCGCATCGCGCCTTCACCGGTCGTGATGCCCCCGACACCACCGCCCGACGTCGACGTCGATGCCTGGGACGCCACTCTCGACGAGATCGAGCGGCGCGCGCCCGAGCGCCTCGCGCTGGTTCACTTCGGCCTCTTCGACGACGTCGACCGTCACCTCGCCGAGCTCCGTGAGCGGCTCCACCACTTCGTCGAACTGGTCGGCACCGGCGCGACCGAGGAGGAGTTCGTCGCGCAGGCGCTTTCCGAGCTCGGGGCCGACTCGCCCGAGTACGACAGTGCCTTCCCGCCCCAGCAGGACTACCAGGGTCTCAGGCGCTACTGGGCCAAGCGGCGCGCAGCCGAGGCGGCGTAGACGATGCCCGAGCCCCCGCTGCCGCCAGAGCTCGAGGCGTTTCTCGCCCTGCCGAACGCGGCAGTCGTGGCGTCGTTGCGTTCGGACGGGTCGCCGCACACGGTGGCGACCTGGTACGACTGGGAGGCAGGCCGCGCGCTGCTCAACATGGACGAGGGCCGCATCCGCCTCTCGCAGATCCGCCGCGATCCGCGCGTCGCGCTGACGGTGCTCGGGGAGGATTGGGGCATGCACGTGTCGCTGCTCGGACGCGTGGTCGAGATCTACGACGACGTCGATCTCGCGGACATCGATCGGCTCGCGATTCGCTATCAGGGCGCGCCGTTCGGCACCCGCGACCGGCGGCGCGTGAGCGCCTGGTTCCAGCCCGAGCGCTGGCATGGCTGGGACGGCCCGGGCCCGCTTCGGCCGGAGACCGCGACACCGAGTTGAGCCGCGCGGAGCGCCTCAGCATGACCGCCTACCGGAGCGCGTTCCCGGCAGGTGTGCTCGAGCTGGACGGAGCGACGGCTCTGCGCGTGCCCCCGGCGTCGACGACGCCGATGCTGAACCGCATCGTCGGACTCGGGCTGGAGAGACCTGCGACCGAGGATCAGCTCGACGCTGCTGTCGCGGCGATGGAAGGCCTACGGTTCTACGTCTCGGTCTCACCCGCCGCGCGGCCGGCGGAGATCTCCGAGTGGCTCCGTGCACGCGGCTTCGAACCTGGTTGGGGCTGGATGCAGTTCCAACGTGGCGTCGATGACCTGCCGAACGCCGCAACCGCGCTCGACGTCCTCGAGATCGGATCCGAGCGTGGTTCCGCCTTCGGTCGCATCGTCCGGGCGGCTTACGGCCTGCCGCCCGAGATGGAGCCGATCATCGCCTCGGCCCCCGAGCGGGACGGCTGGACCTGCTGGCTGGCCTTGGCGGACGGCGAGCCCGCAGGAGCAGCCGCGCTGTTCGTCGACGGCGGGGCCGGCTACCTGGGGTACGCGGGAACAGTGCCCGAGCATCGCGGTAAAGGAGCACAGAGCGCCCTCCTCGCGACCCGTATCCG
>Ga0334722_10005473_pt1 | contig 12810 bp, 13 predicted proteins | sample C3_bottom_MG_FD_207210 | JGI IMG/M metagenome (GOLD analysis project Ga0334722, IMG submission 207210) | Sediment microbial communities from Yellowstone Lake, YNP, Wyoming, USA - C3_bottom | ecosystem: Environmental > Aquatic > Freshwater > Lake > Sediment | place: USA: Wyoming | collected...
GTTCCAGTCCCGCCAATTTTCCTCCGTATAAATATATGGTAATACTCTTGACATATTACACCACGCGTAATAGCATTAACCGTGATCAAGTCGTTCCGCGACAGGGAGGCCGAGGCTCTATTTAACGATTTATGGGTGGCCCGGTTTCAAGGAATTGAGCGGGTGGCGAGGAGGAAGATGCTGATGCTGAATGCGGTTGTAAGCCTTGATGAATTGCGGGTTCCACCGGGAAACCGGCTGGAGGCTTTACGCGGTTCCAGGAATGGCCAGCATAGTATCAGGATTAACGGCCAATACCGGATATGCTTTGTTTGGAGGGACGGTGAGGCCCATGATGTCGAAATTACGGATTACCACTGAGGTGAATTATGAGACATAAAAAGGAGAACCTGGAACCGGTTTATCCCGGGGAAATTCTACTCGAAGATTTCATGAAGCCGATGGGCATAAGCATTAACCGCCTGGCAAGGGATATTGCGGTCCCGCCGAACCGGGTGAGTGCCATCGTAAACGGGGAGCGTGCGATAACCGCCGATACAGCTCTCAGGTTGGGAAAGTATTTTGGGATTTCCGCGGAAATGTGGCTGAATCTACAGGCCCAATATGACCTGCGGGTGGCTAAGCGGAGCATATGGCGACGCATTGAGCCCCGCGTTCTGGTACACGCCCACTAAAAATATGTGGAGAATATTATCTGGGTTGATCACGATTGTGGGGGTAGTCATACGATAGTCCGTGTCCGGTATGCCCGCTATTCCCCCAATTCCCCCCAGCCTAATTTCCCCAATTTCCTGCGGGCCCGGCTGGCATCAGCGCTCTCCGGTGCGGTCAGGACGACCCGGTAAAGAGCGGGGGCAAAGTCCGGATATCGGGATGCCAGCATTCGGGCCAGTTCAGCCGCTTCCTTTGTTTTTCCCTTTGCCAGCGCCCGGTCGGCGTCCCCGGTCAGGTTTTCCGTTCCCGGCAGGTTGAACCAGAGTTCGCTTTTGGGAAGGTCGAGCCGGCCCGGTTTGTCGCGCAGGCGGTAGCACTGGTAGTAATTGTTCTCCGCAGGATATTCACCGGACCAGGCCGGTTCCATGTACTCAGCCCAGAAACGCTGGTAACGCTCCAGGGTTCCGAGCCTGGCCGGGATGCAGTCGCACATCCGCGCCGCGGATACAGCGGCCTCCGCCCGGTAAAGCACAGCCCGGATTCCTGCCTGTTTCAGCCTGATTCGCATCCGCCCGGAATTTCCGGATATGGCGGAGAGATGAAGGAGCAGGGGGGGGGCGAACTCGAATTCGGTCCGGCAGCGGACCCCGGCGTAATAGGCCTTGGGGTCGCCCAGGACCAGCAGGCGCCCTGGTTTTGCCGCGATATCAGCCTGTTTCATGGCGGGAAAATACCGCCCGGCCGGGGGAAGGACCCGGTCCAGGAAAGACTTGCGGGATTCCATGCCCAGGGCGGCGCCCATCGGGGCGAATGAAAGGCGGTACTGGGAAGCCAGCAGGGGCGGGATTTGCGCTGCCAGGAAAAGGGAAAGTGCGATAGCCAGGGGCCGGGTGGGCTGGGAGGCCTGGCTGATCAGGATGGCGGCCAGCAGGAAAGCGCATGGATAGAACGGGACCAGGAACCTGAATATTCCCCCGCCAGCGGAGGCCCAGACCGTCCAGAGGATGGCGCAGACAAACAGGAGCCAGCGCCGGGAACCCTGGGAGGGAAAATACAGGACGGCCAGGGCGGAGAGCAGGAAAATAACCGGGGAAAGGGCCTCGGAGAGGCCGTCATATGTTCCCCGGCTTAAAGCTATTGGAAACACCGTGACCCAGGCGGACCAGAGGGGATGCTCGGCCCCCCAATTGGCGGCATAGGCCAGGTGGCGCTGAATGGTTTCTGCTTCGACATCAAAGCTGCTGAATAAGTTTGCCAGGTACGGGAATACGGGATTCCCGGTCATAAGGATATTCTTGGCCAGCCAGGCTCCGGGAAGCACGAGGGCGAGGGGCAATGTCCGGACCAGGAACGGCCGGATGAAGCCGGTTCCGGCCAGGGGGAGGGCCAGGACGGCGCCGGCGAGGGCAAACAATCCGAGATACTTGAATCCCATGGCGGTCCCGAACAGCCAGCCCGCCGACAACCAGAGACCGGCTGCCTTCCGGTTAAGTGAAGACCATACGCAGGAAAATGCAGCCAACTCAACCGCCATAAGGGGCAGGTCGACATTTGAAAATACGGCCAGCGAACCCAGGAAGGGCATGGCGCAGAAACAGGCCGTCAAAAGGATGGCCGGCCTGGCCGGAAGGATTGGCTGGACCAGTCCATAAAGCAGGTAGCCGGAAATTGGCAGGAAGGTCCAGTCAAGCATTTTTGCGGCCCCCTCCGAGCCCAGGGACAGGCAGAATCCATATAGCATCTCCATGGAGGAGGGGAATGCGGAGAACAGGAAACGCTCGACATGGAAAATGCGGTGCTCAAAAAGGAAGAGGTTGGGCAGGGCGAGGTGGTAACGGAGCGAATCGAATGCGATCTCGGGCGCCAGCGCACCGGGAAGGGAAAGAAGGCAGGGAAGGATGGCGATAAAGGCCCCCCTGGCCGGCATACCTGATTTGGGCCGCTGGAATGCCAGGGTGGCAGCGGAAACAGCCGCCACCGCGATGAGAACGCCTTTTATCCACAATCCCGTGAGTCCGAGGCCGAGTCCGGTCAGCGCCAGCGGGGCGAGGCCGAGGAACCAGGACCGGAGCAGGGGGGCCTGGCCGGCCAGTATCCGGGAGACGGCAGTTCCAGTCCCCAGGATGGCGGTGCCGACCAGCAGGCAGGACAGGGCATCAGCCATCTTCATCAGCCATTCACCGGCCACCGACTGGGCGGTCGCTTCGCCCGGAAGGAAATAGGAAACCAGTTCAGCCGGTGAAAGGCGGTGGGCCGGGGAAGCGATAAAAACCAGCAGGATCACCGCGGACCATGCAGCCAGAAGCCGTGCTTTCATATGGGCAAAGCTCCGGGGCATTTCATGGCGCCATGTTACCATGTGCCATATGGACGCCCGCGGAAGCGCGACAAACGGGACGAGAGGATTGCCGACGCGATTGTCCGCGGTCCTTGTCGTCGCCTGGACCGGCCTGGTTTGGCTAAATTGGTTCGGGAATAATCCCGTCGAGCCGGGGAAAGTCTGGAAGGCCCTGGCGGCCTATGGCGACATCCGGGTCGGCGAGGCGCTTCGTGTCCTGCCCGGGCATCTTTGGCTGGTTTTTATTGCCGGGATGCTGGCAACCGGGGCGCGGGGTGCCGGACGGGTTTTGCTTCCATTCCTTGGTGCCGGGTCCGGTCCCCGCCGCGCCCTGTCTGCCATCGCCCTCGGAGCGGGGATCGCCGCTCTCGCCGCCCTGGGGGCGGGATTTTCCGGGCTGGTGTTTAGGCCCCTGGCCTGGGTGGCCGTCCTTGTGGCAGCCGGGGCCGGGTTGCGGGGATTGCGCCTGCCCCGTCGCGGCATCTTTTTTGATGGAGAGACCCGTTTTTTTACGGCGGCCCTGGCATTTGGTATATGGGTGGCGTTGGTGGGCTGTCTGGCCCCGGAGGGAGCCTTCGACTCGCTGGGGCACCATATGCTTCATCCCGCCTTATATATGGAAGCCCACAAAATCCACGCCATCCCCTGGCATTTCCTTTCCAATAATCCCGCCCTCATGGAGATGCAGTACATGTGGGCGATGCTGCTGTCGGGGAGTCTGCAGGCGGCCAAGCTGGTTCATTTTGCCTGGGGACTACTGGTAGCCGCGGTCATTTATGGCTGGTCACGGGAATATATGGAATCCAAGTGGGCCATGGCGGCCGCGGCCGGGTTCATCCTCCTGCCCTATGTCCAGCTTTTGTTGATGTGGGCTTATGTGGATTTCGGGACCGCCGGTTATCTGGTACTGGCCTGCTGGGCCGCCACCTCCCGGCCCCGCCAGTATGTCCTGGCTGGTGTTCTGGCCGGGCTGTGCGTGGGGACGAAAATCCCCGGGGTTTTTGCCCCGGTCATGGTGGCGGCGGCCATGGCGGCGGGCCGGGCCCCCATCCGCGCCTGGTGGGGGTCCGCCATTGCCTGCGGAGCGGTGGCCCTGCCCTGGGGGATTAAAAACCTGCTCATGTCGGGCAATCCGTTTGCCCCATTGTTTCCCGGACTGATTCCCACATTGTGGTGGGATGCGGAAAATTATTCCCGGTATAACACGGAATTGCGGAGTTATGAGACGAAGCTCGGAGCCGGGTTGGAGGCTGTCCGCGGGCTGTTCACCATGCCCTGGACGACGACAATTCGGAATTACGGGGTCCTGGATGAGGGGGGCGGGCTGGGCGGATGGTTCCTGTGGGGCCTCCCGTTCCTGCTCCTGTTTTCTCCGGCCGGTCCGGCCCGGAATCCGGCATGCCTGGCGCTGGGATTCGGATTCCTGTGGCTTTTTGTCCCCCGGCAGGCCCGTTACCTCCTGCCGGCCTGGCCGTTTGCCGCGATGGCGGTGGCGCAGGCCGTCCGTGGCCTGGCCTCCAGTGTCCCGGTCAACCGGATGGCGGCCTGGTTTGCCGCGGCCGTCCTGGTACTTATGGGCGCCGGAGCCCTGCAAAGGCAGCATTTCATAATCAATCCCCTTCCATATGTTTCTGGCAGGGAGTCCGCCGCGGAATACCTGGCCCGGGGCCTTCCCGGCAAGCCGGACAGCGTGCATGCCTTCCAATGGCTGGAAAAGAACCCGGTCCCGGGCCGGCTCCTGATGCTCGCGGAATTCCGGAACGGCGTTTACTGGGGGAGGCGGATAATGTTCCAGTCCTCCTTTGATACGCCGGTATTCGAGAGGTTTGCCAGGGAATCCGGGGACCAGGCCCGGCTGGGAATAAAGCTCCGGCAGGCCGGCGTGGTTCGCGGATTGTATCCCCAGTCAGGGGGGTCGCGGATGGCCGCGGCCTATGGGACATATAATTTCGGAATGCAGTCAGGCCGGCTCTGGCGGGCATGGTGGGAAAAGCATGCCTGGCTGGAGCATTCGGAGGAGGAGCGGTACCTGGTTTTCCGGCTTGACGGCGCACCTCCGGTTTCGCCGAAAGTCCCGGCAAAATCTTTCCTGCCCGGCCTGGATGAGCAGTGGCTGGGCGGGATGGACAGCCTGGGCACGGAAAATCCGGGCGTATCCGCGGGCAGGTACCGCGAGATAGCGGTGCGGACCGGCTCTCCCTGCGCCTGGGAAAGGGCCGGGATATATTTCATAAATTCCGGGCAGACCGGCCCGGCATTTCCGGCTCTCCGTAAGGCGGAGAAACTGGGCCGACGCACCTCTGTTCTATATGATGCGTTGGGTTATCTGGAGATGCAGGCCGGCCAACCGCTGGAGGCCGAGAAATGCTTCCGGAAGGCGCTGGAAATCCGGCCAGGGCAGGCGGAAGCCCGGCGGAACCTGGCCACGGTGCTCGCCGGCCTGGGCCGGACCCGGGAGGCGCTGGCCATCCTGCGGGAGGGGCTTGTTCTTGACCCCCGGAATGCCGAATTTTACGAGCTATGGAACCGTTTTAACGGCGGTGCCATGCCCTTCCGCTAGACGGCTTGTGCCGGCCGGGACCATATGATACTGTTATCCATCTGAAATGGCCGACTACGCGATAATCCAAACCGGCGGAAACCAGGTCAAGGTAACCGAGGGCGAAAAGGTGAAACTGGAACTGATCCAGGGTGAGCCTGGCTCCGAGGTTGTTTTTGACAGGGTATTGTTCGTCATCAAGGGCGGGGAAGCCCGGATCGGCACTCCCGTTGTTGCGGATTCGCGGGTTACCGCCGAGATAATCGGCGACGGGCGCGGAAAGAAACTCCGGGTCTTCAAGTTCAAGAGGAAGAAGGGGTACATGAAACTGCAGGGCCACCGGCAGAATTACACCGAAGTCCGCATTAAATCGATCAGCTAAAGGTTTCATAGGAACAGGAGGACGACATGGCCGGAAAGAAAGGACAGGGAAGCACATCGAACGGACGCAACAGCCCGGGCCAGAGGCTCGGAATGAAGTGCTTCGGCGGAGAGCTTGTCTCAGCCGGTTCCATAATCGCCCGCCAGCGCGGCTCCATCTGGCATCCCGGACGCGGAGTTGGCCAGGGCAAGGATTTCACGATATATGCGACTGTCGAGGGCAAGGTGAAATTCAGCCGCTCCCGCGGCCGCACCGTGGTGAGTGTAATAACCTAGAGGCCTCCAAGGCCGCCCCCGGTGACATCCCCAAAGATAATCTTCTATTCCAAGACCTTCTGTCCCTGGTGCCGTTCCATGAAGAAATTTTTTGACGACCATTGCATTGAATATGAGGAGCGCGAGGTCATCAAGCACAAGAATTGGATGGAGGAGATGGTAAAGAAGACGGGCCAGGAGGCCGCCCCCTGCGTCGAGATTAACGGGCATATGCTGGCCGACACCGATGCCGCCGCCGTAGAGAAGTACATGAGGGGGAAGGGACTGCTGAAATAGGCCGGGCGGGATTCCCCCGCATTCTCCGGTTATTTTTTTGGCCTGGTCATTCCCTCCAAATCCAGTATTCCCGCCAGCTCTTTCTCCGGCACCAGCTTCCTTTCCAGTACCACCTCGCGGACGGTGCGGTTGGAGCGGAGCGCCTCCTGGGCGACTTCCGCCGCCTCCTTATAGCCGATGACGGGGGCGAGGGCGGTGACGGACATGATGGACAACTCGGCGTAGAGCCGGCACCGCCCGGGGTTGGCGGTGATTCCGCGCGAGTTGCCGGGATTGCCCGCGAGTTCAGGCCCCCCCGATACGCACCTGTCGTTGAACAGCCGGCAGGCATTGCCAAGGAGCTCTATTGATTCCAGCAGGTTATGCGCCATAACCGGCATCATCGTGTTCAGGTTGAGCGTGCCCGCCATCCCGCCCACGGTTATCGCGGAGTCGTTGCCGATGACCTGCGCGCAGACCTGCTGCATCATTTCCGGCATCACCGGATTGACCTTCCCGGGCATGATGGAGGAGCCGGGCTGGAGTTCCGGGAGGGAAATCTCACCCAGGCCCGTCCGGGGGCCTGATGAGAGCAGGCGGATATCGGAAGCAACCTTGAACAGGCTTACCGCCAGGACCTTAAGCGAGGCCGACATCTCCACCACGGCATCCCGGGCCGCCATGGACTCAAAACGGTTGGCCGGCTCGCGCACCGGCAGGCCGGTCATGGTGTTGAGGATTGCGCACAAAAGTCCGCCAAAATTTACCGGGGCGTTGAGTCCCGTCCCCAGGGCTGTGCCCCCGATGGGCAGTTCCAGGAGTGATTCGCGCGCCGCTTGAATGCGCTTGGCTCCCTTGCGGACCTGTTCCGCCCACCCGGAGAATTCCTGGCCCAGCATCATGGGGACCGCATCCATAAGGTGGGTCCGGCCTGATTTCAGGATGTCCCTGAATTCCCCGGCTTTTTTGTCCAGGCCATCCGCCAGGGCCCCGATTGCCGGGAGCAGATGCTTGTCTATTCCCTCCAAAGCGGCCAGGTGAATGGCGGTGGGGATCACATCGTTTGATGACTGCGACCGGTTAACATCGTCATTGGGGCGGACCGGCTTGGTGTCCCCCGGGCCCCGCCCAGGATCTCGTTTGCCCGGCTGGCGATTACCTCGTTGGCGTTCATGTTGGTGGAGGTCCCGGAGCCGGTCTGGAAGATGTCCAGGGGGAATTCCCCGTCCATCTGTCCGCCGGCCACTTCGGCGCCCGCCTTGATGATGGCGTCGGCGACATCCGGTTTGATGGCCTTCAATTCCTTGTTGACATGGGCCGCGGCGACTTTCACCTGGGCGAGCGCCCTGATGAACCGGCGCGGGAAACGGATCCCCGATACCGTGAAGTTCCCGGCAGCCCGCTGGGTTTGGGCGCCCCATTGCGCCCCGGCCGGCACCAAAACTTCCCCCAGGGAATCATGCTCCTTCCTTGTCCCGTCTTTGTGCATGGATTAATGATACCGCGAGATGCCGCTGTTGAAGAATCCGCCGGTTTTTGGGCTCCGGATGCGGTGCGCTGACGGCGGCAGGGTGTTGCGCCCCGGGTTATGTCCCTGATAATTGACAGAAATATGAACGCGATATAGCATATATCTGCATGAGGACCACCCTTGATATCGAAACGCGGCTGCTTCGCCAGGCGAAGCGGCGTGCCGTCGAGTCAGGCACAACCCTGACCCGGCTTCTGGAGGACGCTTTGCGGAACAAGCTCGCCGGCCGGGATGAAGCCAGGCGTTCCCAGCGCTTCCGTTTTCCAACGGTAAAGGGGCGCACCCTTCCGGGTATCGATATTTCCGACCGGAATTCCCTCTATGAAAGGATGGAGAAGCGCTCCTGAAGGCGATAGATACCAATGTCCTGGTATATGCACACCGGGCGGGTTCCCGCAAGCATGAAGAGGCCAAACTGGTCCTGGCCGGGCTGGCCAGGGAAGGGGCAGACTGGGGGATTCCGGTTTTTTGCATAGGCGAATTCCTGAGGGTGGTGACCCATCCGGCCATTTTCGATCCTCCTTCAACGGTCGCGGAAGCCTGCAAGGCCATCGCGGTTCTTCTTGATTCCACTTCGTGCCGGATCCTCCTGCCCGGAGAGGAATTCACCGGCCTGTTCCTCGATGCCATGCGGGAAGCCGATGCAGGGGGCAACCGCGCTTTTGATGCGCAAATCGCTGCCCTTTGTCTGGAGGCGGGGGTGAGGGAATTGATAACGGATGACCGTGATCTATTGCGGTTTAAAAAACTGCGCGTCCGCCATATCTGATACTTGATGTTCATAGACCGGGTCAAGATAAGGGTGAAGGCCGGGGACGGCGGGAAAGGCTGTGTGGCTTTCCGCCGGGAGAAGGGCGTTCCGGAGGGCGGACCCAACGGCGGTGACGGCGGGAACGGCGGTTCCGTCATCCTGGTCGCCGACCGGCATATGCGCACCCTCATTGATTTCCAGTTCCGCCCGGAATTCAAGGCCGGACGGGGCCAGCATGGCCTGGGAAGCCAGTGCCATGGATGGACCGCCGAGGACCTGGTTGCGAAGGTGCCGCTGGGCACCGTGGTCAGGGAAGTGGAGACCGGTTCGGTCCTGGCCGACCTCGTCAAGGATGGGGACAGTTTCCTGGCGGCCAGGGGTGGAAAGGGCGGCAGGGGAAACATGAATTTCGCGAGTTCCACCCGCCAGGCTCCCCGCTGGGCCGAGCCCGGAACCCGGGGGGAGGAGCGCATGCTGGAACTGGAACTGCGCATCCTGGCCGATGTCGGCCTGCTGGGATTTCCCAACGCGGGCAAATCCCTCATCCTGTCCAAGATCTCGGCCGCCCGGCCTGAGGTGGCGGACTACCCGTTCACCACCAAATCGCCCAACCTGGGGGTGGTCAGCCTGGGGCGCGAGGAAAGTTTTGTGGTGGCGGACCTGCCCGGCTTGATCGAGGGTGCGCACGACGGAGTCGGGCTGGGGCACGCCTTTCTCCGCCATGTTTCCCGCACCAGGGTACTGGTCCATGTGGTGGATGTCGGGTGGGAAAAGCCCCCCAAGGAAATGGAAAAGGAGTACGACATCATCGTGGCGGAACTGCGCCAGTATGACAACGACCTGGTGAAGCGCCCGCGCATCGTGGTGGGGAACAAGATGGACATGCCGGGGGCCAAGAAAAGGTTCGATGCGCTGGTGAAGCACGCCAAAAAGCGGGGGATCAAGACGGTATACCCGATGTCCGCGCTTACCGGCATGGGGGTCGACCGCGTGGTCCGGGCGATGCAGAAGGAGCTGGGTGATGCGCCGGAGCCCGTCCTCAAGCTTCCGGGATCGGGAATAGTCCAGGTTCTCCGCCCGAAGGGGTCGGCCCGGGTCCGGGTCGTCCTGGACCAGCGGGGCCGCTTCCTGGTGCTGGGAAAGGAGGTGGAAAAGGTCTCCGCCCGGGCCGATTCCAAGTCGCCCCGGAGCCTGAAGGTTTTGCACGGGGAGCTCAAGAAACTGGGCGTGGAAGAGGCGCTTTTTGCCGCGGGGGCAAAGGCGGGGGATGAAGTCCGCATCGGGGACCTGGAGCTGGAATTCGAGCCTGATTAGGACCGCGGTCCTGTGGGGTATCTGCGATATCATTTAAAGTCTGGAGGGTAATATTGACCTGATGGATGACATAGGAAGGGGAAAAATATTCGCCTCGGCCAGGCGGGTGGTCGTAAAGATCGGTTCCTCCCTGCTGGCGCCGGAGGAGACCAAGGTGCGCGGGGAGCGCGTCAGGTCGTTTGCCGCCCAGGTCGCCAGCCTCCGCAAGTCGGGCCGCGGGGTGATAATCGTGTCTTCCGGGGCGATCGCCTCCGGGATGCGCCTCCTGGGCATGCGGACTCGTCCAACGGCGGTGGAGCAGAAGCAGGCCCTGGCCGCCATCGGCCAGCCCGACCTGATGCGGCTGTATTCGGCCGCGTTTGGCCGGCGCGGGGTCCGGGTGGCCCAGGTCCTGCTTACCCAGGACGACCTTCGCGACCGCAAGCGTTTTCTTCATGCCCGCGCCGCGCTGGAGGTCCTCCTGGACCGGGGCGTGGTTCCCATAGTCAATGAGAACGATGCCGTTGCCGTCGATGAGATCAGGATGGGGGACAACGACACATTGTCGGCCCTGGTGGCACTGCTCTGCGGGGCTGACCTCCTGGTTTTGCTCTCCGATGTTGACGGGCTGTACCGGGGGGATCCGCGGCGGGATTCGGGGGCGGCCCGGGTTGCGGTAGTGGACCGGATAACCGCCGAGGTGCGCAAATGGGCGGGGGTCCGTCCCGGGAGCGCGGTCGGTTCCGGCGGAATGGCCACCAAGCTGAAGGCCGCCGGCATGGTTACCCGGGCGGGGCATGCCGTCCTTATCGCGCGGGGAACGGACCGCGATGTCCTCACCCGGGCGTTTGACGGGGGCGACTGCGGGACCCTGTTCCTGCCCGCCGGGACCAGGATGCCGGCGCACAAGCGGTGGCTGGCTTTCGGCGTGAAACCGGCCGGTTCGATCGCGGTGGATGCCGGTGCGCGCACGGCCCTGACCGGGGGCGGGAAAAGCCTGCTTCCGAAGGGAATAACGCGCGTAACGGGCGAGTTCCGGGCCGGCGACGCCGTTTCGGTGCTGGACGAGGACGGCTTTGAGTTCGCCCGGGGTATTGCCTCATACTCATCAAGGGAGATATTGATGATAAAGGGATTGGCTACGGCTGAAATCGCCCGGGTGCTGGGAGCCAGGCGCGCTGACGAGGTCATCCATCGCGACCACCTGGTCGTGCTGGAGGGGGGGCGGTGAGCCGCCACCGGGTTGGCGTGATCGGGGCGGGAAATGTGGGTGCGACCGCGGCCCAGATGGCGGCCCTCCGCCTCCAGTGCGATGTGGCCCTGGTGGATATCGTCGAGGGATTGGCGGCGGGAAAAGCCCTTGATCTTTCCCAGGCGATGTCGGTTGAGGGGAAATCCGCATCCATCGTGGGCGGGAGCGATTACGCCCTGCTGGACGGCTGCGAAGTGGTGGTGGTCACGGCCGGCGTGGCGAGGAAGCCGGGAATGTCCCGGGACGACCTGCTTTCCATCAACGCCGGGATCGTGCGGGGCGCCGCGGAGGAAATCCGGAAGCGCGCACCGAACTCGGTGGTCATCGTGGTGACCAATCCCCTCGATGTCATGACCTGGCTGGCCTGGAAGGTGACCGGTTTTCCTGCCACCCGCGTCATGGGAATGGCCGGTGTCCTGGATTCAGCGCGTTTTTCCTGTTTCATAAGCCGGGAACTTGGGTGTTCAATCGCGGATGTGCAGGCCATGGTCCTGGGGGGGCATGGGGACACCATGGTTCCCCTGCCCCGTTACACCACGGTCTCCGGCGTGCCCGTTACGGACCTGCTATCCGGGGAGGGGATCTCCCGGCTCGCCCAGCGCACCCGTGACGGCGGGGCCGAGATTGTCGCGCTGCTGAAAACCGGCAGTGCCTATTACGCGCCCGGCGGGGCGGCGGCGATGATGGCCGAATGCGTCCTGAACGGGTCCCGCCGCATGCTTCCCGCCGCCGCCATCCTGGACGGCCAATACGGGGAAAAGAATGTCTGCCTCGGGGTCCCGGTCATCCTGGGGTCCGGCGGAATCGAAAAGGTCGTCGAATTGCCGCTTTCGGGGGAAGAGAAAGCGGCGCTTAAAAAGTCGGCCGATTCGGTCCGCGAGGGGATCGCCTTCCTGGTGGAGCGGAAACTGGCATGAGCAAGCTCAGGATCGGGATGCGGTGGCAGTTCATCGGCGCCATCGCCCTCTTCACCGTGGCCGTCATGTCGGCGGTCGTGGTGGCCATCCAGCGGAACCAGGGGGCCCTCCTGGAAAAGGAGATTACCGAGCGCGGCCTCACGATCGCCCGCACGCTGGCGGCCACCTGCGTGGAGCCGATGGAACTGCCCGAACGCACGCTGGCCACCATGCTCCTCGTCAAGGAGGTCATCCAGCAATCATCCAACCCCGAGGCTTTGAAGACCCTTTACGGCACTTCCAGTATGACCAAGCTGATGCTGGAAAACCTCAATGTGTTCAGAAAAAAAATGGAGGCGGTCAAGGTCAGCAATGAGGGTGTGCTGTTTGCCCGGGTCGTCGGGGCGGACGGCAAGGTGGTGGCGGTGGCCGATACCATCAAGCCCCAGGAACAGTGGTTCGACGAGATCGACAAGGAGTATTCCGCGCTTGCCCCCATCCAGGCCGTCCCCCTGGCGTCAGGAACGCTGGAATCCGTATCGGAGAGTCCGACCAACAACGGGATATATGTGATCGCCGTTCCCATCATCAAGCATGTAGTCGCGGATCCGCTGGGCAGCCAGCCCACAGAGCCGGTTGAACCG
>Ga0334722_10005474_pt1 | contig 12806 bp, 11 predicted proteins | sample C3_bottom_MG_FD_207210 | JGI IMG/M metagenome (GOLD analysis project Ga0334722, IMG submission 207210) | Sediment microbial communities from Yellowstone Lake, YNP, Wyoming, USA - C3_bottom | ecosystem: Environmental > Aquatic > Freshwater > Lake > Sediment | place: USA: Wyoming | collected...
TCGTCACCGGATCGGCCAGGCTCGACTACTACCGGAAGGGCGGCGACTCCCTGGCCAATCGGTATCGTTACTTCCGTCTGCACCCGTTTTCGCTGCGCGAAATCGACCCGCAGCCTACGGCGTCGCACCTCGAAGCGTTGCTCCGGTTCGGCGGCTTTCCTGAGCCGCTCTTTCGTCAGGACGAGGCCGAACACCGCATCTGGCAGCGGGACCGTCTGGCGAGGGTCGTTCGCGAGGATCTGCGCGACTTGGAGCGGGTCCGCGAGGTGAGCCTCGTCGAACAACTCGTCGACTTGCTGCCCGAGCGCGTGGGCGCGCCGTTGTCGGTGGCCAACCTACGCCAGGATCTGGAAGTCGATCACAAGACCGTCGAGCGATGGCTGACGATCCTGGAGAACATGTACGTCTGCTTCCGCTTGCCGCCGTTCGGCTCGCCCAGGATCCGGGCGGTGAAGAAGGAGAAGAAGCTGTACCTCTGGGACTGGTCAGACGTTGCCGATCCCGGCGCGCGCTTCGAGAACCTGGTGGCGTGCCAACTGCTCAAGTACTGCCATTGGATCGAGGATACCGAAGGCTTCCGCATGGAGCTCCGCTACCTCAGAGACACCGACCGTCGCGAGGTTGACTTCGTGGTCCTGCGAGGTGGGCGGCCGGAGTTTGCGGTCGAATGCAAGACTGGCGAGCGCGCCATCAGCCCGGCCGTGCGGTACTGCGCGGAGCGGACGCCGATCCCGCGATTCTTCCAGGTCCATCGCGGCAATCGGCACTACGCGTCGGGCAAGGTCACGGTGCTTCCGTTTACGACATTCTGCACGGAACTCGATCTGCCATAGGAGAGGCGCCTCCGCCGTCCGCCGCTCACACCAGCGGTTCTGCCGCCGAGCGCGACACTCGGCCCGGCCGCGATGTCAGGATCACGTAGAGCGACCAGGCGGCCACCGCTGCGATCAGGAGCGGCGTGGTCAGCGACAGCGCCGCGTACCAGGAGGCCACCGCGAGCGGCGCTCCCTTCAACAGCCCAATCACACACAGGTTTGCGGTGAGCGCCAGCAGGCCGAATCGCCGAAGAACCCACACGTCCATTGCCAGCCCCAGCACCAAGACAAGCCATGCAACGATTGCGGTGATCGAGACGGGAAACGGAGGATAAAGAACCAGCGACAGGAGCACGACACAGAGGGCGTCGGCCACCAGCAGTACCACCAACAGGATCGCGAGGGAAACAACGATGAATCGCGGGCGCCGCGACGTCCCCGCGAACTCCGGCTTCACCCACGGGCCCAGAATCCTGAAGAAGACAGGACGGCCATCGAGCGCCGCCGCTTCCACGGTGATCGTGTCCGGCCGGCCCTCCTCGTAGGTTCCGGTCCAGGCCATTCTGGCATTCTGGTTCACGGGAATGAATGCCTCGGGTGTCGTCTGCGTGAATCGCGCGTCATCCAGACCCGCGGCTTTCAGCAGCCCCCCAGTCCACGGGCTGCCCGGCCAGAACCCGACCGGTCGCCGTCTTCGAAAGCTCCGGAGACGGCAGCGCGTCCAGACTCTCGAGCCGTCCGTTGGCGTTGAGCGTGATGCTGACCATCCCTTGCGCGGTCAGTGGAGGGTCTCTCTGTCCGACCTGGCCGCTGGTCCTACCCTGATTGCTAAGGAAGCCCACGGGCTGCAGATAATCCTGATGTTGGCGGTACCAGAACACGGTCAGGGCAGGTTGGTGGCTGGCCAGGCGCTCCCAACGGTGATCAAAGTCATTGGCGGATCGCAGGTAGCGTTGGTAGGACGCGAGGTCGAGACCGGCAGCAAACCCGTACGCCGAGTCCACCGGATCCTCGGTGTAGCCGAATTGTCTCAGCATCACGCGCGCTCTGTCCGCCAGCGCATCCGGCGGCAACGACAGTGGTGCGCGGCCGAGCAGCGTGGTCTTGCCGCTCAGCAGCACCAGCGCCACCAGCAGCAGCACGACGCCGACGAAGCACGCCATGGCGGTGCGCGGCTGGAGGCCTTCTTTCTCGCCGGAGGCCGCCACCATCCCGGGTGACGGTGTTTCTCCCGCAGCCAGCGCCGTGGCGATGGGATCGCCGCCGGGCAGCGCCATCGCGACATTGAGCGCCGACGAGGGCCGGTTGCGCGGGTCGGCGTCGAGGCAGCGCAGAATCACGCGCTCGACCGTCGGGTCGAGATCCTTCACGAGCGTGGTCGGCGTGGCGTGCGAGTCGCCGGGCCGCCGGCCCGTGAACATCTCGTGCAGCACCAGGCCGAGCGCATAGATGTCGCTGCGCGTCGTGACGTCCTTGCCCGCCTTCTGCTCCGGTGACATGTACGCCGGCGTGCCGCTGCGAATGTCGCCGCTGTGCACGTCGCCGGCCAGCGCGGCCAGGCCGAAATCCGTGATGCGCACCTGCCCGCGGCCGTCGATCATGATGTTGGCCGGCTTCAGATCCCGATGCAGCACGCCGCGTTCGTGCGCGGCCGCCAGCCCCGCGCAGAGGCGCCGCGCGAATTCGAGCGCCTTGTCGGAGGGCAGTCGCCCGATCCGGCGCAGCAGCGACGCCAGATCCTCGCCATCCACGTATTCCATCGAGTGAAAGTGCAGGCCTTCGATCACGCCGATGTCGTACACGCGGCACACGTTGGGATGCGACACCTGCCGCGCCATCCGCACTTCGTTGCGGAAGCGCGCCAGCGCCGCTTCGCTCGTGTGCGCGGCGTGCGAGATGAACTTGAGCGCCACCATCTGATTGAGCGTCAGGTCGAGCGCGCGATACACCTCGCCCATGCCGCCCTTGCCCAGCAGGCCGAGAATGCGAAAGCGGCCCGCCAGCGTCGTGCCGGCAGGAAAGCGGCCCTCTTCTAGCGATGGGAACGGGGACCCAGGGCTGCCGCCAGCTCTGGCGAAGTTCGTCTGCGTGGGCTGGGGCTCATCGGGCATGGGAGGCCTTCATGCGGACGTGGGCTCTTCGAGTGTCAGGAAGTTGGCGCGCGTATAGCGCAGAACGATTGGATGTCCGGAGAATCGGGAAGCCCTTGTAGAATCGGCAATCACAGCATACAAGACACAGCAGTGTCGGTGCGACAGCACTGGGAACGGGACGGGGCCCGCCGACGCGTCGCAGGCGGTCGAGCACAAAATGTCGATCGAAGGCTACAAGCGCAACGCCGGAGTGAACTGGCCGCGCAAGCTTCGAACCAGCATTGGTGCGGGGTACGGGGCCATTGGGGTCGTCGAAGAAATCTGGGGACTCGCGTTCAAGATCAATCTGACGCTCGACGCGAGCACGTTCACGTTCCCGAAGTAGAGCCGGACCGCGTCGCCCGGCGCATCAACTGAGCCCGCAGCGTGCTCTTGCCGCAGGGCCGCGCGCCTACCGCAGCCCGTAGAGTTCCAGCAGCGCCGCCCAGCCGCTGGGCAGAAGCTGCGGCGCCGTGTCGAACCGGCCGGCGTACCGCACGGCCATCTCGAGAAAGTAGCGCGCGTGGAAAAAGGCCTCGACAACCGGCTTGGTGGCGTCGGGCCAGCGTGCATTGTCTTCGGGCGTGAATGCCCGTCCTGTGCCCTCTCGCACGATCTGGGTGAACCACGGGTGCAGCGGCTCGCCCGGGCGCAGACCCTCCAGCGCCGCCACGATCCTCGTTGTCGTCTCCTGGAGCGCGTAGACCTTGAAGCTCTGGTGATAGAACCGGTACACCGGATCTTCGTAGCCCCAGTGGTCGTTGCACTCGCGCCGCAGTTGACGAAGCGCCGCAGCAGCGGCATTGAGATTCCCCATCAGTTCCTGAACCTCCGGACGACGATCGCACTCGTCTTGTGCCATCCGAGGGACCGGCGGCGGCTCGACATGCGGGTCGTCAGACGGGCGCGCGGGTTCCTCGGGCGCCGGAACCTCGCGCACCTCCTGCACACGGCCGTTCGTGAAGCGCACGAGGAACTCCGTCCAGCCCGCGCACGCCTGATCTCCAGCGTTCCGACTCGTGTAGATCACCACGTCGCCGTGCACGTCTGGCAACTCTTCCCACCAGTCCCTCACCGAGCGCAGCCACCCGCCCAACATCGCTCCAGGGTCCTCGGTCCACACGCGTTCGTGCACGTGCCGACGCAGGCGCCCGTCCTCCGTGATTTCGTACTCATCCATCAGACCGGCAACCCCGTGCTCGCCCAGCGCCACGGCAGCGAGGTCCTTGGTCTGGAACTCTGCGTACTGGTGATGGAAGAGCGGATACCGACACACAACCGTATCGAACATGCCCATGGCTGCTCCTGGGTCACCTGCACCGTGTCGAGGAGGTGCCGATCGAGGTGGCCGTGCGACGACGATGGCATCGTCGATCGGACCATGTCAACGGGGGATCGAATCAGCGCAGAACGCGCGGGCAGGCTGTCGAAGATGGTCGCCGAAGATGGTGTCCGAGCCTCAGGATTGAAGGGCCTTGGCGTTCCTGATAGCGAACGCCTTCACCTGCGGGCTGAGCCAGACGCCGCGTTGCGTCATCCGCCCGATGGCCTCTTCCATGTCGATCGCGCGTCCCTCGCGGATCGCTCGGAGCAAGATGCCAATCGAGCCGGTGACCCTGAGGTCCGCCATGCGCGCCACACGGCGACCGACGGCCTCGTCGATACACACCAGTTCGATCTTCTCGTTGAGCGCGAGTTGGACGACCGATGCCTCTCCGACGTCGAGAGCGTTGCGGACGAGCGGCTCGATGGACAAGCCGATCGGCCAGATGGTGATCCACGTCGCAGCGCCCACCTCTTCGATTCCGAAGCCGTCCGCACCGCCGGCCAGGATCTCGGCATGCACCTCGCGCGGTACCAGCACCTCGCGGTACAGGCCGCGGAGCACGTCAAGCCCACCGGTCGCGGCCACCAGCGCCAGCAGTGGCCCCGTGTTCACGACGATGCGCGGCTCTCGCTCAGGCATTTCTGGCGTCCGCCGCAAGATCCGTATCATCCAGATCGAGCATCGACGTGCCGTAGCGGTGGAGGTTCAACAGAAACGCCACGCGGCTCATGCCGCTCAGTCCGGCAGCGGTTCCCGACGAGATGCGCTTCATCTCGAAGAGCTTGACGGCCAGCGCCAACCTCGCCTCGGCCTCGAACTGCTCGCGGGTCTCGGCCAGGGCATCCGGCAGGTTCTCCGGGTACTGGATGACCAGTTGCGTCGACATCCGGCGCTCCTTTGCTGTCACTTCCCGATTCGGGGATGGCTCGGAACGGAGCACGACGGAACCACGTGCCCCTATAACCCGATCTCCGGCCAACCGTACCACCCAGGCCTTGTGACGTCAACCGGATGCTGGGGGTTCTCGCATCGATCGACCTCGCCACGGGCTGCTGCCGCTTGCCTCCCGTGACCTTCATCGAAAACGCGAACGTCACATCGTGAGCCGCGCGCGCTTGTCCGCCAGGCGCGAGGCGTAGAGCACCAGCCCAATCGTCTCGTAGTTGCCCGCGGCTTCAGCGTAGAGCGCGGCGGCGCGGACGTGATCGTCGCCGCTATTGCGCATCATCAGCATGTCGGCATAGAACTCGCGCGTCGTGCCCTGGCCGATTGGAATCGGCGTGTCGTCGCACAGGGCCAGGCCCGCTCTGAAGTGCGCTTCGGAGGCGTCCCACGCGCCTGCGCAGGCCCCCGCGATGCCGGCAGCCACGCGGGGCAACATACCAAGAAACATCACGGTGATTTCAGAAGCCGCGATCATCTCCGTGAGCGGCATCAGCGTCGCGACCGCGTCGCGATCGCCCAGCACATAGAGACCTTCCACGACATTCATCAGATTGACCCAGTGGCCGTAGGTATTCACGGCGCCTTCCGTGGGCAGGGGGATGTCGGTGTCGCGCAGGTACTCGCGCGCGGCGTCCGGTGCGATGTAGCTCAGAAACCGGAACAGGAACCCTCGGCTATGCTGTTTGTATCGACTGAGTGGCTCCAACGCCGCGACGCGGCGCACGATTTCGAGCGCGTCTTCTGTCTTGCCTTGAAGAAACAGAATGTCACCCAGGCGCAGTTCAGTGAGATAGCCCCAGGCGACGTTGTGCACCCGCACGAACTCGAGGACATCTCGGGCCTCTCGCGCTGCGCCGGAGAGGTCGCCGGCCAGGAGGCGCAACGCCGGGCGTAAACTCCGGAGTGTCCACTGCGCGATCCGGTGGCCGATCCGCTCCGCGCGAGGCTCGCAGCCGTCGACGAGCGCGGCGGCCTCTTGAAGGCGGCCGCGATGGAGTTCTGCGTGCACCGAAACGTAGGCGCTAGCAATCGCCTCCCACGGCCGTCCGAGCGCCGTCATCACATCGCGTGTCTGACGCTCGAATTCGCCGGCGCGGGCCATGCGCATGGCGCTGAAGTTGACGATCGAGGAAGACTCCGCCCTGCGCGCCTGCACATACGGGTCGGCCAGCGGCGCGCACACGGCATCGGCCTCAGCCAGCTTCTCGAGCGCCCTGGCGACGTCGCCTCGAACAGCCAACGTGAGCGCCTGTTCATACAGAAGCGGCGCCCGCAGGGGAACCGGCGCGGCCTGCAGTACCGCGAAGGCCCGTTCCAACTCAACCATCGCCGCGCCCATGTCCATCACGAAGTTCAGCTGGATGCAGACCGCACGCATGCTCACCGCGTAGCGGTCATAGCGCTCGAGTTGTTGCCACAGCGCCGCCGCTTCCTTGCCGGCGTCGATCGCCTCCCGAGTCCGGCCTAGACTGGCGAGCGCGGCCGCGCGGTGATCCAGCAGGTCCGCGGCGCGCTCCGATCTGTCGCCCTCCCACAACCCGAGCGCGTTCTCGATATAGCCGAGCGACTCCTCGTGCCCGGCGGTGGCGCGCGCCTGGTCGGCCGCCTGAATCAGATACTGCGTCGTCTTCTCCAGGTCTGCACCGGCTCCTGCCTGATAGAAGTGATGCGCAAGCGTAGACACGTGCTTCGTGAGGTTGGAGACGTACAGCTCTTCAATGGCAAGCGCGATGCGGCCATGAAGCCGCTGACGACGAGGCATCGAGAGCGCGTCGGCCAGTGTCTGACGAATCAGCTCGTGCCCGAACATGTACTGCGCGTCGCGGCCGCCGCTCGATGGCGTCACCAGGTGCGCGCGCTCGGCTTCTTCGATGGCGTCGATCACGCCGTCCGGTCCCGCGCCGCCAGGCCCGGACTCGAGCTGTTCAAGCAATGCCAGACTGAACGTACGACCCAGCACGGCGCCGGTCGTCAGGATGCGGCGGGACGTCTCGCTCAACCGCTCCAATCGGCGGCCGATGACGAGCCGGACGCCTTCCGGCACGTTGAGCGTGTCGACGTGCAAATCGGTGCGCCAGCCGCCCTCGATGGTGAACAGGTGCCCTTCTTCCGCCAGATGCTGGAACACCTCCTCGACGAAGAACGGGTTGCCCTCGGTCTCGCGGAACACCACGCGCGCGAACGACGCCGGCGCCGGACGGCCGCTCATGGCCTCGAGCAGCGCATCCACGCCCGAGGCCGGCAGGCGCCGCAGCGCTATGCGTGTCGCCAGGCGCTGGCGCAGCAGCGACTCGAGCACCTTCGCAAACGGCCGGGTGACTTCGAGTTCCACATCGCGATACGTGCCGATAATCAGCAGCGGCATGGACGAGGCGGTCTGTGCCACGTGCAGGAGCAGTTGCAGCGTCGGTTCATCGGCCCAGTGCAGGTCTTCAAAGACCGCGACGATCGGCGCCATGCGGCACGCGCGATCGACGAACGCGCGGTACGCGTTGAAGAAGTACCAGCGCTGCTGCTCGGCAGGCAATTCGATCGGCTGGGGAATGTCGGGAAACATCCGTCGCAATTCCGGCATCAACCGGGTCACTTCCGGCGCATCGTCGCCCAGCAGCCGCCGGAGCGCGACAGGCGGCAGCACTCGCGCGGTGTACTCGGTGATTTCCACAAACGGCACATAGGGCGGTGAGCCCTGCATCTCGTAGCAGTGCCCCACGCGGCCGGTGGCGCCGCGGCGGCTCGCTTCCGCGAGCAGTTCCTCGGTGAGGCGCGTCTTGCCAATGCCGGGCTCGCCGCCAATCAGGACGATGCCGCCGTGCCCGGCGAGCGCCGCGTCGAGGTGACGAATCAGTTCCGCGCGCTCTGCGTCGCGGCCGACCATCGGCCAGCGTTGCTTCTTCGACGGGTCGTCGTCTGCGATTGCCGTCGAACGGCCGCCCGCGTCCGAGCTTCGCGTGCAACGTCTCGCCGGCCGCGAACTCCATGACGATGAACAGGCGGCCGTCGGCCTCGCTGATTTCGAAGATCTTGCAGATGAAGGGATGATCGAGCCCGGCTGCAGCCAACGCCTCGCGGCGCAGGCGCTCGCGGGCAATGGGATCCGCCGACAGCGCTGCCGGCAGCACTTTGATGGCGACGTCGCGTTCGAGTCGCGCGTCCCTCGCGCGGTAGACCTCGCCCATCCCGCCTGCCCCGAGCGGAGCCAGGATTTCGTAGGGGCCCAGCTTCGTTCCAGATGCGAAACTCATCGGGCATTCCAGACAAGTGCCGAGGGGCCTGCCCCGAGCAGCGCGACGACCTCGTACGAACCCAGCCGCGTACCCGGAGCCAGTGACATGGATGCGGCCTCACAGACGACGGCTCTTCAGATTCCAGAGGGATGGCGCGAGTATTGCGCAGAACATATGGTGGGGCCGTGCGTGATGAATCGGCGGCTGAGGCAGCATGCGGCATCGGCTATACTCGGCGGAACCATTGAGAGCCTGCGTCAATAGCCTGAGAGGATCGCCGTGACCACAATTTTGCACCGCACCCGTTTCTGGCTTGCGGCGATATTCGCCCTGACCGTCACCGCGCATGCCCAGGCCCAGCCGCCAGCGCTCGCGGCCAAGCCGGCCCGCGCCGGGGCCGGGGCTGCCGCGACGATCGATGCCACTGCGAACGCGGCCTGGCCTCAGACCGCTGTCGCCGATCCGACCACGCTCGGTTTCACGAAGGCAGGCCTCGACGCGCTCGACGCGCGCATGAAGCAGGCTGTCGCCGATGGCGACACCGCCGGCATGACGATCATCCTGATTCGCCACGGCCAGGTCGCCGACTTCAAGACCTTTGGCCAGCAGACGCCCGACAAGCCGATGGCGCTCGATTCGCTCTTCCGTATCTACTCGATGTCCAAGCCGATTACCGGCGTTGCCATGATGCAGCTCTACGAGCAAGGCAAGTGGCAGCTCGACGATCCAATCACCAAGCACGCACCCGAGCTCGCGAACCTGAGGGTGTTGACCAGGGATCAGGACGACCAGATCATGATCGACGCCGACCGCAAGCCGGTGCTCACGTCGCCGAAGAAGCCCGCGACGATGCGCCAGTTGATGAGCCACACGGCCGGATTCGGTTACGGCCTGTTGGGAGTCGATCCGGTTAATAAGGCCTTCCGCGACCAGCGGGTGCTGGCCTCACAAGATCTCGACGAGATGATGAAGAAGATCGTCGGGATCCCGCTCCTGTACGAGCCAGGGGCGAAATGGTCGTACTCCATCGCCACCGACATTCAGGGCTACCTGGTGCAGAAGCTCTCGGGCCAGACGTTCGGCGACTACCTCAAGGAGCACGTCTTCGGCCCGATCGGCATGACCGATACGGCCTTCTACGTGACGCCGGATCGCAAGGCCCGGTTCACCGAGGTGTATCACTGGGGTGCCAGGGAGAACAAACTCGTGATGAACCCCGCGCTGACCGGCCGCGGTGGCTTCGAGGATCCGGCGCGGCTCGAGTCGGGTGGAGGCGGTCTCGTCGGCTCGACGCATGACTACGCGCGGTTCTGTCAGATGCTGCTCAGCAAGGGCGAGATCGCCGGCACGCGCATTCTCAAGGCCGACACGGTCAAGCTGATGACCGAGAACCACATTGGAGGGCTGCTCGTCGACGTCGTCGGCACCGGGCCTCAGCCAGGATCCGAAGCCCGGCGCTTCGGGCTCGACTTCGGGGTGTACGTCGACCCGAAGGCGGCGGGCCTTCCGTACGGCAACGGGAGTTTCTTCTGGGGCGGCGCGGCCGGCACCTGGTTCTGGATCGATCCGGTCAACGACCTGGCCTTCATCGGCATGATTCAGAATCAAGGTGGAAATCGCCCGGGCGGCCTCAAGTTCGCTGCCGACTCGGCCAAGCTCATCTACGCCGCGCTGGCGCCATCGGGCAAGTCGTCCTCCGGGCAGTGATTTCGCGGATGTGAACCCGCTCCAGCCGTCTGCGCGGGTCGGGGATCTTCGTCCTCCCCGCGGCAGTCGCCGCCGTGATCGGTGGTGCGGCGCAAGAAGACAGCGAAGGTGTGGTAAGTTGTGTACATTGCACACAGATTGGCACAAATGACCACAACCCTGTCCGTTCGCATCGACGTTCGTACCAAGAAGCAGCTCGAGGCGCTCGCGGGCCGCGCGCGCCGATCCAAGTCGTTCCTGGCCGCCGAAGCCATCACCGCCTTTGTCGAAGCGGAGAGCTGGCAACTGGACGAGATGCAGGCCGGACTCAAGGAACTGGACGAGGGCCGCGGCGTCGCTCACAAGGACGTGTCGGCCTGGCTCCGTTCGTGGGGCCGGACGCGCGAGCGAAAGGCACCTCGCGCGTGACCGTCATCTGGTCGCCGCGCGCGATCTCTCACCTGACCGATCTTCGGACCTGCATTGCGCGCGACAATCCCGACGCGGCGGCCCGTACGGCCGCCGTGCTCCTGACCGCTGTCGAGCGTCTGGCTGGACTGCCGAATCTTGGACGCCCCGGACGAATCCCCGGCACGCGCGAGTTCGTGGTTCCGGGCACCCCCTATGTGATCCCATACAGGCTGAGAGGCGACCGCCTCGAGATCATCGCCGTCTTCCACGGACGGCAGCGGTGGCCGAAGCGCCTCTGACGGGGGCTGCGGGTCGGAGACTGGAACCGCACGCACCGCGGAATGGCTGCGTGTCCGGCGTCGACGCTCCGCACTTTGGGCAGTTCATCATGGTAATCGTCTTGTAACCGGCAACTTGGTCTTGATCTCTTCGGCCCAGTTCAACACCACAATCACTCCGGCGGCGTTGGCGGCATCCGGGCCACCGCTGTCATCAATCATCAGGAAACGTTTGCCATCCGGCGAGACGTCGTACGCGCGATTCGTGGTCATGTAAAAGTGCTGGTCGAGGACCACTTGCGGCGTGCCTACCGGGGAACCGGAGTTGGCACGGATTGGCACGACCATCAGACGTTCCTCGGGTGTCTGGTAGAAGAGCTCGGCACTGCTGTTACGGGCCCAGGCTGGGAAGATCCCGCCGCCGGTCGAGACGGTCCATCCGCCGGCATCGGTCGCGGGAAAGGGCCGCAGGTAGATCTCGAACCGGCCGGAGGTGTTTGACTGATAGGCCAGCCACTTCCCGTCTGGCGACACCTCGCCGTTCCACTCGGTGGACGTCGTATGGACGACTGGTTCGGTCTTTCGCGAGCCGTCGAGCCGCAGCACCATCAGATCGCTGCCTCCGCTGGTATCTTCGCGAAACAGCAGACGCGATCCGTCCGGTGAAAACGAACTCGGAACCTGGGTATTCGGGCTCTCGGTCAGTCGTTCGAGGCCGCCGCTCCCGTCTGCCGCTTGGGAAAAGAGGTTGCCGGCGCCAAACCGTCTGGAATAGAACGCCAGGCGACGGCCATTTGGGTACCAGACCGGCGCGGCGTCGAGCCTCGGGTCATCGGTCAGACGAGTCAGCGTGTCGTGCGCAAAGTCCAGAATCCAGATGTCGTTCTCCTTTTCCAGAATCTGCAGTGCGGCTCGCGTGCCGTCGGGCGAGATTCTGGGGGACGCATAGTTGCGCGGCTCCGTGTTTATTGGCTGGCGCGCGCCTTTGCGATCGACCCACACAAGACGCTTCTGGGCCGAGCCGGCCGTCCCGGTCACGTACACAAGCGTGCCATTGGCCGCGACATCGAAATCCACGCCCCCGCTGGCCTTCATCGCGACGTTGTCCAACATCGGAACCGGATCGCCGAGGACGTCCAGACGGACCGGATCGAACCGGACGGCATGCAGCGTGCCTTCAGCGCCATAAATCAGATGGCCGCTCGGCAGGTAGCGCGGCGTACTGCCGGTGGGTATGAGGATCTTCCGGACTTTGGTCGTGAGATCCATCACGGCGATTTGGAAGTCATCGACTCGCGAACCGGATCGGATGGTGTAGAGCACCGCCTTGCCGCCCGGCAGGAACTGAGGCCAGCAATGCGAGAGCTCTCCGCGCGCCTTGTCTGGCGTGGTCAGTACTTCTGGCTTCCCGCCGCCGGCCCCAACGCGCCACAAACCTGTACCTGGCTCGATCGTCGCAAAGATGATCGTGTCGTCGGGTCCCCAACTCGCACCAACGAGTTCTCGCTCGATCGGGGCGATCGGAACCGTCGGCCCTCCTGCCATCGAGATCTTCCTGAGGGTGAAATCCGTCTCGTCGATAAATCCAATCCACCGGCCGTCGGGTGAGACAAACGGCTCGTAGAACCGCTCGCCATGTCGAATAGCGGTGGCCGTCATCGATTCCATGGGACGCACATAGAGCTGTCGCGCGGACCCCACACCCGCCAGATACACGACTCTGGCTCCGTCCGGTGTAATCGCGATGTCGCGATTATTGACGGCAATGGCGACACTCAGCGATCCGGTTGTGATCGCAAACCGGCCGAGCGGCTCGGGCCGGGGCGGGAGTGACGGTTTGAGCAGCCAGGCCGCACCACCGCTGATGGCCACGAGCGCCAGCGCAATGGCGATTCGCCAGACCCACGACCACCGCTGCGTTCTCGGTGCATCCGCCTGGGAGACGACGGGTGCCGGTGGAGCCGACGCCGGCGCATCGAACGCAC
>Ga0334722_10005475_pt1 | contig 12802 bp, 16 predicted proteins | sample C3_bottom_MG_FD_207210 | JGI IMG/M metagenome (GOLD analysis project Ga0334722, IMG submission 207210) | Sediment microbial communities from Yellowstone Lake, YNP, Wyoming, USA - C3_bottom | ecosystem: Environmental > Aquatic > Freshwater > Lake > Sediment | place: USA: Wyoming | collected...
AGTTTGGTTGATGCTCCAAGTCTCTGGAGTGTTGGGGGTGATTGGAGAATAGGAATCGATGGTATCTGAGGTGGCGTTGGTCAAGTTGACTGTGCCGGTGGACCATTCCAGTTTGTAACCTTGGGAGTTGTTGGTTTTGATGTTGCAAGTGGCTTCGTTGTTGTTGGTGATATTGGATTGGCCGGTACCGGTGATTGGGTTCATAGTGATGGTGTCAGTGCAAGCTAGGGAGATGGTGGCGTTGATTGGGAGGGAGTTGTTGATTGCTGTTTCTCCTGAGATAGAACCGTCTCCGTTGACTGTGTAGGTGGTGGCGTGGGTTGTTGTGAATGTGCACAAGCCATTTGTGATGGTGCAAGTGCCTTGGTCAATCCAAGTTGATTCTCCATCGTTTTGATATTGAATTTGCATTTCCTTGCCATTGTGTTGAGTCCCGATGTTGATGTTGATGGTGATGGGTTGGGAGAAAGTCAGTCTGGTGTTGGGAACTCCGATTTTGATAGCATTGAGACTATTTGATATTTCTGTTTTGACACTTTGGGGAGTGATGGTGAATTTGGACATATCGAAGACTCCGGTGTCAGTGTTGGTGATTTCGGTGTTGGTTGGGAGGATAATTTGGTTTTGTCCATTAGCTAGAGTCAACTCTAGGTTGGTGGTGACTTTTTCAGCTTGATCAAGGGAGACTCCGTTAGTGAGAGCTATATGACTGGTTTCCAGTTCTCCGATGATGTTAGCTGGAGTTGGAGCGATGGAGGTGGAAGCTATCATAGTGTGGAAAGTTTGTTCTGTGCCATAGCTGGTGCCGCCGGAGTTGGTGGCTTTGGCTCTGGTGTAGTAGGTGGTGTCTGGGATTAGATTGGTGAGCTGGCAAGTGTAGGTCCCTGTAGTGCCAGTGGAAGCGTCACATTCACTGCCGTATTGGTTAGTGGTGCCATATTGGATGAGCCTAGTGGGGTTTTCTCCGCCGGTGGCAGTGAGGTTGGCGTTAGCTGTAGCGGTGGTGGAGGTAATATTTGTTGTAGTGTTAGTGGCGACGGTTGGTGGATTGATGGTGGAGTAGCTAACTGTGACGTCACTCAAGGTTGGGGTGTTGATGCCGTCAGTATTTGAGAGGGTGGCTTGATATTGGAAGTATTGATCGTTTTGGTGATCCTTTTGGGTGTCGTCGATTATTTCGTTGCCGGTGGGGTCGGTGAAATATGATGTAGAATCGCAAGATGTTGCGACTCCATCATCTGGACCGCACCATGGTCCCCAAGTTGTTCCGTCACTGGAAGTTCGCAGTTGGAATTTGATGTCTGTGTTGAATGGAAGGGTTTCGGACCATTGGAGTTTGGAGAGGTTACTTCCTGAGACTTGGGTATTGTAGATGTTAGAAGTTATTGTTCCGCTTGGAGTGGTATTGTAATTTATTGCGATGTTGTCGATGGATGGGGTGACGGTTGCGTCAGTGGTGTTGAGTTGGAAGGCGAAGTCGAGGGATTGTTCGGTGGTTGGGGTGAAGTTAGTGAGGGCGGATGCAATAGTGGATGCGGTTGAGCTTGAATCAAAAGTCATTCCAGAAACATTAGAAAATTCATACATAGGTATTCCAAAGCCAGCTGTAAAACCAGTTGGAGTAGTATATTGAAGTTCCGTTGAATCAAAACGTGCGGTCACAACACTAGGATATCCACCCGTTCCGACGCCTGGAAAATACGTCTTTCCTAATGTTACATTCTTTGTTATTCCTGACCACACACCATTTTTAGAGAATTTTAATGTTCCACTATCTAAATCCAGAGCAACACCAATAACATCCCCGTTATTATAATTAATGTCATAACTAGTTCCGTATTCAGAGGATGCATCATAACATTGGTAATAAGCAGAATTTCGCATTTGTAAACCAGCCGAATGCTTTACATCAATATCCCCAGGGAGACTAACTGGCACCAAGCCCGAGACAATACTATCTTCAGAATAAACACCCAAGATTGTGTAATCACCAGAAACTGGAACAAATTCCCAGTAGTATTTTCCTGATGAAACGCCATTGGTTATTGTTCTGGCGGTACTTGTGCTTCCAGGAATAGAAATGGTTTTGTTGCCATTTGATAACGTAACACCACCCGTTTTCCTTTCAGGGTCGAAAGTTGTTGGAATAACGCCAGTCATTGAACTCGCTTTTTTCCAACTCTGCCTTCCATCAAAAGAAACTAAGGCTTTGATATTGGTGTTAGTTGGTTCAGTTTTGGTGATGGTGGCGGAGTTTATTTTGGAGATGCTGGAAAGGTTGAGATGGGAAGTGTTGGAGGTGATGATGTATTTTCCACCGGTTGGATATGACTGAGCAGCTTCATACGAATTAAGTTCGACAATAGATTGCCATGCATAATCTAAAATAATTTTATAATAAGTGAAATTGCCTGGATTGGAACAAGTAAATGTTCGTGTTTGTGTTAAAAACGATGCATCCCAAGCTTGTCCAGTAACTCTGTCTATGGTAGTCCAGTCAACTCCATTATTAGAACCATAAAAAGTCCAGTCAGTTGGATCATAATTAAGCGGATCATTATTATTACTATAGATCACATCATATTTAACTATTCTTTTTGAAGAACCACCATATCTCCAGCTACCCCCCGCATTATCTGTAGTTGTCATCATTCCCGTGCTGTTATGCAAGCTACCTGTAGTACCATCAAACAGCTTATTGGGATATCTATTGGATTGGAACGAGCCTATATTAGAAACATTAGTAGTTGTTGTACGATCGATTAAAATATCTAATGTCGCTGCTTGAAGCTGCGCAATTCCACCCGCAAAATCCGTCCCCGTCGCCGCATCCTCCTGCACATAATCAGCCTCCGTATTGAAATCTATATTCGCTGTTTGCGCTGAATTGTTTAATTGAATGTCAGCTCCGCCATTAGCTGTGGCAATGTTTGCATCCTTGGCTGAATAATTATTCCAATTAGCTTGGTTAGCTGCATGAGTGGCGGTAGTTCCCGCTTGTCCCCCACTCCAACTAGTTTGAGAGAAAGTGAAGTCTACTCCTTGAGCGTTGTTAGAAAAGAAAAGACTAGAAGTTAAAGTTATTAGAGTTATGAGAGAAACTAATTTAGTGCCTTTCTTTTGGAAGAAAGATTTGGTTTTAGAAATTAAAAAAGAAGAAGATATCTTGGAGATTCTACTTCTTAGGTTGGTGAGGTTTATGAGATTTTTCATTTGTATTTTTACCCCGTTAAATCTTTAGATATTTAACTTGGGGATATTAGTTTTTATTGATTTTATTATAGCATACTTTTTGCAAATGCATGCAAGAAAGTTCCATGGCAGAACTACGAGACAAATAGGTGCAACACTAGCGCCTCCATGCGCCCCTCTTAAAAAGCTTGGTTTTGGGCCTGTTCCTTTCTCCAACTCAAAAAACCAAGCTCTAGGAATCACTCAAAATTAAAAAAACAGTCCTGTTTTCACGGAACTGTCCTCCAAATCATTTCTTATGGCTTATACCAAATTAACTTGATTTATACCACAACGCTCGGAGCTGAGCTCCAGCCAGGCAATAGCTTTTCAGGAGCTCAGCTCCTTTCCAGTTAGAACAGTTTAAGTTAATTTAGTATTAGTGCTTATCCAGCCAGCTCTGCAGAATTATCCGCGCCGCCTCTTGATTGTCTAATTGTTTGATTTTCTTGGCGCCTCTTTCTTTCAGATTATTTTCCGCCATTTTCGTCGAAAACATTTCCTCTTGATAGACTACTCTTATTTTGAATTCTTTTTCCAATTTTTTGCCAATTTCCTCAGCTTCAAAGGCTGATTTATTCCCACCGGCATTATTCAGTTTTCCGATGACTATTTGGTCAATTTCTTCAATTTCTAATATTGTTCCCAAGACATCCAAGAAATTCTTGTCATTATCAATCGTGCTATAGGCAAAAGCGATGCGGATTTCCGAATCAGCTATCGCCAAGCCAACTTTGGATTTTCCATAATCGATGCCAAGGAAATGATCAATTTTCGTCATTTTGTGTAAATTATAAATTATGTACTATTATCCTAAACCTTTTGGTTATCAGACAGGTGGGAATCCCAGATTAAATCCAGAACACGAGCATGGCGGACAGTCCGCGAGTATTAAGTTCTAGTTAAAATCTCAACTCCGTCACTGGTGACCACGACCGTGTCTTCAAAGTGGGCACTCAGATTGCCATCTGCTGTCACATAGGTCCATTTGTCTTTTTCTAGCTTGATTTTATATGTCCCCACGTTGATCATCGGTTCCAATGCCAAAGTCATGCCTTCCTGCAAAATCACTTCTTTCTCTTTGGATTTGTAGTTCGGAATATGTGGATCTTCATGTAACATTTTTCCCACACCATGCCCGACCAAATCACGCACAGCCGAACAACCTTGAGCCTCAACGTATTTTTGCACTGTCACTGAATACTCAGACAACTTCCTGCCAATTTTGATTTTTTCAATTCCTGCATCCAGACATTCACGTGTAATATCTATAATCTTCTGGGCCTCTCTGGAAATTTCTCCTACCGCAAAAGTCCGTGCCATGTCCGTAATCATGCCTTGATATCTCATTCCGATATCTATTTTGAAAATATCTCCTTCTTGCAAAATCCGATTCTTACTCGGAATACCATGAACAATCTCTGCGTTAATTGACGCGCAAATCGTAGCTGGGAAAGGATTGCCAGATTCCTTGCCATAGCCTTTGAAAACCGGTGTCCCGCCCGCTGCCAAGATCAGTTTTTCAGCCAGCGCATCAATCTCCCAAGTATTTTTTCCTGGTGCAACCTGTTTTCCTAATTCATGCATAATATTAGCCAGGATTTTTCCACCCGCCCGCATAGAATCTATTTCATTGGGAGTTTTAATTATAATCATGAATTTAGTCTAATATGATTCTACGAATTACAAATTAAATACAAATTTACGAATATACAAATCATATCCTTTGTACATTTGTAAATTCGTAACAGATTTGTAATTCGTATAAAAATAAACTACTCAACATATAAATTTTTAGCAATAATATCTGCGACTTTTTCAATTTCCTGTTCGCCGTCGACCTCCACCAGAATCCCTTGCTCTTTATAATAATTTATCACCGGCATCGTTTCCTGCTCAAAAATTCCCAACCGTTTTTTGATGCCAGCAACGGTATCATCTTCGCGCTGCATAATTCCGCCACCACATTGCGGACATTTTTCTTTCTCATTTTTGACATCCTTCCCCATAATCAGAACATCTTTGCATTTTTCACAAATCCATCTCTTGGATATTCTTTTTAAGGATTCTTTTTCGGGAATGCTGACGAAAAAAACTCTACCAACTTTTCTCCCAAATTCCAACAAAGCCTCTTCAAAATAGCCAGCTTGTTCCAGATTTCTTGGCACGCCATCAAAAACAATCCCCTGTTCACGAGAAAGCGAGGCAAGCCTGGTGTGTAAAATTTCTTTCAATATCCGACTAGGCACCAATTCTTTCTTGACCATCACAATCTCATTCACCTCTACTCCCAATGGAGTTTGCAGCTTAGAAATTTGACGCAAAGCTCTCCCTGTGTCGAAATGATCCAGTTCGAATTTATTGGCCAACAGCTCAGCCTGTGTCCCCTTGCCGCTGCCTTGTTGCCCTAGGATGATTATGTTCATAAGAACTCGCTAATTTAAAGCGAATTAACAACTAATTTGTGCAAAAAATATTCGCCAATATTCGCTTTCGATTAGCTCATATTTGCGATTTATTAAAAGCCTTCGTAGTCCCGCATCACCAGCTGACTCTCAATTTGTTTGACGGTTTCAATCACCACCGCTACCACAATTAGCAGTCCGGTGCCACCGATAGAAACTGACTTCATATGAGTAAAGCCTTGGATAATAAACGGTAAAACTGCGATAATACCTAGGAATAATGCACCTGACAAAGTTGTACGATTGATGATTTTGTACAAATATTCAGCCGTAGTTTTGCCAGGTCTGATACCCGGTATGTAACCACCTTGTTTTTGCAAACTTTCCGAAATTTTATGCGGATCAAAAACCACGGCAGTATAAAAATATGTGAATGCTACTACCAAAATGAAATACATTGAGCCATAAAAAAATTGATTTTGGAAAAGCGCACCCACATGTTTGGCCATGTTGGCCACAGTTTGATTGGAAGCATTGGCCAAAAAGTTAGCAATCATACCTGGAAAAAGCATGATTGACATAGCAAAGATGATCGGAATAACACCAGCTTGATTCACGCGCAATGGCAAATGTGTGGAAGACCCACCGAACATCTTGTTGCCACGGATTCTTTTTGCATAGGAAACTGGAATGTTTCTTTGCCCTTCAGTCATAATGACTACACCTGCGATAGCCGCAATAATCAACACTCCTAGGAATAGATAAGTGAATAATTGTGATGAATCAAAAGTCGCCGAAATTTTCGTCAAACTTGATGGCAATCCAGCTACGATGCCCGCAAAGATAATCAGTGACACGCCATTGCCGATTTTTTTCTCAGTAATCAATTCGCCCAACCACATCAAAAAAACCGTACCAGCCACTGCAACCGTGATCACGGAAAACATTTCAAAGCTATTTAGTTTTCCCAGAATATTTTGTGACCGCAAAAGAGAGATCATTCCAAAAGTCTGTAGCGCTGCCAATGGCACAGTCGCCCAGCGCGTCCACTGATTGAATTTCTGTCGCCCAGCCTCACCTTCTTCTTTATAGATCTGTTCCATGCGAGGAATGATCATTGTCAAAAGTTGCATAATAATTGAACCGGTGATATATGGTCCGACTCCCAACATAACAATTGAAATACTACTCAACCCGCCACCGGAAAATAAATTCAAAAGACCGAATAGTTGATTGCTGCTAAAAAAATTCTTCAACTGTTCCTGGTCCACGCCTGGAACTGGTATGGAAGCAACCAAGCGAAAAACGATAAACATTCCGATTATAAACAGGACTTTATTGCGGAGCTCTTTGACTTTGAAAATTTGCGATATTTTTTCTATCATATTTTTATTACCCACGATGGGCATGATTTATTATTATTTTAAAAATAAAAGGGAGACTTGCGCCACCCCTTTATCATACATCATTATTCAATATTATTCCACCTTCCCACCAGCTGTTTCAATGGCTTTCTTAGCAGGAATGCTGAGCAAAATACCCTTCGCGATTGTCAACTTAACTTTGATTGCTGTGTTTCCAAGAATCTTAACCCTTGAGGTCGCCTGAATCTTTCTAATCAGCTCCGCTTTAACCAAATCCGCCAAAGTCACAGTATCACCATCCTTAAACTTAGCCTCCAAATCAGCTATTTTTACGGTAGTTGCCTTATCGACAATAGAGGTGAATCCGCGCTTTTTCTTCATGTGATCGATCAAAGTTGAACGTCCACCCTCAAACAGAGGATTGATCTTACATCCACTTCGCGCCTTTTGCCCTTTCATACCCTTACCGCAAAAAGTTCCTTTTTTTCCACCACGTCCAATAGTCTTCTTTTTCTTTCGGGTGGTCTTAATTTTTAGAGTATTTACCTGCATATATTTTAGTAAACCGTAACTAGTAATTCGCAACTAGTGTTCCGGATTTATAGTTACTGATTACTGATTGCCAATTACTGAACTTATTCTTTCTTTTCGACTTCTGGTCTGATTCAATGTTGCAAGTGCCTCAACAGCTGCTCGAGCTACACTCAATTTGTTCGATGTTCCAAGTGACTTGGAAACGATATCCTTGATTCCGGCAAACTCAACCACGACTCTAACTGCTCCACCTGCGATAATACCCTTTCCTTCAGTCGCCGGCTTTAAGATTATTTTTGCACTTCGTGATTTATAATTTATATCATGTGCAATTGTGTTTTTTGTCATCTTGACAGTAACAATATTCTTTTTAGCATCATCAAAAGCCTTGCGGATAGCATCTGAAACATCAGAACCTTTTCCAACACCCACGCCAACCTTGCTCTTCCTATTGCCGATAACTAAGGTTGCTCTAAATCTGAATCTTCTTCCACCTTTAACTACACGCGTTACGCGCGCAAGATCAAGCAGCTTTTGATCAAATTCAGGTTTCTCTTTCTTTCCTCTAAAATTTTTATTGTCTCTTGCCATATTTTTTTATAAGTCTTATATTTTCCGCCATAGGCGGATCAGCCTATGGCTGAAACTCTTTGTTATTAAAATTTAAGTCCAGATTCACGTGCACCTTCCGCTACGGCTTTGATTTTGCCATGATATTTATAACCAGATCTATCAAAAACGATACTTTCAATTTTTGCAGCCTTACATTTTTCCGCAATAAACTTACCTAATTCCTTAGCTCCGTCAACACCATTCTTTCCCTTAGTGTCTAGCAGGCTACCTGAAAAAAGAGTCTTGCCAACAGAATCATCAATCACTTGGACACTGACATTTCGTAAACTTCTAAAAACCGCGAGTCTTGGCATGACAGCCGTCCCGGAAATCTTAGCCCGAATTCTGCGCTTCCTATGTAATCTAATTTGATTTCTGCTTAAATTTTTCATAATATTATAAATCTCTAATTATCCCTAAAAACTATTCGCGATTATTCGCCTTAAATTTGCATTAATTCGCGAGTTACTTAGATGCGGCTTTCTTACCAGCTTTTCGCCTAACAATCTCACCTACATATCTAAATCCTTTTCCTTTATATGGCTCAACTGGTTTCAATCTCTTTATTTCTGCCGCAAACTGACCAACTGATTGTTTATCAATACCCGCTATAACCAAGATTCCATCCACAATACTAGCCTCCAGTCCCTCTGGCACATCAACATTTACTGGATGAGAAAAACCAAGGGCCATATTTATTTTCTTGCCAGCCACCGCCATACGATAACCAACACCTTGCAATTCCAACTTTTTTACATAATTCTCTTTTACACCATCGATCATATTACTGATAAGCGCCCGCGTCAGTCCCCAAATAGCTGGAGCTTTTTTCGTCTTACCGAGATTCTTGACTGAAATCTCTGTTTCAGTTATCTCCAAAGCAACATCCTGATTCAAAACAAGATTAAGAGCACCCTTTGGTCCTTTGACCTCAAGCTTGTCCTGATTAAGGACAATTGTAATTCCTTCAGGTATGGTTATAATTTTTTTACCTATTCTACTCATATACTAATTGTTATCCGAATTATATACTAATTATTTTACAAATTCGAATTTAATTTGAATGTAATTCGAATCATTATTCGTATCTACCAAACCTCGCAAACAATTTCTCCGCCCAATCCAAGCTTTCTTGCATCAAACCCGGTCATAACACCCTTGGGAGTAGAAATAATCGCGATACCGAAATTATTCTTAACAGTGCGAATATCCTTGTTCTTAACATAAATTCGTTGTCCTTCTTTGCTTACTCTTCGAATTTCCTTGATTGCCGGCAATTTCTGAGTATTAGAAATTTTATGATATTTCAATTCAACTTTAACACTCTCAATCTTATCAGCCTTTTCCGTTGTAACTGTCGCAACAAACCCTTCTTTTTCAAGAATCTTGGCAATAGCCAGCTTCAATTTAGACGCTGTAAAAACAACATCCTTATGCCCAGCTCTTTGGGCGTTTCTTATTCTGGTTAACATTTCTGCTATAGGATCTAACATAATTTTTCGATTAGTTATTGGTTCACTGCCAATATTTTTTATTTATTGGCCGATAACGATTAACACTTATAATTTACCAACTAGATTTCTTTACGCCTGGAATCTGACCTGTACTTGCTAATTCTCTAAAGCAGATTCTGCAAATATCAAACGCTCGCATATATCCATGCTTCCTTCCACATCTCCAACATCGCTTCACTTCCCGAGTTGAAAATTTGGGTGTCTTTCGAGCTCTAGCTTCAACAGATTTTTTTGCCATATTATTTTAAAACTTAATTCTAATTTTTCTTTATTATTTTAAATTAGTCTTTTTTCAATGGGAACCCCATCAGTCTAAATAGCATCAATCCTTCCTTCTGATTCTTAGCAGTCGTCGTAATATTAACCTGAAACCCAACAACATTCTTTACATTTTCTGCCATAATTTCCGGGAAAATCGTATGCTCTTTAATGCCTAAATTAAAATTTCCACTCGCATCCACTGCTGATTCCTTGATGCCTTGGAAATCACGCACGCGTGGAATAGCGGTTTTGACTAATTTTTCAATAAAATCCCATTTTCTTTTTCCTCGCAAAGTCGCTTTGATGCCAATTTCCTGTCCCTCCCTAGTCTTGAAACCTGCGATAGACTTTTTTGCTTTCGTCATAACTGTCTTTTGACCAGCAATCGCAATCATGGTTTTTTTCACATCTTCAACCAAACCGGAATCCTTGATAAACTTTCCGATTCCAACGTTGATTACAACCTTTTCAATTCTAGGAACTTGCAAAACACTCTTGAAGCCAAAGGCCTTTTTCATCTCAGCTACAACTTCCTTATTATATTTTTCTTTAATTGATTCGTACATATTTTTCTTATAATTCTGCTTTACATTGTTTACAAATTCTAAATTTGTTCTCTTTCGTAACGCTATATCCAACTCGAGTAGGCTTTCCACATTTAGGACAGATCAGCATTACGTTCGAAATACTGGCTTTACCTGGAATTTCTATGCGCTGGCCGACCTCGCCTTCCTTTCTGGCCTTAACGTGCTTCTTTACGATATTCACACCCTCAACAACAACCTTATTTTCGGCAGAAATAACTCGTAAAACCTTGCCCGTCTTTCCCCGGTCTTTACCAGCTAATATTTTAACTTGATCATTTTTCTTAATTTTCATAAATGTGTCTTATTTGGCCTATTAGTCCTAAAAAATTACAATACCTCAGGTGCCAACGAGATTATCTTACTATATCCTTTTTCTCGAATTTCTCTGGCAATTGGTCCAAATATACGAGTTCCTTTCGGCTCCTTGCCATCCAGAATAACTGCCGCATTTTCGTCAAATCGAATATAAGTACCATCTTTTCTGCGGATTGCCTTGACTTGTCGAACAATTACAGCTTTGACCTTATCACCTTTCTTTACCAATCCGCGCGGTTCGGCAGATTTAACAGAAGCAACGACTATATCGCCAACTTGAGCATATCTCTTTTTTGATCCACCAAGAACCTTGAAGCATTTCATGCTTTTTGCTCCTGAATTATCAGCTGATTTCAACATTGTTTCTGCTTGTATCATATATTTAGACTACTTTATAACGTTTATCCTTACTCATTGGCTTGCATGGGACGATCTCAACCATATCCCCAACTTTATACTTCCCATCTTCATCATGCGCTTTATATCTCTTGGTTGATTTATACTTTTTGTTATACTTTGGATGAGTCTTGAAACTATCCACAGCGACAACAACCGTCTTAGCCATCTTGTCACTGACAACGATGCCTTTCTTTTTGATAATTATCTTGCTCTTTTCTAAATTCTTTTCCATTTTTTTTAAAAACTATTTAGTCTCCTTAAGGATAGTTAAAATCTTCGCTATGTCACGCTTATCACGTCGCATCTCCCGGATATTCTTAACTTGTTTTGCAGCAATATCAAAACGCAGCTTTCTCACAGCCTCTCTCTTTTCAGCTAAAAGCTTTTTAAGCTCCTCGACGCTTTTTTCTCTGATTTCCTTTATTTTCATAATATTGCAAAACTTACTTTTATTTATTCCGCGTCCTTAGTGACAAATTTTGATTTAACACACAACTTGTAGGCTGCCAATGCCATCGCCTTCTTAGCCACATCCTCTTTCACACCATCCATTTCAAACATCATTCTGCCTGCTCTAACAACTGCCACGAAATGATCTACTGTTCCTTTTCCTTTACCCATCGGAACTTCAGAACCTTTCTTGGTAATTGATTTGTCAGGGAAAATCCTAATCCAAATCTTTCCACCGCGTTGTACATATCTTGTCATAGCTCTTCGAGCTGATTCAATTTGACGAGCCGAAATCAAGCCAGTCTCCAAAGCTTTTAATCCAAAGCTTCCAAAACTCACGTCATTTCCTCGATTCGAATTACCGCGGATCCTTCCGCCTCTTTGAACCTTTCTATGTTTTACTTTTTTTGGCATTAACATACGCGTATTCTATCTATAAACTATGTTTATTATTTCTTGTTTTCATTATTAAATACTTCACCCTTATACAACCAAACCTTCACACCCAATGTTCCATAAGTCGTATATGCAGTCGCTCGAGCAAAATCAATGTTGGCACGTAGAGTGTGCAGTGGTAAGGTTCCTTTGCTTGACCATTCCCTTCTTGCCATCTCTGCTCCACCAAGTCTTCCTGACATTTCAATTTTCACGCCCTTGATTGCAGTATTTTTTGTAACCTGATCCAACATCGATTTCATCGCTCTTCTGAATGCGATTCGCTTCTCCAACTGCTCAGCGATATTTTGCGCAATAAGCGATGCGCTCTCCTCAAAATTTTTCACCTCTTGGATCTCAATTTTGAGAGTGGTTTTTTTCTGCTTAAAGAAATTGGTTTTTATATAATTCTGCACATCCTCGACTCCACTTCCGCCTCGTCCAATCAAAACACCTGGGCGAGCAGTTTTGATAATAACCCGAACCATCGCAGCAGACCGCTCGATTTCAACCTCAGCAATCGCAGCCGCCTTCCACTTTGCCAGGATTGCAGTGCGCAATTCGATATCCTGTCGAAGATTATCCTTATATTCTTTTTTCCCGCCAAACCATTTTGACTTCCATGTATTTGTAATACCTATTCGGAGTCCAACTGGATTTACTTTATGTCCCATATTTTTTTGCTTTAAGCTTTT
>Ga0334722_10005476_pt1 | contig 12801 bp, 17 predicted proteins | sample C3_bottom_MG_FD_207210 | JGI IMG/M metagenome (GOLD analysis project Ga0334722, IMG submission 207210) | Sediment microbial communities from Yellowstone Lake, YNP, Wyoming, USA - C3_bottom | ecosystem: Environmental > Aquatic > Freshwater > Lake > Sediment | place: USA: Wyoming | collected...
TTGCACAGAGCCAAAGCCCGGTTTTGTACCGCTCTTGCTCGTAATATCAACCAGCAGAGCGGTCTTGTTCCCGTATTGCGCTTCCATCCCGCCGAGAATGATGTCGGCCCGCTCCCAGGCCCGCGGGGGAACAATATCGGCAAATGACCCGCTGACCGTGTCGGGAATGGGAATGCCATCGATCCGAAACTGCTGATTGGCATGATCTTGACGGATATGCGTTTGCTTGAGCCCTCCATAGCTCACGCTTGGAACCGTCAGCAGTACGTCATACACATCGTTGTTGTTCCCCTTCGGCAGGACTTCGATGTCCTTGCGGCTGAGTTGGTAGGTCTCACTTGAAGCCTTATATTGGATCGCCGGCAAAGACGAGACAATCTCCAGTGCAATGTCTTGCGTAACTGAGAGGGTGAGCGTCACCGAAGCTCCCCGCTCCATACCGATCTTCACCACCACGAATTCGCTCTTATAGGTTTCCTGAACCGCGCTGACAGAATATGTGCCCTCTTGCGGGACCGTCACGGTGAATTCCCCTGCCTGGTTCGTGAACCCCTGCGTCACAACGTTGCCTTCCTGATCGCGCACCTGCACGATGGCTTGATCCACCCGGCGAAGATCCTGACCCTGAACCAGGCCGGTGATCGTGAGGGTTTCGTTGTCCGCCGCAGAGACAGCGTCGCCTGCGCCGGACACACCTGACATCACCACAGCGAGAATGCTTATGAGCCCCCCAATCCATAGGCCAAGAGGAATAGTACGCAACATCGCACCTCTGCAGCTCAATACAACATGAATGATGCGTGCACCAGCTTTCCGGGGACAGCGTCCACCGGCGAAGCAGCGCATACTGCAAGCAGTTCAGGTGGTTAGGAGCAGGGAGGTGCGCGGGAAGGACCGACGTCCGAGAGATCGACCGAAAGAAGAACTGATTCGACAGGGAGATCCTGATTGCGGACAAGGTCGCAGACACTCAGATGGGAAACATCAACATCGAGCGAGCCGGCAGTGTGATGCTGTAACCACTGGCAGAGGTCGGTGTCGGAGTGCTCGTGCCCATCGTGGTCAGCCGCCGCCAACTCGTGATGGACATCTTGCGCCACTGCAAACGGTGCAATGGTGAGCAATAGTAGGACAATGCCAATTGCCACAGTACCCCGAAGACAGCAGGGCTGACGTAGTATGGAAGCGCGCAGAGTCATTGCGGGCGAGCTAAGTAACATAGGTGTACACGGCTTGTCAAACAACGGAAAGAACCCGCATTATTCATGACGGTTCGTGGCCCCCCCTCCCTCACCCCTCCCCCATATTATGGGGGAGGGATGGGTGGGGGACCGAGACCGGCGCGCGGAGTCCTGAGGACCCGAAGCGTACTCGTGCAGTACGGTGAGGGTCCGAGGGGCGAGTCCGTCGGCCGAAGGCCCGTCGTAGCAGCGGATCGGCGATTGCAGCAGAAGTGTTCCTGAATAATGCGGGTTAAGACACTTATTCGACCATCTTCAGTCGTAGGTGCCTCCTCCAGTGGATATTTTCTTTAATATACGCTATATCCTATGCGTTCGAGCACGCATCGCCCCCGTCAAGTTGCACGATCAAGGCGATTCCCAGGTGAAAAGGCCGCACCATGCAGAGACCACTCGATAACCAGCATATCGTTGAAATCAAGCCGCTGCCCTCACCGCGAACGATCAAGTCAAAACTGCCGATTACCGACCAAGCCGCTGCGCTGGTAGTTGAAACCAGGGATGCCATTCGCCACATTCTGCATGGCGAAGACCGTGAGCGCCTGCTGGTGATCGTCGGACCCTGTTCGATCCATGATCCTGAGGCTGCCTATGAGTACGCCGACCGATTGAAACCAGTGGCCGATACGTTGCGCGACCGTTTACTGATCGTCATGCGGACCTACTTTGAAAAACCCCGCACCACGGTTGGGTGGAAGGGGCTCATCAACGATCCCCATCTGGACGGCACCTGCGATATTGGAACGGGTCTGGAGTTGGCCCGGACGATTCTCCTCAACATCAACAAACGCGGGATCCCTTGCGCAGCCGAAGCCTTGGACCCTGTGTCCCCCCAATACATCGCCGATCTCTGGAGTTGGGTCGCCATCGGTGCCCGCACCACCGAAAGCCAGCCGCACCGGGAAATGGCCAGCGGGCTGTCTATGCCGATCGGCTTCAAGAACGGCACAGAAGGCAATCTTCAGGTAGCCTGGAATGCAATGGTCGCCGCAAAGCAGCCTCATCATTTTCTGGGCATCAACGCCGATGGGCTCACCTCCATCATCAAGACCATGGGTAACCCTGATCGCCATATCGTGTTGCGGGGCGGCGGCGGCAAAACCAATTATGAGGCCGAACACGTGGCCCGCGCGGAGGCCGTTGTAGCGAGCGAAGGTATCGTTCGCCCCATCATGATCGACTGTTCGCATGACAACTCCAGTAAAGACCATCGACGCCAGGGCTTGGTCGCGCGCGAAGTCCTTCGCCAATTCCGCGATGGCCGCCAATCCATCATGGGACTGATGCTCGAAAGCAACCTCAATCCCGGCAAGCAGACCTGGGAGCAGGGGAAAGCGCTGGCCCACGGCGTCTCCATCACCGATGCCTGTCTCGGCTGGGACGAAACCGAAGCTCTGCTTTCCGAACTGGCCGACATGATCGTGACCAAGTCCGCCTAGCAGGCTGCCAAACTGGTTTGTTTGGTCTGTTTGGTCTGTCTGGTTTTTTGGTTGAACGAACCTAACCAGATGAACCAAATCAACCAGATAAACAAAACAAACCAGATCGACCCGCATGCTCTTCGACACGCATACCCATCTAGACGATGCCCGCTACAACGAAGACCGCGAGGCGATGATTGCGCGCGCTCGGGAAGCCGGTGTCGAAGCCTTCGTCACCATCGGCTGCGATCTGACGACCAGCCAGGCTGCGGTCGCACTGGCGGAGCAACACCCGTTCGTCTATGCCTCCATCGGCGTCCATCCACATGAAGTGAAGCATCTCCTTGATAGCTGGTACGACGATTTCCGTCGGCTGGCACAGAACAAAAAGGTGGTCGCCTACGGCGAGATCGGCCTCGACTACCATTACAATCATTCGTCACCGAAGGAACAGCGTGAGCGGTTCCGCGAGCAGATCCAGCTCGCGCGCGAACTGAGACTTCCGGTGATCATTCACACGCGAGAGGCCCAAGTCGATACAATGGCAATTTTGAAAGAGGAACGCGCGTCAGAAATCGGTGGGGTCTTTCACTGCTTCTCAGGGGATGCGTGGCTGGCGAAGGATGCGCTGGACTTAGGGTTTTATCTCTCGTTCTCCGGGATTCTCACGTTTCAGAACGCGACGATGCTCAGAGACATCGCGAAAACCGCTCCGTTAGACCGCCTCCTGATCGAAACCGACTGCCCTTACCTGACACCCGTTCCTCACCGAGGCACACGAAACGAACCAGCCTACGTATCCTTCGTCGCGCAAAAGCTGGCGGAGCTTCATGCCGATGCGCCAGGCATATCGGTCGAGACCATCGGACGCATTACGACCGAAAACGCGAAACGCCTGTTCAAAATCGCTTGAGCTGCCGTCTGCGCTGCCGAAGCGTCTTGGGCAATTTCCGGGGATTCCCGCGCTTCTCCGGATCTCGCTTCGGTCGAAGATCTTCTCCCGTATCCAGTTCCTTGTGTGCCGATACGTCGGTCGAGTTTGGCCCCTCGCGCAGTTTCCCGACAAACTCCTGCGCCTTCATCACAAAGGCTCCCTGCGTCCTGACAAAATCCATAATTTCACGATCGGAACTCACTACCGCACAGGCGGACCCGAATTCGGCAGCTAGACGTTGAATCACCTGATCGGCTTTTTCTCCCCGTCGAGAGAAGATAATCTCAAGACCAAGCCGATGCTCCCGCTGTTCCGTACCCCATCCCTGTTGCCACCCGTCAAAGACCACCGTGATCGCATGGGATTTTCGTTGACGATAGGCAGCCAGGTCACGCAGGAAGGCTTCGCGCGCCATCTCGGAATGCAGGCTCGTCCCTGCACCGATCCGGCCCGTCTGAGCCAAGAGATTGTAACCATCGACGATCAAGTGGAGTGCCATAGCTTGAGACCCTACCGCTCGCAGCGCTCACTGTCAATCGGCTCCGTCCCGCGTTCGTACGGCCAATCTCCTTGACAACGGCACAAACATCTGAGAAAAAACTCTATATCCCATCACACGCAGTGAACATCCATGCAATCAACACTGTGGCGCATCCTCACCATCGCCGTCCTGGTCGGACTCTTCGCCCTCCCAGGTCTTACCCTCAATCCGTTACATCCCGGCCACGCCGTAGCGGCAACGAGTACGGCTCGTCAGGAGTCTCCAACCAAGTCCAAGCGGTCTCGCGCCTCCCAGGTACGACTTGTACCCCCAGCGCTTGGCCTGACGACGATTCAGAATCTCCGGACGGCCAGCTCGCCGGGCTTGACGAGGCTCGTGCTCGATCTCGACGCGAAGGCCCGCCCCAGCAAACATTCCCTCCTCAAGGCCGAGGGGGTGACCATCGAAATTCCCAACGCCACCTTGAGCCCATCCGCCAAGACCAAACTTACAGCTGGCAGGATTGCCGAGCCCTTTGTCATCACCCAGAGCTCCGATCGATCTGTTGAGGTCTCTCTCCCAACTGGCTCATTTCAAAGTTATAAGTTGCTCACGTTGGCGAATCCTCATCGGCTTGTCATCGATGTGGTGCCTCCCAGTGAACCCCTGACGGCTCCGCCTATTGAATCAACACCCAGCCTAGGACTTCCACTCCCCACTCCTCCGCAGCCCGCTCAGCCGCGAGCCAAGTCATTCAAGACCATCGTGATCGATCCAGGGCACGGCGGGAAAGATTCTGGTGCACGTGGTCAGCGTGGGACGGAAGAAAAAGACATTACGCTGAAGGTCGCGTTGAAACTGCGCGATCTCTTGAGCAAGCAGCCGGGAGTCCGCGTCCTCATGACCCGTGAGCGGGACCAGTTCGTCGAGTTGGAAGACCGGGCGAAGTTTGCGAATGGACAGGAAGCGGATCTCTTCGTATCGATCCATGTGAATTCACACCCACAGCGATCCGTGAAGGGGATTGAAATCTACCACTTCGGAGAGGCCAAGGATCAACGGGCGCTCGAAGTGGCGGCCCGCGAAAATGGAACCCCGCTCAACAGCACCGGCGTGGGATGGGAATATCTCGTCGCCGATCTCCTAACGGCGAAGAAGATCGAAGCATCCCTCGAACTCGCCTGGACCGCCAAGGAAGCCATGGTGGCCAACCTGAACGGCCACTACGCCCTGGTGGACCATGGGGTGAAAACTGCCCCCTTTTATGTGCTCCGCTTCACCAGCATGCCCAGTATCCTGGCTGAAATCGCCTATATCTCGAACTCCGATGAAGAAGACCTGCTCCGAACCACCCGCTTCACCACGCGCGTGGCAGAAGCACTGATGGAAGGCGTCAACACCTTCCTCGCCTCGGCGAAACTCACCACGCGATGACCTCCGCACTGTTCTATCCCCCACGTCGATGCCTACGGTCAAGTTAGTCTTGGAATACGATGGGACCTGCTACGCAGGGTGGCAGCGCCAGCCCGATCACCCCACGATCCAAGAGGCCATCGAACGAGCCATCTACCAGGTTAGCCAGACCACGGTATGCGTCATCGGCGCAGGCCGCACGGACTCCGGCGTACATGCGCTCGGACAAGTCGCGAGCTTTCGTACGGATCGGGATTGGCCTGCGTCTAACTGGATGCGGGCGCTCAATGCCGTACTACCAAAAGACATTGCCGTTCGTTCCTCCGCCCTCATGGACACCCGCTTTCACGCCCAACACAATGCACGCGGTAAGCTCTACGCCTATCGGATTCTCCACCGCCCGGCCCGCCCTACCGTCGATCGCGCATTCGTCTGGCACATCTACAGGCCGCTGAATGAGGCTGCCATGCAACAGGCGGCAGCGGCTCTGATCGGCTCACAGGACTTTTCCTCATTCGAAGGAAGCCTCACGGGCAACAGCAATCCCATCTGCCATCTACAGCGACTCACTGTCATCCGCCACGACGACCAGATCCTCATCGAGGCCTATGCCGACCGGTTTCTGAAGCACATGGTCCGTGCGATGGTTGGAACGGTGGTCGAAGTGGGGCTTGGCAAACGGACTCCCGAAAGTCTCACAGAGGTCCTGCGAGCCCGGGATCGGTCTGCAGCAGGCCTGACCGCCCCTCCTTATGGACTCTGTCTCATGCGCGTAGACTACGAGTAGCAGGGTGCCGAAACAGTACGCCAAAAGCATAGGCCTTGACGCGTGAAGCGCGAGACATGCGAGAACGGCGCGATCCGAAGTTCGAAGTTCAGGGTTCGAAGTTCCGAAAACCTCGAACTTCGAACCGTTGTCCGTCTCGCGTCACGGCGGAACGGAGTATCGCACAATCATCATGTGTTCTCTAACTTACTGAACCATGACTGCTACAGTTGCTCACATGCTGCATAGCCTGAAATGCCTATCCTGCCCACCCCTTCCTGATAGTTCTAAGACAATTTCCATGACAGATTAGTGTGTTATTTCGTATCGCACCGCGTTAAGCAACTGTTCCATGCTAAACGGCTTGTGTAAGGTCTGGCGTGCGCCCAGCAGTTTGGCAACACCTAAAACATGCTCTTCTCCTTGCTCACCTGATATCGCGATCACCTTCGCGTTGAGGAATTCACGTGTCAACTCCAAGATCATGTCCAGTCCACTCATTTCAGGCATGTGAATATCTGTGATCACCAAGTCCGGTGGCCTGTCCCGATACAACGCAAGCCCGATGCGGCCATTGGACGCTTCGCGCACCTCATGTCCGGCCGCCTCAAGCATGGTGCGCAGGAGAAGGCGGGTTGGTTCTTCGTCCTCAATGATTAGAATTGTAGCCTGGGTCACAGAGCCCTCCTGACTGGCGAGTCCTTTTTTTCATCACGGCTCGACAATGCATCAATCAATGCGTTTTTGCTGGCTTCCACCATCTCACGCTGATGCTTGCCTTGAAGGTACTGTTCCATATTTCCGGACGAGAGCGGTTTGCTATAGAAAAACCCTTGCCCCTCATGGCAGCCGATGTCACGCAGGAATAAGGCCTGTTCCTGACTCTCCACTCCTTCAGCGGTTATTTTCAAGCCCATATTCAATGCCATGTCAACGACTCCCTTGATGATGGCCTTGGCTTGGTGTCCATTGCTGATCTCTCGAATAAAGCGTTGGTCGATCTTCAGTGCATCGACAGGGAGCTGGGTCAGGTAACTCAACCCCGAATAACCGGTTCCAAAATCATCTACGGAAAGGTGAATCCCCAGAGATTTCAGCTTCCAGAGATTTTCCAATGCGGCATCTGCTTCTACGATCAACACACTTTCGGTAATTTCCAACTCCAGACACTGAGGATTCAAATTGGTTTCCTTCAAGATTCTTGATACCGTGCTGATCAGTTGGGGGTTCCTCAGCTGTTTGGGCGAGACATTTACCCCAATAAGGATGGGAGGAAAGCCACTTTCTTGCCATCCTATGCCTTGTAAGCATGCCGAACGGAGAATCCATTCTCCCAGGGTTTCGATCAGGCCAAACTCTTCCGCACACGGGATAAAATGAACAGGGGACACCGGACCCACATCGGGGTGATGCCACCGCATCAGTGCTTCTGTCCCTGCTAGTTGGCCAGTCGCGAGATTGATTTTTGGTTGAAAGAAAACCGACAGCTCGTGGCGATCGAGAGCTTTGCGAAGACTTATTTCTAAGAACTGTGGGTCATAGGCACGAGACGCCATGTCCTCTGAGTAGAACTCGTAACAATTTTTCCCTCGGGTCTTGGCACAGGTTAAAGCCGATTTGGCATTGTCGATTATTGCGCTAACTTCCATCTCATGCGCTTCAGGAACGATCTCTCCCCCGATATGTGCTGCGAGAGTGACTCTCTCGCCTAACTCTATGAGCGGGACTCGAATCATGTCGATGGACTCATAAGCCAGATGCGCCACCTCTGCAGGGGTGGCGTAGTTTCTTATCAGGATGGCCAAGCTTGCCTTCCCCTTTCGTGCCACCACGTCGCCAGGTTTTAGCAGCGGGACGAGCCGGTTCACGATATGTTTCATTACACGCTCGCTTGCGGAATGACCCTTAGTCTCATTGATCTGGTTTATCCCTGCGATTTCTAGAACAAGCACGCCTATTTTCTCGCGAGACTTGCGCGCTTGTTTCACAGCGCGACTAAGTAGGGCCACGAATTGTGTGCGATTCGGAAGGCCGGTCACTGGGTCACACATGGTGAGTATTCTTACTGATTCCATCGTACGCCCGCATGCGACAGCCACTGCCAGGGTGAGGGGGAGTTGCAGCAAATGGTAATCCAGCGTGACTCCTGGCCACGCACTATCCTGATAGAAGGCCAACCCATACATTGTCGTGACCACTATCGAATAGAGGATTGTCTGATGTCTTGTACGGGTGAGTAACGCGATTATCATGATGAGGAAATAGGCTGCATAGGCTTCGGCTCCGGCTATGCCTGAATAATAGAACAGCGTTGCTGTGATAATCGTGTCGAGTATCGCAAGAAGACCTGGAAACCAATCCGACGCAATCATGCGAACGGGAAGGAATAACAGTCCCCCGAAGATGGCCAGAAGAGCCACGAATGGCAGCCAGACAGATCGCTCAAGCGCAAGTATGTTAAAATTCAGTACAGCACTGCCGACCATCACCACCAGCACCAGGATTTGAAGAAAAACAAAAGTCGATCTGACCTCTCCTTTCATCGCAGCAATGGCTTGCGCCACTTTTGGCGATACACATTCGCTATCGGTTGAGTCGGGCAGCAGCAGATTCTCCGCGGCAGCCGATTGATTCAATGGGCAAGTGGACAAGACCGCCTCGCTGCGCAATTCAGGCGCGCGGGCCGAGTGCAATCTCTTAGTAAAATCACGTGCGAGAGCGTTTATTCTCAATTTCCAAACCAGCGAGTGATTAATGGACGTGCGCCACGCCGCTCAAAAACCGAGGGTTCCAGGCCTCTCAACATCGTGATTGGTATGGCCATTAGGATCAGCAATGTAGTCCTGCCATCGACAAAATCCCATTCAACCGCAAATGATGCTTTCTCGATCGAGTCCCGCACCGCCATATGTCACTTATCTCCTAGGATCTGCTTCTTGCCAAGCTGCCCAAGCGGGGGGGAAGGGACTCACTTTCGAAGGGCATACAAAGGAGGATGGTAGGGGTCTTCCGTGGGACGCAGCATCGCACTAACCAGGATTATTACCTGCTGCGTCGCCTGATCCTCTCGCCCGGCAGGGCTTTTCCCGTTCGGCTTTCTCGATGGACTGCCAGTACGCCTCCGTCGGCCTTACTTGCGAGAAACCACGGCGGGCTTCGGTCTCGACCGCCTCGCGACGGCGCACTGAATAATCCGGGCTAAAATCAATGCGGCTCGACATTCCTGAGCTACCGATGACCTTATCACCCATCAAGAGCTACTCATGCGGCCAACCGGGTAATGGGCTGTTTCTCTAGCTCAGAGTCGTGAACCAAATCTTCATGACCTACCGGAAATAATGCAGTTGTTTTCAGAAGTTGGCGATTCGCCGCCATGACGGGATCTACGATGTGGCCGCAGTTGATGCACCGCCACGCGGTGATCCACATCAACCCATCCGAATCTTCCATGTCAATGAGATGGTCTTCCACCATCGTGCCCTGACAACGTTCGCAACTCATACTTATCTCCATACGATTAATAGCGGGGAGAACATATTTACGGAATTTTGAGCAATGTTTACGCTGGTCCACTGATCATGTTGCACTGCTTCCCTCACCATGGTGTCCATTGACTGATACAAGCATAGAAGGGCCTGGGCGAACCCGGTAGACCGAAACGAGGTACATCAAAAGGGGGAGTAGATTGTTAGAGGCTTAAACGAACCCAATATATGACGGGAATGATGAGCCACCACAACATGACAGACACGCCAATTGCACCAATAATTCCCTTTGCGGGAGAAAGGGCTTCAACTTCAGGATACTCCTCCGTAACGTCCTGTACCCGACGCAGCACAAGAGAGAAGGTCAGAATGTAGCCATGTCTCTCCCACAGGAATTCGCTCACGCTTCCGCCCACATACTGCGCGTAGGCATCGAGGGTCGCACGGCCAGGTTACGTCAGGCCGCTTGTCTGATAAAGGACTCTGCTCCAAGATGGACTTCCTCATCCTGATAGTCCGGCTCAACACTTGAAACTGCCAAGACCTTCTCCTGTCGGGCCAGGCGATTCTGCTCGATCACGGAGTCGTGGACGCGACCGCAATTCACACAACGCCAACTGGTCGCCCACATCTGTCCATATGAGCCCCCAAAGTCTAGGAAGTGGTCTTCTACCATGAAACCGCAGCAGCGTGAACAGGTCATGATCGCCCTCCTTGGTGCAGGCCGTGGAACTCGTCTCTCATGTGCAAAGGATAGCGCGCGCCATGGCCAGCGACAGACCCAAAGGAAGTACCTCGGACGTAGGCCACCTGGATTTAGAATGCGGGATTTGACTTTTGGCCAACTCAGCACCTTCAGCATTGACGCCGGTTTTGCAAGATTTGTGTCACAAGTTCAACCGTAAGCTTCCCTGTCAAGGACATAGCTTCGATGGAGACATTCTGGCTTCTCCTTAAAACCCCCAACAAGGAGGAGTCTTCGACACCCCTTTACCCCGAAGAAGCGCCCGCATACCCGTCGGCTATGAGAGATGACAAACCCACTGCGGTGGCTTACTCAGGGTTGCAATCATGCCAGCGCATACGAAGAGGCTGGGACGCTTGCAGGCCCTTCGCTCGCAACTAGCCCGCATTATTCATGAGCGCTTCTGCTGCAATCGCCAATCCGTTGCTACGACGAGCCTCCGGCCAGCGGGCTCGCAACGCGGCTCAGCGAGTTCGCGACGAACCATCATGAATGATGCGGGCTAGGAAGTGGCCTTTTTCAGGGCAGTCAATACCGCTAAGGCGGATACGTTCAGGGTGTTGGTTGTGCAGACCTTCGAGGGTGTCGCCGTCAAGGACGCGGACGACCTGGCCAGTGAAGGCGGCAGCTGAGAGATGGAAAGTCAGCAGAGAAATAACACGAGGGCAGTTCGGCTACCTCGCTTGAATAGGAAGGAAATCCTCTCAGTAAGTAGTGTGAGCCGATGAGCGTCGATCGAACCGCGTTTTCCATCGAGGGAATTACTCCTTAATCCAGGGGTGGGCAGCTAACAATCAATATGTTGACCTGAAAGAAAGGTTATGAGTACCCACGCCCAGATCCCAAGCGCGATGGAACTGAGAATAATGCGGTCAATTACGTTCATGGTAGTTCCCTCCTTATGGTTTCGCGTTTGGTATATTCGTTGCTCATTTACCTTTCGGCTTCCACTCTCGCGCTAGCTTTTGCGCTTCGTCGATCTGGTTAGGGTCCATCCGTTTGGCGATCGCATCCCGTAGCCTAGCCCCAGCCTCCACGCCATTCGCTGCCCCGAGGCTGTACCACATGTAGGCTCGCACATAGTCCTGCTGCACACCATCCCCACGCTCATACATGAGGCCAAGTTTTCTTTGAGCTAAATCATTTCCTTGATTTGCAGACAGACGTAACCAGTACACAGCCATCTTGTAGTCCTGCGGACCACCCCGCGCATAAACAAGCAGAATTCCCAGGTTGACCTGGGCCTCCGCATGTCCCTGGGCGGCGGCTTTCTCGTACCACTGCCGCGCTTGAGCATCGTCCTTTGGCACGCCCTGTCCTTTAGCATAGAGCAGGGCGAGATTGAACTGTGCAGCTGCAAGCCCCTGCTCGGCCAGCGGTCGCAACTCACGTATGGCCGTTGCGTAGTCGCCGCGTTCAACGGCAAGATCATAGGACTCCTTGACAGCTTTATACTCGGCCCATGCAGGAGCGGTGAGACAAACAATCAACAGCACAAGGGCTATCACAAATCGGATATATGTGGGCCGATCGTCAATCAATGGACAATATCCGATGGTTCCTGCAGCAGTCTCTTCACATCAGGATGCAGCAGCCGGTCCTCGGTGTAGGGGCCTCGCAGGGGAGACATATTGTAGGAGGGCTAAGAAGCAAGGCGCAAGAGCCGAGCGGGGGAAATGATGGTATTCCTTGGTCGAAACAGAGGGCAGCGGACGTGGGGACACTGTCTTGAGAGGGCACGCTACCTCCTCCTGTGAAAATGGTGCCGGAGGCCGGGATTGAACCGGCATGGGCCTTTTGAACCCGAGGGATTTTAAGTCCCTTGCGTCTGCCAATTTCGCCACTCCGGCAGCAGGGCCGCAGTGGCGGGACTCTAGCATCGGGGTCTAGGTCGGTCAAGGTCGCCGTCGTAGGCAGGCGCAAACAGCCTTGCAACAAGCGGTTTGCGCCACAGGGCTGATCGCTGAGCGAGTCGATCCAACTACGCCGCTTCGATCCGCGGTGTCTGATCGTCCTTGCGGACGAGGGACTTACTGCGATCCATCACTTCTTTCACGCCGGATTGGACCGTCCGACTCCATCGAGTCGTTTGCAATTGGGCCTTTTTCGCATAGCGACCGACATCACGCCGGGTTTCTGCCCCCGTTTGCGGCGCGAAGAGTAATCCAATCCCCGCTCCGATCACCGCCCCACCTGCCACCAACGCTGCGACCTTCGCTGCCTGATTTCCCTGGTCTGACATGGTGAACCTCCTTGACACGGTTGAATGAAGAATGTGATTGCCGGCATCCTGCCTGCTCATGTTCTATCCCTTC
>Ga0334722_10005477_pt1 | contig 12800 bp, 16 predicted proteins | sample C3_bottom_MG_FD_207210 | JGI IMG/M metagenome (GOLD analysis project Ga0334722, IMG submission 207210) | Sediment microbial communities from Yellowstone Lake, YNP, Wyoming, USA - C3_bottom | ecosystem: Environmental > Aquatic > Freshwater > Lake > Sediment | place: USA: Wyoming | collected...
AGTCTGCACTTTCGAGCCGAAGGCCGCCGGCAAGCCGGACCGATTGGTTGAAAAAATGCTCGAGTGGATGCCGCCGTTCGTCATCGCTCATCGGCGGGGCTTAAGATCTGACTATAACGAAGTCGAAGGCATATTGATCTGCGTGCCGCTCCTGCCCCAGCAAATATTGGGGCTGCCCGCCGATTTTGTCCTGGATAAATTAGTCGAGGCCGGTAAGTTGGCTGAAGCCCACGGCGCTAAGATAGTCGGGCTGGGCGCCTTTACCTCCGTCGTCGGCAACCGGGGAAAGAAGGTCGCCGAGCGACTCAATGTGCCGGTGACAACCGGCAGCAGCTATACGGCTTATTCCGCCGTGGAGGCCTTAACGTTAGCGGCGGCGAAGATGAAGATAGACGTGCCCAACGCCACCGCCTTGGTGGTTGGCGCGACCGGCTCCATCGGCAGCGCTTGCTCCCAGCTGCTCGCCCCGCAAGTTAAAAAGATCATCCTGGCCGGTCGGCAGATATCCCCGCCATTGGAACGCCTGGCGGAAGCTATTGGACCAAATGCCGAGGCTACGGATGATGTGCCGGGCGCTCTGAGGCGCGCGCAAATGATCTTGTCGGCCACCAATACGATCGGGCCCGTCATCGAGGCCGATAAACTGCTGCCGGGTTCCGTTGTCTGCGATGTCGCCCGCCCCCGGGATGTCGCCAACCGCATTAGCTTCCGCAAAGACGTGCTGGTAATCGAAGGCGGAATAATCAAGTTGCCCGGCGAACCAACGCTGCCGACCGACTATCGGTTAGACCTCGGGATGCCGGACTTTTTAACTTTCGCCTGCGAGTCGGAGACGATAATCCTGGCCTTGGAAGGCCAGTACGAGAGCTTCAGTCTGGGGCGGCATATGCCGCTGGAAAAAGTGAAGGAGATCGCCGGTCTCGGGGCCAAACACGGTTTTGCCCTAGCGGGCCTGCGAAATTTCGGCCAAGATATTTCGCGGGCGGATATCAGGCGCACCAGGCGAACGGCGCGGTTTAAGAAAATTCGCGAGAAGCTGAAAAGTTCCTCTAAGAACGGCTGGGCCCGGACGAAGGCCAGGGCCGGAAAGGCCAAAGCCCGCGCGCGCCGTTCGGCGTAATCACCCGTCGCCCCTGTTCAGGTCCCAGATTTTCTTTAATCCCATCAGCGTCAACAACGGCTCGACTTTATCGATTGATTTGCAGTGCGGAGCGACCGCGTCCACTAAGCCGCCGGTGGCGATAACCAGAAACTCGGTTTTTTGTTCCGCCTTTATGCCGGCGACTACGCCATCGACCATCGCCGCGGTCCCGTAGATAAGACCCGACTTTAGACTATCCCCGGTATTCGTGCCGACCAGATTTTCAGGCGCCTCGAGCGCGACGCCGCTCAGTCTTGCCGCTGAACGAAAAAGAGCTTTGGCGCCGGTTAATACGCCCGGCGCGATGGCACCGCCCAGATAAGCCCCCGCCGCTGAAATGACATCGAAGGTCGTGGCTGTCCCGAAATCGACGATTATCAGCGCCCGGCGCTCAACTGAAAATCCGCCGACCGCATTGGCGATACGATCGGCCCCGACGGCGCCGGGCGGGTCATATTCTATGGTCAGGCCGGTCTTGGTGTCGCTCCCAACTATAAGCGGGGCGACACCCATATAAGAGGAACACATCTGCGCGGTAGCCGCCGTAGCGGCCGGCACAACCGAGGCCAAGCATACGCCGGTCACCTCGCTTAACCGGTGGCCGGCAAAAGCGAGAAGGCCTTCCATTTGGACTGCAAGCTCGTCGGCCGTCTGCTCGGGCCGCGTTGCCGTTCTCCAGGAGCCATCGGGGTCGCCTTTGAAGAAGAGCCCGTAGGCAGTCTGGGTGTTACCGATATCGATACTTAAGAGCATGCTTGATATGTTATCGCAAACCAGTCTCAAATAGAAGTGAGGGTCTGCGCAACGAGAAAGGGCCGCAGGCGCTGGACGAGAGCCGCGGCCATGACCGCCTTCACTAAGTCAAAGGGTACGAACTTAGCAACGCCGGCTATGAAAGCCGGGACAAGCCCCAACTTAGCGACAAACATTAGTTGGAGCAGCCCCAGGGCATAGATAACGATCACGCCGGCGACCATGGCAGCCAGACTGCGCCCATAACCGGGGTTATCGCCGCAGAGAGCGCCAATTAGAAAGGCAGCGGCAATAAATCCAAAGATATAGCCCCCGGTCGGGCCGACTAATACTCCGGGACCGGATGCGCCGCCGGCGAAGACGGGCAGGCCGACAGCACCGAGAAGCACGTAGACTATCTGACTTAAACCCCCGCGAACGCTTCCCAGGACTGCGCCCGCCAAGAGAACGAAAAACACCTGGAAGGTAAACGGGACCGGCGGTATAGGTATCGATATCCAAGCCCCGACAGCCGTCAAAGCGGCAAACAAAGCAATCATCGTCAAATCTCTTGTCTTCACTTCAGATCCTCCCTAATGTCAACCCATAGCGTTTTGCATGTTGACAATCATCCGCGAGCAATCGCCTGTTGTCAATATGAATCAGCGTCGGAACCTCTGGGGTCAGGTCGTGCAATAGATATTTGCCAAATTGCACGACCTGACCCCAACGGCATTTGCCAAATTGCACGACCTGACCCCAATATATTTTTGTTAAATATCGCAACCACTCGTTTACATGAGGCGCTTGCACAGATAGAATAGCGGTCTTAACCAAATAAGTTCTTATTCGGAGATACCTGTGAATATTGTCGTCTGTGTGAAACAAGTCCCTGATACTACCCAGGTCAGAATACATGCCGAGACCAACACTTTAATAAGAGAAGGCATCCCGTCGATCGTCAACCCTTATGACGTCCATGCCGTAGAAGCCGCCGTGGCCGTCAAAGAAAGCGTGGGCGGGCATGTGACAGCGATCACGATGGGACCGCCGCAAGCCAGAGAGGCCCTTAAAGAGACTATCTCGCTCGGGGCTGACGATGCCGTCCTTATCAGCGACCGCGCCTTTGCCGGCTCCGATACGCTGGCTACCGGTTACATATTGTCGGAAGCGATAAGAAAACTTCACGGCGAGTCCCCTATCGACCTGATAATCTGCGGCAAGCAATCGATTGACGGAGACACGGCCCAGGTCGGTCCGGGCATCGCCCAGCGGCTGGGTTTCACACAATTGACCTACGTTATAAAAATCAGGGAGATCGACGTTCCCGCCCGGAGAATAGTCGTCGAACGACAGCTTGAGCGCGGCCATCAGGTCGTTGAGGGTCAACTGCCGGCCTTGTTGACGGTGGTAAAAGAGATGAATGAAGTCCGGTATGCGCCGCTGCCCAATCTGATCAAGGCGGCAAAATACGAACCTCGCTTATTCGACCTGGAAAGCCTCGGATTGGACAGGTCCTTGATAGGGCTGAAGGGATCGCCGACGACGGTCCGGCGCATCTTCGCCCCGGCGCCGCGGGCGGGCGGCGAGATAATTGCCGACGGGTCGAAGACGGCTGCGGAAGCGGCGGCCCTGCTGATCGAGAAGCTCCAAGCCGAAAAACTTTTATAGGAATTTGCCGGTGAAAAAAGAATGACTGAACATGTGACGGAAAGCACAATCGAATATAAGGATGTCTGGATCTTCGTCGAGCAAGAAAGCGGACAGATAAATCCAGTCGCTTTCGAACTCCTCGGCGAAGGCCGCCGTCTGGCGGACGACCTGGGCCAGAAGTTGGCCGCCGTGATCTTGGGCGAAGCAATCGATAAGCTGGCCGGCGATATCTTTGCCCGCGGCGCGGACAAAGTCATCATCGTGGACGACCCGGTGCTAAAGGATTACCGCACTTACCCATATTGCGCCGCCTTGGTCGAGCTTAGCGAGAAATATCATCCGCAAGTGCTGTTAATGGGCGCCACGATCCTAGGTCGCGACCTGGCCAGCGCCGTCGCTACCGAGATGCGAACCGGACTGACCGCCGACTGCACGGAACTCGGCATCGACCCGGAGACTAAATTACTGACTCAAACCCGGCCCGCTTTTGGCGGCAATGTCATGGCCACGATATTGTGCAAACAAGTGCGACCGCAGATGTCGACGGTCCGACCGCGCGTTTTCAAGCTGCCGCCCGCCGATTGCGACCGCGCCGGTGAACTCATAAACGAAACCATGGCGCTAAGCGAGGACGAAGTGCCGACCAAAGTACTGGAATTCACGGCTCACACCAGCCATTCAAATGTGGAGATCGAGACCGCGGACGTTATCGTCGCCGGGGGAAGAGGTCTGGGCGGCGAAGAAGGTTTTGAACTTTTAAAGAAGCTCGCCGACGCTCTCGGAGGCGAAGTTGCGGCTTCGCGACCGCCTGTAGAGATGGGCTGGGTCACCAGCGACCGCCAGATCGGGCAGACGGGAAAAACAGTCCGGCCTAAGCTTTATGTCGCGGTTGGTATTTCCGGGGCCGTCCAACACGCCGTCGGTATGCAGGGCTCGGACATTATCGTGGCCATCAACAAAGATCCGGAGGCGCCCATATTCAAACTGGCCACTTACGGCATCGTCGGCAATCTTTTCGAGGTGGTCCCGGCGCTTATCGAAGCTCTGGCCGGAGTCGTGCGGACGAGCGGCGACTTATCGTGTGAGACGGTGGAGAACGATGGCTAAAACCGGACGCCGGGCTGATGGATTTGACGTGATAGTAGTTGGCGCCGGTCCGGCCGGCACCGCCGCCGCCTATACCCTGGCTAAAGCCGGTATTAAGGTGGCGCTGATCGAGCGCGGCGTCTACCCGGGCGCCAAGAATGTCATGGGCGGCGTCATGTACAGTCAACCGGTCGGCGCCATCATCCCGAATTTCTGGGACGAAGCGCCGCTCGAGCGCCATATCATCGAGCAACAGTACATGATGTTGTCGGCGGATTCCGCTATCTCCGGCAAACACCGCAGCACGCAATACGCCGTTCAGCCCCATAACCGGTATACGGTCCTGCGGGCCAAGTTTGACGCCTGGTTTGCCGGACAGGCCGATGCGGCCGGAGCCTATCTCCTGACTAACACCGTGGTCACGGACCCGATAATCGACAATGGCCGTGTTATCGGCGTCTCGACCGACCGGCCGGACGGCGATCTGTACGCTAATGTCCTTATCGTCGCCGACGGCGTCAACTCGATTATCGCCGAAAAACTCGGCTTAAGGGGGGTGATCGACACCGTCAATATGGCGCTGGCGGTCAAGGAGATCATCTCGCTGCCGAGGGGGAAAATCGAAGATAGATTCAACCTTGAGGGCGACGAAGGCGCCACAATCGACATCTACGGCGAGGTTGCCCGGGGGATGGAAGCGACCGGGTTCATATACACAAACAAAGATTCACTCTCTGTCGGTCTGGGCGTTATTTTAAAAGACCTGGTTAAAAGTGGCCTAACCCCATATGAATTGCTGGACGAGATGAAGAACCATCCGACCGTCAAACCGCTCCTGGCCGGCGGCGAGCCGCGGGAATATTTGGCCCACATGATTCCCGAAGGCGGCTATCGAGCCATGCCTAAGCTTTATAGCGACGGCGTTCTCATCGCCGGCGACGCGGCCATGATGGTCAACGGCTTCCACCGGGAGGGCTCGAACCTGGCCATGACGTCCGGCAAGTTGGCGGCGGAGACCGCCATCGAAGCCATCGCGCATCAAGAGTTCAGCGCCAGAGCGATGTCCGCCTACGAAACCAAGCTCAATAATAGCTTTGTCCTAAAAGACCTACGTAAATATAAGAACTTGCCGGGGTTTATCAGTTCCCGCCCGCAATTTTTCAATGTCTATCCGCAAATTATCAATGATGCGGCGACGGAGTTCTTGACCGTCGACAGCGTGTCGAAGAAGCAGAAGCAATGGAAGATATGGCGCCAGATAGTCCGGGGGCGACGGCCGGTCAGAAAGTTGCTAAGAGATATCTATGAAGGCTGGCGGGCATTCGGATGAGGATCGAAGACCGCCTATTTCTAGTCAAGTACAACCCGGACAAGGTATCCCATCTGCGAATAATAGACCCCGCTGCCTGCGAAAAGTGCGCACATAAACAGTGTATAGCCTTCTGCCCGGCCAATGTCTACGAATGGGATGAGAGCGAAAAGGCGATCACGATCGCCTATGAGGGCTGCTTTGAATGCGGCGCCTGCCGTATCGGTTGTCCCGATCTCAATATCAGCTGGCGCTACCCCCGCGGCGGCTGCGGCGTGGCCTTTAGATTCGGATAGTGTACCGTCCCGGCGTGAAGGCAGGCCCTCATTGATCGAGCGGGCTTATTACGCCCAAAATGTTTTTGGTCGCCACGTGCGTATAAATCATTGTTGTCTGGAGATTTTGATGTCCAAGCAATTCCTGGATCGTTCTGATGTCATAGCCATTTTCTAAAAGATGAGTCGCAAAGCTGTGCCTGAGCGTGTGGACTGACGCCTGCTTTGCTATGCCGGCTTCGCGCACCGCTGTCTTGAAAGCTTTTTGCAGAGACTGCGGCTGAATATGATGGCGACGCACTGTCAGCGTGCGCGGATCCACCGATAAAGCTTTAGCCGGGAAGAGCCAGAACCAGGCCCATTCCTTACCGGCGCTAGGGTACTTCCTTTCCAGCGCTCCCGGCAAAAAGACGCCGCTGATCTTATTCTTCCGATCATGATCGTAGGACGCTCGAATTTCCGAGATATGCCGGACAAGATCATCCTCCAGGGAAACAGGCAGAACCGTTCGCCGATCTTTATCTCCTTTGCCGGAACGAACGATAACCATGTTCCGCTCTATATCTATATCTTTAATCCTAAGCCGCACGCACTCTTGCAGCCGTAAGCCGCATCCGTAAGCTAGCATGGCCATTAGTCGGTGAGTGCCGGCAAGATTGTCGAACAGGGCATTGACTTCCCGAACAGATAAAACGACCGGCAGACGGCGTTTTTGGGGGGCCCGAACCGCCTTTAGTTCGTTGGCTCCGAGATTCTTGTCAAGCGCGTGCCGATAGATAAAGACAAGCGCGTTGAGCGCCTGGTTCTGGGTTGAAGCCGCAACCCGCCGTTCGACCGCAAGGTGGCTAAGAAAGAGCTGAATATCAGCGCCATCGATCTGCACCGGATTCTTACTCCCCAGAAACTTCTGAAACGCATGGAACCAATTGAGATAAGTCCGTTCCGTGGTAAGCGACCTCTGCTTGATCCGAAGCGCAGCTCGCGTTCGCGCCTCAATATCTGCCCATGCGACGCTCTCGTCAATGTTTTTGCCTGTGAGGCTCTTTTGATCGCGCGAAAGGAAATAATCGTACATGCGTAGCGCATCATCCGCCTGGTCAACTTGCCATTGCTCAGTTGTCTTGGCGAGGTGTGTTAGGTATCCCTGTCTCTCTTCAACGCTCAGCTGAAAAGATTCGGACTTGTCTAAGAAAGCGTAACAGCGGGAAACCCACGTAAGGTAATAAGAAACATACCTCTGTTGCACCAGGGCTTTCTCGACCAAATAGCTTTTGAACGCCGACAGCATAACTCCCAACCGTTATTATCACTATTACATATAATAATAGTCTATTATCATATTATGTCCGTAGCACCGCGTCTAGCTGCACCGGGATTTCCCGCAACGCTTTCCTGATTGCGTACTATCTCGTAAAATGGCATATTACGTAGAAGAAGGTTAAAAATAACTGTTAAGTGACGTGAAGAAAATATGGTAAAGACATTGATGAGTGTTTGGATCAGCATTCTCTTTGCGCTTTTCTTCGTTAGCATCGTTGTTGGGTCACTTATTCAAAGACGCTGGGTCAAACGTTATGGATGGCGATATTTTCATAAAATTAGATCACCCAAAATATTTCGGAATGAATTGGTGCGAATGTATTGGGGCGAACTTTCAGTTTTTGAAAAAGTTTTATTCTGGCCCGGTATCATCATGTTTCTGTTGACATGGCTTATTGGCATGGTCGGCGTTGTCGTGGAAAGAATATGAAAAACCACTTAACAAAACACTCCAGCGGATTTCTGAAACGGCCAAAAGCACGCCGCTTCAGAAACCGCTGAGTTAAAGCGTTAGCCATAAAATTCAGTGGCCGACATTCTCTAAAGAAAAAAGCGAACGCTAAGATCTAATGTTGCGGTCGCCAAATCAAAAGGTCAGGAAATAAAGAGATAAAAGAAGGGATGGAAATGTCCTATATCGTTGATTTCAAAAATGTGTCTACGGTTGGTTTAGAGTCTTCACCTGTGGCAGAAGCGCTTGCTGGTTTACGCGCTAATGAAGCCCGTTACTTTATGAACAAATACGAGCATGAATTTACGGTTGTACCAGATAGTGAAAGCCAGGAGACCCTTGATTATGTGAACCGCATTTTGAAAGAAGAACGCGATATTGAGTTTGCGGCCAGACCTTTAGAAACGTCGCGTTTTCAAGTGGCAAATATCAGATTTGCCTACGTCTTATATGAGGATGGTCTTGTGCTCAACGTCATGTATACGGTTGATGACCCTAAGAAGCGGGCCGTTGGTTTTAAGCTTTCTGAGGGGATCGAGGTACCAAAGGAGTTAAAAGAGAAGTTTAAGTTTGCTAGGCAGAAGTCTAAGCTGGCTGGAACAATTCGGGGCTCGTTTTTTGTAATTAAAGGAGAATATTAAAGTAAGTAAAAGCGAAAGAGGGATTATATGACGCCGACAGAGTTTTGCGAGGAAGACTCAGGTGTCGAATCAAAGCACGGGTTATCGAAAGCAGTTACGTGTCCGGGTGCAACGCCACTCGGCCCTCGCACTACAGCAATGGTTGTTCTTCCAGCCAAGCGGTGTAAAATGACCTTTGGCTAACAATCCAATCCAGCGAATGCTTAAACGCGCCAAAAGCAGGCACGTTTAACCACCGCTGATCTAGGGCGTTAGGCGGAGAATATAATGAATACCACAAAGACATTTGTTAAGAAGCATGACGGAAATCTGCTCAAGGAATCCGTCGCGTTGCTCTGGGGCAATAACGCGGCATGGCTTTGCATAGAATGTCGCGAACTGCTCGGAAACCGCACGAGCGATACGGAGTATCGAGTTGAATGCCAATGCGGAGCAAAATATGAGATTGAACGAACACAGAACAAATCAGGAAAACTCCATCTTGGTGCAGCCATAGGAGTTCGGCAAATCCGATAAAAAGCCGTTGGGCGGAAAAACAAAGACAGCAATGTCCGGTTGGAAAATGTTGCGTCGCAGTCGTGAGAATCCGGCTGTCGAAAGATGGGAGGCAGAAACCATGAAATATTTAGCTATCGCAAGCATCATCGCTCTCGCGCTATTTTCTAAGCTCCCGATTGCCGGCGCTGCACTATCGGACCAAATGTATGAGCAGTCCCAGGAATATGACAAGTTCATGCAAAGAGAGGAAAAAGACGCCCGGGCAAGCATGGAAAGTCATGACGTTCTCAATCTATTTCGCGAGCTGCATAAGCCCCGGGACCCAAAATATAATCTTGAGTATTTGAGGAGTCACGATGAAGAAAGAAAAAATCTGAAAGCCTCGCTCTCAAAAGAAAAAGCTGACATCGCTCGCGCTAAGCGCGAAAAGCAAGCAAAGGTCGAACAAACGAGGCGGGCACAACACCAGCGCCGAGCAGAAGAGCAAAGGGCAAATACTCAAAGACTGATGCTCACTTTGTCGGTGCCCGCGCTTGTCATTTTGGCGCTTACAGTGATTGCGTTAGTAAAGTGGCCTTTTCGGACGATCAGTTTGTTGGCGGCACTCGCGCTATCAGGCGCAATCGCGCCAGGGTTGCCAGCTTATTATTTTCAGATTCTAAGAGTCCTTGTTTTCGTCGCTGCTGGTGTTATTGCCATTCATGCTTGGGACCTAGGACAAAAACATTGGTTTTTTGTAATGATCGTGCTGGCCCTCCTATTTAACTTTTTCTATCCGATAAACTTTCAGAAACAAACATGGATTGCGGTTGACTTGATGGCCTCAGCTGTGTTTCTTGGTTCAGCTTTTAGCCTTATGAAGCCAAAACGACTTGTCGCCCGCGCCGACCACGGAACCAAGTCTCTGAGCATAAGATGACGGCAGCCTTGATGTGTTCAATGAATGATAAGCAAGAGCTGCGCCTAACAAGAAAATCCAGCGGATGCTTAAACGCGGCAAAAGCAGCCGCATTTAACCACCGCTGATTTAAAGCGTTAGACGGATAAAAAATGACAACAAAAGAACAAACAATCGAACAAAAAACATCAAAGCCAAAATGCGGGCTCTGCGGAAAGACCAAAATTTTATACCGGACCGATTGTTGTGGAAATTGGATATGTGATGATGAGCATAAATATGTAATTTTTTCTTACGCCCGTAACAGTTGCGACCGAAATCACAGGCGTCACACCATTTGCGGCTTCCACCATACGGAGGAGCACCCGGGTCACTGGAAAGACTGCAAGGAATGTCGGGAATCATTCATGACCGAAATGTATGTGTGGTACGGAACCAATGAATATAATTTTGAGAAACTCGCAAATCCACCTGCATATGAGCCGACGCGCTGCACAGATTGTGGAAACGTAATAAGTCTCGGAGAAGATGGCTATGCCCAATTGGGATACAAGTTTTGGTGCGCGGACTGTCACAGGAAAAAAATGAACATAGGGGACACCGTCTAACAAGAAAATCCAGCGGATGCTTAACTGCGGCAAAAGCAGCCGCATTTAACCACCGCTGATTTAAAACGTTAGCTGGAAAGAAAATATGATTGATCTAAACAAATTTATAACAGAATTCCAAGATTATTTGGCGCCCAAACTTGACACATACGAGCAGGCGATTTATTTGTACATTTTTCGCCACACACGCTTGCTAGGTTTTGAGGAAGGCACTATCGGGTTCAAGTCGGCACGCACGCGAATGGCGTGCGGCACAGGCGCAAACGGGAAACCTATGGCTGAAGGCTCGGCTTACAAGAAGCTACAGTCGCTTGAAAGCAAGGGGGCAATAACGGTTATGCGCACAGAACACGTTGGCAAATTGCTAAGGCTACATCTTCCTGCTGAGATCGAAGGCCTTATCCCGTTAAAACCGGAGGCAACAACGCTAGACATTGAAGACATGGACTTCTTTGACGTTCCAGAGAATCGGCAGCTTATCCTTGAGCGAGAAAACCATCGGTGCTTTTACACTCTCGTCGCCATTGACAAGGATAATTTCGTTATCGACCACGTGGTATCGCGACCCAATGGTGGCAATAGTTATCGGAATGTTGTGGCTGCATCACGCGAGGCTAATAATCGTAAAGGTTCAATGCCTGCCGAGAACTTCATGCGGGAGTGCTTTCGTAAAGGCTACCTGAGCGAGCAAGAGTTTGAGAATCAGCTTTTATTGCTGGCTCGCTTGAAGGCCGGGGAGCTAAAACCAAATATAAAAACCAGCTAACAAGTCGTTCCAGCGGATGCTTGCCCGGCCAAAAACGGGCCGGGCAACCACCGCTGAACTCGGGCGTTATGTGCAAAAACATTGACAGTTTTCTATCGATAAGGGTAAAGTAATACAGGAGGTGTATCGATGGAATTAGTAAAAGTTTCCCCAAAATTTCAAGTAGTTATTCCGCAATCAATTCGAGACGCGCTGAAGATCTCTCCCGGTGAAAAAATCCACGTCTTACAATATGAAAATCGTATTGAATATATACCGGAAAAAAAGATGAAATCAATGCGCGGTTTCCTAAAAGGGATCGACACAACGGTTGAACGAGAAAACGACCGAGTGTGAATGTTGTCGATTCGTGCGGGTGGCTTGAGTACTTTGCCGATGGTCCGAACGCGGGCTTCTTTGCCGCTCCAATTGAAGACACGAAAAATCTTCTAGTACCCGTAATTTGCGTTTTCGAAGTGTTTAAGCGAATTCATCAACAACGGGGCGAGGACGCCGCGTTGCAAGCCACTGCCTTAATGCATCAGGGCGAAATCGTGGCGCTTGATGATGCTTCCGTATTGCATGCTGCAAAGTGTAGCCTAGACCAGGGCTTGCCTATGGCTGACAGCATCATCCTATCCGTTGCCCTATCGAGACATGCTACTTTATGGACTCAAGATAAAGATTTCGAAAAAGTCGAAAGTGTCAGATACATCGAGAAAAAGGACAAAGGCGGCACATAACAATTCGTTCCAGCGGACATTTACCTGCGCCATTTGGTCGCCTCGCAGGTAAACGCCGCTGAACTATAGCGTTATGTCAAAATAATAAGGACATATTTTTAGCTGGCCATAATAAATATTTGAGCAAATGTTTGTGGTATGATTTCATAAAAACAGAGGTGAGAAGATGGAAACTAAATTAAAAATGGTCTATTGGAAATCTGAAAACTTTTGGGTAGGCAAGCTTCTCGATCACCCCGAAATAATGACTCAAGGCGAGAGCTTAGAGGAACTCGAGGAAAACATGAAAGATGCCTATATCATGATGACGATGGGGGACGTTCCGGAAAAGCATGAAGTCAAAGTGCTAACTCTCGCTGTATGAAAAGACAAGACCTAATAAAGAAGCTCAGCAATTCCGGCTGCGTCCTCGTTAGACATGGAAGCCGTCACGACTTATACATAAACCCCACCACCGGCAAAAAGCAGCCCATTCCCAGGCATAATGAAATAGACGAAAATCTTGCCAAACATATAATCAAAGAGCTGACATAACAAATCACTCCAGCGGATTTCTGAAACGGCCAAAAACACGCCGTTTAAGAAACCGCTCGTATCTTAACTTTACGTTAAAATCAAAACCGAGCACTGCTTAGGCCGGAAGGGCGTGGCAGATCGAAAACCGTTGGGTCGCGATAACGCGGACCGTAACTCAGCTCGG
>Ga0334722_10005478_pt1 | contig 12798 bp, 11 predicted proteins | sample C3_bottom_MG_FD_207210 | JGI IMG/M metagenome (GOLD analysis project Ga0334722, IMG submission 207210) | Sediment microbial communities from Yellowstone Lake, YNP, Wyoming, USA - C3_bottom | ecosystem: Environmental > Aquatic > Freshwater > Lake > Sediment | place: USA: Wyoming | collected...
TATTTATATGCCGCGACGACGTTCTGGTTTGCATCTATCACGGCAGACACGTTGCCTTTACCGTCGTACAGGTAGCAGTAATGCGCCCCGTCCTGCGTCATCTCAAGCAGCCCGCCTATGCCGCCCGGAGCCGTCGGGTCCCAGGCGTAGGAGCGCGTGACGCTATCGTCGTCGGTGTATTTTAGTGCCAGTGTAATAAGGTGCAATTGGGGTGAAATAGGGACATAAGCACTATTTTATGTCAAGATGAGTTTTCGAATTAGAACCTGTGTCGGTCGTAGCCTTCGAAGCAGCCGTTCTCAAGGCACTCGACTACCTTGTCGGCCACATCCATGGGGTCGTCTATAAAAGACACAAGCTCGAGGTCAGCCGGAGATATCATCTCCTCCTTGACCGCCTTGTCGCTGACCCACTCCCAGAGCCCGGACCAGTAGTCCTTGCCGACCATTATCACAGGGAACGGCTTTATCTTCATCGTCTGGATGAGCGTGAGGGCCTCGAAACACTCGTCCATCGTACCGAACCCGCCTGGGAATATGATGAATGCGTGCGAGTATTTCACGAGCATCACCTTCCTTATGAAGAAGTGGCGGAACGTGATGGCCTTGGTGAGGTAGGGGTTGTGCTCCTGCTCCAGGGGGAGCTGTATGTTGAGGCCGATGGACTTCCCGCCGGTCTCGTATGCGCCCCGGTTCGCCGCGGCCATTATGCCGGGCCCCCCGCCTGTTACTATGGCTATGCCCTTTTCGGCCATTATCTTGCCCAGGCGGCGCGCGGTCTGGTAGCTTGTGTCGGTGTCCTTCGCCCTTGCCGAGCCGAACACGGTGACTGCGGGGCCTATGCCCGCCAGGTGCTCGAAGCCCTCGACGAACTCGGCCATTATCCTGAAGAGCCGCCAGGTGTCGCCCACCTTAAGCTCGTTTAAGATGAACTGCTCCTTGCTCAGGTACGCGTTCGCCTTGTTGTACGGGGCGTCTTTCTCGTCCATTCTTAGACCTCGTGGTGGCGGGTATAAAAAAGCCCGACAGTGGGTTCCTGTCGGGCTCCACGCCTTAAATCATAGAGAAAAGGCGTCTGAATTGCAAGATGTTTGTGGTATATCAGCCGCCTTCTATCGGGCCGCCATCCTCCCAGATGGACCAGTTCTCGTGCTGCTCCAGGAAGTATTTGGTCTGTTCGAGTATCTCGTAGTGCTGGTTCTCCTCCTTCGCCATGCGTTCGAGGGCTGACTTCGCGGCTTCGCTCGGGGCCGCCTTCGCGCCCTCCGCGTACATGCGGTAGCTCTCCGCCTCCTTGCCCATTGCGAAAGTGATAGCCTCCAGGTCGTCCGAGGTGGACGGGACCCGCGCGCAGACGTCCTTGCCGATGCCGGCGAATACAGACTTCAGCTTCTCCTTGGGGAGCGGAATGTCGAGCTCCATAGCGGAAGGCGGGGTGTTTGCCCTCATGGCTTCGAGGAGCTTTTTGTGCCGCACCTCGTCCTCGGCGAGCGATGCGTACATCATTTTGCCGAAGCGGTCCTTCGTGCAGTCCCCGGCCTTTTTGTAGAAGTCGCGGCCCTCTTCCTCCATCTTGATTGCGGTCTTTATCATCTCCTCGAATTTCATCGGCCTCTCTCCTTTATGGATGGTATTGATAGATTAAATATAACATAAAAAATTCGAGGGGCGCGTAAAATCTGTAAACCCGACCCCGACCCCCCTTTACAAACCCCCGCTTTTATGCAAGAATAGCGTCTCACTCTAACTAAATCAGGGGGACCATACCATGAAGACGACGAAATCGCGTAGCCTTTTCAAGACTGCTGTGAAATACATACCCGGCGGGGTGAACTCCCCGGTCAGGGCCTTCAAAAACGTCGGCATCGAGCCTATCTTCATAGCCAAGGCCAAAGGCGACAAGATATACGACGTGGACGGCAACGCCTACATAGACTACGTGTTGTCGTGGGGCCCGATGATAGTGGGACACGCACACCCCGCGGTCGTGAAGGCCCTCAAGAAGGCAACCGAGAACGGCACGAGCTTCGGCGCCCCGACCGAGCTCGAGATTACTCTGGCAAAAATGGTCATTGACGCGGTCCCCTCCATAGAGGTAGTCAGGATGGTGAACTCCGGGACCGAGGCGACCATGTCCGCAATAAGGCTCGCAAGGGGCTTTACGGGACGCGACAAGATATTGAAATTCGACGGCGGCTACCACGGACACGCCGACAGCCTGCTCGTCAAGGCGGGGAGCGGGGCCGCGACCTTCGGAGTGCCCGACTCGCCCGGCGTGCCCGCCGCGCTCGCGGAGAACACCATCACGTGCCAGTACAACGACTTGAAGGGTGTCGCCTCCGTGATGAGAAAAGAGGGTAAGAAAATAGCCTGCATCATAGTCGAGCCGGTCGCAGGAAACATGGGCTGCGTGCCCCCGGAAGAGGGTTTTCTGGCTGGGCTGAGAGAAGTATGCGACAAGTACGGGGCGCTATTGATATTCGACGAGGTGATGACCGGATTCCGCGTGGCATACGGCGGCGCGCAGACGCTCTACAAGGTGAAGCCGCACCTCACCTGCCTCGGCAAGGTGATAGGCGGAGGGCTCCCGGTAGGCGCTTACGGCGGGCCTGCCGAGATAATGAACAGGATTTCCCCGGTAGGGCCCATATACCAGGCGGGCACGCTCTCAGGGAACCCGCTCGCCATGACGGCCGGCATCGAGACGCTGAAGATTTTGAAAAAACCGGGCGCTTACAAGACCCTCGAGGCCAACAGCCGCATGCTGTGCGAGGGAATCGCAGAAGAGTTCAAAAAAGCCGGCGTAAAAGCGACGCACAACCGCGTCGGCTCCATGTTCACCACATTTTTCACGGACAAGAAGGTGTGTAACTACGCCGGGGCGAAGACATCGGACACCAAGGCATTCGGTGCGTATTTCAGGGCGATGCTGGGGGCGGGCATAAACATCGCGCCGTCTCAGTTCGAGGCAGGTTTCATGTCGCTCGCCCACACGAAGGCGGACATAGAGAAGACGATAAAGGCGGCAGCGAATGCGCTCAAAGCGGTAAAGGGGTAGATGAAAAAGGAAGACAGGCAGTTCATGCTCGGCCTCTACAACCTGGCGACGGTCGGGCTGAACATCGTTGCCGGCACGTTCATAGGGCTTGCTATGGGCTGGTTTTTAGACCACAAGGTCTTCCACGAGAAGACCACTCCCTGGCTTACGCTCGCCTTCCTCCTTTTCGGGATCATTGCGGGCTTCAGGAACGTGTTCAAGATGGTCAGGGGCAAGATGGGCAAGGACGACGACGAAGGCGGAGAAGGGGGGTATGACGGCAGGAAATGAAAAAGATACTCTTTTTCGCCCCCAGGGCGTCGGAAGACTACTGGGGCGGCGAGCCCTGGTCGCTCCTTGCGGCAGGCCGTTTCCTCGTGGCCGGGGGCTATGACGTAAAGATAGTACAGTCCTTCAAGGGCGAGGACTACAAAGAGGCCGTCCGCCGAGAGGCCAGGGGCAGCATGCTTTTCGGGGTGAGCTGCATCACCGGCTACTCTATACACGAGTCGCTCGAGGCATCGAAGGTGTTCAGGGAGGTAAACCCGGACGCCCCGGTCCTCTGGGGCGGCTGGCACCCGTCCATCATGCCCGCCGAGGTGCTCGCATCCCCGCTGGTTGACATGGTAGCAATAGGGCAGGGGGAGAGGACGGCCCTGGAGATAGCGGAGGCCGTCTCTGAAGGCAGGAAGCCTGAAGGCGTCCTGGGCGTCATGTACAAGGACGATGGCGTTATAAAGTCCAACCCGCCGCGCCCCTTCGAGGACGTGAACAACTTCCCGCCCATGCCTTACCACATACTCGACATGGAGAGAAACATCACCGTGACGGACCTGGGCACCCGTACGCTCAGGTACGTCTCGAGCCAGGGCTGCCCGCACCGCTGCGGGTTCTGCGTCGAGCCCACGGTCTTCGGGCGGAGGTGGTACGGGCTCAAGGCCGAGCGCGTCGTCTCTGAGATTGAGGCCCTCGTAAAGAAGCACGACATCAACGGGCTCATATTCACCGACTCTAACTTCTTCGTGGACAAAAAGAGGGCGGCCGAGATAGCGAGGCTATTCATAGAGCGGGGACTGGGCCTGAAATGGGGCAACGCCAACGGCAGGACGCGGCAGCTCCTTGCGATGGGGGACGATACGTGGGAGCTGCTCAAGAAAAGCGGGCTCCAGAGCATACTCACCGGGGCCGAGTCCGGCATTCAGGAGGGGCTCGACCTCATAAAGAAGGACACTACGGTCGAGGAGACCGTGATGCTGGCTAAGCAGTGCAGCCGCTACGGCATCAAGATAACCCTTTCGCTTATGATAGGGCTCCCCTACGAGGAGGCGGACAAGGACAGACAGAGGGTGCTCATCAAGAAGGAGTACGACGCCGTACTCGCGCTTCTGGACTCGGTATACAAGGCCCAGACCATACCGAACCTCTTCCTGCTCTTCATGTACACGCCGTACCCCGGCACCCCGCTCTACCAGCTCAGCATCAAGCAGGGCATGAACGAGCCGAAGCGCCTCGAGGACTGGGTGAACTTCGAGCTGAACAAGGGGAACACGCCCTGGGTCCCGGAGGAGTACACGAAGAAGGTAGAGATGCTGACCTCGTATATATTCCGCTGGATAGATACGCTCTACTTCACAAAGCTGAAGGAGAAGAAATCACCTCTACGGCCATTATATGTCCTGGGCGGGCAGGTGTTCACCGTGCTGGCGAGACTACGCTGGCGGTTCAAGTTCTTCGCCGTCCCGGTTGATTACTGGCTGTTCAAGGTGGCGCTCAGGCGCATGAAGGCATAGGGATGCTACCGTCCAACAGGCAGCACATGAAGAAGGTGGCCGTTTGGGGCGGGGGGGCGGCGTGCGCGCTCGCCCTGGCGTCGCTGTTCAAATTCCCGCCGGTGGTCGCGTTCGGCATAATCACCGGCGCGGCTTTAAGTTTAGCGAACCTCTACTCCATAATAATGCTGGTCGAGGCCCTCGCCGGGGCCGCAGCGGCCGGGATGGCCTCAGGCCGCGCGTCGAAGGCCCTCACCACCATGATACACGTATTCAAGCTCGTCCTGGTGCTCGTTATACTGGTGCTCCTGGTGGTGTTCAAGCTGACCAACCTCTTCGCGCTGCTCGCGGGTTTCACGGTAGTCCTCCTGTCGAACCTCGTGGCGGGTCTTTCGGGGCTGAAGGGCGAGGGAGAGGGCGAGTAGTTTATTGTAGGGCGCGACGCCCTCGGCGCGCCGAAAGCTTTACGCCTGTCGTCCCGAGCGTAGCTGAGGGACCCTCACTTCCGACGACATAATACATAAGGTCAACTGTGGATTCTTCACTTCGTTCAGAATGACAATATAAAGTCCCTGGATTCCCGCTTGCGCGGGAATGACGTTCAATAAAAAAAGGCCCCGCCGTTTCCGGCGGGGCCTTTATATTTTCCCGTGTACCTCTACCTCATCTTCGGGTGGCACTTCCCGCAGTCGTCAGCGCTGAATGCCTTCTTGCCGTTGTGGCATGTGCCGCAGAACTTGCCCTTGTTGATGTTGTCCATGGTCATGCCGAGCTTGGCCTTGGCCATGGGGAACACCTTCGGGTGGCAGTCGTTGCAGGAGAGCTTGGCAGTATGGACGGAGTGCTTGAACTCGGCCATATTGTCGCCCGCGCCTAAGGCTATGACGCCCTTGGGCCCGCTCTTGCCTACGTTCCCCATCTTCGGGTGGCACTTGTTGCAGGCATATGCCGCGAAGGCCTTCTTGCCGTTGTGGCAAGCGCCGCAGAACTTGCCCGCGTATATCGCGCCCATAGTGACCTTGTCCGCGCCCTTCTTCATGGTGAATATGGAGGAGTGGCAGTCGTTGCAGGCGAACGAGGTGTGCTTCCCGTGGCGGAACTCCGCCAGGTTTTCGCCCGCGCCGAAGACCATCGCGGGCTCCGGGCCCTTGGCGTGCGTCACCTCGGTCTCGCCCTTCTTCGCTATCTCGTTGGAGCCGGTTACGCCTATGTGGCAGCGCGCGCACTGGGTGGTCGAGGAGAAGGCCGCCTTGCCGTTATGGCAAGCGCCGCAGTACCTGCCCTGGTATAAAGACTCCATGTTGAAGTCGCCTTTGGCCTCCGCCGAATGGGCGCTTAGCTGGAAAATGCCGGTATGGCAGTTGTCGCAGGTGAGCCCCTTGTCCTCGACGTGCGTCTTGTGGCTGAAAATCACGGACTTGACTGGCTCCGTGTACACTATGTCGCCCGGGAACTGGACGCCCTCCTGCGCCAGGGCGCCGGTACGGCCAGCCACCAGTACGGCAAAGGCGATTAACAGTATCCATAGCCGTTTCTTCATTGTTTACCCCCGAAAGTATGAATTGACAAGTAAGTATTCAAAGCCCGGCCTTAAACGGGCCATACGGCCCAGGCCGGCGTATTAACCCATGGTGTAAAACACGTTGGGCATGGCGCCGGTCTCCGGCCTCTGCACCCATACCGCCGCCCTCATCGTGTGGATCCTCTTGAACACGTCGCTCTCGGAGTCCGAGAGGTCGCCGAATATGCGGACGCCCGCCGGGCATGCCGCGGCGCATGCAGTGAGGGTCTCACCCTTCGAGAGGCGGGTGTCCAGGCAGAAGTTGCACTTGTCTATGGCGCGCTTCTCCTCGTTGAAGTACCTCGCGTTGTACGGGCAGGCCGACATGCATGTCTTGCAGCCGATGCAGCGCTCGTAGCGCATTATAACGACGCCGGTCTTCGGGTCCTTAATGGTGGCCGAGGTCGGGCAGGCCCTGACGCAGGGCGGCTTGTTGCACTGGTTGCACAATACCGGTATGAACTGCCTCTTCTGCTCGACGCCCTCGGCGTCGTCCTTCTCGAGTATGGTGGTGCGGTACCCGTACTCGGGCACCTCGTTTGTCTTCACGCATGCCGCCATGCACCGCTCGCAGTCTATGCAGCGGTCCTGGTGTATCAGCATGGCGTAGTGCGGCTTATAGGGGTACTTCTCCGCGAACTCCACCGCGTCGGCGCTGTCAACGGTCGTGACAGCCGACAGGATGGAGCCGCCGGCGAATACGCCGGTTATGGCAAGCCCCATCTTCAGAAACTGCCTGCGCTCGTATTTTGAGACGCTGTCCAGGCTCTGCTTTTCAAGCTCGTCGAGCTTAAGCTTCCTAAACCTCATGACATTCTCTCCTTGTATGTAAACGTTGTGATAAAACGCGTACTAATGGTGCTCTACCTTGTGCCCGTCGAATATCTTCTCGCCCAGCAGAAATGCCACGCCGACGAACCCGATGCCGCCCATCACCACCATTATCTCGTGCCAGGACGGGGTGTAGGTGAGCAGGTGGCTGTACTGCTTTACGCCCAGCTCGTAGTAGACCGGCACTATCTGGCCCACAACCACGAGGTCGAAGCGCATGAAGAATATCGCGAACATCATCATGGCGGCCGCGGCGACCATCATGCCCATGTTCCTGCCCTTCGAGGCGAGGAACAAGAAGAGCGGCACCACCATGCCCATGCCGACCTCGATGACCCAGAAGTTTATGCTCATCGGGCCGTCGAGTATGGAGTGCATTGCCGCAAGCTTCCCCTCGGTGCCGACCATCCCGGATATTATCTTCCAGGCGGTGAAGAACATTATGACGAGTATCATGAGTATGACGAGCTTGTTGGTCACGTGCATGGTGTCGGCCATCGGCTCGTCAATCTCCTTGCCGTTGATCTTGTAGGCCAGCCAGGTGAAGAGTATTATGGCCGCGCAGCCGGACATCATCGCGGAGGCGATGAAGTATATCGGCATGAACGGGCCGTACCAGTACTCTCTTCCGTGCAGCATGCCGAAGACCGCGCCCAGGTTGCTGTGCGCCACGACGCCGGCGATGACCCCGAGAAGCCCGAAGATGGTGGCCTCCTTGTACCTGTGGACCAGTATGAAGAAGAACTCGAGCGCCATGAAGAAGAGGTAGGCCCCGTAAAGCGTGCCCATCCACCAGATGTTGGAGGTCATGTTGGGCGAAAGGACGTTGTAGATCGCCATGCGTGTCGGGTTCTCTATCTCGAAGGCCAGGACGAGAAAGCCGCCGCATATGGTGAGGATGGACAGGTAGACCGCGCGCCTGGCCATCGGCATGAACTCCTTCTTGCCGAAGACGTGGCCTATGGACGATACGAGGCAGAGCCCGGTCGAGGTGACGACGAAGAACACGTACGTGGAGATCAGGATGCCCCAGGGCACCTCACGGTAGGTGTTGTACGCATGGTCGTACCCGATGAGCCTGGCGTGCAGGCCGGAGGCCAATGAGGCCAGGAGCAACATCCCGAACATGGCGACAAACAGGTAATACGATTTACTGCCGGACTTCAGTCGGGCCAGCACACCGGCCCTCAACTCCGCTGTCAGTACTGTGGATAACATAATACTTCCCCTCCCCCTTTGTATTATTAGGCTGCTCGAAAGCCAAAGTGAGCGGCATATTCTAACCGCTAGGTTATTATAAAGTCAAGCGATAATTGAAACTGCGTTCTACCGGCCCGGCAAGTGCGCGAAAAACCTTTGCTTCCATTAATATAGATGGTTGACGCGCCCCTTTAAATCTGGTAGTTTATACTGGGCTAAGATATTGGGGGAAACATGCCGGAATTCCAGCGTTTCGGGAGCTACGTCCTGCTGCGTAAGATAGCCGCAGGCGGGATGGCGGAGCTGTACAAGGCCAAAAAAAGCGGCGAGAAGGGCTTCGAGAAGCTCTTCGCGGTCAAGACCATCCTCCCGCACATGGCAATGAACGAGGAGTTCATCGCTATGCTCGTGGATGAGGCCAAGGTCGCGGCCCTGCTCGAGCACCAGAACATAGTACACATCTACGACCTCGGGAAGATAGAGGACTCGTACTGCATAGTAATGGAATACGTCCGGGGAAGGGACCTCAGGAAGACCCTCGCCCGGGCCGCGAAGTCGAGGCAGCCGCTCTCGGCGGAGCATGCATGCCAGATAACCGCATCGGCCCTCTCAGGCCTCGCCTACGCACACAACAAGACACTGAAGGGCAAGACGCTCGGTATCGTGCACCGGGACATCAGCCCGCAGAACATAATAATATCTTACGACGGGGACGTGAAGCTGCTCGACTTCGGCATCGCCAAGGCATCCACAAAGTCGAGCGAGACGAAGGCGGGGGTCCTCAAAGGCAAGCTCTCCTACATGTCGCCGGAGCAGGCGAGGGGGAAGCCGATAGACCACAGGTCGGACATCTTCTCGACCGGCGTGGTCTTCTACGAGATGCTGACCGGAAAGAAGCTCTTCTCCGGGGACTCGGACCTAAACACCCTCAGGAAGGTATGCGCAGCGAAGGTGGAGCCCCTCTCCACGGGCTCGGACGCCCCTGTCCACCCGGAGCTCGAGGCAATAGTAATGAAGTCGCTCGCGAAGGACCCGGCCCAGAGGTACCAGAGCGCCTCCGAGATGGATGACGCCCTCAGGGGGTTCATGAGGGAGGCGGGCTACAAGGCCGACCAGTCCTCGCTCGGGGGATACATGCGGCAGCTGTTCGGCGAGGAGGCCGAGGCGGAGCTGCACGAGGACGAAGCCCTCTACGGCTCCTTCGATACGGGGGAAATACTGCCGGAAAGGCCCGTCGCCCCGCCGTCCTTCGAGGAACACCACACCATAACGGACGGGATACTGGTGGGCCTCCGCGAAAATACCACCGACAGGAAGGACGGCCTGAAGGGCCAGGCCCCTGCCGCAGCCTCGAAGGCGCGTCTTTACAAGTGGGGCGCCGGCGCGGGCCTTGCCATACTGGCCGTGGTTTACGGCGTGAGCCTTATCGGGGTGCGCGAAGAGCCTAAGGCACAGGGCGCCCCCCAGGCAGTCAGGACGCCCCCGCCCGTCGCCGTACAGGCCGCCGCACAGCCGGCCCCTCCGCCTCCGCCTCCGGCTGCCCCGCCCTCCGCTCCGCTCCGCGAGGGGGCAAGGCGGCACACGCAGCCAAAGGATGCGAGGGACGCCTCCGACACCCCGTCCACCGGCCGCGCGGCGATAAGCTCCGAGCCTTCCGGCGCAAAGGTGTACGTGGACCAGCGCCTCATCGGGACTACCCCGGTAGACATGGACGGCGTCGAACCCTACAGGCGGCACGACGTCAAAATTACGATGGACGGCTACGAGGTGTGGTTGGGCGGTTTCATAGTTGACCCAGGCCAGACCGACAGGCTTAACGCGTCCCTTGTCAAGCCCCGTAAAAAGGACGATAAGGAAGACTTCTGGAAGAACCTCTTCCCGAAAAATCAGTGACTGGCGCAGGTTAAACAATTAATGTTGACTCGGCAGTGTGTTTTTTGGTAGATTTAGTAGTTAAACTGCGGAGATTGCAATGTCCAACGTACAGCGCATAGGGAGCTACGTACTTCTCAAGAAAGTCGCCACCGGCGGCATGGCCGAGCTGTACAAGGCCAAGAAGAGCGGCGAGAAGGGTTTCGAAAAGCTCCTTGCCATAAAGATGATACTCCCCCACCTCTCCTCGAACGAGGAGTTCATCTCCATGTTCATTGACGAGGCAAAGGTGGCCGCCATACTCAACCACCAGAACATCGTCCAGATATACGACCTGGGGAAGATTGACGAGTCCTACTGCATAGTAATGGAGTACGTCCGCGGCAAGGACCTGAAAAACGTCATATCGAGGGGCTCCAAGCTCAAAAACCCCATCAGCATGGAGCACTCCTGCCTCATCACATGCTCGGCCCTGGCCGGCCTCTCATACGCACACAGGAAGAAAGACCGTGGGCGCGACCTCGACATAGTCCACCGGGACATCAGCCCGCAGAACATACTCGTCTCTTACGAGGGCGAGGTCAAGATAGTTGACTTCGGCATAGCCAAGGCGGCGACGAAGTCGAACGAGACCAGGGCCGGCGTCCTGAAGGGCAAGCTCGCGTACATGTCTCCCGAACAGGCGAGGGGCAAGCCGCTTGACCAGCGCTCCGACGTGTTCTCTATGGGGGTGGTCCTCTACGAGATGCTCTCCGGCAAGAGGCTCTTTTACGGGGACACGGACATGGAGACCCTCGAGAGGGTGAGGGAGGCGAAGGTCGAGCCGCTCCCGGAGGCAGTGGGCCACGACGTCCCGGAGGGCCTCGACGCCATAGTGATGAAGGCCCTTGAGAAGGAGCCGCAGGACAGGTACCAGACGGCGGCCGACATGGAAGAGGCCCTCATGGAGTTCATGAGGAAGTCCGGCTACTCCATGAGCACCGTCTCCGTCAGCCAGTACATGCACAGGATATTCAGGGACGACATCGAAGACGAACTCAGGGAAGAGGAGTCCTGGGACCAGACGATGGTATCCGATACATTGTCAGTGGACACGCTCTCAGCCGCCGCCCCCGAGGGGGCGTTCGACGGCGTGACCGGCATTACGCCCCAGCCGGCTCCCGCGCCTGCTAAGCAACCCGCCCCCGCACCCCCCACGCCTGCCCCGGCCCAGGCCGCACAGAGGCCCGGCGGGTCGAGTATGGGCAAGCTGGCCATAGCCGCAGTTGCCGTGCTCGTGCTCGGCGGGGGCGGCCTGTGGTTCTCAATGAAAAAGGGCGGCCGGCCGGAAGTGACGCCAGCCGTGACGCCAGCCGTGACGCCAGCCGAAGCGCCAGCCGCGCAGGCAACTGCCGGGAACGCCCCTGCTCCTGCACCGGTCAAGGCTAAGGCAGAGGATACCAAAGAGGCCGCGAAGGAAGCGAAAAAGGCGAAGGCCGCCGAAACGGCCCGGAAACAGGTCCAGGTGAATGAGGCGTTAAAGCCCGTAAAACAGGTGTCCGCGCCGCCCCCGCCACAGGCAGCAGCCCCGCCGCCCGCTCCCGCCCCTGCAAAGTCGGCGGCGGCGATAAGCTCGGAGCCTTCCGGCGCGGAGGTATACCTGGACGGGAAACGGTCCGGCAGCACCCCGCTGAACATAGAGGGCCTTGAGCCGGGCAGGCGGTTTGCCGTGAAGGTGTCAAAGGACGGGTACGAGTCCTGGTCGGGCGGCTTTTCCACGGAGCCCGGCAGGAAGGAGACCGTACACGCGAGCCTCTCCCAGCAATACGGCAAGCTCTCGGTGGACGCAAAGCCCTGGGCGGTCGTGCTTGTGGACGGTGAACAGAAGGGGACGACCCCGATGGCCGACATACGGCTCACCGCCGGGGAGCACAGCCTCGTCATGGGGAACCCCAAGCTCAAGCTCAAAAGGCAGATGAAGGTAAGGATAGAGCCCGACAAGACAAACCGGGTAGTGGTGGACTTCACTAACAACCCCTGACCGATAAAGGAGACGGCAAGATGAAATCCCCCGGCCGTGTGGCTTCTTTTGTTTTTCTTATGACCCTCGCCGCTTTTACCCTCGCCCATGCGGACGAACGCCTGCCGGACAGCGCGGTTGCCGGCCCCACAGAGAAGGCCCGCTTCGAGTACGCAAGGAACCTCTACAACCAGGGGGCGTACGACTCCGCCGTCACCGAGCTTAAGGGCTTTGTCAAGGACTACCCCAAGGGCGAGTTCTCGGACGACGCCTTTTACCTGTTAGGCAAGCACTACTCCTCCGTAGGAAGCTACGACGAGGCCCTGGAGCAGTTCAAGACAATAGTCGCACTGATGCCGTCGGGCGACAAGGCCCCGGCTGCCCAACTCGAGATAGGGGGCTACTACTCAGAGCCGCTCAACCCGAACAAGGACTACGAGAAGGCGGTCGCCGAGTACATGAAGCTCCCGTTCTTCTACCAGGACAGCCCCCTTGCGGACGACGCGGCATACTACGCGGCCATCTGCCAG
>Ga0334722_10005479_pt1 | contig 12796 bp, 10 predicted proteins | sample C3_bottom_MG_FD_207210 | JGI IMG/M metagenome (GOLD analysis project Ga0334722, IMG submission 207210) | Sediment microbial communities from Yellowstone Lake, YNP, Wyoming, USA - C3_bottom | ecosystem: Environmental > Aquatic > Freshwater > Lake > Sediment | place: USA: Wyoming | collected...
AGGTTCTCCATGAAGAAATGGGGATGCAGGAAGGTATACTGGAGCCCTGATCCGCGGATATGCTCCTCGACCTCAGCATGCCACCGCAGCAGCCCTACCGGAGAATCGGGCGCCGTGCCGAGGGCCGACAATTTGACTATATGCTTTACGCCCATTGCCTTCGCAGCATCAACAAACGCGGTCTGGTCCCTGACCTGGTCCAGCGAAGGCGGTGAGACCAGATAAGCGCTCTCTATCCCCTGCATTGCCTGTTCCATTGATGCCCTGTTCTTAAAGTCGCCTACAACGACCTCTACCATACTGCCCTCGACCATTCGCTTCTTTTCCGGTGTATGGAGCATGGCCCTGATCGGCACTCCTCCCGCTGAAAGCTGTTTCACCAGCGGAAGGCCTGTGTTTCCCGTTGCGCCGGTTATCAATATCGTGGTTTTCATGGCGTTCCCCTTTCGAGTCTAAAGTCTAAATATAAGACCCATTATATCCTTTTTTTAGTATACCACAGCAGCCAATATGTTACCGCACCAAAGGCCGGCAAACGCCTGATTAACATTGCGGGTGACACAAAAATATACTATACTTGCAAAACTAATGTGGAGATACCTTTGCCCAGGGTGAACGGAGGTTTTTATGTATGCTTACGGGAACATATCGCGAAATACCATTGCCATGGTCCTGGCAGGCGGCAAAGGCGAGCGGCTCAGCCCGATCACATTCAACAGGCCGAAACCTGCCGTCCCCTTCGGAGGGAAGTACAAGATCATCGACTTCGTATTAAGCAATATGTTCAACTCCGGCATCAAAAAGGTCTACATCCTTACGCAGTACCAGGCCTATTCCCTCAGCAAGCACATAAAGGAATCCTGGGCGAAATGGGCCGGTCTGGGTGAGTTCTACGACACGATCTCACCGGAAGCGACGAGCGTGGGAGAACAATGGTATAAAGGGACGGCTGACGCCATTTATCAGAACCTGGGCTTCATCGAGTCCTCCGGCGCCGAGTATGTGGTCATCTTCGGCGGGGACCATATCTACAAGATGGACATTGCGCAGATGATGGCCTATCACCGGATGAACAAGGCGGAAGCCACCATCGCGGTGCTCGAGATCCCTCCGGAGGAAGCTTCGCGCTTCGGGGTGCTTTGCGTGGACGAGGACCTGCGGGTCACGTCCTTTATGGAAAAACCGAAAGACCCTTCGCCGGTCCCGGGCAGGGCCACCTGCTTCGCATCGATGGGCAACTATGTTTTCTCGGCAAAAAAACTCGTCGATGTCCTGAAAAAGGGCAAACGAAAATATGAAGACCTCGATTTCGGAAAGCATGTCATCCCCATGATGCTCGAAGAAGAGGACAAGGTCTTTGCCTACAGTTTCTTCGACAATTACGTACCGGGGATGGAACCGAACGAACGGGGGTACTGGAAGGATGTGGGCACGATCGATACCTACTATGAGGCGAACATGGACCTGGTCATGGTCAGCCCCCAGCTGAACCTGTACAACTACGACTGGCCCATCCTGACCAATCAGGGGAACCTGCCGCCCGCAAAGACCGTGTTCGACAACGAGGGCCGGCGAGGAAAGAACATCGACTCCCTTGTCTGCGGAGGCTGCATCACGAGCGGTGCTTCGGTCCGGAGGTCGATCCTCGGGCCGTCCTGCAAGATCCACAGCTATGCCGCAATCGAGGATTCCATCCTCTTCGACAACGTTGATGTGGGAAGGAACGCGAAGATCCGGAAGGCCATCATCGATGAAGGCGTGCAGATCCCGGAAGGGATGGAGATAGGCTTTGACCACGAAGAGGACCGCATGCGGGGGTGCATGGTGACCGAGTCAGGGATCGTCGTGGTCTCCCGGTAGGAATACCCTGGAGCGATAAGCTACTGAGAAATCCGAAGAGAACAGTTGGACACGAATTCCATCCTCAAACGCTAAGACTGAACAGGGACGGCATCCCCCTCTCTCAGCTTATTCCGGATGAACGTCTTTATTCTGTCGCTGTCACCGGGTGCGATCTGCGTGAACTTCACTCCCATGCCGGTCTGCCTGACGTTGCCGCCCTTTCCGTCATGACAATAGAGGACCTTCCCCTTCAGGCTCAACGATCCGCCCCATGCATTATGCAGGAACAGCGTCAGCTGCAGCTGAGTTCCCTGCCGCAGCGGATCGATCATACTCACGTAGATGCCGTTTTCCGACAACGCCGTGACCTTTCCCTTCCTGGGCTCATTGCCCGGCATCCCGTTCATGCCAACGAGCACATCCAGAAAAGCGGATAAGCGCACGAAGCGGCGAGGAGTCTCCTCCGTGGCAAGCTGTATCGCTTCATAGAGTTCGTTATCAGTGACCGGCTGCACCAGGTAACCCGCGCATCCTGCCTGCTCGCAGGCTTGCCTATGATCAGGGTCCTGCTGTGCCGTATAGACTACGACCGGTATCCCGGCCGTGCGCGGGTCCTGCTTCAGCTTCCTCAGCAGTTCGACGCCGCTCATGGAGGGCAGCGTAAGATCGGTCAGCACGATATCGGGCCGGCCGGCCGTGGTCATTGCCAGTGCCATCGCCTCTTCGCCTGTTGCTGCGGGAAAGGAGAAATACTCCAGGCGCTGCAGAATAAGGTTTGTCACGATCTGGCTGGCAATATTGCCGTTAACCACCAGCACAAGCTTTTTCCTGCGCTCCTCCTGCTTTCCTGAATCCTCACATGGCGGTTCTTTCATGACTACTTCACCTCCTCGATCTTCACAATATTTTCGTACATCGAAAAGATCGGGATCCGCCATCCGTATTTCTTGATCGCGACGGGCTTTCCCTTCAGCCTGATGGCGTCATTCTGGACCGTGCCCGAATCGAACTTGAACCGGTATTTGGCGTCAAAGTTGACAAAAGGACGGTCCTCGGTGGCGATCATGAACCTCCCATCCACTTTCGTCATCTGGGCATCGGTTATCTTAGTCATGATCGTGTCGGCCACAAAATAACTGTACAGCACGGTCAGAACGCAAAACGTCAGGAAGACAAGGATTGCCTTTAACTTTAACCGCTTCAGCGCTTCTGCCATGCATGCCTCCCGTGGATTGGAACAGCGTTCGAAATGGATAGATTGTTAAAGAAGTCTATCTAAAATCAGCGAGAGCGTCAAGGTCTCGTCCATTAAAAAAGGCTTTCTTTGAAATGTTTTTCTCGTCCTTCCCTGTACTGGATCACCATACAGTCAGTGCCGGTTCGTTCTGTCGCCTCACGCAACCTTGACCCTGTTGCGCCCATCGTGCTTGGCAGCATAGAGCATCGTGTCCACGAGCTTGACCAGGTGGGAAGCCTCCCTGTTCTGTCCCGGCACCAGCGATGCCACCCCGATGCTGATGGTCACCACGCTTGCCGCAGCCGAGAACGCATGAGGCACACCCAGGATCTCGACCTCGATCCGCAGCTTTTCGGCCATCTCCGTTGCGCCCCGGATATCGGTGTCCGGAAGCACGACCATGAACTCTTCACCTCCGTACCGGGCGGCCAGGTCGGCCGGCCGCTTTACCGCCGCGGCAAGGACCGCGGCGACCTTCTTCAGGCATTCATCTCCGCCCTGATGCCCGTAATTATCATTGTAGAGTTTGAAATAGTCGATATCGAGCATGATGAGGGAGATGGGCCACTGTTCACGCGCCGCGCGTCGCCATTCCCGGTCCAGGCATTCGTCGAAGCTCTGGCGATTCGCAATGCCCGTCAGGCCGTCTATGGCCGAAGCGCGGCGCAGGATATCGTTCCCTTTTCGCACTTCTTCAAGAAGCGCCAGGTTCTCGAACTTCAGCGCGATGGACGAGGTGATTGCATCGTGATGTTTAAAAGAAAGGTTAATGATGGTGAACAGGTAGATAACAATAAGAACGCTTACGGTGTATTCCAGTCTCTCCCCTTCCGTGAAGCAGCGGACCGCGTAGAGCAGCATGGCCGGCCCGGCCCAGGCCAGAGGTCCGTATTTCAGGGGAGAATGGGATATGGTGGTAGATGCCGATAGACTGGCAATGACCAGGACAAAAAGGGATATGAGCCCGTGATCGCCGGCGGGAAAGATGATATATGCAGAGAGCCCCCAGATCACCCCCGACAGAAAGGCCAGGAGCAGAAAGGCGTTCTTCCAGTACGCTCCTTCAAATAACGTATCGCGGACCAGGAGAAAGCGGTAATACAGGCCGATCCTGCCTGCAACAACGGCCAGAACCATCAGCATCCAGGCAAGGATGTTTGCGTGAGGAACGATGTGGCGCACGGCGTAACACAGGACAAGGGCTACCATGAATGATGTGGCCTGCATGGTCGGAAGCTGCCGGAAATTCAGGCGCACCTGCTCCCTCAGAATATCGTCCTGGAAGTCATTATCCATACTGCTTTCATTGCGCATGCACCAGACTCTCGTATGTCCGCTATTATTAAAGTGCCTTCAACGTCCGATGAGTGCGATATTTTTTCGAAGCGACTGAAGAAACGCATACGGCCTGCTACAGTATAACAAAAAACCCTTCACCATGCTTAAGTGAAGGGTTTTATAATAGATCAGAATTCTTGGTTCGTCGCAGCAGCAACCTTACTTACACGTTCTCCACCATCTCCCAGACGCCGCAGGGGCAAATGCCTGCGCAGAAGCCGCAGCCGATGCACTTCGACTCGTCAACAACATACTCGAAGGACTTATTGGGAAGCTTCTTCCGCGTGATCGCGCCATAGTAACACGTCTGCTCGCACATCCCGCAGTCTCGGCAGGACCCGCAGCTCATGCAGCGGTCCGCTTCCTTCTTTGCTGAGAACTTGATGTCGCTGAACCTGCATACCTCGTAATACTGGGTCTTGATCCGTTCATAAGGGATCACACGCCGCTCTTCGGGCACGTAATCAGTGTTCATAAGCTGGGCGTTGATCACGTCCGCTGCAACCTTGCCCGCTCCGATGGCATGGGTCACCAGGCCCGGCTTGGTCGCGTCGCCGATGGCGAAGACCTTCACGTCCGAGGTCTGGTTGAGGTCGTTCACCGTGATGTAGCCGCGCTCGGTGTTGATCGACGGCGGCAGGAAGTCGAGTAAGGGTTTTTCGCCGATCGAAATGATGACCATATCGGCGTCGATGCTCGTGTTGTCCTTGAAATACAGCTTTTTTGCCTTCGCGTCGTATTTCTCGGTCACCTTCGGGAAGAGGATCTGGGTCCCCTTTTCCTTGGCCATCTCCTGTTCCTTGCCGAAACTGGCAGGCTTCTGCACGTCAACGGCGATCACCGATTCAGCGCCGTGGTCATACGCCTGGCACGCGATGTCCATACCCACGTTGCCCGCGCCGATCACGACGACCTTCTTGCCCTTGAGGTTCCTGGGCTTGCCGAAGTTTATTTCCTTCAGGTAGTCGATGCCCGTGACCACATCCTCATGTCCCGGGAACGGAATGACACGGCCTTCGTGAGCACCGACCGCGATCACCACTACATCGTGGTCCCGGTAAAGAGCCTCGAACTTCTTCTTGTCGATCGGTGATTTTACGTGAACATTCACGCCGATCTCGGCAAAGCGCGAAAGTTCCTTGTCCAGGATCTTCTTGGGCAGCCGTTCGCGCGGAATGCACATCTCGAGCTTGCCGCCGATCTTGGCCGATGCTTCATAGAGATCGACACGGTGGCCCTTCAGGCCGAGCTGCCAGGCTGCGGAAAGGCCGCCGGGGCCGCCGCCGATGATCGCGACGCTCTGGCCTGTCGACTTTGCCTTTTTCGGCGCCTTCAGATTAAGCGCGGCCGAGCCGTATTCCTTGATGTTCAGCGGTTCATCCACGCGGCCGCGGGTGCAATCGGTCATACAGAGGTTCGGGCAGACCGTGCCGCAGACCGTGGCCGGAAGCGGACTGTACTGCAGCACAAGCGCCAGCGCCTCGGCGGTTCTCCCCTGCCGGATCAGCGAAGCCCGCTTGTGCGACGGGATGCGCGATGGACAGGCGTAGGCGCAGGGAGGAAGATACTTGTCGTTCTTCCAGACCGGCATCCAGCGGCGATCTTCGCCGTTCGTGATGTAGGGAAGGACGCTGCGATCATGGGTCAGGTACGTGCCGAACATGCCGCCCTTGCCCACTTCTTTTTCCCACACGTTCACCCGGAACTCGGAGAGCCCCATCTTGAGCTTTCCCTTTGCCTTGTTCTTCTCCGCCGGGGTGAACGGGAGGAGCTTCTTCCAGGCAGTGATGTCCTTGGTGAGCTCCGCGTAAAAGGACATGCGGTCGATCGCCTGCAGATAGGGTTTCATGTTCGTGGTGAGCCACTCCCAATCCTGCTCGGAAAGGTCCGTAAGCTTGACATCGGCCTTGCTGTATTCCCTGATCGGGCCCCGGAAGTAGATCGTGCCGCCGACCATGCCCACGCAGGGGCGGTAGCCCAGGATGTTCTCGGGATCGCGGGGCTCGACGCCGCAGACCACGGCAATGCCGCCTGCCTTGAACTCGGCAAAGGAATCGCCGACGCCCCGGAAGTACCAGGACTGGAGGTCCGGAAAGCGGGGGTTCTTCTTGGTCATGGTCTCGCAGCGCGCTCCGCCGCCGCCCTGGACATAGAGCTTGCCCTGGGCGCCCGCGTTATGCGCTCCGTTCGCAACGTCGCCGAGCACGGTGATCGTCGTGCCGCAGTTGAGCCAGCCCGTGTCGTCAGAGGTAGACCCATTGACCACGATCTCGGTGTTATCCATGCCCATGCTGCCGACGCGCTGGCCCGCGGTCCCCTCGATCGTGACCTTCACCTTGCCGAACTGCGGCCAGATGCGTCCGCCGATGCCGTGCTGGCCGTCGGCAACGACCGTGATGTCCTTGGCGCCGTCCTTGATGGCCTTCTGGATCTGCTCTTCAAGATTCTTCGAAGAGACCCGTTTTCCCTCGATATTGCCCTTGATTATCATTTTATCCTCAAAGCGATTTATTTAACCACGGAGACACGGAGAAAACCGTGAGCGTAAATTTTAGATCCTAATGCTTTTCTCTGCGTCCTCTGTGGTGAAAATTTCTTTGTCCTGCGATTCGTTTTTCATTCCGCAATCCGCATTCCGAATTCCGCATTTAGCAAACGTAGCTGATCGAAAGCCTATCCGCGATCTCCTTGTCGGCGACGCCCAGGGCGTCGGACATGCCGATCGGTAGCTCCGTGCTCCGGCCGAGCGGCGCGAAGATCTTTTTGAGCTCCACGTCCGCGGCCTTGAACACTTCGACGACCCGTTCCGCCACTTTGTCGGGATCAAGCCTGCGGTACAGCTTCGGATCCTGGGTCGTGATGCCGCGCGGACACTTGCCGAGATTGCAAACATTGCAGCGGTTGTACTCGTCGCCGAAGCAGCCTGCCGAGGCCTGCATGATGTACTTGCCGATGTCCACGGCCGACGCGCCGAGCATGATAAGCGCTGCCGCGTTCGCGGCCAGGTTGCCGCCTTTGCCCACGCCGCCCGCGGCGATCAGCGGAAGCTCGTTCTGCTTGCCCTGCTTCACGAGATCGAGGTAGCAGTCGCGGATGTTCGATGCGATGGGATGGCCCATCTTGTCCATGGACACATTGTAGGCAGCGCCCGTGCCGCCGTCCTCGCCGTCGATGCAGAGCGCCGCAGCATAGGGGTTGCGCGCGAGATTGTTCAGCACCGCGCGGGCCGTCTTCGTGCCGGAGATCTTCGGATAGACCGGCACGCGGAATCCCCAGGCCATGGACATGGACTGGATCATCTTTGCAACGGCTTCTTCGATGGAATACTTGGTCTGGTGCGTCGGCGGCGAGGCCAGATCGACGAACTGCGGCACGCCGCGGATCTTGGCAATGAGCCCGAGCACCTTGTATGCCTGCAGCAGCCCGCCGTCTCCCGGCTTGGCGCCCTGGCCGTATTTGATCTCGATCGCAGCCGGGTCTTCGATCATATCGGGAAGGCAGCGGATGATCTCGTCCCATCCGAAATAGCCTGATGCGATCTGGATGATGAAATATTTCAGGTACCGCGACTTGAGGATGCTCGGCGGCAGACCGCCTTCGCCGGAGCACATGACCACGGGCAGGCCTTCGACCTCGTTCAGATACGTGATCCCCATGGCAAGGCCTTCCCACATGTGGGGGGAGAGCGCGCCGATGGACATGCTGCCGATGCGGATGGGATAGATCTCTCGCACCGGCGGGACAAAGGAGCCCTCGATCACGCGGAGCTTGCCGTCCTGGACCCTGATCGGCAGATGCTCTGCGGGCAGGCTCCTGCCGAGAAGCGTTCTGATGCGGAACTCATGGCGCCCCGCGTCCAAGGCAGGGTCCGTGAGCATCGATATGCGCGTGAACTTGAGCTTGTCCAGGGTCGAGGTGGACGGGTCGTTTCGCCTGCCGCCGCGCATGAAGGGAATGCCGCCCTTGTTCTTGTAATGGTAGAGCTTGTGCTGAAAATTATATTCCGGGAAGATGGCGTCCGTGGGGCAGACGAGCGTGCAGGTGCCGCAGCCGATGCAATACCGCTCGATGTCCGTGGACTGGCGCACGACCTGGGTCAACCGGCGCGATACGCTCGGCTCCGGGCTTGAGCCCTCGGAGGTCACCACGCGCTGGGTATAGACCGTCGCCTCGATGGCCTTCATGGGACAGACGGCGGTACAGCGCCCGCACCGCGTGCACCGGTCCTCGCGCCACTGGATGATATAAGGAAGCTCTTTCAGCGAGAGCTGATGGTTCTGGTCTAACCGTGCAGCTGATTCCATACCGTTACCTCCCGCGCGCTAGGCGCGATGATCACCATGTCGTACTTCATGGGGAAAATGTCCGTTGTCCTATCGCGGTCCGGCACCGCGCTGTCCACGCCGCAGACCTCGGACATGAGCGCGTACTTGCCGGGTTTGCCCCCGACGACGCCGGGGCGGAGCTTCTTGGAATCCTGCACCATGAAGACCGTGCCGTCGGGCGTGAACCCGATCACGCAGTTGGGCCCGTCGATGCAGAGCGGCCGCAGCGATTTTTTGAGCAGCCCGAGCGCGGCCCCGTCGGAGCGGCCTGCGATCTCGCTGTCCTTCATCGGCGTGATCACGTCCTTGTAGTAGTGAAGCGGATACCCGAGGGTCCGGTTCGTGTAATGCATGATGTGCGTGAATACCTCGGAGTCGGAATTGTAGCCCATGTATCCCGGGTTGCCGCGGCCAAGCAGATATTCCCTGATCGGCACGAAAGCGGTGTTCTCGCCGTTCGTCATCGTGGCGTAGCCCTGAATGAAAAAGGGATGACAGGCGTAGAGGTAGATGGCGTAATTGGTGTTCTGCCTGCCCTGGGCCAGAATGATCCTGGATTTGATGCCGGACTTCTCGATGCCGAAGAATTCTCCGAGCTGCAGCGGATCGCCCACTTCCTTGAGCGTCAGCACATCGGGGTAGAAGGAGAACACGAAGAGCGACCCGTCAGGCTCGCCCATGCACCGGAGCGTGAGCCGCGTCTGCATGAGCAGATCTTCCTGCTCGGCCTTCGACCGGTCGCGGTACCCTGCCGGATAGTCGTAGACCTTGGCGATATAATGTTCGCGGCGCTCGACACCGGGAACGTTCTTGATCGGCGGCTCCCAGGACAGTCGCTCGGTAAATCCCTGGGCCTTCATGTACTCTTCGAGCATGGCAAGGCCCTTGCCCGAACAGATGGCTGACAAGGTCGGATACTGCTTGTGGTCCGCAAAGGGCCCGCCCATGTCCTTGAGCATCAGCCCCAGACCGGACCCGTCATGGCCTTCCTTCATGGTTTCGAGCGCATGAATGGTCTCCATGGGGGAAAGATATTCGCTCGATGTGATAGCACTCAAACGGCACATTCTCTGGCTCCTGTCCTGTGTTCCCGTGGTATCTCTGCGTGGATTTGAAGCAAGGTCTTTGTTCCGGCGGGAAGCCCCTGCGAGCGGCGCCAACGACCCTGTATAGTTGTTCAGCAAAGGTAAAAAAAGCCCCTTTTACGGGGCTTTTGGTCCATGAATTATCGGCTAAGAGCAGGTACAATACACCTGATTGCGCGTTTCTGTCAAGCCGAAAATTGGGGATTTGGCAGGAGCGGATCAATAAAAAAAGGGGAGCATCTCTGTTCAATGCTCCCCGGGAAAGGCGGATGTTCAGGCTTGTTTCTTTTTAGTTTTTCTTTTTTCCGGGCAAGAAACGCCTGCTCTTTCCCGTTCCGCCTTGGGCGCAAGAGCAGCGAGCGGGACCGCTGATCTGAGGCCCCGTGCCGATAGCCGGATACGCCGGATCAGCCCACCTGCCGTATTGTCGCACCACGTTACCTCTTTCAAGATCATGGCATTCTCCGCACCGCCAACAGCCCGGCAATCACGCCAACCTGTCCGGCCTGTCAGATTACTTGCAGCTCTTGCAGGCAGTAGAAAAGCCAAAGATCGCGTACGGCGGGCACCAGCCCATAACGCCGGTTGCCAGCGGGACGATCCCGAGATAGGCCCAGGCTGACTGAGGACCGATAAAAGCGAGCGAAAGTATGGCGAGCCCCGCGATGATCCTTATAATTCGTTCTGTATTGCCGATGTTCTTCTTCATGATCGTTCTCCTTGTCCTGATAGGTTCACGGCCCGGTGATGCGGCTGACCGTTGAACGCAGGGTACCAGATGCAGAGGAGGCTGTCTGTGACTATGTCACATTGAGAAGTAGGAAGGTGAGAGGATAGGAAGTTGGGAAGTTGGGAAGTTGGGAAGTTAAAGTGGTTGAGGAGCGAACAAGATGAAACGCTTATCTTTTTCGTATCGTCCTGGCCTCCCAAGATACATTCGTAGGAAGTTGAAAGCCGTCTTTGCGAGCGTAGCGTAGCGAAGCAATCTCGACGTTCGTATTTGCCTGATAAGTCGAGAGTGCCGCGTCGCGCTGCTCCTCGCAATAACAGCTCAGGGGACTTTTTACGGGACTATCATGCTTTCAGGAGGGTAATTTCGTTGCGGGCAAGCTTGACCTGTCCTTTTCGTTCGAACTCTTTCAAAAGACGGCTCACCACCTCGCGCGACGTGCCGAGGTCATTGGCAACCTTCTGGTGGGTGGTCTCCAGGCGCCCGTTCCCGGCCTTCTCGGTAAGGTAGTCCATGAGCCGGCTGTCCATCCTGCCGAAGGCCACTTCCTCTACCAGCTCCATGACCGAGGAAAGCCGCCGGCTCAGCAGGGAAAAAACGAATTCGCGCAGTTCCTCGTGCTCGGCAACAAGCCTGCTGAATATCTTCGAGGGGATGAGCATGATCCGTGCCGCAGTAAGCGTCACTGCGTTGGCCGGATAGGAGGTACCCGAAAGTATGCACGAGGCGTTTAAGATGCAGGTCTCGCCCTGACCGATCTCGTAGAGCGTTATTTCGCGGCCGTTCTCGCTGACCTTGTACACGCGGATCTCCCCGGTCAGCACAAAGGCAATAGCCGCACAGACGTCGCCTGCCGCATAGAGCTGGACGCCTGCCGGAACATCCCGCACCGGGCTCGCGGACAGCAGTTCTCTCACCAGCCCGTCGGGGCTGCCGGAGAGCGCGGGGAATATTTTGATAAATTCGTTTGAGGTCATAGGATTGAAGTAAGGCTGCCGGCAACTGCCTACCGTGCCACCTGGCCTGCAAGCTTTTTTCGGTTTTCGATCTGCGTAACTACCCGCGCAAGAGCCGCTGTTACCAATTCGTCTGGCGCTCTTTGTGTCCGTTCTATCTGCCGGTACAGGGCAAATGCCTCATGGGGCCGATCCTCGGTCTCGCAACAAATGCCGACGTTGTACATCAGGGTGATGGAATCAGGCGCGAGGGCCTGCGCCTCCCGCCAGACCGGGCAGGCCCGGTCCATACGGCTGGCTTTGGCAAAGATCAGTCCTTCTTTGAGCAGTTTTTTTGCGCTGTCCGAAGAAATATCAGCCGTCGAATCCTTTAGCGTAAAGGTCATCACGACATAGTAGGGGGCAACATCTCTGCGGAATGTCTGCAAAGCCTCATCCTGCACCGACTTCTGCATCAACTTTCCGTCAAGCAGCGCCTTCCCTTCATCTGCGCATACCTTCGATTCCAGGGAGCTCATATAGGTATTCGAAAAGACGATCCTGCCGGACTCGACTTCGATGAGCTTGGGCGTGAAGCTGAACACTGCGGTCCTTTTGGTGCAAGTCACCTGGTCGTCGAACCAGCCCGCGCATTCCTGTGTTTTTCCGCCCTTGGTGTCGGTCGCCGTTCTGTAAAAGGCGCACTTCTGGCGTTTTTCGGTGTAGGTATCGTCCTGAACGGAGGCGTTGCCGATATTCCCGGTATAGATCGCCTTTGCTCCGGCCGCCTTCCCCACCTGCGCAACCGTTTCCTCGTTCACCATACCGGTCATACCGAGCATCATGTCGCTCAGGACCTTGTCCAGGCTTCCCCGGTCCACAAGCTGAAAGAACCGTTGGCCGTCAACGATCACTCCCGCCAGCGTATTCTCCATGGCCGGAACAAATGCATCGCCATCGGGGCCATCGAAGGGCATGACGGCAATGCTCCTGAATTGCGCCGCCTGATCCACCTTGCCGGGCATGAGGACATTGGTTTTGATCGTCGTAGCACAGCCGGATACGATAACTATCGCGAGCGCGCCCGGAAGCAACAATCTCCTTGCCAATCTTCTTTTCGATGCAACGTGCATAAGACCCACTCCTGTCGCCGGAAGGTGTGATGCGAACCAGATGAATTATATGTTTTTGCAAATCAAACAGCAACTAAATATCGAGGGGGGGGCACTGAGGACGTGGCGGGGCTTGAAGGGAGTAGATCGTTAATCCTGGAAACGGCAGTTGGCAACTTTCAAAATCCGTGT
>Ga0334722_10005480_pt1 | contig 12795 bp, 29 predicted proteins | sample C3_bottom_MG_FD_207210 | JGI IMG/M metagenome (GOLD analysis project Ga0334722, IMG submission 207210) | Sediment microbial communities from Yellowstone Lake, YNP, Wyoming, USA - C3_bottom | ecosystem: Environmental > Aquatic > Freshwater > Lake > Sediment | place: USA: Wyoming | collected...
CCCATCATCGGCAGCCAGGTGCCCGTGAGCGGATCCATGAAGGCCGGAACGCCCTCGTCGTCGGGCCCTGAATCTGCCACGACCCACGCATAGAGCTCCGTTATTCGGGGCATTAGCTCACCCTTGGGAAGACCGCTTCGACACCGCGGCTCTTGGTGAAGTCAAAGCAGCCCTTCTGCCAGATGCCGAGAGGAATAGCGAAGTACCGCCCTCTCTCCTGGGCGACGTAGGCGGTGTCACCACGGGCCAGATCGCCGCAGGCCTGCTGTTCGCTCTCGGCCGTGATCGGTCCGAAGATCGAGTAACGGCCACCGGCGATTTGCTTGAGCACGATCCACTTCATTGCTTCTCCTTTCACTGGTTTTCTCAGCCGACTGAGAATCAGTCGCCCATCGAACGAAGCATGATCAGCCCTGCTTCGGTGATCTGGTAGCGGAAGCTGAACCGGATGCCCGACACGCTGCTTCGGGCGAGCCCGAGCCGCTCTAGCGATTCAAGTGTGTTTGCTCGCGTCCAGTACTGGCCTGCGTAGATCCAGCCGTCAGGCTGCTCGGCGGGCCAGGGAGCATTCACCCGGAGATCGGGCGAGGCTGTGCGATCGCCGAGGACAATCAGGTTGCGCTCCTGGGCATCTGAGAGCGGTCTGTCGGCGTTCATTCGATTAGCCCGAGGCGTTGCAGCGCTTCTGTCATCAGCTGCTTGCCCTCCTCGGTGTCGATGTCTGCTTCGACCACCTCGTCGGCGACACGACGTAGCCGCTCCGGGATCGGGCGTCCCGGCATGACCAGGATCACGATCGGCTTGTCGAGCATGATGCTGGCGCCGAGCTCGACGCAATACTTGATGTCGAGGTTCTCGCCCGGAGGGACGATCGAGACTATCGCCCCCGAGCCCGCGATCCCGCGGATCGAGTGTTCACGGACGTGGGCTACGAACTGCTCCCACTCCGGGTCGTTCGTCCAGTCGTCGCTCATGGCTTCGCCTCGCGCCACAGGAGCGCCGCGTCCTCGCACGCGCGTCGGTCTTTGCAGTAGCGACGGTTCTCCGTCACCGGCACGTCGCGCGTGAGGAGCCGCGTTCGGCTCACCACTCCGATCATGCTGTCCGGTCGCCAGTCACCGCAGAAATGACACGTCCAACCGTCGCGGTATGGGTAGGGGATGTCCCTACGCCGCCGGAGTCGCCATCTCATGAGACCACCCCCCTTGCAGTAGCGATCGTGAAGCACCACATTGACCGCGGCTGCGAGATTGAGCGGCGTGCGGTTTGCAGTGCGGATGCGGACGAATCGGTGGCAGACGGTGAGCACGCCCTTTGGGACAGACCCGTCCTCGGGCCCGAAGATGTAGACAGCTCGCGGCGGATGCACGAACTCGTCGAGCATCTCTGCCGCCTCCCGGACTTCAACGCAAACCGGCGTCAAGCCTTCGGCAATGAAGTCGTCCAGTGCGTGCTCATCGACCCTCCAGTCGACGCCGAGGTAGTCCTTCAGGCGCTCCTCGCGCGGCAGCCGCGGCTTGGCGCTGCCAGCGCAACTTCTCTGCGCCTTTGTGACGCGCGTGCCAGTCCAACGCAGCCACGGCACGCCGAAGATGGAGCAAGCGCGGATGACGCTGCCCACGTTGAATGGAGTTTTCGGATTGATGAGAAGGACAGCTGTCGCGTTCATGCTGCGATCAGCGACTCGACCACAGCGCGGCCAAGCATGGTTGCGACGGGCGAGCTCACAGCGTTCCCGATCATCTTCGTCCGCAGCTCGTTCGAGAGGTCGACCATCTGGCCGCGCTTGTTGCGCCGCTTCGCCTCGAGCTGGTAGGGCGAGCCGTTTGGCATGCGGTGCATCTGCTGGGCGGCGAGGAGCTCCGGCCACTGCAGCATCCGGAAGAGGCAGTTGTCGATGTCGTCGTCCGTGACGACGAGCGCCTCCCGATCCCTGGGCGTCACCGTTCCCATCGGCACCTCGGCTGTCCGGGCATTGCCGTTCGAGTAGTACGGCACGAGCAGGCTCTGCTTGTCGCGCGAGGTCACGGTGCCGGCCGCGTCCTCCAGGCTCCGCACGAAGCCGGGCACGCCGTTGTAGACGAGCAGGCCGTGATGGAAACCGCCAGCGGTAACAGTGTGGGCTGGCAGCTCTCCTCGCTCCACGTCGCCGTGGTTGCGGAAGCTGACGAGCGCCATCTCGCCGTGACCTGCGACTGTCGGCGTCGGCTCGTCGATCGACTGTGGCCGTCGCTCGCCCTGGCGGTTGACTCGAACGAGCATGTGCCGGTTTCCGGTCGTGACCGCACCGAGTGGCGCGGCGACGTCCTTCGCCTGGTTGTGGTTCATGTTCGGCATCACCATCGCCAGCTGACGATCGTGCGCCGTGACTGTGTTCATCGGCTCGTCCGTATCGACGGGCGCTGGCGACACCACGACGCCCATGTACGGAGTGCCGGTGACCGTTCGCAGCGGGTCGTGGACGCTCCAGACGCGGGCATAGCCCGGACGCTCGAAGAGATTGCCGCCGACCTGCACGGTGACGGGCTCGGTCGTCGCGAGCCGCTTCAGTCCGGTCCGGATGCGCTCGCGCGTCTTCTCCGCGAGCGGGCGCTCCTTGTCGCCGATCCGCGTCATCGGGAGGTTCCAGTCGATGATCGTCTTCGCGCCCATCACCGCCGGCGCCACGTCCTGCCAGCAGTGCGGGCAGACGTAGAGGTACTGCGAGCCGTAGCGTCCCCACTCGAACTTGCCGGGCTTCGAGCGGGCGCTGCCGGGAGTGGCTTTCTTCCAGAACTGCTGTCCCTCGACGACCTGCTCGCAGTTCGAGCACCACGAGATCGGCCGGAAGTTGAGGTTGGGATCAGGCACACCGTCACGCCAGAAGACCACGTACATGCGGTCGCGGCTCTGCGGCGTCGGTAGCGCGAACTGGCTGTTGAAGTAGACGATCTTGCTGGAGTAGCCGAGCCCTTCGATCGCCTGCCGCCACTCGTCGAATGTGTGCCCGCAGGAGCACTTCTCGCCGTGGCTAGCCTCGTCGCACCACAGCCTGACCTCGATCACGTTCTCGACGATGATCGCGTCGTAGCGGTGGTGCTCGGTGAAGCGGATGACGTCGTGCATCGTTGCCCGCGAGCGGAGAGCCTCGGGGTCGTCTTCGCGAGTGCCGCGGCAGTAGGCGTGGTGCGTGCAGGCGGGGCTCGCCCAGAGGAGCGGCGTCCGCCGGAAGCGTGCTGCCGGGATCACGTCCACGTCGTGCACATCGTGGTCAGCGTCCGGGAAGTTCGCGTTGTGCGCCTCGACCGCGAGGTCCCAGTGGTTGAGGCACTGGGTGACCTCGATCAGCTGCCGTCCGCAACGGCGGCAGGAGACGAACTCGAGTCCGAGGCTGGAGCCGCCCGCGCCGCAGAAGAGATCGGTCGCCTCAAGGACGCCGGTCCCAACGCAGTCGGGGCAGCCGACATTCGGGTCGTACTTCGGTGCAGGTTGGATCAACGAGCCGATCATGCTGTTCCTCTCTACTGGGATTTTCGCTGGCTCAGCGGCTGACGATCAGGTCGGCACCACAGGTCTCGCACCGCACGAGATCGCCGTCCCTGACGTCGCCGTCGATGAGCGATTCACTAAGACAATTCTCGCATTCGATCCGGGTGGCTGTCGAGGTCGAGAGCCAGATCGCCTCCTTCATCTCTTTCCGCGAATCATCGCGTTGCGGCATTTCGCTCCTTCTTCAGGCGGTTGATGGTTGGCGCCGGTATCCAGAGAATGAGAACTCCGCCTCTGGCAACTCGACGAAGCGTGGCAGGGCCGTGATGTCGCCCGCTCCGCGCTCGAGCCCTGGCTGTTCGTGGAGCCAGACGAGGAACGGCTCGTAGAGCGGGCAGACCCATATCTGGTGCTTCTGGTTCAGCTGATAGCGAGCCTCGCACTCGCCGCCGCCGAGAATGAACGCTGCTCCCTCGCCGGTCTGTAGGTCGATGACCATCGTCTCGTCGTGCCCGAACTTGCGCCCGGGCGTGATCACGGGGTAACTCTCGTAGCCCGGCAGCGTGGAAGGAATACGCAGCTCCTCTGGCGACCAGCGGAGCAGAGCAAACTTGCCCCAGTTGCCGACGTTTGCAGCCTCGATGAGGTGAACGATCATGCTCCTCCGTTCTGGGTTACTTGCTTCTTGCGTTGTGTGGCTTTGCGCTGCCGCCGGTAGAGACGGTTCGCCCGTCGACAGCGCGTACAGCGGCAGCCGTAGTTCTGGTAGGAGGAGGCGAGGCCGTGCTTCTTCGGGCCCCGCTTGACGCGCTTCGCGTGCTCATCTTTCGCTGCCTGTCGGCACTCCTCGCAGCGGCACTTGAACCTGCTGTAGCAGTAGAGCGTGCCATGCCCGGCCTGCGCCACTCTTGGTGTCTTGAGGCCGATGCTGCAGAAGGCGTCGCGCAGCGAGGCCTCGTGCTTGTAGCCCAGGCGCTCGGCCTCTTGGTCACGCGTGGACTCGCCGGCGGCAACGCGCTCGTACGCCTCTCTGAGCCTGGTCGTGCGGAGTGCCATTCTGCGATCGGTTGTGCGCGGTTCGATGTGAGGAGAGACAAGCTGCTGCACGCGCTGGCGCGAGAGGCCAACGTCGGCAGCGATCTGCGCCATCGAGCTCCCCTCGGAGTAGAGCCGCACCATTTCTGCTGTCCGTTCGTCCACGGGGTCCTTTCTCAGCCGACTGAGAATCGGTGGCAGTGGTCGCATGGCTTGCGGGTGATCCCGACCTTCGTCGCCACCTGGCCGGTCGCTACGTGGACGACCTGGCCGCGGTCATGGCGCTTGAGCGAGCAGCACTCGAGCGAGCTGTGGAAGACCAGCGACTTCGGTGTGAAGAAGACCCTCACAGCGGTTGCATTAGTAGTCGTTCCATCAGGTCGGCCTCTTCGCGGTGCCGCCGAATCCGTGACTCGATGCGTCTCCGCTCCATCTCCTTCCGCTCGGCAACAGCCTCTGGTGGGTCGGGAGGATCTGGCATCCAGACGTGCTCCTGTGACTGGATGTCGGACGACGTCAGAATCGAGAACTGGTCTGGGTTCAGGGCGAAGCCGTGCCCGGAGCCTGTCGGCTCGTAGTACATGCCCAGCCAGTAGCCATCCGCCGTCTCGCGCACGTACACGACCGTGCCGCGCTCGAGATTGAAGCCGCCCTCGAACTTCATGGACTTAGTGAGAATCGCGCGCGTCTCGATCATGATGCGACCTCGTCCTGGGGTTGGACGTTGTAGCGATGGATCATCAGGCGCCGCCGTTCGCTGCCCAGTTCGACCTCGACCTCGTACTTGAAGTCTCCCGGGCCGATCAGTTTCGCGTCGAAGGTCTTGTTGGCGTAATGCGCCCAGACTCGTGCGCCGACCGAAACCGGGACGTTGGATGGTCCGATCTCTTCGATCATGGCTCTCGCCTCCTTCCTAGATTCCAGGGGTTCATGATCCACGTCTCTTCGACCGAATCGAAGACGCCGGTCGAGTCGTCGACGATGAACTCGCCCCGCTTCCAGAGATCGGCGATTGCCATGCCGAAGCCTGAAGGCGTCTTTGCGGTCGCAAGGAGCTGGAGATCACCGCCACGCAGTCGATAGACGCGGTAGTAGTTCTCGCGTCCGCGTGGCGCCACCTCGTCGAAGCGAGGCATTGAGCGGTCGAGGATCGGCTGCTCGGGCTGGGTGAACCTGCGCCCGTAGCGAGCCGGGTGGGCGCGCGGGAGATGTCGAGCCCGCCTGTGGCGTGCGAGGTTGCACGGCCGGATCTCGCGCTGGCAGACGGGGCAGGTCATTCGGCCATCCTGATCCAGGCTCTGATCTCGTCCTCCGTGACGCAACGCACCTTGCCCGCGAGATCGTTCTGCGTGACGCACATCACGGGCCTCTCATAGCCCCAGCTGTCGTAGTGCTTCAGCTTGATCCCGGCGAGCGATCCCTTCGGCACCCTGATCTCGCCCTGGGCGTTCTGGAGATCGACCTCGAAGTAGACGAGGTGCTCGGGCCGGACGAGCTTGATGATCTCGTCAGCTGTCATCGCCATCGTCCTTCACGAGTTCCCAGTGGAGCTCGGACATGGTGGCGCAGGTCGGGCACGTCGCTAGTCCACAGCTGGGGCAGACGCCCTCGCCGTCGTACGTCTGGCAGGTCGGGCTGTCCTCGACGAGGCAGCCACAGTAGGCCGTGCGCCGATCGCCAGATGCGATGTGGCAGTGGAGATCGTCCTCGGCCGGGTTCTCGCGATTCTGCTCGTGCGTTTGCAGCTCGCGGCTTGGCGCGATGCTCGTCTTGGTCTTGTTGGCCATCCTCATGGGGCTACTCCTTCGTAGTCGTCGTCCTCCTCGGGATTCTCAGCCGGCTGAGAATCGAATGTTCTCGTCACGCCGATCTGATAGCCGTGCTCAGGGCACCAGCCCATCCAGCCCTCTTCGCTCGGGCGGACGTTCTGCAGGACCACGTTGTCCAGTGGGCAGAGCCACGGGAGCTTGCGCCCGTCGTCGATATCGAGGGGGTTCATGAGTCCAGCCAGTCGTAGAGGAGTCCTGGCGTTTGACCCTCCTCTTCAACGATCTTGAGCACGAACAGGATCTCCGAATCCCGGTCGTAGTTGGGCTTGACGACGACATCGTCCCCGCCGTCTATCGACTCGGCGATTTGCGAGCTGAAGCGGGCGAGTTCCTCGCGACTGCCGGTGATCAGCAGTGTCGGCACATCACTCTCCTTTCACTGGGATGTCGATCCTACTCTTCGCGTCAGGCTCCTGACAAGAGACCGAGATGCACCTCGGCCACGATGAGGATGCTCGTAAGCGCCGCATCGGCTGCCTTGCACGCCTCGACCAGGCGCCCACGCTCGTACGAATCATCACCGAGCGCTTCGAGCCTCTGCTCGAGCCGCCTGATGCGATCCAGGATCTTCTGGATGGCTTCTAGCTCGCTGCGATGGAGCACTACAGGTCACCTCCTCTTTTGAGCGCGAAGCGCCCGACGTCATTGCCATTGACGTCGTGGATCGTCTGAAACCAGCCCTGCCAGCCTGCGAAGCGTGGTTCGCCTGACTCGATCCCATCGGCGACCTCGCGCAGGATCCGGGCAAGCTCCGGAGCAGGGTCATCCTCGAACGCGGCGTTGTCGCAATCCACCTTCAACGTGAACGTCATGCTCGCCTCCTCACGGTCGCTCGCGGATCGCCGCGAGAATGTGGCAGTCGGTCTGGCAGGGCCAGTAGAGCGTTCGGACGGCGACGGCGACGCGCCGGTTTTCGTCGATCCCCGTGACGCAGCGCGAGATGTGCCGCTGGTAGAAGCCACCGGCATCGCCGCGGAACGAGAACTCGCCGCTCGCGAAGGTGCGCCTTCCCTGCGTGAGCTTCCAGCGTGCGAACGAGGACGAGCTAGGGAAGCCGATGAAGGTGAACTTCATCTGCCAGCACGTTCTCCCGCTGGCGGTACCAGCATCGACGCGGCCTGCGAGTACCAACGCGACGAGGGTGAACGCGAGCGTCAAAAGGAGGGTGACCCTCCTTTTCTCAGCCGACTGAGAAACAGTCATCGTCATTCGTTCTCTCCCTTCGTAATGTCGCGCAGCCTCGGAACGGTGCCGCGCTTGGTCGGTGTGGACTCGCGAATGTCGAGCCAGGCGATCGCCTGGAAGGCGCGGACGGTCTCGCCGCAGAAGCGGGCAGCCATCCGGTAGGCCTGCTCGAGCTCTCGTCTGAGCCCTGGCCGTATGTCCTTGACTCCCTCTACGCCGGCGGCACGAGCCGCCCAGCGATCGAGAACGAGGGCGTCGACGTCTCCCATGATCGCCTTGTAGAACGGTCCGCACTTCGGGCCGCGCACGAAGCGTCCTGGGTAGCGCGTCGAGAACACCGCTTCGATCTGCGGCGTCTGGAATGACGGGTAGCACCCGGCCATCCGCTGGCCTGCGAGGATCTCCTTTGTGAAGCGGAGGTTAGAGGCGAGCGTCGTGTTGGCCGACGTGATCGCGAAGACTGCAACGGCCTGGGCCACTGAGCGATCGCTCTCACCAGCGATCTGGGCCAGGACTCGTCGTGCCTCTGGGTACCACGCGCGGCCACGTCGTCGGGTCGATGGATGGGTCTTCTGATAGCGCTCAATGAGCGCCTCGGCAGTCGTCACACTGATCTCCTTCCCTGGGTGGGATGCTGCTTCGTTACATAGTCCGACAGACCGCTGGTCGCTGTCTAGTCGGTGCAGTGCTTCGCTCGCCAGAGCTCGCGGGCAGTCCTGATCTTGGTAATAGCCGCCCCGAGGTCAGAGAGCGACTGGAGGTGCTCGGTGATCGAGCTAAGGCCGTAGCCGCCGTACGCCCCGCCCCCTGGTGTCTTCTTCTCTTCTCCTGGCGGCAGATCCCAGTAGAGCTGCTCGGCCGGCTTGACGCGCACCTCGACCTGGTTACTACTGTCACCCTTGGTGAAGATCAAGCTGACGTCCTCTTCGACCTGGAAGGTGGCCAGCCACGAGCTGTAGCTGCGCTCCAAGCTGTCCGCTGTGAGGGTGATGCCGAACCGATCCGCGGCGAGCAGGATCGCATCAGCGGCCACCCCCTTGACTCGCACTTCGCGCGCCTCTTTCTGAAGCCGCGCTTCCTCTGTCTGTGCCGTGTGCGCTGCCAGCGCACGCTCGGCGAGTGATTCGCTCACTGTGTTGCTCCTTTCTGGTTGAGGGGTGGTTCGTTCATGAGGCCGATTCCTTCGCGCCACATGCGCACGCGGTCACCTGTCTGAATCGATCCTTGCTCGTCTGGCAGGTTGTAGTCCTGCGTGAACGTGTGGTCGACAGAGGGACGGCGAGCCAGTTCGCCGTAGCCGCTGCCGTAGGCCATCGCCGGACCGCCATCCTCTTCGATCAGCGCCGACATGAGGATGAGCAACTCCCACGACCAGTCGTGGCCGACTTGATTCCAGACGGGCTCCTTCCAGAGCGCCGTCTTCTTGTCGAGCCGGACGTGTTCAGCTACGAGCGGCATCGCCGTCTCCTTTCTCAGCCGGCTGAGAATCGTTCTCGAGCCACACCCAGGCACCAACCCACGCGCCGTCATCGGCTCGCGAGACCTGGGCGTTCTCATCGACCTCGACCTCGTCAGAGCCGTAGAGCCCGCGCGCTCGCCGGATCTCATCGTCGGTGGCGTCGAACGAGACACCCCACCCGGGTAGTTCGGCGTGGCAGGGTGTGTGTTGCTGGGCTCGGGCGGCAGCGATGAGAACTGCCAGCCGATCGCGTGCTCGCTCGAAGTCTCCGCTTTGCAGGGCGGCCATGATCGGTCCGAAGACGTCGTCAGTCGGGTCGAAGACCGTGCCTGCGGTCTGCTCGGGCGGTTCGTAGTGCCTCATGCCGTCTCCTCCTCGCGCGTTTCCTCTGCCAGCCAGTCGCGCACACCCACGCCCTTGTAGATGCGCTGACCGAGCGCTTTGTCGAGAGCGTCGGCGCCGGCGGTCATGCCCAGCTGACGGAGCGCCCCGATGCAGCGCCGGCCGTCGTAGCAGATGAGCCCGTAGTGCAACAGAGCAGCCAGCACTAGCCCGCTCATGCTCTCGTCGATCGTCACGAACTTCGCCAGCTCGATGACGTGATCGCAGGACTGGCAGCGCCAACACTCATCCGATGTGCTGCCGTCGTCGTAGCCGCCGGTGCCGCCCGTGTACTCACCGAACTCTGGCTCGCCATCCTCGCCGACGACGAGCGTGATCGACTGGTGGACGGCCTCGTAGTAGTCAGCGACCCAGGCATCCTCGCCGCAGTTCGGGCAGAGGAACGCGGTCATGCCGTACCTCCTTTCTCAGCCGACTGAGAAACGCTCATGCAGGCACCTCCGCCGCGCCGAACGCACGACTGAATACAACGTCTGATGCCGCATCGAAGCTGAGGTCGCAGAGCGCGATTGCGTCGCCGTACGGGATTGGCGGGAAGTCCACGATCTCACCGATCGCACGGTTCTGCAGAAGCTGGCGACCGTAGACCGAGCCGTGTTCGGATGTCCCGTGCTCAGGCCGGATCAGGAGTACGCCGCGATCGCAGATGTCCTCCTCTGGCCAGTATTCGCCGATCAGCCAGATGGCGTCGTGACTCACGCAGTCGGGCATGCGCCACTGGCCGAAGACTGCGAGCGTGAGATCCTCGCCCATCTGCCCCTCGCCGGGAAGTGCGTTCAGCCGCTCCTGCGTGAGATTGCGCAGGGTCGGGTATCCGTCGCGCACCTGCTGGACGAGCGCCTGCACGGTGGGTGTGTGCCAGCCAGAGAAGACGTCGAGCACGCGGCTCTCGTCGACGACGTAGCCCTTCGACCGCTTGCCCTTGGGCAGGATTCCCAATCGCACCGGACCAGAGGGTCCACTACGCGAGCTGCGGAAGAGCGTGCCCTCGCGTGCGACGAGTGCGCTGGCGCCGACCATGTTCTCGCCGCCGAAGAGCAGCGTGACCTTCTCGTCGATCTTGGCCACGAGGTCTTCGAGCGTCGGCCGGCTCCGTCCCGTGAAGCGGTGGTAGTTCTCGCCCACGGCAGCGACGATCGCCGCGGCATAGGGCTCGCCCGAGAGCTTGATACTGCGGAAGCCGTCGTGCGTCTCCTCCTCCTCGACCATTGCTGTGAGGAGCGTCGTGTCGTAGGCCATCAGAAACTCACCCTCTCGTTGTGCGACTGGTAGGTCTCCTGGTCGTAGCTGAGGATGACTTCCTCGTGCGCGACGTCCCAGGTACACGTTCCCTGTGTGTGTGGCACATCGCCCCAGGAGCCGAAGGACGAGTTGATCGGGCCTTCGAGCAGGTCGGCGAGCTCCTCGTCTTCGTTCTCGGGCTGCGAGAGCGGAACGTGCCCGCCGCCGGTTTGGTAGCTGTAGCCGCCGCAGTACCATGTCGGCAGGTTGATCACGGCGCCATTGACGAGCGTCAGCGTGATGCTTTGGACGCTGCCTTCGTCGTGACCGCCGTCGAACTCGAGCACCGCCTTGGTGGCGCCCTTCTTGCGAAGCAGCGCGAGTGTGCGCGGCTTGTCGAGCTTGGGGTCAAGAAGACCCATGACGTTCTCCTTCCACTGGGATTCCGAGCTTGTCTTTGAACTGCCTCACGATCTGTTGCCGCGCGACCTCCAATGCGTCGCGCACGATCTGGAGTTCCTCACGCTCGCGGTAGTGGGCGTCGAGCGTGCCCTGCTGGATCGTGTCTCCTGCGAGTCTCCTTTCCTTCGCCGTGTCGATCTTCTTGGTCAGTTCGCCCATGCGCTTGCGGCAGAGGCGGTCGAGGTGGTGCATCTGCATCGGGGTCAGCCGGATCTCGCGATCGGTCGTCATTCGCCCTCCCCGATGCGGAAGAAGCCGGGATCGCTCCCGGCCGAGGTCAGCGCCAGCGCCATCTCTGGCTCACCGATCTGCTCCTGGGCATAGGCGGTTGACGCGAGCACGTAGTCGCCCGAGTCGCACTCACGAATCACATCGGCCGGGTCCGCTGCGTGTGGCAGCGGGTCACCCGAGAGGACGACGAGCGTGATCGTGGTTCTGTAGTAGGCGGACGTCATGATGACGCTCCTGCCCTACGACGCTGTTCAGCCTGATGCTGTGACTCGAAGGGGACACTCCTGCCATAGGTCCCGCCCTCCGCTGCGGGAACAGCCAGCGTCCAGGCAACCTCTGAGCAGGCGGCGTCGAGTTCTCGCCGCGCCTCTCTCGCAATGTCTTCCTCGTAGCGCTTGGACGACAGCCAGCCCTCCAGCTCCTCCAGCGTCACGGACTGCTGGCCGGGTTCGTCTGCGTACTCTGCGAGCCACGGGCCAATCGCGATGTCGTAGTACGTCGTCACGGCCAGCGTCACGGTTTGCCCAGCCTCCAACGGCTCGGTGCGGAGGATCACGTCGCCGCTCATGCCGCCACCAGCGCTTTCTCAGTCGGCTGAGAATCCGAATCGAAGGTTGCACCGAGGATCAGATCCGCAGCCCTCTGTGCGTTCGCCGCCGCCTGGATCGCGAACCTCGGGTCCTCCTGCAGAGGCCGAAGCCAGCCCTTCACGTATGACGCTGACTGGTCGAGGTTGTCGATGCCGACCGAACCGCAGAGCATGGCCGCGCCCATCTCTGCGACCAGCTCTTCCTTCGCGTAGGGACCCGAGCCGAAGCCCGTCCGCTGCAGCCGGTCAAGACGCGACTTGTGCCCGGTCGAATGAACGAGCTCGTGGAAGAGCGTCGAGTAGTAGCCCTCGATCTTCTTGAACTGGCTCATCTGCGGGCAGCCGACAACGTCGTCGTCCTGCCGGTAGAACGCCGAGCTGCCGCCGAACTGGATCAGCGGACCGTGCGGAACGTAGCCGCGGACGATCTCCTCGGCTCGCTCGCTCGGGTCGTGCTCGAACCCCTTGGGCAGCGCCGGCACGCCGTCAGCCTGCTCGGCGTTGAAGACCGAGTAGCTACGGAGCAGCATGTAGTTCGAGTCCTCTTCGTCGTCGGACGCCTTCTTCTTCGGCACCGGCTTCCAGAGGATGACCGACGTCGCGTGCTCGCCCTTGCGGACTTGCGCGCCGACTTCGCCGAGCGCCTTGTAGGTGCCCCAGCGGGGATCGCTGTAGCCCTTGAACGCACTCGTCATCTCCAGCAGGAAGATGTTGATGCCACGGTAGGCTCGCCCGTTGCGGACGTTCACCGGCCCACCGCCGATCCAGGGTCGCTGCCAAGGAGCAGTCCCTGCCTCGATCGCCTCGATCAGACGATCGGTGACTGACTGATAGACGTCAGTCCTCGTCATAGCCGTTCTCCTTTCACTGGGTGTGGAGGACGCCCCCAGTGAAGGGCGTCCTCCCTTCACAAA
>Ga0334722_10005481_pt1 | contig 12792 bp, 9 predicted proteins | sample C3_bottom_MG_FD_207210 | JGI IMG/M metagenome (GOLD analysis project Ga0334722, IMG submission 207210) | Sediment microbial communities from Yellowstone Lake, YNP, Wyoming, USA - C3_bottom | ecosystem: Environmental > Aquatic > Freshwater > Lake > Sediment | place: USA: Wyoming | collected...
GCATGTTCCTTCGGCATAACCATGCCCTGCTTGGCCATGGCAGCGATCGCACTTTTGAGCGCTAAGAGCCCTTCCCCGGATTTACAGGAAAGCGAAACCTGTTGATGCAGCAATGCAATCTGCTCAAGCTGCCTCGGCTTGTCCGCTTTATTTAGTACAAGGACAGCCTTCTTTTCCGCGATGCCGTTGAGCACCTGGCGGTCCTCGTCTGAAAGGGGCTCGGAACTGTCGAGCACAACCAGCACGATGTCGGCTGACTCGATGGCAGCATGGCTTCTGCGCACACCTTCCTGCTCCACCACATCGTGGCTGTGGCGTATGCCTGCGGTGTCCACGATCCTGATCGGCACACCGTCGATGTTCAGAAACTCCTCGATAATATCCCTCGTAGTGCCCGGAATCTCGGTCACGATCGCCCGGTCCTGTTTGAGCAGCGCATTCAGGAGCGATGACTTGCCCACGTTCGGTTTGCCCACGATGGCTGTTGCAAAACCTTCACGCAGGATCCTGCCTGCAGTAAAGCTCGCCTGCAGCAAAACGATATCCTCGGTCAAAGCCGCGATCTCACGCGCCAAAGGACCACCGGACTGGGTTTCAATATCTTCCTCCGGAAAATCGATGCCTGCCTCAACCGATGCGATGATCCCAATGAGTCGGTCGCGTAGCGTTGTGACCTCTGTCGAAAGCCCGCCCAAAAGCTGCTCGTTCGCCGCCTGATGGGCCCGCTCCGTGCGCGCCGAGATTATGTCCATCACTGCCTCGGCCTGGGTAAGATCGATCCTGCCGTTCAAAAAAGCGCGTTTGGTGAACTCTCCGGGCTCTGCCTGACGCGCGCCCGATGCAACGAGCACTGCCACGGTGCGCCAAAGCGGCATCATGCCGCCATGACAGTTGATCTCGACCACGTCCTCCCGCGTATAGGTGGCGGGCGCGCGCATGATGCTCACCAGCGCTTCGTCGATGATCTCACCTGATGCATCTACGACATGGCCATAATGAATCGTGTGGGTCATCGCATCGGCCAGAGCCAGTCCGGTGCGTGAACGGAACACCTCCGACGATATTTCAATAGCATCCCCTCCGCTGACGCGAATGATGCCGATCCCGCCTTGTCCCGGCGCGGTCGATACAGCGCATATGGTGTCCGTTTCAAACATGGGCGGTATATTACCACAAAGCACGGGGTCTCAAAACATCTTTTTCCCGCTGAAGGACAAACGTCCCTTCCTTAACACGGGGTTTTTGTGATAAAATAAGCCATTATTACAATAGCCCTTTCTTATGAATCGTCCATGAACTGACGTTCACAAAGGGGGTTGAAAAATAATGTTTATTTGGTTGCCTGACATCACCAACCCCTCCCATCGAGGGAGGGGCTACTGCGCTCCCTCCCTTCTCGAAGGAGAGGATAAAGGAACGAATCATGAAAGCAAAACAGCTCTGGGAACAATACAAACAGCGTCTTTGCATCACGTCCTCCCTCGGCCTCATGCTCGATACGAGCAGAATGAACATTGAAGACGGTTTCCTGAGCCGGATGGAACCGGAGATACAGAAGGCCTTTGCTGCCATGGACGCGCTCGAGGCCGGCGGCATCGCAAATCCGGACGAGAACCGCATGGTCGGCCACTACTGGCTTCGCGCGCCGAAACGCGCGCCTTCCGCCCAGATCGGGCGCGAGATCGAAGAGACGCATCGGGCCATCAAAGATTTTGCCTTTTCCGTACATGCCGGCAAGATCGTTCCGCGAAAACACATCATTTTCTCAAGAATCCTGATCATCGGCATCGGCGGGTCGGCCCTGGGGCCACAATTCATCGCGAGCGCGCTCGGCACATCCGCAGACAGAATGAAGCTCAGCTTTCTGGATAATACCGACCCGGACGGCCTAGACCGCGTCCTTGCCGAGATCGGCAAGGACCTTAAACATACACTGACCATTGTCATCTCCAAGAGCGGCGGCACGGCGGAAACGCGCAACAGCATGCTTGAGGCAGCAGCAGCGTATAAAAAAGCAGGGCTTCCTTTTGAACGGCATGCCGTTGCAATAACGGAGGTGGGTAGCAAGCTTTATGAAATGGCAAAAAAGAATGGCTGGGTTGCGATCTTTCCCATGTGGGACTGGGTTGGTGGGCGAACCTCAGTAATGTCGGCTGTTGGACTGCTGCCGGCAGCATTGCAGGGCATAGATATAGATGCGTTGCTGGAAGGAGCTGCTCAATGCGATGAGGCAACGCGGACCAAGGATGTAGGTTTAAACCCCGCTGCGCTCCTTGCCCTTGCCTGGCATCATGCAACCAGCGGCAAAGGAGCTAAAGATATGGTCATTCTTCCCTACAAAGACCGCCTGATGCTCTTTGCGAAATATCTCCAGCAACTAGTGATGGAATCGCTCGGCAAAGAAAAAGACCGCGATGGAACAGTCGTGAACCAGGGCCTGACGGTTTACGGGAACAAGGGCACCACGGACCAACATGCCTATGTACAGCAGCTGCGCGAGGGCGTAAACAATTTTTTTGCCACGTTCATCGAAGTGCTCCATGACCGCACCGGATCGTCCCTGGAGGTGGAACCCGGCGTGACCTGCGGCGATTATCTCAACGCCTGTCTCCAGGGAACACGGAACGCTTTGTACGAGAACAACCGTGAGTCTATCACCATCACCATCGACCGGCTCGATGCCAGGTCCATCGGCGCCCTGATTGCGCTGTATGAGCGTGCCGTGGGATTCTATGCGCAGCTCGTGAACGTGAATGCCTATCACCAGCCCGGTGTGGAGGCGGGGAAAAAAATGGCTGGCGCGATCATCAAGCTTCAGCACGACGCCCTCTCCCTGCTGCGCACCAGCCCCGGCCGGTCCTTTACCATTGAAGAAATGGCAACGGCAATCAATGCCGAAGAGCAGGTCGAGTCGCTTTTCAAGATCCTGGAACATGCAAACATGAACGATGACCACCGCGTGAAACGCCTGCCGGGGAAGACCCTCTTCGATGCGCGTTACCAGAGCTCGGGGCACTAGCGCACCATGCATGAACGACTCGCGGATATATTGAACGACTACGGCATCGCCATGGAGCGTGCCTCCTCATGGGCCTTTGGCGCGCCGGCGTCATTGCTCTCGCATTCCCGGGAGGAAATAAAGTGGGCGGTCAAGAACAGCCTGACCTTTCTGACCCAGGGTGACGAGAAGAAGCGGCTCCTGCTGCGCTCGAGCTTTATCAATCTGGCGCTGTTCATTCCTGATGAGGATGCCGCTGTTTCCGCCAAAGCGCAGGCTGCGCTCAAGTCCGGCGATGTCGCGAACCTGGACCTGGACCAGATGAAGCAGGCGCTGGAGATCCTGAAACGCATCACGAACGACCAGCAAACGCTCATTCAGGAGATCGATGCGTTCTTGCTGAAGTAATTGTGGAGCGGCACATCTCAGCCGGCGCAGCAAAGTCTGCCTGCGCCGGAGAAAGCGACCAACATGGAAAATGATATTTTTGCCGTCGGCTTAACCGTGTCGATCGAGGCCCACTACAAGACCCACCTGGCCACCACGGTCCTGGGATGGGAAAAGGACGTATTCATTCTGACCAAGGCCATCTACGTTCAGGGCCAGCCGGCGAAACTGCAAAGCAACAATGTTTGTAAGATCCGGTTCCTGAAGGACGGCGTGGCTTATGGCTGCGAAACGGAGATCATCACGATCCAGTTCTTCCCGTTCCCGATGATGTTTCTGAAATATCCGGCCAAATTAGAATGCCTGAAGCTCAGGGTTGCGCCGCGGTTCAAGGCGGACCTTCCGGTTACGCTCACCGATGAAAAGGGGGCCATGCATGCCGAAGCCGTCATGCTGGATATCAGCGAAGGCGGCTGCGGTGTGAAGGTCCCGGCTCAAGCAGGCGTGGAGTTGACGCCCGAACAAAACTATGCCATCACGTTCAAACTTTTGGATAAAGAAGTCCGTATTGTGTGCGCCGTGAGAAAGCTCGATAAGGGTGCAGAAGCCACGTTCCTTGGGCTGGAGTTCACCAATATACCGCCGCCGCAAAAGGAAACGGTGACGTTGTTTATCGATTTTCTGAAAAAACACGGGGCGGGATGAGGCTACTTGAGATACCGTAGTAGACACAAGAAAGGGGTTAGCCGTTATAGGCTAACCCCTTTGAAAATTCATGGTGGGCGATGCAGGGTTTGAACCTGCGACCCCTGCCGTGTGAAGGCAGTGCTCTCCCGCTGAGCTAATCGCCCGGGAACGGATACTTTTTAACACAGGGCGTGCTGAATAGTCAAGATAATTCTCGTGTAAAGCCGAGAAGAGGCTGATGGTAAGAGGGTAGGAGGGAATGAAGTTAAGAAGCTGGGTTGAGTTGCTTTCCCTCGTTACCTCTTACCTTCTCACCTTCCTACCTTCCTAACTTCAGCCTTCACTAATCCACAACCAGCACCGCGCACTTCAAATACTGCGTCTCGCGCGCCGCGAGCAGGATGGGATGGTCCCTTGCCTGAGAGCGCATTTCGAGAAGCCGCGCCTGACGATTGGCCGTACTCGCCGCATCTATCAGCATCTCGCTGAACAGATCCTCATCAATATGATGCGAGCATGAACAGGTGACCAGCACCCCGCCGGGCTCCAGCAGCTTCATGGCCCGAAGATTGATCTCTTTATATCCTTTGAGCGCCTCCCGCACCTTGGCCCGGTTCTTCACGAATGCCGGCGGGTCCAGGATGATGCAGCCGAAGCGCTCGCGCTCCTTTTCGAGCCGCCGCAGTTCCTCGAACGCATCAGCCTTCACGAACCGCGCCTGCAAGCTGTTCAAGGCAGCATTTCGCGCGGCCATGTCCACTGCCTTCTGGGAAGAATCCACGCCGATCACTTCCGATGCGCCATAGCGCGCCGCGCTTAAAGACCAGGCGCCGACATAACAGAAGCAGTCAAGGGTGCGCCTGCCCTGTACAAGACCTTCAAGCGTCCGCCGGTTTTCTCGCTGATCGAAAAAGAATCCTGTCTTCTGCCCTTCGAGAACATCGACCACATACTTGATGCCTGATTCTTCGATGGTCACCGGACTGTCTATTGCTCCGCGGACAATGCGCGTTTCCTGCGTCAGCCCCTCAAGCTCGCGAGACGACGTATCATTCCTGAGAACAATCGCTCTGGGTTCATACTCATCGATCAGGGCGGCAAGGATCAGCTCGAGCTGTGCTTCGATTCCCGCAGTCGTTGACTGCACCACAAGCGTGTCCGCGTATTTGTCCACGATCAATCCGGGCAGGCCGTCGCCTTCGCCGAAGACCGCCCGAAACGAATCGCCAAACCCGAGCAGGGTGCGCAATGAGCGGGCCCGGGCAATGCGACCACGGAAAAAATCACGATCGATCTCTTCCCTCTTCCTGGTCAAAAGCCGCACAGCGATGAGCGTACGGGGGTTGATATACCCGCGGCCGACGAAGGCGCCTGAAAAGTCAAGCACCTCCACAAGTTCGCCGGGCACACAGCCTGTGGGCACGGCCTGGAGCTCATTGCTGAACACCCAGGGGTGGCCGCGCAGAATGCGGCGCTCTTCTTTTTTTTTCAAGCGTACGATTTTCATGAGGGAGGAGTGAAAACTTGTATTCAAGATTCAAAATTCAAGACTGGTAAATGAGTGATTAGGCTACAGGCATTGTTGTTGCCGACGCAGTAATTCCGCAATCCGCATGGAGACCTGTCCCGATTTATCGGGAAAACCGCAATCGAATTACAGGCGGTTCTCGATATGCGAATCGCCCCGCAGGGTCTGGAGCCAGGTACGGTAGGTGTTATCAAGCTTCTGCTGGTACAGGGTCGACTGGATCTCGTCCTTCACCCGGTCAAAGGGCGTGACCGGGGTCCTGACCTCTTCGAGCCGGATGATATGGTAGCCGGCCGCGAACTGGAGCGGACCGGCGATCTCGCCGGGCTTGAGCGAACGGGTGGCCTGCTCGATCTCCGGAAGCGCATGGTCCCGGCGCATGAAGCCGAGGTCGCCGCCTGCAGCCGCGTTCTCGCTCTCGGAAAGTTCCCGCACCAGGCCGACGAAGTCCTCTCCCTTGAGCGCGCGCTCGTATGCCGTCCTGGCGCGCTCCCGGACAGCTGCCGCCTGGGACGCTGTCGCGTGGTCCGGCTGTTTTATAAAGATCTGGCGCACGCGGATCTCCTCGGGTAACGCGTAGACCTTCTGATTGTGCTCATAATAGGCGCGCATTTCCGCTTCGTCCAAGCTCAGCCCCGACCGCACGTATTTGTTGAACACGCGAGAGAGCGTGATCTGCTCCCGGAGCTCGGACCGGTACTGGTCATACGTGAGACCGTCCTTTGCAAGTTCGGCATCGAATTGCTTGCGTTCCATGCTGTTGCGTTTCATGATCTCGGCCAATGCCTCGGCAAGCTCAGGGTCCGTCACGTCGATGCCGGAACGCTTGGCCGCGGCCAGCTGGAGCTTCCGGTCGATCAGGTCCTCAAGAAGCACATGCTCGTCCCTGGCGGTGCTGCTCTTTTTTAGATTCTCGCGCTGCAGATCGCTCAGGGTAATGATCTCGTCATTCACCACCGCTACCACGCGGTCCACAATAACAGACGCAACCGTTGCTCGTGGTGCGCCCGGACCGAAGAGCATCGCACACACCGCCGGTATGATCAGAAAGTAATTTTTCATTGTTCGCTCCACTCGTTTTGCACTGCTCATGACCGCGTGACCGCCACCGGCCCATGTCCTGCTACTTCTCTGGTAGAACTAGAGCACTACCCGAAGACGGCTCCTGGCCCAGCGCCTGATAATTTACTTCGAATTTCGTCCTGGACCGAAGCTCCTTGAACCATTGTTGGTAACGCCGATCCTGCTTTTCATGCATCAACTTTTCCCGGATCGTTGGCGAGGCTTCTTCGAGGCCCAACAATCCGGCAGGCCGCCTGTTCTCAAGCTTGAAAACATGAAATCCATAAGGGCTTTTCACAACACCGCTCAAGCCGCCCTTGGGGAGAGTAAACACAACGTTGAACTCCGCGGGCATGTCCCCGCGGGAAAAAAATCCCAGATCTCCGCCAAGCGCAGCCTCGGGCGCCGTCGATTTTTCTCGCGCTATCGCGGCAAAGTCGGGATTGCCTTGAAGCTGTTCCAGCACCTGCTGGGCTTCCGTCTCGGTGGAGACCACGATCTGGCGCACCCGAACCTGTTCGGATCGTTCAAACTGCCGCGCATTATTCTGATAGTACTTCCGGACCTCGGCCCCGGATACTGCGACATTCTTATTCACATCATGCGCCAGCAAGCGCTCGATCATCAGGTCTTCCCATACATCGTTCTTCCATTTTTCAAAATCGATCCCCTGGCCGGCCAGCACCGCTTTGACCTCCTGGCCCTGCTCGGTCCGGAACGACTCGATGCGGTTATTGATATCGGGCAGCCCGATCTTGATCCGCCGCCGCTGCGCTTCGCGCAGCAGCATTTTGCGCTCCACCAAGCGGTTCAGCAGCTCTTCCTTGACCTGCGGCTCCACCTCTTTGTCGGGCTTGAAGCCTGCACGGGCCAACCGTTCCTGGAACTCGGCCAGCGTAATGGGATCGCCGTTCACGGTCGCCACGACCCTGATGTCTGCTGAGACCGCAGATGCGGAGTCCGGGGCCGGAGGCACTGTTTCCTCTTTCTTTGTGCACGAAAAAAAGAGAAGCCCCAGAAACAGCGCCGGGGCTATATATGTCACGAATCGCTGGTTTGCCATGTTTCCCGCGTTATTTCCTGGGCTCTTCCTTCTTTGCTTTGGCTTCTTCCTTTGCAGGCGCCGCCGGTGCAGCAGACGGCTTCTTGAGACCCTCGTGTGCCAAAGGCTCTGCACTTTCGGCGCCCAGCGAAGCGAGGACTTTTTCGTCTATCGAGATCGTGGCCTTGGCCTTGAGGCTCTTCACATAATCGACAAAGGCATCACGCTGTCGCTCGTTGGCCATCCGGTCCTTGATGACGGGCGCGGCCTGCTCGAGGCTGACCTTCTTGCCGTCTGGCGTACGCATCCGGGTGATGTTCTTGGTGTAGTACTCTTTGACTTCCTGGTCGGTGGGGGCCGTGATCTTGTTCGCAAGCTCTTTTTTGACCAGGTTGGACAGCAGTTCGAACTTCATCGCCTCCTGGACCTTGCGCTCCATCTCTTCACGGTACGTAGCCACCCGCTTTTTATACTCAGCATCCTTGTCGAGCCCGAGCCGTTTTGCCTCCTGCAGGGCCACCTCGTATCCGACGATCTGGTCGAGGTACTCCTTGCGGGCCTTGGCATCTGTGGACACGATGGGCTGGACCTGCGGGTCCAGGTCCTGGACCTGTTTCTTGAAATCAGCGAGCGTGATCGTGGTCCGGTTCACCTTGGCAAGCACGGTGCTGTCAGTGCCCTTGTTGCAACCGGCAAGCCCGAGCGCAAACGCAAATACTGTTACGGCGGTCTGAAAAAACAATTTCATGAAGTATTCCTCCAATGGGTTTTTTGTGCGTTTTTCGCTGCAATGAACGGGTATCACTGCGCGCGGAACGCTCTTGTATATAACACACTAGACCAGTTCCTGCAAGCACTTTTTCACCGCATTTGACGCGGTTTTAAGCGATTCGTCGCCCAGGACGAGCTGCAGTGTATACTCGGGGACCAGCTTGATCTTCCCCTTGTTCTTCTTGAGCAGCAGCATGACCCGTTCGGGCGAGATCTTCGCGCCTTCGGCAAAGGTTATCTGCACCATGGTCTTGCCCGCGTCGATCCGCGCAACGCGCGCCTTTTTGGCGATGAGCTTGATGCTCATGATCTCGAACAGATTGGCTGCGGGTTCGGGCAGCAGGCCGTAGCGATCGCGCAGTTCGTCGGCGAGGTCGGAAAGCGCTGCTTCATCGCCGACGCTCGAGACTTCCTTGTACGCCGCCAACCGCAAACTCGGATCGTTAATGTAGTCCTCGGGGATGAAGGCCGAGGCACGCATGGTAATCTGCGTGTCCGGCTCAACGGCAAGCTCCTGGCCGCGCAGCTCGGCCATGGCCTCTTCCATCATCTGGGTGTAGAGGTCGATGCCCACGGCCGCTATGTGGCCTGACTGCTGCTTGCCGAGCAGATTGCCCGCGCCCCGGGTCTCCAGGTCCTGGGCCGCGATGCGGAAGCCGGCGCCGAGTTCGGAAAGCTCCTGAATGGCCCGGAGCCGCTTGCGCGCAGTTTCCGTAAGCACCTCGTCCGCAGGGGCAAGCAGGACAGCGTAGGCCTTCTCCCTGCTCCTGCCGACCCGACCTTTTATCTGATAGAGGTCCGCCAGACCAAAGCGGTCCGCGCGATTGATGATGATCGTGTTCGCCGTGGGAATATCAATGCCCGATTCGATGATCGTCGTGGTCACGAGTACATTCAGCGTGTTCGCGATGAATTTCGACATCACGTCCTCGATCTCGTGCTCCTTCAGCTGGCCGTGGGCAATGCCGACCTTTGCTTCGGGCACGAGGTTCGAGACGAAATCCGCCATGCGCTCGATACCCTGCACGCGGTTATGCACAAAGAAGACCTGGCCGCCACGCTCGAGCTCGCGCAGGATCGCTTCTCGGATCACGCGCTTGCCAAAACGCGCAAGCGACACCTGGATGGCCTGCCGATCGAGCGGCGGCGTCTGGATGATCGAAAGGTCCCGGATGCCGGCAAGCGACATGTGGAGCGTTCGCGGGATCGGCGTTGCCGTAAGCGTCAGCACATCAACCAGCTTTTTAAATTCCTTGATGCGCTCCTTGTGCTTCACGCCGAACTTGTGCTCCTCGTCCACCACCAGGAGGCCCAGGTTCTTGAACACCACGTCCTTCTGAAGCAAACGGTGCGTTCCGACCACAAAATCAACAATACCGCTCTTTACTCCCTTGAGCGTCTCCTGCTGTTCCGCTTTAGTGCGGAAGCGGGAAAGCATCTCCACCCGGATCGAGAAAGGCGCAAGCCGCGCCGAGAACGTGCGAAAGTGCTGCTCTGCCAAAAGCGTCGTGGGCACAAGCACCGCGGCCTGCATGCCGTCCTCAACTGCCTTGAACGCCGCCCGGAGCGCGACCTCGGTCTTGCCGTAGCCCACATCGCCGCAGACCACGCGGTCCATGGGCCGCGGGCGCTGCATGTCGGACAACACGTCGTCGATGGCCTTCTGCTGGTCCGGTGTTTCTTCATAAGGGAACGCCGATTCGAACTCGCGATAGAGGTTGTCGGGAGCGGTGAAGGCAGGGCGGGTCTGGGCCTCGCGTGCGGCATAAATGACAACAAGCTCCTGCGCCATGGCAAGGATGTCCTTCTTCGCTTTCGCCTTGGTCCTTGCCCAGGCAGGCGCGCCAAGCCGGTCCAGCTTCGGCGCCGAGCCTTCGACGCCGATGTACTTCTGGACCTTGTCGAGGCTGTAGAGCGGAACATATAATTTTACGTCAGGCTCGTAGCGGAGCGTCAGAAAATCCGTCTCGAATCCGTCAACGCTGATGTGTGTCAGACCCTGGTATTCGCCCACGCCGTAATCGGTATGCACCACAAAATCGCCGGGCTTGAGCTCTTTGAATGATGAAAGGAAAGGTGCGACCTTCGATCGCTGGGCAGCAGGACGATGGACCTTCCTGCCAAAGATCTCCTCTTCGGTGATGAAGGCGAGGCCCAGCTCCTGCCAGAGAAACCCTTCTGAAAGACGGTTGACCATCACCAGGATCGGCCAGGGCCCTGCTTCCTGGCCCGTCACATGATCGCCCACGACCACGCTCAGGCCGTATTCAGAGAACAGGTTTTTGAGCCGCGCCGCGGCTTCATCGGTCCCGCACACAACAGCCACGCGGCTTTCCGTTCTCAGCCGTCTCAGCTTCTCGACCAGCCCGGCCATGGTCCCCTCAAGGGACTCCCGCTCCCGTTCCTGCTCGCCCAGACTGATCGGTTTTGTGAGCCGCACCCCGAGCCATGACGCAGACTTCGTATCGAGCCGGCGGCCGGCCCCGGTGCCGAGCAAACAAATGTCGAGCCTTGAGAAGTTTAAAAGACCTGCGCGCATGCCCTCCTGGTCGAGGTACAATTCTGTTGTTTCCGGCAGGACCCTGCCTTCCTCGATCTCTTCCGCGCGTCCTGCTTCAATCTTCCTCCCCTGCTCCTCGATCGCTTTATGAACATCGTCGGGCTCAATGATCGCAACGATGCTTTCAGGAGGCAGGTAGCGGAACAAACTTTCCATTTCGTAGAAGAACGGCGCAAGACTTTCAACACCGGGTACGAGCGTTCCATCGAGAATCTGATCGTTCAGCGCTTCGTCTTTAACACGGGTTTTGAATTGTTCCCTGCCTTTGTGCGTTACAATGAGCTCTCGCACCGGCAGCACCACAACCTCGGACAGCACTCCGGTAGAACGCTGCGTCTCCGGATCAAAGCTTCTCATGGACTCGATGGTTTCGCCGAAGAACTCCAGGCGCACGGGTTGTTCATGGAGTGGAGAAAAAAGATCAACGATCCCGCCGCGCCTGCTGAACTCTCCCACGCGCGTGACGAGCGACGAGGATTCGTAGCCCGTTGACACGAGAGAAACAACAAGGTTGTCAGGGTCAAGCTGGGCCGACGCTTTGATCGTTCTGACGGAATCGATGAACAGCTCCCAGGGTGGAAGCTTCTGCATCAGCGATTGGACCGGCGTCACATAGATGCCCGGCACACCGGACGTGAGGCTGTAGAGGAAATGCATGCGCTCGCCCACCGTGCGACTGTCCGGCGAGTCTGCTTCAAAAGGCAACAGCCCCCAGCTCGGGAACCAGCGGAGCTCTGGCAACAATTGCCCTTCTTTGGAAAAGATCGTCCTGCCGAAGAACACCAGGTCGGAAACGAGCGTTTCCGCCTCTTCTTCCGTTGAACTCAGCACGATAAGAGGACGACGCAACTCCTGCTGCAGACCGAACAAAAAAAGGGCCTTTGAGGCCCCCCAGAGCTCGCTCACTTCCAAGGTTTTTTCCCCTGCCCTGACTTCACCGACAACGGGCAGAAGCATATCGTGCAGGTTCTTCATAGACCGGCACACTATAACATAGCGTAATGGCGAATTCAAGAGACTGGGAACTTTCCCGCCCTTATCTCTTCTTCTGCATCAGCCCGAACACCAGTAGCGCCACGCCGATCAGCAGCGGCATGCCGTATCCGCTGGCCGCATACGTCACGTAGTAGTACGTAATGCCCTTCGTGACCCTGGAACTGAACCACAGCGAATTCCTGTAAATCAATATGAGGCACACCACGGTAGTCACCACCCCCGCGAGCGCCATGTACCTGCCGGTCTGCGTGGACTCGGCGATCTTCCTGCCCAGCGGACCCAGCCAGCGGATCAAATAGCGCTCCGTGATGCCGCCCACGGCCTCCACTCCCTTTTTCAATTCCCGAATTTGTACTCTGGTTTCGTCACCCATGCCATCTCCTCCTTGGTTTTAGTCGGAACACGACGCTTTAAACGGGTCTGCGGTTTTGGACAGATGCCCGGAACACCCAGCCGCACTGTGGAATGAATATGAGTGTAATTATAGTATAGAACAACGCGAAAGGGAAGACATTAAGCAGGTCTCTGGAATGCTGACAACTTTTTACTGGGAGTACCAGAGGAAGCATGGGATGCGGGCCGGACCGTTGTTTCTCTCTACGCATTCCCTTCAATGAAAGAATCATACGAAGGTATGAATACGGTTGTCCATAAACGCACCAACAAAAAACCGCACCGGAAGATCCGGGGCGGTTTCGTTCTATTCAACAATAATGGAAGCGACAGAAGGAACTGATCACGCAGCGGCGATGATCTTTCTA
>Ga0334722_10005482_pt1 | contig 12789 bp, 8 predicted proteins | sample C3_bottom_MG_FD_207210 | JGI IMG/M metagenome (GOLD analysis project Ga0334722, IMG submission 207210) | Sediment microbial communities from Yellowstone Lake, YNP, Wyoming, USA - C3_bottom | ecosystem: Environmental > Aquatic > Freshwater > Lake > Sediment | place: USA: Wyoming | collected...
TCCCCGTGTTCCTGTTCTCCAGCACCAGCCGGCTGTGGGTGGCATCCACGTTGACGATGGTGGCCATCACCTCCTGGCCGGGTGCGTAGGTGGCCCCGTTGATGGCGTCCCGGATGGTGGCCAGCGAGGCCCCTGCAGCGAAGCTGATGGTGACCCCGTTGACGGTGAAGCTGCCGCCGGAGGCGGCGGACCAGGTGGAGGCCACGGCTCCCGACTGCACCCGCTGGCCGGAGGCCAGCTGGGTCACCTGAATGGAGTAGACCCCGTTGGCGGCGGAGGAGGAGGCCGTGGCCGCGACTTTGGTCGCGTCGTCGGAGGTCACCGTGTGGGAGCTGAAGACGGAGCCCACGGTCGCGGCGAGCCCGTCCGCCAGGTCCTTCAGCCCCTGCAGCTTGGACTGCAGGTCGGAGAAGACGCCCGAGAGGACGGCCAGGTCGCTCTTCCGCTGCTTCAGATCGTTGACCGGCTTCTGCTCCACCGACATGTAGAGGGAGACCAGCTTGTCGATGGAGGTCTGCGTGCCAGCGTTGGCCAGGGAGGCCAGTGGGTCTATGGCCATGGTGTCAACCTCCGGTCTCTACGACGCCCCTCCCTCGAGGCGGCTGAGGGCCTGGATCCAGGTGTCCCGCAGCTCCCTCAGGATGCGGGTGGGCATCTCGTACTCGCCCCGCTTGATCTCGTCCATGCAGTAGCGGTAAAGCCGGAAGAGCCCGAAGGCGATCTCGCCGTAGCGGAAGTCCAGGCTCTCTATCAGCTGCGCCACCACCCTGGATGCCCGGTCGCGATCGCCCGATGCCAGGGCCGAGAGGCCCAGGTCGTACAGCTTGATCAGCAGCTCGCCCGGGGTGAGGCTGAGGATCGAGCCCGCCCTGTAGCTGCTGAGCTGGGGATTGGTGTTGGAGTAGGCCACTGCCATCCCATTTCCTCCCGATTGGACTGCCGGCCCCGCCGGCGCACCTATGGCTCTACCAATATCTATCGGCAGACCTCGCGTAGCACTTTAGCCCCACCACCCCAGTACTCGACCAAATTGGTTTCGACATGTAGGGCGGGGGTTTATCCCCCGCCGCCCGGCGCACGGGGTGGACCCTGCGGCGGGGCACAAGGCCCCGCCCTACATACCAAATTCATTTTGTCGCTGTACTAGGCCCATCGCGGCCACATGCCCCATGAAAGGCCCTGCCCCTCCGGGTGGAGGGGCAGGGCGGTCGCCTGGGGCGTGGCAGCGGGCGGGCCGGGGGCCCGCTCACGCCGTCGCCCCGCTACCTGAAGAGCGAGAGGACGCTCTGCGGCGCGGCGTTGGCCTGGGCCAGCATGGCCGTGGCCGTCTGCTGCAGGATCTGGTACTTTGTGGCGTTCAGCTGCTCGTTGGCCATGTCGGCGTCCATGATCCGGCTGTAGGCCGCCTCCGTGTTGACCTTGGCGATGGTCACCGTCTCCTCGCGGAAGTTGAGCCTGGACACCGAAGCGCCGATGTACTGGAGCTTCGAGGATACCGACTTGATAGCGGCGTCCAGCGTCGTAATTGCCGCAAGGGCGTGCGAGGCATCAGTCACGCTGACGGAGCCGAGCGATAGGTCAGTCGTTCCTGCGTCGCCAAAGCTGGCACCGGTGAGCTCAATACGGTCATTGGAGTCGTCGTCTGCTCCGGTTTGCAGCGTGAGAGTGCCAAGGCTGGAATTCCCCAGCAGGACAGTTCCGTTCCACTTAGTGCTGCTGGCGATAGCGTCGATTTCGTCCTTGAATTGAGTCAGCTGCTGCGCAATCGCGCTCCGCTCGTCGCCCCCCAGCGTGTCTGAGGCCGCCTGGACCGCCTTGTCGCGCATCTGGATCAGGATGTCGTTGATCTTCTGCAAGCCGCCCTCGGCCACGGCCAGCATGTTCTTGGCGTCCCCGATGTTGTTGAGAGCCTGCCCCAGCCCGCTGGCCCGGTACTGGAACTTGGTGGCGATGGTCAGCCCGGCGGGGTCGTCGGCCGCCGAGTTGATCTGCTTGCCGGTGGCCAGCCGCAGCTGCGCCACACCCAGCTTGGTCTGAACCGCCTTCAGCGAGTTCAGCGCGTTCAGAGCCCCGATGTTGGTGTTGATCCTGGTGAAGTCGCCCTGTGCCATCCTTCTTCCTCCTTGTCTCTTGCGCCTCTAGTGGCGCCCTCTTCGTCCCGCGAGTCCCTTCGCGGGTAGCCGCTGATCTGCGATCTGCACTGGGCTCATCGATGCCCGACCCTGCCTCGGAGTCCCTCGGGTCCCGGATCTCCGCGTCGCATGAAGTCAGCCTCCACATTTCATAGATCGGCAACCTTCCCGGAATCTTTAGGGGCACGCAACCCTGTCTCTGTAAGTCAAGGGTGTCCATGGGTTCTCAAGCCCAGGAACTTGGAACCAACCCGTCAAAACAACCACCCACGTGGGAAAGCTGACACTCTGTTGCTGGAAGACTAGGTACGAACCCACCAACACTTAAGGGGATTCCCTATTCAGGAGGCATCGCGCATCTCGTAGGATCACGCCACGACCCGGGGGGCGGTGGGACGGACCCTGCCATAATTGAGGGAGGACTCAATGCCCATCTTGCATGACGTTATCCTGGGCCAACAGGTGGCCATTCATAACCCCGACCTTGTCAACCTGTACGGGTGCCGAGTAGGTGACCACACTAAGATAGGGGCCTTCGTGGAGATCCAACGGGGCGTACAAGTTGGCAGCAACTGCAAGATATCATCCCACAGCTTCCTTTGCTCGGGGGTCACCATAGAAGACAGCGTCTTCATTGGCCATGGTGTGATGTTCATCAACGATATCTACCCTCGGGCGATCAATTCCGACGGTTCTCTGAAGACCGATGCGGACTGGCACATGGCCACAATCCTGGTTAAGGCCGGTGCTTCTATCGGGAGTAACGCCACGATCATGGGGAACGTCACGATTGGAACGGGAGCACTGGTAGGTGCCGGAGCCCTGGTTACGCACGACGTTCCCCCTTTCGCCATTGTTGTAGGGGTACCAGCCCGCGTCATAGGCGATGCGCGCGATGCGGGGAAGGTAGACCCGGGGGTTGCGACGGCGCGCGGGGCGCGGACGGCAGATACTTTATAGGGTATCCCCAAGGGTAGCTTCGGCTATGGGAGGTAGAAGCCATGGTTGGCATCGGTGTGATCGGCTACGGTTACTGGGGACCAAACCTGGTGCGTAACTTCGCCGAAGCAGCCGGCGTGCGAATGGTAGCGGTAGCTGATCCTCGCACGGATCGATTGGCTCAACTGCGACTTCGCTACCCAGCGGCCAAATCCACACCGGATTATCGGGACTTACTGGCTGATCCTGAGGTCGAAGCCGTTGCCATCGCTACGCCGGTCTCGACCCACTTCGATCTAGCCATGGAGACGCTGCGCGCTGGCAAGCATGTGCTGGTGGAGAAGCCGCTGGCGGAAACCTCTGAACGAGCCCTTCGGTTGATTGAGGAAGCAGATCGGCGCAACTTGGTGCTGATGGTAGATCATACCTTCGTGTACACGGGAGCCGTGCGCAAGATCAAGGAGCTGATTGCCGCTCACAGCCTTGGCGACATCTACTACTACGATTCGGTTCGAGTGAACCTGGGTCTGTTCCAGCACGATGTGAACGTGATCTGGGATCTGGCGGTGCACGACCTCTCCATTATGGACTATGTGTTGCCGGCACAGCCCTGTGCCGTATCCGCGACGGGCATGAACCACCTTTCTGGAGAGCCGGAAGACATCGCCTACCTGACGGTCTTCTTCGACAGCCCTTTGATCGCCCATATTCACGTCAACTGGTTGGCACCGGTAAAGGTGCGACGAACACTAATCGGCGGTAGCCGGAAGATGATCGTCTACGACGACCTGGATCCGAGCGAGAAGATAAAGGTATATGACAAGGGGATCACGGTAGACAACGGCAACAGGGATGACTGCGTGTATCAGATGCTGATCGGCTATCGCACCGGCGACGTATGGTCGCCGCACTTGGACGTAGCCGAGGCGCTCCAAACCGAGGTGTCGCACTTCCTTCGATGCGTCGAGGGGCTCGAGCAACCGATCGTCGATGGAGATGCGGGACTGCGGGTGGTTCGGACCCTGGAAGCCGCCACCCGTTCCATGGCCGAGCAGGGCCGGCCCGTGCGGCTGGACACCGGGCGAGTGCTCGAATTGATCCATTAGCAGCCACGGAAGGTGCAGGGGTGAGTGACCACGGGATTCCTGAAAACGCGTACAACCCGCACGCTTGGATCATCAACGATCCCGAGATCGGTGAAGGGTGCTGGATTGGCGCCTTTACTGTGATCGATGGGATCGGCGGGCTGAAGATCGGTCGCGGGTGCGACATTAGTTGCGGTGTCCACATCATCTCCCATTCCACTGTCCGACGATGTGTGACAGAGCGGCGCCACGAGACCATAGACAAGTCACCCGTGGAGATCGGAGACTACGTCTTTGTCGGGGAGAATGCCACGATCCTGCGGGGGGTCAAGATCGGCCACCATTCAGTTGTGGCGGCCGGGGCGGTGGTGCTGGAAGGTACCGTGATCCCTTCATACTCGTTGGTTGCCGGAGTTCCGGCCCGGGTGGTCCGGGATCTCCGCGAGGAAATTGAAGGTTGGATCAAGGAGGAGAACCAATGCCGATCCTGAATGGCGCCCATTTGCTGGTCACTGGCGGCGCTGGCTTCATAGGATCTGCCATTGTCGACCAACTAGTCTCCAGAAATGCAGAAACGATAACCGTTTACGACAACTTCTCCCGGGGACGGCGGGAGAACCTTAAGACTGCGCTCGCTCAGGGGCCGGTGCGGATCGTTGATGGTGATATCCGCAACCGAGCTCTGTTGGCAGAGGTTATGCAAGGCGTGGACGTGGTCTTTCATCAGGCAGCGTTGCGGATCACCCAATGTGCGGAGGATCCGCGCCTGGCGCTGGAGGTGCTGGTGAATGGCACCTTCAACGTGCTCGAAGCCGCGGTGAACGCGGGGGTGAAGAAGGTTGTCGCGGCCTCCTCGGCCTCGGTTTACGGCATGGCCGACCGATTCCCTACGCCCGAGGCACACCACCCCTACAATAACCGAACCTTGTACGGCGCCGCGAAATCCTTCAACGAGGGCCTGCTCCGTAGTTTTCACGACATGTACGGGCTAGAGTACGTAGCCCTCCGCTACTTCAACGTATACGGGCCCCGCATGGACATCCATGGGGCATACACCGAGGTGTTGATCCGCTGGATGGGTCGCATTGCAGCAGGCCAGGCGCCCCTCATCTTCGGAGATGGCAGCCAAACCATGGACTTCGTTTATGTCGACGACGTCGCCCGCGCCAATGTACTGGCCGCGGAGAGTGACGCATCGGACCAGGTGTTCAATGTTGCCAGCGGGGTCGAGACCAGCTTGAACGATCTGGCCCTCACCCTCGCAGAAGTGATGGGCTCCACCTTGCGGCCCGAGTATGGACCGGAACGAAAAGTGAACCCGGTGCCTCGGCGTCTGGCCGACACCGAAAAGGCCCGACAGCAACTGGGCTTCGAATCCACAACATCCCTGAGCGAAGGGCTACGTCAACTGGTGCAGTGGTGGCGTCACGAAGAGCGACCATCAGCGGGAGTAGGCGCACATGTCTGAGATCTCGCACCAAATCCCCATTACCAAGCCGTGGATGGGCGTTGCAGAAGCAGAGGCAGCAGCACGCCCCATAATCTCTGGTTGGGTCACACAGGGGCCGGAAGTTGCTGCCTTCGAAAGGGAGTTCGCAGCTACAGTCGGCAGTGAGCACGCCTGTGCCGTCTCCAACTGCACCTCCGCTCTCCATCTGGCACTGCTTGCCGTTGGCGTCCGCCCCGGGGACGAAGTGATTACGGTCAGCCATTCCTTCATCGCCACCGCCAACGCCATCCGTTACTGCGGGGCAATTCCAGTATTCGTCGACATCCAACCCACGACCTACAACATGGATCCTCTGCTTGTCGAGAGCGCGATCACCGGTCGAACCAGGGCCATCCTCTGCGCCCACCAAATGGGCATGCCGTGCGATCTCGCCGCGATAGTTGCCCTGGCTCGACAACATTCGTTGGCAGTGGTAGAAGACGCTGCCTGCGCGGTAGGCAGCGAAATTCTTTGGAATGGACGCTGGGAGAAGATCGGCAAACCCCACGGAGATGTCGCTTGCTTCTCCTTCCACCCACGAAAGGTCATCAGCACCGGCGACGGGGGAATGATTACTACGAACAACCGTGAGTGGGACAGACTGTTCAGGTTCTGGCGCCAGCACGGCATGACTGTTTCCGATGCGGTCCGGCACAAGTCGCGAGAGATAGTAGTTGAGGAATACACAACTCTCGGATTCAACTACCGAATGACTGACGTGCAGGCAGCAATCGGACGACAGCAGTTGAAGCGGTTGCCGGAGATCATCAACCGACGCCGCTACCTGGCAACCCGATACAACAACGCGCTCCGCAGAGTGCCGGGGATCGAACCTCCTCACGAGCCCGCGTGGGCGCGGACCAACTGGCAAAGCTACTGTGTCCGCTTGCCCGACGAATGCGACCAACGTGGCGTTATGCAGTTCATGTTGGATGCCGGTATAGCCACGCGAAGGGGAATCATGTGCGCCCACCGGGAGGCGGCCTATGCGCGGGAACCCTGGCGCTGCGGCTCCGGTGGGGCAGCTTGCAGCTGCCCCACCGGAAGCTGCGAGCGATTGGCCGAGAGTGAGCGCGCCCAGGACCGCAGCATACTTCTGCCGCTATATCCCGAGCTCTCCGATGCGGATCAGGACCACGTAGTGGAGACACTGCTGTCGGCCTGCCAACCACGTCCGTAGCAAGAAGAGGATTGCCATGATCAACTGCCCGGGCACCGTCCTGTTCCTGGCGGGATCACCAATGTGGGCCCACATCTATGGCATTCGAAACGGAATGCTTTCGATGGGGGCCCGCGTGCTGACTGTGGGAACTCCCGCGCCGGACTATCAGCCCATCATGGAGGCGCTGCACAAGCATGACCCTGGCTTCTCATACGACCTAGTGTGCGAACCAGATGAGGACATCAGCCAAATTCTGGCTCGATTGAGCGCAGCTCCCGATCTCATCCTGTACATGGAAAACGCGGAAGCATTCCTCCCAAACGGAATCGCTAGCGTTCCCATCCCTACAATCGGAGTCTTGACAGAGGACTTCAGCCATGCGGACTGGGAGCCAGATCTATTCACGTACTTTGACATCGCGCTTTCGTCGCTGCAAGAGTCGGTGGACACCTATCGAGATCGAGGCCACGACAACCTCGACTACTGGTACATAGGCGGTGCCGATACTTATCACCGCGATCACCAGATTCCCAGGACATATGATGTCTGCATGCTTGGAGGGCTCGGTCCCCTACACAGAGACAGGGCAAAGACTGTCGCACGCGTTCTACCGCTTCGAGAGGAAGGGGTGAGTGTCCTCACAGGTTACGGCGCCTACTTCGAGGAATACAGCCGAATCTACAGCCAATCAAAGATAGTCATCAACCGCTCTGCCGTTGATCAGTTAAACATGCGGGTTCTAGAGGCAGCCGCCTGCGGCGCGATGGTTTTGACAAATCTGCCCAAGAACCGGAAGGACCCCAGCGCCCACTTCCTCACCGACCGCGAGGAGGTGGTCTACTATCGCTCGGATGACGAGGTTGTCGACCTGATTCGATACTATCTCCGCCACGATGAGGAGAGGGAGCGAATTGCGACCGCAGGGCAGAAGAAGGTCCTCGAAAACCATTCCTATGGGAATGTGGCGGCGTATCTCTTTTCCAAGATCCTTCCACGGCTCGGGACGGACTTTCTCCGGCGACGCCAGGAACGTCTATCTCGATGGGGAATCGATGAGATCCGCCAGACCCTCGACTACGCGAAGTACTTCTACCTACGGGGCAATGCCAATCTCGCACAACGTTACTACGAGAAAGCTGATAAGGAGGCTCCGAGCACCTTAACAGCAGTCGGGAGGGGACTCTGCAGCGCCCTACGGAGGGACCTGCCTCGTGTGAAAAGCTGCATGGCGGAGGCGCTGCAAAGGGCGACCTCCAGCGAGGAGTCTCTCTTGGCCAAGATTAACTCCGCCATAAGCTCCCACTTCCTGTCAGATGGGCTCTCGCCCGACGAAGTTATCCAAACCATTGCGGGGGCGCTGGACGCGGTCCAGGCAGATAAATCTGCCCCAACGCGCCTGAGGGACTGGCTTTACTTTCCCCCCGTCTATGACCGGTTCCGCATGGAGACTTCTCATGCGTACTGGCGGATCAACTCCGATGCCGAGAGATGGGCCAGACTCAAGGAGCTTGTCACATACCGCCTGTCCCATACACTTGGCTTACGCCTGCTCGACAACGGCAATCGCGAATCAGCAATCCACTTTCTCACACAGGCAGCGAAGCTGATTCCTGATGACGGGCGGCTTCTGCTCGACCTCGCCCGCGCGTATCTCGCGGGTGGAGACCAAGCAACAGCCAGAGCTCATCTCCAAGCGGCCTTGGAAGCGGAACCCTTCAACACGCAGGTCCAGCAGGCCATCTCACTGATCCAGCCGACCATTTCCGCTTCACCTGACTCCAAGACTAGTTCAGAGGTTCAACCCCTGAACCGGGCATCCCACGCTGGACCTACAATCACCGGATTCTCGACCACTGCGGCGAGAGGCAGGCTCCCCGATCCGCTACCCAGCCCCCTGTATTTGAACCTGGGATGTGGGCTCGATGTGCGGGATGGCTTCGTGAACATCGACCTGTTCAGCGATGACACCCGCGTCGTCGGCATGGATGTTCGGAGACTGGAACTTCCGGACGGCTGCGCCGACGGTATCATTGCGAGCGATATCCTTGAGCACTTCTCGCACCGAGAGGTGGATGCCGTCTTACGGGAGTGGGCGAGAGTGCTCAAACCGGGTGGCAAGCTGGCAATCCGCTGCCCCTCCCTAAAGTTGCAGGCCAAAGCCTATCTAAGCGGGAAATGGGACGCCGACGTCGCCTCATACATGATCTTCGGCGGCCAGACGAATCCAGGGGACTACCACTGCATGGGCTTCGATCAAGCGTCGATGACCAGGCACCTGCTGCAGGCGGGACTGGAGCCAGTTGCTTTCGAAGAGGTGGACACACCGCAGGATAGGGGCTTCGTCAACCTCAACATGATCGCACACGCCAAGAAGACAATCTCGAAGAATTCTTCGGCGACCCGCTTGCCCTTCGGGGGCACCGAGTTGTTGTCGGTCGCATGGGAGGGCTCCCAGTTCGTACACCACTCCCTGGCCCTGGTGAACCGCGAGCTCTGTCTCCAGCTTATCGACGCCGGCCACGAGATCTCCATCATCCCATACGAGCAGGACCAGTTCGGGCCGGATGCCGATGCGCGCTTCCCGAAGCTCGCGGCGCGGCACAACGCCCGGCTTTCCCGCTCGGCCAGCATCCACGTTCGCCACCATTGGCCACCCAATTTCGAGCCGCCCAGGGAAGGGCACTGGGTCATGATCCAGCCCTGGGAGTTCGGCAGCCTACCCAGGGAGTGGATCGAGAGGATGAAGGCGAAGGTCGACGAGGTCTGGATCCCCTCTTCTTGGGTGCGGCAGTGCTATGTCGATAGCGGCATGCCGGCCGAAAGGGTCCACGTCGTGCCCAACGGGGTGAACATCGACCGGTTCCGGCCAGACGCCCCGCCCATAAGACTCGACACCACAAAACGCTTCAAGTTCCTCTTCGTCGGCGGGACCATCTACCGCAAGGGCATAGACATCCTGCTCGACGCCTACGTGAACAGCTTCTCCGCCCAGGACGACGTCTGCCTAGTCATCAAGGACATGGGCGGCAACAGCTTCTACCGAGGCCAGACCGCAGAGGAATCCATCCGCGATCTCCAGGCCAGGCCAGACGCGCCAGAGATCCTCTACCTGACGGACGACATCACCGAGGCCGAGATGCCCGGACTCTACACCGCCTGCGACTGTCTGGTCCACCCCTACCGCGGCGAGGGCTTCGGCCTCCCCATCGCGGAGGCTATGGCCTCCGGCCTGCCCGTCATCGTCACCGGTGCCGGCGCTTGTCTCGATTTCTGCGACGACACCGTCGCCTACCTGGTCCCCGCTGAGAAACGCTACCTGCCGGAGAACCGCATCGGCCACTGGGAGACGGTCGGCAGACCCTACCTCTACGAGCCCGACAGGGCTGCCCTCGCCAGTTTGATGAGGAGGGTCTACGACAATCCTTCCGAGGCACGCGGTATGGCCGCGTGCGCCCGGCAGCGAATCGTGGATCGCTTCACCTGGAAACAGGCGGCCGAGAAAGCCATCGAGAGGATGCGAGAGCTCTCCGCCAGACCTGTCCTCCGCTTCCAGCAGCCGGCCGCCCATTCGATTAGGGCGGTGGTCGCCCGGAGCGGAGCCGTCTCCGACCTCTTCTGGCGCTCCCTCGCTGACACCACGCCAGCCGAGGCCCACATCACCGTGGCCGGTGGAGAAGGAGGCCAGCCCGCGTCTGCGGGCGACGCCAACCCGCGGCGATGGGCCGTCACGACCTCTTCCGGCTCGGCCGTCTCCCTGCTCAACCGCGCCATTCAGGCCCCGGGCGAGGAACCCGTCCTCCTGCTCTCCACCGACCTTGTCTTTACCGCCGGCTGGCTGGACCCCCTGCTCCGCGCCCTGGAGACCAACCCCTCCGCCGCCGTCGTCGGGCCGGTCTCCAACCGAGCCCCTAGGCCGCAGCGGATCAACGCCAGGTACGACGGCACCGGCAAGGAGCTCCGCCGCTTCGCCGCCCGCCGCGCCCTGGCCCACAGGGGTCGCACCGAGGAGGTGCCCTACCTGGGTGGCTTCTGCCTCCTTTTCAACCGGTCCCTCTGCCAACAAGCGGGACCCCTCCGCGAGGATCTCGAGCTGCCGCTCGCCCTCTGGGAGTACCTCGCCCGGCTGAGGCAGGCGGGCCACGCCGTCCTGCTCGCCCACGATAGCTTCGTCCACCATGAGAGGCTCTCGGATGAAGAGGGGGCCGGCTTCGACGAGTTGGCCGTAACCGAGGCGGAGATGGACCGGGCCCTGACCCAGGGCCAGGCGTCCCTCCAAGCCGGCGACCTTGAGCGGGCCATCGTCGAGTTCACCATCGTCACCCAGCGATTCCCCGACTGGGCGGCGGGCCACCTGGCCCTCGCCTCCGCCCTCATGGCCCAGGAGCGCTTCGCCGACGCCATCCCGGTTCTGAAGCGCGCCGCCGAGCTGGCGCCCCAGTCGTCAGCCGTCCAGAACCAGCTGGGTATCGCCCTCTTCCGCATCGGCGAGGTCCAGGAGGCGGAGGAGGCCCTCCGCCAAGCGGAGCGGTGCGACCCCCGCGATATGGAGCCGAGGATCAACCTGATCGAGCTGTACCGAGCCCAGGGCAGGTACGAGGATGCCACCGCCGCCCTCAGGGATGCCCTCGCCATCGATCGCGACAACCCCGACCTCCTAGCGCTGTTCGGCGCCGTCTGCCTGGAGCTGGGGGATGCGGAGGGTGCGCGAATGGCGGCCACCAGGCTCCAGGCCCGACAACTGGACCACCCGGCGCTACCAGGCCTCATGGGAGCTCTGTCCGACACCAACGGCGCTGGGGCGGAGGGGCCGGCGGCGGGGGATGAACCCCCGCCCTACGGAGGTTCGGGTTCCCACGTACCGGTAGCGGCGGGCGGTGGAACCGCCGATCGTTCCCCCGTGGGGCGGGGTCTTGTACCGCACCGCCCGGACGGGGACGGGCAGCCCCAGCAGCCCACCGACGGCGCCGGGCCCGGCCCCATCGGGCTCCAGGCCCTCCTGGACGTCCTCATGGCACCAGGCCGCGAGGCCCTGGACCGTGGAGACCTGGAGGGCGCCGCGCGAGAATTCGCTCGCCTCGTCGAGCAGCACCCCGACCTGGCCGCCGTCCACACCGCCCTCGGCTCCACCCTCATGGCCCTCGACCGGCCAGCCGACGCCGTCCCTCACCTGCGCCGCGCCACAGAGATGGCGCCCAACGCAGCCGCCCTCCACAACCAGCTGGGGGTCGCCCTCTTCCAGTCGGGCGACCCGGACGCAGCCGAGGAGGCCTTCTCCCACGCCAGGCATGCCGATCCCAACGACATGGAAGCCATCCTCAACCTGGTCCACCTCCACCGCTCCAGCGAGCGCTACGTGGAGGCCACCGGGCTGATCAAGGAGGCTCTGACGATCGACCCTAACCACCCGGATGCCCTCGCCACCTTCGCCACCCTCTGCCTGGAGCTGGGCGACCGGGAGGGAGCGGAGATGGGGCTGCAGCGCCTCCTCGCTGCCGCCCCCGGCCACCCGGAGGCAGCGGCCATCCGGCAGGCCATCGACATGGTCCAATCGGCCCGACCGTCCGAGGATCTGGAGGTGGTTCAGTGAAGCAAGCCCACCGAACCTCCGACCCCGGCAAGCGGACCAAGAGATCCCGCCCAAGCAGAGCGACCTCTGTAGGGCGGGGGCTTGTCCCCCGCCGCCGAGAAGAACAGGTCGGACAGGACAGACAAGATAGACAGCGTAATGGGAGGACCGGATTCGAGGCCTACGAGGTCACCGTCGAGGTCAAGGAGGTCCCCCGCTGGCCCTCCATCTCCCTATGCATGATCGTCAAGAACGAGGAGGCCAACCTCCGCCCCTGTATCGAGTCGGCGGGCGACCTGGTCTCCGAGATCATCGTCGTCGACACCGGCTCCACCGACGAGACGGTGCGGATCGCCCGGGAGCTGGGCGCCCGCGTCTTCCACTTCGACTGGGTCGGCGACTTCGCAGCGGCGCGC
>Ga0334722_10005484_pt1 | contig 12788 bp, 15 predicted proteins | sample C3_bottom_MG_FD_207210 | JGI IMG/M metagenome (GOLD analysis project Ga0334722, IMG submission 207210) | Sediment microbial communities from Yellowstone Lake, YNP, Wyoming, USA - C3_bottom | ecosystem: Environmental > Aquatic > Freshwater > Lake > Sediment | place: USA: Wyoming | collected...
AACCGGGACGCAGGCTTTGGAGTTCTGCCGCAGCGGGGAGGAGCGGCGACACAGTTTGCCGTATGAGATAGACGGGGCGGTTGTTAAGGTCAACAGATTGGATTGGCAGGAACGGCTGGGCGCCACCTCAAAGACACCCAAATGGGCGGTGGCCTATAAGTTCGCGCCCGAGGCGCGGACCACCAGGCTGCTCGATATCGAGCCGAGTGTCGGCCGGACGGGGGCTATAACGCCCGTCGCGATACTGGAACCGGTCGAAGTCGGCGGGGTTACCGTGAGCCGGGCGACTTTGCACAACGAAGATGAGATCGCGCGCAAAGACATACGCATTGGCGATTGGGTCTTGGTTCACCGGGCCGGAGATGTTATCCCTGAGGTTATTGCGCCTATCCCCAGCAAACGCACGGGAGTGGAAAAGGTTTTCGAAATGCCCGGGTCATGCCCGGAATGCGGGGCCGGCGTCGTCAGACTGGAAGGGGAAGCCGTCAGCCGCTGCACTAACATCGCCTGCCCAAAACAGGTGTTTGGGCGGCTGGTCCACTTTGCCGGCCGCCAAGCGATGGATATCGAAGGGATGGGGCCGGTAGCGGCCGGGAAACTCCTGGCCTCGGGCGCGGTTAAAGATGTGTCCGATATCTACAATCTAAGCGTCGACGATCTGGTGAAAGCGGCCGGCCGCCAAGGGCCGCTCAAGACCGGCGGTAAGAAAAAAGCGCACAAAGCCGAGGAGAATCTGCGCGAAGCTATCGAGAAATCAAAGACCCGTCCTCTGGACAGATTATTATTCGCTTTGGGGATAAGACATGCGGGCAGCCATGTTGCCGAGGTGCTGGCCTCAAGGTTCGAAAGTCTTGACGCCTTGGCAGCCGCGACCCTGGAAGCATTGACGCACATCGACGAAGTGGGGCCAAGGATAGCGGATGCGCTGACTCAGTTCTTCAAAGAGCCGAAGAACCTTGAGGTTTTGAGCAGATTGAAAGCCGCGGGCGTAAATCCGCGAAGCGCCGGCAAGCCGGTTGGGGGAGAGCCGCTGGCGGGTTTAAAGTTCGTCTTTACCGGCGCGCTGGAATCCATGTCTCGCGAGGAAGCGCAAGAAAAAGTAAGGGGCTTAGGGGCTAAGGCGACCGGCAGTGTCAGCGCCAGTACGGACTATGTGGTCGCCGGCGCCGGACCGGGCCGTAAGGAGGAGAAAGCGGTGGAGCTTGGCGTCCCTGTCATCACGGAGGCGGAATGGCTAAAGATGATCGGGGCCGGGTAAGTGCTTGAGCCGGATAACGCCGCCGGCGTGCCCTGGAGTATCGGCGATGCGCTGACCGGCATATTATTGCTGTTTCCCGTCTCTCTCCTGGTCGGCCTGACGGTTTATTTAGTCGGCTTTATCGCCAGCGGCCTGGCGGGCGCCGCGGTGCCCGGGGTCCTGAAGGTCATCGCGCTCGCCGGCGCTACTTTCTTTGCGGGCATCGGCTTGGCCTGGTGGCTGGGGATCAAGAGACGAGGCGGTTCCTTTGCCGACCTGGGCTTCACAAATGTGCGTCCGTGGTTCGATGTTCCCATCGTCTTTCTGGCCGAGATAATTATTTTTGTCGCCCTGGCGACATATGGTTTGATTGTACTCAAAATCACCGGTCAAAACGTGCCGGAGCAACCGGTTATCGATCTTTTCGGCCGCTCGAAGTCCGGCTTTACTTTGGCCGTCATTTTTGTCGCCGTCCTGGCGCCGATCGGGGAAGAGGTCTTCTTTCGAGGGTTCGTTTATTCGGCTTTCAAACGGCAGTGGGGCGTCAAAATCGCGATTATCGGCAGTTCGCTGGTGTTCGCGCTCTTCCATATCGAGCCGTTGTTTTACGTGCCCATGTTCATAATCGGCGCCATATTGGCTTCGCTATACGAATACCGGCATTCTCTGGCGCCGAACATCATGCTGCACGCGCTCAACAACCTGCTGGCGTTACTGGTATTGTACAGCAGGTAAAGCTACGGGTGTTCTTCAACCCAGAAATCACCCTCGGGCGTTAGCTCTTTTTTCCAGATAGGGGTGATCTGTTTTAGCTCGTCGATGCACCAACGGCAAGCGGCGAAGGCTTCGTGGCGGTGCTCGGCGCCGACCACTATTAAGACAATGTTCTCGCCAATATCTATTCGACCGAACCGGTGGACTATCGCAGCCTCCAGGATATCGAATCGCTCGAGCGCTTGGGTCCGGATAAGCTCGAGCTGCTTTTCGGCCATGCCCGGATAATGTTCGAATTCAAGGCGCGCAACGGTACGGCCGCGGGAAAGATCGCGCGCTGTGCCTAAGAAGACCGCGATGCCGCCCGTTCGCGTGGACGACGACTTGACCCTGGCTATCTCGGCATCGACGGAAAAATCTTCGCGCTGGATGCGCACCAGTCCGGAGCCGCCCGACATCGGCGGTATAAAAGCCACTTCATCGCCGTCTTTAAGCGGGGCATCGACACCGGCGAACTCCTGGTTCACGGCGGTAACCGCCTTGGAGTCCCGCAAAGCATTCGCCATGCCGGGAAACCGGTCTTCCAGGGAGACGATAAGCTCGCTGACCGTTCGGGCCGAAGCGGCGTCGACCGTCACCTCATCGGTCCCCAATATTTGTTTCAGCATCGCGAAAAATTTAACCGTTATCATCGCGTCCGACGCGCTCCATTACTGTCCATTGACCCCGACTAGATTACCAGCATAAAAGACAACCGGAAAAGTGTAAACAATTCAGCGGTATTTCCGCCCGGGCCGCCGTTTGACAGGCGCCCGCGCGCTTGATAGATTGGTTGCGCCGTAGGCGGCGAAAACGCGGGAAAGCTGAGAAAAAAACGATGGCGGATTTAAAAGAGGGCAGAGGAAACGAAGACGGTCTAGGCAAAAACGGCTTGATCATCATCTGCGCGGCCTTGATTCTTCTCGTCGTTGTCTATGCGGGCAACCGGTTGGGGGAAGAGCGGGCAAAGTTATCGGCAAAAAAGGCCTCTCTCGGCACAGCTTCGTTCAAGAAACGGGACTATTCTCAGGCGGTGACCTATCTGCGGGAAGCGGTCAGGCTGGATCCAAATAACGCGGCGGCCGCGAAAGCGCTGGGTCGCAGCCATGAAGCTCTGGAACAGCCCGATGCCGCCGCCAAGGCTTACAGCGATTCGGTCGCCGCGGACCCAAAGCAACCGGAAGTCCTGACCAGACTGGCTTTGATCCATTGGGACCAAGGCAAGCGGGCCGAGGCGATGAAGGACATCAAGCAGGCGCTGGCGGTCGACAATAATGCGGTCGCCCCGCAAATACTCCTGATACAAATATATAAGCAGACCGGGGAGTTTGATAAGGCCATCGGCGTGTTTGACCGGCTTATCAAGGCCGGGCCGCCGGGCGTGGATATGGCGGGGCTATATGTTGAAAAAGGCGTGGTCTATGTCCAGAAGAAAGATTTCGCCGCCGCCAGGAAGGCTTGGAAAAAGGCCCTGGAGATAGACCCGAAGAATCTCAAAGCCCTGAATCTGTTGGATGTCTTTAAGAGTCGCTGATCTTTAACCGGGCGGCCATTGCATGTACCGGCCGCCCAGCAGATGAAAATGGACGTGGTCGACCGTCTGGCCGGCTTCTCTGCCGGTGTTGGCCACCAAGCGATATCCGGCGGCGTCCAGCCCCCGCTGTCTGGCCAGGGCCGTCGCCACTAACATGACCTTGCCCAGCAGCTCCGCATCGGCCGGCTCGGCCGCGCTAAGGCTGGAAATATGCCGGCGCGGCACGACCAGAAGGTGTGTCGGGGCCTCCGGGTTGATGTCCGTAAACGCCACGACATCATTGTCTTCATAGACGATATCCGAAGCCAGTTTGCCGGCGGCTATCCGGCAAAAAATGCAATCATCCATTGTTTTTCCTCGCAATCAAAACGTCTGCTTCCGTTTTTATTCCCACCGCGTCGAAGGGGTTATCCGATATATCAGGCGCCCGTTCAAATTTAGCCCGAACATATTGGCTAGTCAAACCATTTTGCCGCCCCTTTTGGCTTCGTTCGACTACGACGGAGATATGCCGGCCGATAAAGCGGGCGGCGAAATCCGCGGATAGCGCAGACCCGATTTCTTTCAGGCGAGCGGCACGCTCCTTTTTTGCGGCGGGCGATATCCGGCCCGGAAGCGATGCCGCCGCTGTGTCGGGGCGGGCCGAAAACTTAAAAATATGGAGACGGCTGAAAGCCGCTTCCATAATCGTCGCCAATGTGGCCAGGAAATCGGCTTCGGATTCACCGGGGAAGCCCACTATGATGTCGGTGGTCAAGCCGATATCGGGTAAGTCTTTCCTTAGCTTTTTCACCAGGCTCAAGTATTCACCGGCGGAGTAGTTGCGGTTCATAGCGGCCAGGATCTTATCGCTGCCGCTTTGAAGGGGGATATGGAGGTGTTTTGCCAGCCGCGCTTCGACCGCCAGCAACCCGATCAGCTCGTCGGTCACTTCCAGCGGCTCAATTGAGCTGATGCGCAATCGCGGCAACGCGGTTGCTTTAAGTATCGCATTTATCAGACCAACAAGGTCCGAGCCGCCGCCGCCGATGTCGACCCCATACTTGCCGAGGTGTATGCCGGTAAGGACGACTTCGGGAACGCCCGCGTTGACCATAGCGGCGATTTCGCCGATAACCGCGTCACTCGGGCGGCTCGCAAGCCGGCCTCTAAACAGTGGGATTGAACAGTATGAACAGAATTGATCGCAGCCGTCTTGGACTTTTACGAAGGCTCGGGTGCGGGTCGTTACGACGGTATTGACGGTGGCGGGCGACCGGATCGCGCCCCTCAATGGGAGGCTCTTGACCAAGTCGGCTTTGGCGGCGTTGTCGAAGAACAAATCGACCCCGAGCGATCTGAAATTGTCGGTTTGCGCCTTCGGCCAGCAGCCGGTTAAGACTACCAGAGCATCGGGGGCGGTCCGCTTTGCTCGGTTGACCAGTTGCCGCGCCTTGGCTTCGGCTTCCGCCGTGACGCTGCAGGCATTGATGATGAAAAGGTCCGCCGCTCCGCCGAAAGGCACATTAGTCAAGCCGGTCAGTTGGGCCTTGAGCCGGTCGCCTTCATATTGGTTTACTTTGCAGCCCAGCGTCACCAGGGCATAGGTTTTCATGTGGATATGATGCCGGATGCCGGGTGCAAGATGCAAGATGCCGGGTGCAAGATGCAAGATATGTCATTCCTGCGAAAGCAGGAATCCCTGATGCAGGAGGGAGGAGCGGTTTATCGTTGCAAGATAAAGTTGACAATGGCCAGCGCGGCCACGGGCGCGGTCTCCGTTCTGAGAATTCGCGGGCCAAGCCAGGCGGTTTTTGCGCCGAGCGCGGCAAGCGCGGTGACTTCGGCGGCGGCCAGCCCGCCTTCCGGGCCGATAACAACCGCCAGCCTTTGGCCGGCCAAACCGGCCAGGGCTATATTCGCCGGCTCTGTCGCCCCTTCCCAGAAAACGACTGCCAGGTCGAAATCGGCCAAGGCGTTAATGAATCCGTCCCAAGATAAGGGCGCGTCTATTTGCGGCAGAGTCGGCCGGCGGCTCTGCTTGGCCGCCGCCTCGGCAACACGGCGCCACCGCTCCACGCGCTTGTCGGTAGCAGCGTCCGGCCGCGCCACGCACCGCTCCATAATGACCGGCGCGATGCGGTCGGCGCCCAGCTCCGTGGCCTTCTCGATCACTTCATCGAATTTCGTTCCTTTTGGCAGGCCTTGAAAGAGAGCCAAGAACACTTCCGGTGCCGCCGGTCGACGGGCGGCGATTATTCTACCCCGGACCTCGCTGTCCGCCAGCGAAACTAGCTCCACATCGTATTCGCCCGCCGATTCGTCGATAACAGTGACGGCGTCGCCCGGACCAAGGCGCAAAACATCCCGGATGTGGCGGACATCGGAGCCGGTAATAGATACATTTTTGCCGTCTATGGCCCGGCTGTTCAAAAAGAAGCGATGCATAAGAATAGTTTTGCAAAAAATTCTTGACTTTGGCAAGCATCTGGATTATTGTCCGGGCATACTACAGGCGACGTAGGCTAAATAAATAGACATGATCTTAAAGAAAGCCAATAATCCGTTACTCGCCGCCGGCGCCGCAATCTGCGCCGGTCTTATGACAATCGCGTTTATAATCACGACCAGGGCCGCCGACAGGAGAGCTTTGGCATATCAATTGGCGGCCGCGAGGAACCCGGTACCTGTGGTAGTTGCGCTTCGGAACATCGCCCCGGGGACTCTTATCAACCAAGAGGATGTTGGCTACAAAGAGGTACCGCCGGCCTATGTGGCGGCGGGATTTATCGGACGCAAAGCCCGTGTTATCGGCCGGGAGGCCGTCTCCGAGATATTCGCGGGTGAAGTTGTTCTAGCGGCCAGAGTGACCGGTGCTATGAGCCGCCGGGCGGCGAGCGCCATCAAAGTGGGGCGGGTGGCTTTGGCTGTCGGGACGGACGAGATCGCCGGCGTCGCCGGCGGGGTGCGCGCCGGAGACCGGGTCGAAGTTTTTGTCACGGATGAAGAAAATGGTCGCACAGCCCTCTTTCTCAACGACGCCCGGGTCCTTGGAATCGGAGGCATCTATCCATTCAGCCCCAGGGAGCCGGCGGTCCACGGCGACGACGTCCCATCCCAAACGACCGTCGCCGGCACGACCGTCGTGCTTGAGCTGACGCCGGCCCAAGCCGGTAAGCTGACGCAAGCGACAGAGACCGGAAAAGTCAGACTGGCCCTAAAAGGCGCCGGCTATAGGCGCGGACGATGACGGCAGTCTCCGCTGACTATTCGATATTCGTGGCCGCCGGGCCGCAGATGCTTGAATCAGTCCTCAAACTTGTCGATGCCTCTGAGCGGTTAAAAGTCGTTGATACCGCTTTGACCGGCGAGGAATGTTTGAAAAAATTAGAGCAAACCGGCGCCGCAGTGGCCTTTATCGATTTTGCACTGCCGCAAATATCAGGCGTTAAGATCATCGAATTTCTCTCGGCCAACCATCCGGAGGTGATTTCGGTGCTCCTTTCCGAGCAAGCAAATCCGGAATATTTTCGCAGCGGTATGTTGGCGGGCGCCAGAGAGTTTGTCACGTTGCCGGTCACGTTGGAAGAATTGGAATTCGCCGTCGAGCGCGTAGTACAAGTGGCGGGTGCGGGGAAGCGGGGCCGGTCTAAGACGAAGACCTTTGAATCGCGTCCCCGCCCTGATGCGCGTGTCGTGGTGGTTGGCAGCGGCAAAGGCGGCGTCGGGACATCTTTTATCTCCGCCAATCTGGCCGGGCTGTCGGCGGCGGCGGGGCCGGGGTTAGACATCGCCTTAGTCGATATGAACTGCCGGGCGAATGATTTAGCGGCGATAGTCAATATTGAGCCCGGCAAAACTTTAAAAGACCTGGTACCGGTGGTCGGAGATCTCGAACCGGCGCTGATCGGGTCTGTGGCGCAAAAAATCTTGCCGACCGTGGATTTATTCGCCGCGCCTGTTGAGGCGGAATTGACCGAAATATTCTCGGCCGAACAGTTGCGGTTGCTGGTCGACGCATTACGAGGTTGCTATGACTTGGTGATCATCGATAGCGGCGCTTATGCCGATGCGGCGAAAGCGAGCCTCTATGAGATCGCCGATCTGCTGTTAATCATCCTGACCCCGGAAATATTAGCTGTCCGGGGAGGCAAGCGCTTTATCGATTGTCTGGAGCGATTCGGGATCAGCAAAAACAACATGATGGCGGTAATCAACCGCTGGGGGCCGTTGAGCTTGTCGCCGGAACGGATATCCGAGTATGTTTGCCTGCCGGTGATGGAAAAACTGCCGGAAAGCGATGTTGTTCGGATATTAATGGATGAAGGCCGCCTGCTTCGGTCTGCCGATCGCGATAATATTAAGCAAGCATTTGAGCAGCTCGTTAACGCCGTGCGTCAAAAACTCTCGCTCGGGGAAGGTGTCGGTGTCCGCTAGTATCGGCTCGCCGGCTGCGGGGTCGGCCATAAATCTGCCGCCGGGCGCGGTGCGTCAAGTGCGGACCCGCCTTTACGCCGATATAGCCCCGGCCGAGATTCTCAGGAGACTAAAAGTCAACGCCGGCCAGGTTAGAAAAGAACTGAGGCAGGCAATTCTGCGCGCGATAGAAGCGGACGGCTTAGTTCTCAGCCAGGCCCAGAAAGACATGATCATCAAACGGGTCCTTGATGATGTTCTCGGTTATGGTCCGATAGAGCCCTTGCTTAACGATGCGTCGGTCAGTGAAGTGATGATAAACGGTCCGTATATGATCTATGTCGAGCGCCGCGGTTGCCTGGAATGGACGGACCACGTCTTTGAAGACGCCGAACATTTGATGAACGTGATCGATAAGATAATTGCGCCCATTGGGCGGCGGGTCGACGAGAGCAGCCCCATGGTCGACGCGCGCTTGCCGGACGGATCGAGGGTAAATATTGTCGTTCCTCCGATCGCGTTGTCCGGACCGACGGTCACGATCAGGCGGTTCCGGTCAAAGGTTTTCGGCTTTGACGAATTAGTTGAAAACGGCACTATTCCCGGGGAAATCTCCGTCTATTTGGCCGAAGCGGTCACAAACCGCTTTAATATCATCGTAACCGGCGGAACAGGGTCGGGTAAGACGACATTGCTGAATGCTATATCGAATCTTATCCCCGCCAACGAGCGCATCGTCACAATCGAAGACGCCGCCGAATTGAAATTCACGCAGCCGCATGTCGTCCGGTTGGAAAGCCGGCCGGCGAATGTCGAAGGCGCCGGCCGCATCGCCATTAGAGACTTGGTCATAAACGCTCTGCGGATGCGGCCCGATAGGATCGTCGTCGGCGAAGTCAGGGGCGGCGAGGCGCTCGATATGCTCCAGGCTATGAATACCGGGCACGACGGTTCTCTGACGACCGCGCACGCCAACTCGCCCAAAGAGGCCCTGTCTCGCCTGGAGACGATGACGCTCATGGCCGGAATAGAGCTGCCGATAGCGGCGGTCCGACAACAGATTGACGGTGCTTTCGATCTTATAGTCCACATGGAACGCCATGCCGATGGTCGCCGCCGGATAACCGGCGTCGATGAGTTGGCCGGTATAGTCGATGGGGAGATAGAGTTGCGGACGATCTACGGGGCGAGGCTTAAATAGTGCGAGGGCTTCAATGATATACGCGCTGGCGGTCGGGGCGGCGGTTACAGCCGGTTGCAGCGCCTATCTGGCGGCGCTCGGATTGACGCGGGCCGGCGTTGAAGCCGGACAAAAGTTGCGGCTGCAGGGTCGTTTGGCCTCCGGTCGACAGCGCCGAACCCCGGCGGTGCTCAAGAGGATAGCTATTGGCCGCGTCATGAAAACATCTGTGGCCGCGACTCTTAGCCGGCGGCTCGCGGATGCCGGGGTTAGCGGTCCCGATGAAACTACCTTGTGGTTGTTGGCGGCGCCGGCGCCGGCGTTGACGTTTTTAACATGGTTACTGAGATCGTTATTGCCCGCCGCGATGATGCTGGGCGGAGTCTGCGCGGGCATCAATGTTTGGCTTAAGAGACGGGCCGGCGACCGGCTGGAGAGATTCTCGGAGCAACTGCCCGCTGTATTCAAGTTGGCCGCAGCGGCCATCAAGGCCGGCTCGTCTCTGCAGCAAGCCCTTCTTCACGCCTCAGCCCAGAGCGGCCCGCCCGCGCAGGCGGAGCTGGCGGCTGTAAATCAACAGATAGCGCTGGGGATGCCGGTAGATGAAGCTCTGGAAGCACTCTACCGGCGCTTGCCTGCTATCGAGCTCAATTTCATATTGATGGGTTTATCCATTCAAAGACGCATCGGCGGGAATCTCGTCAATTTATTGGAGGAGACGACGAAAGCGGTAGAAGAAAGGCGGCGCCTGCGGCGCCATCTAAAGGTTGAAACAGCCCAGGCCCGGCTGTCCGCGCAAGTGATCGGCTTTTTGCCGCTGCTTGTCGCGGGCTCGATCGCGTTCATCGACCCATCGTTTATCGCGCCGCTGTTTACCACCCCGGCCGGATTGGCGATGCTGGCCGTCGCCGTGGCGGCGGAAACCGTAGGCTTCTTGCTTCTGGGGCGGATATTGGAGATAGAAATATGATTTCAGAGCTGCTCATCGCGATCGCTATAGGCGGTCTGACCGGTCTGTCCATCTTCGAGATTGCCGGCATCCTGATGGCCCGGCCGGGATCGCGGCCGCGGCGCTTATTGCGCGACCGGCCCGGCAAAGCCCCAAACGATCGTTTATACGACATCGGGGGCCGCTTTATGGCGGGGCTGCCGAAGACGTGGTCGGCCGGGTTGATGCGATGGTCCAAGGCTGAATCGGCGGCCGGCGCGAGCGCCGCCGCGATATTGAACGTCGACCCCGCGGCGTTTGTTGGCGCCCGGGTCATCCTGGCGTCTATTGCCTTTCTGACCGGCTGGATAGTTTTTGGTGGCGGCCCGGGCGGCTTGGCTTTAAGCGCGATGTTGGCCTACGGAGCCCAGAGCCGGCCGGGCCGGCAGAGCAAATCGACGGCGGGCCGGAGGCGGTTGGAATTTGGTCGTCTGCTGCCGGATTTTATCGAAATGCTGGCGATCGGAGTCGAGGCGGGCCTGAGCCTGGATCGCGGGATCCGGCTCTATTGCGACCGGTTCGAAAACCGGCTGGCGGAAGCATTCGGCGCTACGATGACCGAAATAGAGCTGGGCAAGCCGAGGCGGCAATCTTTTCAAGAATTAGCCGACCGGAACCGGAACGATGATCTGACATGGTTCGTGACCTCGATTCTGCAGGCGGAAAAACTGGGCTCGCCGTTGGCGCAAAGCTTGAAGGAACAAGCGCGGGCCGAACGGCAGCGCCAGGGCGAACTGATAAGAGAACTGTCCGCGACCGCTCCGATCAAAATGTTGTTTCCGATCGCCGGGCTGATCCTGCCGGCGTTATTCATAATCATCTTGGGGCCGGCGTTCTTGCAGTTAACTGGGAGGTAGCGCATGAAAAGTGTTTTAAGAAACGAGAGCGGATCGATTTTAACCGAGTATGGTTTGCTGCTGGTTATCGTCGCCCTAAGCCTGATCGCGGTCTTAGGACTCTTCCGGAACGATCTGATCAAGAAATTCAATGAGATACGCGGCGAAATCAACAGCGTCAGCGTCTCTAAGTGACCGGGCTGCCTTGCCGGGTGAAGTGGGCTGTCGCCGGCGCCGTGGTGGTCGCGAGCCTGGCGTCGGCAATTTACGTGCTCGCGCCGGTGAGGGCGCCCAAGCGTCCCGGACCGGTCGATAACAGGGCATCGCCGGGGACGCCCCGAGCGGTAATAGATGTTAGCAAGATCGGGCCGGCTGGGCCGGCCAAGAGCCAGTCGTCGAATTTTGAGTATGCAGGCGGAAAAGAGGTCTTTATCAAGACTCCACCGCAATCGAAAGTCATAAGCAGCGTTTTCCGGGGAAAGGGCCGGGTGAGCGAGTCCGTGCTAAAGCTCGAGTCCCTTCTCACACCGACTGAACTGCAGGTATATTATACCGATCTACTGGTCGAGGATTGGATGATCTCCAGAGACGATCTAACCGAAGGGGTTGGTTGGAGTGGGGTGTTTATGCAGATCGAGCCGCGTGAGAAGACTATCGGGGTTTTCGCGGTGGTCAAAAAAATCGGTCAGCCCAGCGGCCCGTCAAATCCGACCGCCATATCGATCATCAAGGCCGAAGAGCGTTGATGATTTCAGATGAATCCGGCTCGACCATCGTTGAATATGCGCTCATAACGGCGGCGATGGTCCTGGTGCTGGCGGCTCTCATCGGCCTGGCCGGGCCGGGTCTGGGCCGAGGCTGGGTCGAGAAGACCAAGCGTTCGTTCTTTGTCTCCGGGCGGCCGGGCGACTTAAAGTCGCTCCGGCGGGAGACGCGGGAAAGATGAATAGCGAGGAAAGCGGTGCGGCCGCGGTCGAGCTGGCCCTGGTCTTGCCGCTGCTCTTATTTATGCTGTTTGGGCTGGTCCAGGTAGTCTTGCTAATCAATACCAGGACGATATTGGAACATGCCGCCGGCGAGGCTGTCAGGACAGCGGTCGTCAATGACGACCCCGGAAAAGCCGAGCAGCGGGCGCTGCGGGTGTCGGCGGCGGCGCCCCGGGGCGCCGGATTCATCGGCGGCCGTCCCAAAGTGACATTGGCGCGAGAGGGCGACGCGGTCATCGCCGAGGTGCGCGCGGAGCTCATTCTCCTACCGTTCTTCAGGCAAGCTTCGTTGGCGGCCGGCGGGGACGGGACGCTGGACTTAAGAGTCCGGGCCAGGCGAAGAAAAGAACCTTACCTTGGTTACCGATAAAGAATTCAAGGCCGGCTCGAGAAAGGGCAGCCGTTGCCTGTCTGAGTCCGGTTCGATCACCCCGCTGGTCGTCGGCGTCGTTTTGCTGGTGATTGTCTTGACTTGCGCCGCTCTGGCGACGTCCGAGATGGCCGCCGAGAGGGCCCGGCAACAAAACAGCGCCGATCTCGGTGCGTTAGCGGGCGCCAACGCCCTATCTAAGGCGACTAATACGACCCGGCTGATCGATGGCGCCATATATGCCCGCAACGTCACCCTGGATGTGATGTATTTGGCCGCGACCGTGGTCTCCATCGCCAGCGCCGGGACGGGCGCCGAGGCTTTCGAGGCCCCGGCTAAGTTTCAAGAGGCGACCGAAGAGCCTGTGGCGGCGCTGGAAAAGAGCAAAACAGTGATCGGCGAGACGGCCGTCGTTTATTCGATAGCTAATGGGGCGACAATTATCAAGGCTAATGGGGGCGATTCAGGTCTTGCTTTGCCTTTGCCGCTGCTCACCGGATTTCGGGGTG
>Ga0334722_10005485_pt1 | contig 12786 bp, 6 predicted proteins | sample C3_bottom_MG_FD_207210 | JGI IMG/M metagenome (GOLD analysis project Ga0334722, IMG submission 207210) | Sediment microbial communities from Yellowstone Lake, YNP, Wyoming, USA - C3_bottom | ecosystem: Environmental > Aquatic > Freshwater > Lake > Sediment | place: USA: Wyoming | collected...
ACCTGACCAACTACAACAGGACGACCAATCCGGGTCACGCGGCGGCCGGGTTCTCGACGACGTGCGACACCTGTCACAAACCGACTGATGCGTCGTGGACGGCCTTTGTCTTCACGCACCCGGCGACGTTCCGGCTCGTGGGCCTCCACGCCACGCAGCCGTGCGCGGCCTGCCACATCAACAACGTCTACAAAGGCACGCCCAACACCTGCGTCGGCTGTCACCTGGCCACATACAATCGCACCACGACGCCCAGCCACACGGCCGCCGGCTTCCCGACCACGTGCGACACGTGTCACAACGCCAGCTCGGCGACGTGGACGGCCAACTTCAATCACAGTTCGACCTACCCGCTGGTCGGCCTGCACGCGACGCAGGCTTGCGCGGCGTGCCACGTCAACAACCTCTACAAGGGCACGCCCAACACTTGCGTCGGGTGTCACCTGACCAACTACAACAGGACCACGACGCCCAACCACGCCGCGGCCGGGTTCTCGACGACCTGCGACACCTGTCACAAACCGACTGATGCGTCGTGGACGGCCTTCGTCTTCACGCACCCGGTCACGTTCCCACTGGTCGGACTCCACGCCACGCAGCCGTGTGCCGTGTGCCACGTCAACAACGTCTACAAGGGCACGCCCAACACGTGCTTCGGCTGCCACAAAGCGTTCTACGATCGGACGACAACGCCGAATCACGCGGCGGCCGGGTTCTCGACCCAGTGCGACATCTGTCACAACGCCAGCGCGGCGGCTTGGACGTCCAGCTTCAATCACAGTCAGTACTTCGTGCTGGCGGGCCGGCACTTGACGGCTGCCTGCACGGACTGCCACAAGAACAACGTCTACAAGGGCACACTCGCGACGTGTTTCGCGTGTCATCAAGCCAACTACACGGCGACCACCACGCCGAATCACGCGGCCGCGGGGTTCTCGACCGCGTGCGACACTTGTCACAAGTTCACGGACGCGTCGTGGACCGCGTTCATCTTCACGCATCCGGTCACGTTCCGGCTCGTGGGACTCCACGCGACGCAGCCGTGCGCGGCGTGCCACGTCAACAACGTCTACAAGGGCACGCCCAACACCTGCGTCGGCTGCCACTTGGCCAATTACACCAAGACCACCAACCCCGGCCACGTCGCCGCCGGCTTCCCGACCACCTGTGACTCCTGCCACAAGCCCTCCGACGGTTCGTGGACGCAGGCGGTGTTCAACCACACGTACTTCCCGATCGCGTCGGGCCGACACGCCGGCAACCAGTGTTCGGTCTGCCACAACAACCCGGCGAGCTACAAGGTCTTCACGTGCCTGACGTGCCACGTGAAAGCCACCATCGACAGCAAGCACCAGGGCCGGGCGGGCTATCGCTACGATTCCGCGGCCTGTTACTCCTGCCATCCCAACGGATCGGCCGGCTAGAGGTCCCCATGCAGAACACGAGGCTCCTGATCGCATGCACACTGGCGCTCACCATGGTGGGAGCCGCGACGCCGGCGCTGGCTCAGATGCAGGACCTGCCCCGGTGGGGGCGGGTGTCGTTCTTTGCCCAGAGTTCGTCGAACACGCCCACTGATGGCGGCCTGCCATCGACGTTCACCGAGTTGAGCACGTCGGTCTCGGCCGAAGGCGCGCGGCACGTGAACGGGGGCTTCGAGTACGGCCTCAATGTGCGGTTCGCCACCTATCCGTCTACGCCCGGCCGCGGCCGGCGCACCTCGGTTTACGACGCGTACGTCGCCGGAGGACTGCTGGGAGGTCGCCTGTTCATGAAGGCCGGCCAGATGTGGCTGACCGACATGGGAGGCCTGGGGGCCGTGGCCGGCGGGCTGGTGGAGTACCGCCAGCAGCCGACCGCAGGGAAGTTGCGGTTTCGCGTAGGCGCGTTTGGAGGTCTCGAACCGCAGCCCCTCGACCTCGGCTATGCGTCTGGCATTACGAAGTTCGGCGGCTATGTGGCCGTCGACGGCGGAGGCGCAGAGAAACACGTGGTTGGCTACGTCACCGTGCGCAATCAGGGCCTCACCGAGCACTCGGTGCTCACGATCACGAACTTCATCCCTGCCGGGCGACAGTTCTTTCTCTACCAGGCGGCAGAGGTCACGCTCGGGGGAGCGGGCGGACAGGGCAAGACGGCCCTGGGCTACTTCTTCGTCAACGTCAACGCGTCACCGGTCAGCCGTCTCTCGCTGCAGCTCACGTATCACCGCGGCCAGTCGATCGACTTCCGCTCGATTACCGACGACATCATCAACGGCCGAGCGGTGCCGGCCAAGTCGCTGGATGGCTTCCTGTTCGCGTCAGTCGGGGGACGCGCCACGGTGGAGGTCATCCGGGGCGTGCGGGTGTTTGCGGGCTATTCTCAGGACAAGAACGGCAACTCGAGCCACGCGGTCAACCGCGTGTCGTTCGGGATGTCCTCATCGAACCTGTTGAAATCCGGGGTCGACCTCTACGTGTCCGACTACCGCTACAGCGGCGGCTCAGGGCCCTCGTACAACTCGTGGTACGTGTCGCTCGGCCGCAGCCTCACCTCGCGGATCTACCTGTCGGGCGAATACACCTCGTCGCTGTCAGTGGTCCGCTACATGCAGTCGTCTGGCGTCGCGATTGAGAACCGTCCCAGCACCAAGCGCTTCGGCGGCAGCGGCATCGTCCACCTTGGTCGGAAGGCGTCGCTCCTGTTCACGTTCGATCGCACACAGGACACTCGCTACAGCGAGAATCGCTTCCTCGGTGGCCTGACGTACCGGTTCTAGCGGCCCACGGTGGCCGTCGGTCGAACGTAGGCCGACTTGCAGCACGGGCAGCTCGTGGCCGATCTTCAGTGATGTTTCCGGTGGCGGCGCATGCTGACAATAATCACGACTTAATTAGTAGTATTATGTCGGTCTTACCTAAGTCGCACGATCGGAATTACGCTGACGTCCCGTCGCCGGCACCTGTCAACGCCCAGTTTCCTTGATTGGTGATAACGGTCATCGAGACCTTGGCTGGCGGCCATTACGCGGGACCAAACCCGAGTCCCTCCCGGAAAATATTCCACGAATGCGCAAAATCTGCTCGGTCGCCATGTCGTCGGCGTTTTCGAGTGTCGCGCTGCCGTGTTTTCGGCAGTGTGGCTCGATTAACACGCCGCGTCGTCTTGCAAAGGCCACACTAGCAGGTTATCGCCGGATTTTCGGCTGATTCACTGTGGCCCGGCGCCTTCTCGTATGACTTCGCACATGGCTCGGAGCGAATCTCCGAGACCGCTACCGGTTTTTCGGAAGGAGAAACCTGGCCTGTCTCTTGCGAATCATCATGTTCAGGCAGCGCCGAGTAAGCAGCAGTACCGACGCCGAATCAAGGCTTCGGGTGTCGCGAATTGCACAGAGTCCACAGGAGCACGCACACCATACTGTTGTTTTCTCTGAGTCCCTTCTCGTATCCCTTCTCGGACTGGGGACCTCAGATACGTGGCATGTTGAACTGTCTGGTCTGGCCCTCACCCACCGCGTGACGGACTGCCGATCGTCATGGCAGCCGTCCCTGCGCGTTGGGAGCGCTTTGTTGTACGACCTCGTTGTTGAAAGGCGCCGGAAAGCACATGGTGTCTGAACGCAAGCGTCACACTCACACCGCACGGGGGGCGTGGCCGGGCACCTTGGTGGTTGCCGTGTTGTGCCTCGTCGGCGTCGCGACAAATGCACAGGCGCAGCTTGGCCTCGTGGTTTCGCCCGGGCGTCTGTCAAAAGCGCACTCGACGCTCGAGGGAGCAACCAACTGCCAGAAGTGCCACACCGCGGGACGGAAGGTGATGGCCGACCAGTGTCTAGCCTGCCATAAGCCCGTTGGCGAGCGGATGCAGGCCAGGAAGGGCATCCATCGCGATGTCACGTTCGATTGCACCGGGTGCCACGTCGAACACAAGGGCATCGACAACGACGTGCGGCCGTTCGACCTGAAGAAATTCGACCACGCGCGAGACACGGGATTCGCGCTCGAGGGCCGCCATGCGGCGCTGGTCACCCAATGCGCGAAGTGCCACAAGCCCCGCTCCTTCTTCACGCTGTCGCCGAGCTGCGTGAGTTGCCACAAAGACATTCATAACGGCACGCTCGGGCCAAACTGCGGCAATTGCCATGTGATGACGGCGGCGTTCAAGGACGCCAAGACGCGCTTTGACCATTCGAAGGCGGCGTACACGCTGGTCGGGGCGCACCTGCGCGTGGCGTGCGAGAAGTGCCACGTCAACAAGATCTACAAGGGCGTCAAGTTCGCGCAGTGCATCGACTGCCACAAGAGCCCGCATCGCCAGCCGACGTTCACGGACTGCCGCTCGTGCCACACGCCGGACAGCTGGAAGACGCAGAAATTCGATCACAGCAAGACGACGTTCGTGCTCAAGGGCAAGCACACCGAGGTGGCGTGTGTGAAGTGCCACACGAAGCCGCCCAAGCAACAAGTGCTGCTCTTCGACAAGTGTGCACGGTGCCATCAGGATCCGCACAAGGGCACGTTCAAAGAGGACTGCAGCGCGTGCCATACGGAGCAACTGTTCGGCCGGACGAACTTCGACCATGCCAAGAACACCAAGTTCGCCTTGACCGGGAAGCACGAACCGCTGGCCTGCGTGAAATGCCACAAAGGACTGACGACCGGGCGCGGTGCGGCGTCGAAGAGCCTGGACTTCCGGGGACTGTTGACCAGCTGCGTGTCGTGCCACGCGGACATTCACAAAGGCCAACTCGGCCAGGCGTGCGAGTCGTGCCACACCACGACGGGATTCCGGTTGCCCAAGTACGTGCACCCGCGGATGCCGGAGTTCTTCGGCGGCCGGCACCAGGGCGTGCCGTGCGCCAATTGCCACTTCGTCCAGCCCCCAGGCACCCCCAGGAAGCCCACCGCCGAGCCGGCGACCTGGACGCTCAGGAATCTGTCAACCGCCTGCGTCTCCTGCCACCTCGACGTCCATCTGGGCCAGGTGGGCACGGCGTGTGAGACGTGCCACAAGATCGACGCGGCGAATTTTGCCGCCATCACGTTTGCGCATACGCGAGCGAGCTACCAGCTGGTCGGGCGCCATCAGACCGTTGAATGCCGCAAGTGTCACAAGTCCGAGACGGCCGCCTTCCCCGCCGGGCGCGGCACGGCCATACGGCTCAAGGGGCTGCCAACCACCTGCGTGTCGTGTCACAAGGACCCGCATCTGGGCCAGCTGGGCGTGGCATGCGAGAAGTGTCACACGCCAACAACCTTCAAACTCGAGACGTACAAACATACGAAGGCGGCGGCAGACCTGATGATCGGCAAGCACGCCACGCTGAAGTGCGCCGAGTGCCACAAGTCACAGGCGTTCCAGTATCCCGCCGGCTCAGGCACCACTGTGCGATACAAGCTCGGGACGGCCTGTCTGACCTGCCACACCGATCAGCACCGTGGCGCCTTGGGCACGACGTGCGAAAACTGTCATACCCCGGCCGCCTGGAGCAATGTATCGCGCGCGTTCCATAAACTCCTGTCGTTCAAACTCGAAGGACAGCACCTGATCACCGACTGCGCCGCGTGCCATTGGAACGGCGTCACCAAGGGCACGCCGACGCGGTGCTACGATTGCCACTGGATCCGGCGGCAAGACGATCACTACAAGACCCGGCTCGGCACCGACTGCGGCGCGTGCCATCGCCCGGTGTCCTGGACGGCGGTCAACTGGAACCACGGCACGATGACCGGCATGGTACTCAGCCCGGCGCATCGCTCCCTGGGCTGTGTCGGGTGTCACAAGGACGGGACATTCACCGCCGGCGATACGAACTGCTATGCGTGCCACGCTGACAAGTTCCGATCGACAACCTCGCCCAACCACGTGGCGGCCGGCTTCCCGACCAATTGCGAGGTGTGTCACCGCCCCTCACAGACCGCATGGACGCAGGCGACGTTCTCGCACACGACATTCCAGCTCGTGGGCGTCCATGCCACCCAGGCGTGCGCCGCCTGCCACAAGAACGGCACCTATCAGGGCACCCCGCGCACGTGCATCGGGTGCCACAAGACTGACTACGACCGCACGACCAACCCCGGACACGCGGCGGCCGGCTTCCCCACCACCTGCGACTCGTGCCACAGCGTGACCTCGGCGACGTGGACGGCGAGCTTCAACCACACCGCCATCTATCCGCTGGTCGGTCTCCACGCGACCCAGGCCTGCAGTGCCTGTCACAAGAATGGCGTCTACAAGGGCACGTCGCGCGAATGCGTGGGCTGTCACAAGACCGACTACGATCGCACGGCCAATCCCAGCCACACGGCCGCCGGCTATCCGACCACCTGCAACGGGTGCCACAGCGCCAGTTCGCCAACCTGGACCGCCAGCTTCAACCATGCGGCCACGTTCCAACTGGTCGGGGTCCACGCCACCCAGGCTTGCTCGAGGTGTCACGTCAACAATGTGTACCTGGGCACGCCGCGTAATTGCTACGGGTGCCACAAGGCCCTGTACGATCGCACGACCAGTCCGAATCACCTGGCGGCGGGCTACCCAACGACCTGTGATTCGTGCCACACCGCCAGCGCGGCGGCCTGGACTGCGAGTGTCAGCCACCTGACGTTCCCGCTGGTGGGCGTTCACGCCACGCAGCAGTGCTCAGCCTGTCACATCAACAATGTCTATCGGGGCACGTCGCGCACGTGTGTCGGCTGCCACCTGGCCAACTACAACGCCACGACCACGCCCAAACATTCGGCGGCGGGCTTCTCCACCGCGTGCGAGACCTGCCACAGCAACAGTGCGGCCACATGGACGGCGAGCTTCAACCACAGTCAGTACTTCGTGCTGGCGGGCCGCCACCTGACCGCCGCGTGCACCGATTGTCATAAGAACAACGTCTACCCTGGCACGCCGACGACCTGTTATGCGTGCCACGTGGCCAATTACACCGCCACGACCACGCCCAATCACGTGGCGGCCGGCTTCCCGACCACGTGCGACACCTGTCACAAGTTCACGGATTCCGCGTGGACGCAGGCCACGTTCAACCACACGGCACTCTACCCGCTGGTCGGCGTCCACGCGACGCAACCCTGCGCGGCGTGCCACAAGAACAACGTCTACCCCGGCACGCCAACCACCTGCGTCGGCTGCCATCTGGCAAATTACACCGCGACGACCAATCCGAATCACGTGGCCGCCGGCTTCACGACGGTCTGCGACAGTTGCCACAAGAATACAGACCCGTTGTGGACCAGTTACGTGTTCAATCACACGTGGTTCCCCATCACCTCTGGCAGGCACGCCGGCAACGTCTGCTCGGCCTGCCACAACGATCCGTCCAGCTACAAGGTCTTCACGTGTCTCACGTGTCACGCCAAGGCCACAACCGACAGCCGCCATCAGGGCCGGGCGGGGTACCGGTACGACTCGGCGGCCTGTTATTCGTGTCATCCACGTGGATCGGCTGGTTAGAGGCCCCTCATGCCTTACCGAACATTCATCACCGTGTGCGCGCTGGCATTCGCCGTGGCTGGCTCCACGGCGCCAGCGTTCGCTCAGGCGCAGGATTTGCCTCGCTGGGCTCGTGTGTCGTTCTTTGCGCAAGGAGCGAGCACGACACCCACTGACGGCGGTGACTCGTCGACCTTCACCGAGTTGACCACCTCACTACAGGCCGAGTCCGCGCATCATGCCGCCGGCGGGTTCTTCGAGTACGGCGTGAATGTGAGATTCGCCGCCTATCCTTCGTCGCAGGGGCGCACGCAGCGCGTGTCGATTTATGACGCGTACGTCGCCGGAGGGTTCATGGGCGGCCACCTGTTCGTCAAAGGCGGACAGATGTGGCTGACTGATCTGGGCGGGCTCGGCGCCGTCTCTGGTGGGCTCATCGAGTATCGACAGCTCAAGAAGGCCAAGGGTCTGCGATGGCGCGGCGCGGCGTTCGGAGGGGTCGAACCCGAACCTCTCAACTTCGGCATCGTGTCGGGCATCACCAAGTACGGGGGCTACGTGGCCGTCGACGGCAATGGAGCCCAGAAGCACGTCGTCGGCTATGTGATGGTGAGGAATCAGGGTCTGACTGAGCGGTCCGTCGTCTCGATCACGAATTTCATCCCGGCGGGTCGCCAGTTCTTTCTCTACCAGGCAGCCGAGATCAATCTTGGCGGGGCCGGCGGACAGGGCAAGACCGGAGTCGGATATTTCTTTGTCAACGCCAACGCATCACCGACCAACAGAGTGTCCGCCCAGTTCACGTACCATCGCGGACAGTCCATCGACTTCAGGTCGATTACCGACGACATCCTCAACGGTCGGCCCGTGTCCGCAAAGTCGCTGGATGGATTCCTGTTCGAGTCGATCGGCGGCCGGCTGACGCTCCAGGTCGCCAAGACCCTGCGGGTGTTCGGGGGCTATTCGCAGGACAAGAACGGCAGCTCGACCGCGCCGGTGAACCGCGTCTCGTTTGGTGCCTCTTCGTCGAATCTGTTGAGGACGGGTCTGGACATCTACGTGTCCGACTATCGGTACAGCGGTGGCACCGGTTCGTCGTACGACTCCTGGTACGTGTCGGCCGGCCGCAGCCTCACACCCCGGATCTATGTGTCGGGTGAGTATTCGTCATCACTGTCGGTCGTGCGGTACGTTCAGTCGTCCGGCTTCATCATTGAGAGCCGGCCCAGCACGAAGCGTTTCGGCGGCACCGCGATCGTCCACGTGGGAAGAAGGGGCTCCCTCCTCTTCACGTTCGATCATACGCAGGACACCAACCGCAAGGAAAACCGCTTCCTGGTTGGACTCAACTTCCGTTTCTAAGCCCTGACGCGGCTTGCAACACCCTGCCTGGACGAGGCTCGCGCGAGGCGAGTTGCCGGGGAGGGCCTCGCCTGTCTCGAACAGGCGGCGGCCCTCACTTTCGGGAACTTCCAGTCCGCCCAAACCGAATACAGATCGAACACGTCGTACCGGGAGGACATGGCTGTCGACACATCGACCAATCGGGTTCCAGATGACGAACTGGTGAGGCGGATCGCGGAGGGCCACCAACCGGCGTTCGCCGAGTTGTTTCGGCGGCTCCATCCCGCGGTGTTCCGGTTCGCGCTGCACATGGCGGGCTCGGTCTCCACAGCCGACGACGTGGTTCAGGACGTGTTTCTGATTGTGATGCGCGACGCCGGTCGCTACCAGTCCGGTCGTGCCGCGGTAACGGCCTGGTTGTGCGGAATCGCCCGGAATTGCATCCGGCAGCGGATGCACCGTGATCGCCGGCTGACGCCTCTCGATCCTGTGAGTGACCACGAACGGGCGTCGGACACAAGCGGACCGGCAGATCCACTAGCCGGCCTTCTCCGCGCCGAGCGCGCCGACGCGCTGCGCCGGGCTGTCCAGACCCTGCCGGTGCCCTACAGGGAGGCATTGGTGCTGTGCGACCTCCAGGAGATGACGTACGAGGATGCGGCTCAGGTGCTCGAATGCCCGATTGGAACGGTGCGTTCGCGGCTGCATCGGGCGCGCGCGCTGCTCGCGACGAAGGTTCTTGGGACCGAACGCCAGGGGGTGGAGCCGCGGGTGGACCTGCGAACCGGGGAGCCGGATCAGGCGCAGCCCGCGGATGACGCTGAACGAGCAGCCCGACGGGGTGGAATCGACGTCGGAGGGTGTTACGTATGAACTGCCGCGAATTCGAGGCCGACATCGTGGACCTGGCTCGTGGGGCAGATCTGGACGCTGCTCTTCCAGAGCGCCTGGGCCAACATCTCGGCGAGTGCGCCATGTGCATGGCTCGCCTCGAACGCGAGCGGCACCTGACGCGGCAACTGAAGGAGCTGGCCGGCTCCGCGCCTTCGTCTTCGCGGGCAGCGGCCATCGAGCAGGAACTGCTCCGAGCGTTTGCCGAACGGCACGCGAATGCGTCCAGACCGGTCGCCGAAGAGGCCCAATCGTTCGTCGCATTGCCTGGGAAGCGACGCTGGCTTGCCGCGGCAGCCGTCCTGCTGCTCGCGACGGCGGCGTGGATGGGCTCGGCGCTGTGGTGGCCTGCAGGAGAGGTGAAGCCTGATTCGACGCGCGCCGCGGTCAATCCGGCGGTACCCGGTCCGGCAATTCCGGACACATTGGAGGGCGTGGATCGACGGGTCGAGGCGCAGGCCAATGACGCTGGCGCTCGGAATCAAGCTCCCGTGGCGCGTGCGGCGCAAAGCGAAGGCGCTCGCGTCGAGCGTGCAGGCGGCGGGAACGTGCTGCGCTTTGTCACGCTGCCAACGGCCGTCGGCCTTCCCGGGCTCGAAAGCGGACGCATCGTCCGCGTGGAACTATCGACGGCCATGCTGCCGGCATATGGGTTCGACGTGAATCCCGAGACGCCCGCGGCCGTCGTTGAAGCCGACGTGCTGGTAGGTCAGGACGGTCAGCCGAGGGCCATCAGGTTCGTGAGTCTTAATGCAATTCCAAGGAGATAGCCATGAAGACGACGTTAACGGTAGTGGTGATGATGAGCCTGGCGGCCACGGCCGGCGCGCAGGTGGTCGTGCTCGACCAGCAGGCAAAGGTCGCTGCCGAACAGCGCCTGCAGGTGCTGCTCGAGAAGTCCTCGGCTGGCGGGCTTCATCTGTCGTTTGAGTCGCGTCCGGTGACCGGCGCACCTTACTCGGGCGAGGCCGTGACCGAAACAGTGCAGGTGCTCGGCGACGGCAATCGGATCATCAATCGGAACACGTCGAGGATTTATCGCGACGGCAAGGGCCGCACTCGACGGGAGATGCTGGGGCCCAACGGCCAGGTGACAAGCATCGTCATTACGGACCCGACCGGCGGAAAGAGCTACGTGATCGATCCGGGCACGAACATCGCTCACCTCAGCGGCGTCGTCACGACGTTCGCTTCTTCTGGCACCGCGCACGCGGAAGGCGGGATGAGCGGGGGCACGGTCGCGGTTTACAGTTCGGCGATCGCCGAGAAGGAACTGCAAGAGAGGATCGAGACCGAGAAGGCGTTGCAGGCAAAGATCGTGAGCGGGACGGAGTTGAAGACTCACGTCTCGACGGGACAGGCGGGCGGCGCCGGCGGTTCGCTCACGTGGGTCGGCGCGGGAAGTGCGGCCTCGAAATCGTCATCGAAGGAGGACCTGGGCCAGCAGACGATTGAAGGCGTGCTGGCCAATGGCACGCGCACGACCACGGTGATTGCTGCCGGGGCTATCGGGAACGAGCAACCCATCACGGTGGTGTCGGAGGAGTGGACTTCGCCAGAACTCAAGGTGCTCGTGATGACCAGACATGCCGATCCCCGCGCCGGCGAGACGACGTACCGGCTGACCGGCATCAGCAGGAACGAGCCGAACCCGTCGCTGTTCGATTTGCCTGCCGGGGTCACCGTGAAGTAGGAGACAGTCTCGCGCCCAATCGCCGACAGGGATGCGATGCCCTGTCGGCGGTCGACCCCCGCACACGATACCCGCCCCGCTTACGCTATACGGATCATGCCTCGTCTGCGGCCAGACCGATGAGCCGCATCAGCTTCAGTGCATTGCGGGACGTCGCGACGCCGGGCCTGAGCCGGTAGTCGAACGACAGCTGAGCCGCGTCGGCGGCGCCGTCGATCGCCTCGGTAAAGTGAACCGCGTCGGCCGCCGCACGGATATCGTCCACCTCCGCGAGCGACAGGTCGTGAGAGGTCAGTGCGCCAATCGCAGGTCGCGCAAGCAGATGTCGGAGGATCGTTCTGACGGCAATCTGCCGCTCTGCGGTGTTGGTGCCCTGGAGAATTTCGTCGAGCAGATACAGAAGCACCGGCGCATCGGCGCAGTCTGTGGAGGCGGGGGCCATCACCTGTCGCAAGCGGTTGAGCGACGCCATGAAGTAAGACGTGCCGAGTTCGAGTGAGTCCTGAACCCGCATCATGGTGCGCAGTTCGACCCGCGGGAGCGCAAGAAACGATGCACAGACGGGACCGCCTGCTTCGGCCAGCACCACGTTGACGCCGACGGCGCGCAGCATCGTGCTCTTGCCGGACATGTTCGACCCAGTCACAAACAGAAACCGGCCGGCCGGGCCTATGCGCAGGTCGTTGGCCACACGGACGCCGCGCGGCAGCAGCGGGTGGGCCAGGTCGCGGGCGTCGACGACCGGAGGCATCGCCACGGCGAGTTCAGGAAATGTCCAGTCGGGATTGTCGTGGCTCAGCCCGGCGAGAGCCGACAAGGCCTCTAATTCACCGACCGTGTCGAACCAGCGTCTCACCCCTCCGCCCGATGCCACTGTCCAACGCTCCAGCTCGTGGAGCACGTGGAGATCCCACAGCAGGATGGCATTGAGGGGCATGTGGATCAGACTGGAATGGCGCAAGTCGGCGAAGCCCATGATGCGGTCCAATCGCCGGAAGGCCGCGTCGGCCGCCGCGTGACCAGACCCGAGTGTCGAGACGAGGCTGGTCAAGCTGCTCGACCGAAATGCGTGTCCGCGCACAACGCGAAAGAGCCGCTCGCCATGTTCGCGGGCTGACTGCTGTGCCTCAATCCCGTCGAACGTGGCGCGCAGTCGACGTCCGCACGCGTACCACACGACCAGGTTTGCCAGGATCACCAGCATCCCGTAGGAGGGGAATTCCATCACGCCGGCCCCGCGCAGCGCGATCAGACCCACGGCGAGCGCGGGCAAGATCCGTGATAACCCGATGAGCCACCGGCGACCGAGCAGCCAGGGCGGTTGCTCGGCCCAGCTCACAAATCGCTCCAGCCGCCCTGCATCGAATGCCGCCAGAGACCCGAGCGCGTTGACCTGCTGCCGCCACTCGAGTTCAGGGGCCAGTTCGGCAATA
>Ga0334722_10005486_pt1 | contig 12784 bp, 11 predicted proteins | sample C3_bottom_MG_FD_207210 | JGI IMG/M metagenome (GOLD analysis project Ga0334722, IMG submission 207210) | Sediment microbial communities from Yellowstone Lake, YNP, Wyoming, USA - C3_bottom | ecosystem: Environmental > Aquatic > Freshwater > Lake > Sediment | place: USA: Wyoming | collected...
ACCGGCAGCTGGGTGATCCGGTGCTTGTGGCCGGTGAGTTTATCCAGACTCTCGCAGAGATTTTTCACCGCCGGATGCTCGACCCTGGTGGTGACGATATGGCGCTTTCCAGGGAAGGACTGCAAGGCCGAGAGAATAGCGGTGGAGTCGGACTCCGTGCCGCAACTGGTAAAGATCAGCTCGTCGGGCTGGGCGCCGAGGAGCGCGGCGATCTTGCCCCGTGCCTCCTCCACCGCCCTGCCCACCTGACCGCCAAAGGTATGCATACTGGAGGGGTTGCCGTACAGCTCGGAATAATAGGGGAGCATGACCTCAACCACCTCTGGGGCAACCCGGGTGGTGGCGTTATTGTCCATATACACCGTATTCATTATTTCCCCTCCTCAACGATCAGGGTGTCCAGCACCTGCTCGCGCAGCTTCTTTTCCACATACTCCTTCAAGGTGGTCTGCGACTTCTTGCAGGAGCCGCAAGCCCCGCGCAGGGAAACAATGACAAAATCGCCATCCACGTCGATCAATTCGATATCGCCGCCATCCTTACGCAGAGCGGGCCGGACCTCCCGTTCGAGCACCTCTTCGATCCGCTTGATCTTCTGGAGGGTGGTAAGCCGGCCTGGCCGCTGGTCAAGGATCAACGGCTTCGTCTCATGCCGGACCTCCCGCAGGATCTCTTCCAAGCGGGGAATGCATTTGCCGCAGCCGCCGCCCGCCTTGGTGAAGTTGGTGATTTCCTCCACGGTCTGAAGCTTGTTTTCCTCGATAGCCCGTTTCACCTCAAGGTCGGTGACCCCGAAGCATTCGCAGACCACCTCCCCTTCCGCCATGGGCAAAGGGATGCCGCGATAATAGGCAATAGCGGCTTCCAAGGCCTCACGGCCCATGACCGAACAGTGCATCTTCTCCTTGGGCAGGCCGCCCAGATAATCGGCAATGTCCTGGTTGGTAATCTTTTCCGCCTCCACAAGGGGGATGCCCTTGATCATCTCGGTAAGCGCCGAGGAGGAAGCAATGGCGCTGGCGCAGCCAAAGGTCTTGAATTTGGCGTCGGCAATCCGCTCGTTCTCGTCCAGCTTCAAATAGAGGGTCAAGGCATCGCCGCAGGCAAGGGAGCCGACCTCGCCGATCCCGTCCGCATTCTCAATCACACCCACATTCCGGGGATTCATGAAATGATCCCGAACCTTGTCCGTATATTCCCACATAGTATTTTCTCCAGGCAATCAAAGCAAAAGAGGCAGATCGTGCGGCGGCCAACTTCCCGCAAACACGCGCCATCCAAGTTAATCGTTCATCCAGCAAGACAGCCCCCGCAAGCAGCGTCAGAGCTGTGCAATCAAAAAAACTCGAACAACTCGTCACCCCGGCGAAAGCCGGGGTCCAGCCTTACTGTTACTGTCAGAAAAAACTGGATTCCGGCCTTCGCCGGAATGACGGAATTTCACATTGATTGAATTGTCACGATTCAATCAATCAAAAGGAACTGGTTAATTTATTTTTTCAATGTTCAAAAAGCAAGAATAATCCGAGAGCTACCGCCAGGAGCCTTTCAACACCCTACGAGTCCGCGCCATCCCCGTCATGCAGATGCTGCCAGATCTGAGCAGCCAGGGCCGGACCTATCCCCGGCACCGCACCAAGCGCCTCTACGCTTGCCTGGGTCAACCGGTGCATGCTACCAAGCTCCCGCAGCAGCAACTCCTTCCGCACCTTGCCCACCCCGGGGATCTTCTCCAAAGCAGAAGTCAGGCTCTCTTTTCCCCGCAATCTCCGGTGAATGGTTATGCCGTAGCGGTGCGCCTCGTCCCTGATCCGCATGAGATAAAGGAGCACAGGGGAATGCCTGTCCAGGATGATCGAATTTTTCCGCCCTGGCCGGTAGAGCTTCTCCCCTTCCTCTGCCTTTTCCTTGGCAATACCGGCAAGCTCCACCCCGCCGGGAATTCCCAGCTCGGCCAAGGCATGCATAGCCACGCCGAGCTGGCCCTTGCCGCCGTCCACCAGGAAAAGATCGGGCATATCCCCTTCCGCCAGCCCCTTGGCAAAGCGCCGGGCCAGCACCTCGCCCATCATGGCATAATCGTCCGGCCCCTCCACGGTGTGGATGGCATAATGCCGGTAGCGATCCTTGGCCATCTCCCCGCCGACAAAGCAGACCAGGGAACCCACCGCCTGCTTGCCACCCAGGTTGGAAATGTCCAGACACTCGATTCGCTCCGGCAGCCTGGCCAGGCCAAACGTCTTTTGCAGCCCCTCGGCCAGCACCTGCCAAGAGACCTGTTTGCTCTTTTTCGCGGCCAAAACCTGCCGGGCATTGGTCTCGGCCATCTCCAGCAGACGCACCCTGTCCCCCCGCTGCGGGCAGGCAATGGCCACCGCGCTGCCCTTTTCTTCGCTCAACCATTCCGCCAACAGCGAATCATCGGTTCCGGCAAAGGGCAACAAAATCTCCTGGGGAAGGTAGCGCCCCTCCTCGCCGTAAAACCGGGAGAGCACCTCGGTGAGCACTTCCGGATCGGAGCCCACCGGCTCGGCAAGAAAAAAGGCCTGCTGGCCGATGATTACCCCCTTGCGGATAAAGAGCAGGGCCACGGCCACGGAAGCGTCTTGGCGGACAAAGCCCAGCACATCCTGATCCCGGCCGTGCGCCGCCACCACCTGCTGCTTTTCCAGGGTCTTGTTCAGGGAACCAATCCGGTCCCGCAGCGCCGCCGCCTCCTCAAAGCGCAGGTCTGCCGCAGCCAGGGCCATCTTCCGGGACAGCTCCTTGACCAGCTCCTGGTTCTTCCCCTCCAGCACCAGGAGGACATTCTTCACCAGCTCCCGGTACTCCTCGCGGCTTACCTTATCCGCGCAGGGGGCAAGGCAGCGGCCCATCTGGTGATTGAGACAGGGCCGGGACTTGGGCTTCAGGCTCTTTTCCTTGCAGCGGCGCAAAGGAAAGAGCGAATTGAGGTAGCGGATGGTTTCCCACATGGCCGAGGGAGAGGAAAAAGGGCCGAAATACCGGGCGCCGTCCTTGACCCGCCGCCGGGTCATCACCAGCCTGGGCCACGCCTCCTGCACCGTCACCTTGAGAAGCGGATAATTCTTATCGTCGCGGAGGATGACATTGTACTTGGGCCGGTGCTGCTTGATCAGCGAGGACTCAAGGATGAGGGCCTCTTTTTCCGTATTGGTGACAATGGTCTCGATGAGGCGCACCTGGGAGAGCAGCATCGCGGTTTTGCCGTGCTGGGCCTGATCGATGCGGGCGTAGGAGGAAAGCCGCTTGCGCAGCTCCCTGGCCTTGCCGACATAGAGCACCTCGTCAGCCTTGCTCTTCATCAGATAGACGCCGGGCTTCAAGGGAACGGTTGGGAGAAATTCTTTGAAATCAAATGGGGGCATGATCACCGTCATCCGGCGCTGTTGTTGAGTGTGAAGGAATTTTCTGCCGCAAACAGGCCAAGGATCTTGCGATATGACTACCCCTCCCGGATATTTTTGTCAAACAAGCAGACCCTCTTTCTGGGAACCATCCCTGTTTCTGCTTGGCCTAACTCCGGCTTCAACAAAAAATACTTTTGACGTCACGCGTACAAGGGGTATAATTGTTTTATGATCAAAAGCTTCAAGGACAAAAAAACTAAAAAACTGCATGAGGGGGAATGTGCCGGCATTTTTCAATCCTTTTACAGACAGGCGGAGAAGCGACTGCGCATCCTTGATGCCGCCGACACCATCGAAGCACTCATGCTCCTGCCCAGCAACCGGTTCAAAGCCCTCAGCGGTGACCGCCAGGGACAGTTTAGCATCAGAATCAATGACCAGTGGCGTATCTGTTTTACATGGCATAACGATGGCCCGCATAATGTTGAAATCGTCGACTACCATTAAAGGTGAACAAAATGAGCAGAACTCCCATACACCCCGGTGAAATTCTCGCCGAGGAACTTGCCGAACTCAATATGAGCGCCTCCGAGCTGGCCAAGAATATCCATGTGCCGCCCAACCGTATATCCCAAATTTTGGCGGGAAAACGCTCCATCACCGCCGAGACCGCACTAAGACTCGGGAAATGGTTTGGCACCGGTCCGCATATCTGGTTGAACCTCCAGCACACCTATGATCTTGACCTCATCCAGCAAGACCTCAAGTCCACCCTTGACGAAATCAAAACAAGAGTGGCTGCATAAAATTAGGGCCACCCCACAAAACCACGTGTTGTGGGGTGGCCCCGGTTAGTACAATTTGGGACAGACAGAGTTGAGGAGGGGACAGAAGGTGCAATAGAAAAATAGATAACACCGTCCCCCGCCTTCCCCCAAGGGTGGTCAATGAATATCCGCTGGTGACTGATGCCGGGATGCTCGCAGAGATCGGCGACTGGCATCTTTTCCTATCAAAAGGAGATGAAGGCTTGATGTTTTGCGCGAAAAGACGCTGACCGGGCGACCTTATGGCAGCGCGACATCTACGTGTCAAAGGGATTAGGAGAGGATGATGCGAACAGGTAAGAATTTTAACCAGTGGGAATGGGTAGTGATTGTCCTTTTTGTGCTATGGGCTTTGGGTGCATATGAACGAGGTAAAGAAATCTCCAAAACCCCGGCAATGACGGGACCAACCGTCGAACCGGGTGATCCCTGGATTCCCCAAATGATACGGGATGAGGGATTCTCCTGCCCATCTACCACGGGAGGAACCTACATAGGGCCAGGACAAGACGGAGGGGTTATGTTTAAGGTGGTTTGTAGTAACAATCTTGTTTATCGGGTAGTCACGAGGAAATTCGTTCATTGTGCGGAGCCGTGGGACGGGGAACAAAAGTGCTGGTAACTTGGTGGCTTTTTCTTATCCTGCTCCTCCAATTCCGCGCCCAAGGGGCCGAGCGCAGCCTTGAGCAACGCGGCCTGGGTCTCGATGACCTGATTAGCCCGCATGTTGGCAGCCGCCAGCAAAGGTTCCAGCTCGACAAGAAAGAAAACAGGGGCATGATCGCTGTCATCCGGCGCTGTTCTTGTGGCGGATAGGCCAAGGACTTTGCGATATGACTACCCTTCCCGTGCGATTTTGTCAAACAGGACGAGACTCATTGACTTGGATACACCCGTTGCCACCATACCGCATCTTCGCAAAACCCCGTATCTTTTGGGTGTTGATTGTGGAGCTGTATTCTGGTAACTACTTTTCAGGTATCAGGATGAGGCGTGGCCGAGGACTATCGGTAAGGCAACCGACACAGAGAGGCAAGGGAAAAGAAAATCTCAAGGATGGGTTGGGGTTGCCCCAAAAACCGGGCTCCGTCCCCATTTGTTCCATTTGTTCTTAAAACAATGGCAGGATAATTTTATATGTTGCCGATGGTATATGACTTTTGCGGAGAAAAAGTAAATGAAAACTCTTTTCATAATTTTAGTCATCTGTATGACTTCAACCAATGCACTTGCGCAGGCTCCAAAGAAGAAAGTTACCGAGCCTAAACCGCCAATACAAACAACATCACAGCCTCAACTGTGGGAAGCAGAACCTGAATCGTTACTGGGCATTAAATTGGGTGTGCCCATATCGGAGTCCTACCCCAAATGTAACGAGCGGCTGGATCGAAGTCCAAGCCCATTTGGTGCAACCTGCTGGAGCTCGTTTGATATAGCAAGCCATGTCACAATTGAGTACCCACCAGAAATTGGCTTAAGAATTTGGTCCGTTATGGGCATACCCATTGGAGGCTTGATTGAGAAAGTTTTTTTCACGTTCGACCATGCATATTACAGGGAAATGGCTGAACTATTAAAATCAAAATACGGCCCTCCGACGACAGAAAAGATAGTAACCTTACAAAACCGGATGGGTGCCTCCTTCGATTCCCTCCAATTAATTTGGGTAGGGAGGAATCTTACGCTCGAATATCATAGTAGAGCAACAAAAATTGACGAAGGCGCGGTCATTATCACCACCAAAAAATATTCAGAATCTAAAAAAATTAACACTGAGCCATACAAGGGCAATCTATGAGCTTTGACGGTCTAACGATAAAAAAACTATCTTTGTTGCGATTTTCTTGGCGGCCTTTGTTACCTGGGAGGTTCTGGGGTCAGGCTTGACTTTCGGACATTCTCCAGCTGAGACGATCAAAGGGGGACGTCCCTGTTTTAGTGACTTAACATCCCACCCAACTCCATAATAAGGAATCGAAGGGGACGTCCTTGATATTTTCAGTTTCAGGTAAATAAAGGACGGAGCCCGATTTTCAATATGCACTGAACAATGAAACTACGCCCCACAAAAAAGCCCCCGACACCTTCTGGCGCCGGGGGCTTTTCATAACCAGAAAAAACGCGGTACGAGTTATTCCTTCTCGTCCTCGCTCAAACCTTTCACAATAACCGCCCCCGCCAGCCCAAGCATACCGAGGTTCTTGACCTGATCCATGGCCGGCTTCAGCATGCGGGCCATGATGGTCCGGCGCAGATTGGCCTGGGGCATGGCCTGCGGGGTTGAGGTGGTGGTCAGCAGGTGCATGTCCTTTTTGTTGCCGTAATAACGGACATTAGGACCGATTTTCACCTTAGCGCTTTCCAGTTTGGCCGCGCCCTTCTGCACATACTTGGCAACCTCTGAATTGGGATCGTTCAGATCGCCGAATATCCGGGCGCGGGCCAGACAGGTCTGCACACAGGCAGGCTCCAACCCCTGGGCCAGACGCTCCACGCAGAACGTACATTTGTCGGCCTTGGGATCGCCCTCTTCCTCATTCACATAGCGGGCGCTGTACGGGCAGGCATCGGCGCAGGCGCCGCAACCGAGACAGCGCTCCTTGTCGATCTGCACCGTGCCGTTGAAGGGGTCCTTCCAGGTGGCAGCCACTTCCATCTTCTTGGTCGCCCCGCTTTTCGCATCAGTAAAGGTGGCCTCGACCTTGTCCGCCGGGCAGACCGCAACGCAGGCGGGCTTGTCGCAGTGATTGCACAGGCCAGGATAGTAGGTGGAAGCCAAGCCCTGGGGGGTTTTGCTGGGGCCGAGGCGTTTTACCCAGTTTCTCCGCCGCTCCCGCTCCGCGGAATCCTTGCCTACGGGAACCTCCCACTCGGCCCGGCAGGCGATGGCGCAGGCATGGCAGCCCACGCATTTCTCAAGATCTATAATCATTCCGTATTGACTCACGGCGTACCTCCATAAATCGAATTGGTTAATTTCCCTGCGGTATCAACACGCCAAAATAATCCTTTTTCAGGCGGGAATACTCAGCACCTTGCCATTCTTGACGAACTTGACGAAGTTGTTCCGCATGCCATGCGCCCCGGTTTCAGGGTCAACCGCCAGCTTGGTAATCAGGCTCTGATCGTCGATGCCCTTGCCCACGCCAACGGTCATGGCCGGATTCTTGGTGCCATAGCCATGCGCCATGTAGATCGTATCCTTGCGGATGCCAGGAGTAACCTTGAGCACACTGCTGGTCTGGGACTTGACTCCATCCTGGTTGACCAGTTCGATACGGTCGCCGTCTTTCAGTCCCATCTTTTTGGCGGATTCGTCATTGAGCCACACCGGATTTTCCGGCATCTCGTTAACCAGCCAAGCGTTGTTCTGGGAACGGTTGAAGGTATGGACCGGCGCTCGGCCATACACCAGGCGGGCAAAGCCCTTGGGCGGCTCCGGCACAGGAAGGTAGGTCGGTACTGCGGGGAAACCCGCCTCGGCAAGCTCCTGGCTGAAGAATTTCACCTTGAGCACCTTGCCGTAGGGATCAACGCCGGGCTGCACATGGATACCGTCCTCCTTGACCAGTTGCTCGATGGAAAGATTGGCTCCGGCAAGCGCCTTCTCGGTTTTTTCTTCCTGGGTCTTCACCGGAATGTGTTGTCCAAGGCCCATACGCTTGGCCAACTCGTTGGTGATCCAGACCGGATCCTTACGCTCATGATCAGCGGCAGCCATGGCTACCAGCGGCATACGGGCGGCGATATACTGCTCCTGCTTGCCGGACAGGTCCCACTGGGTGCCGGGCTTGATCATGTCGTACCGCTCCAGGTAGGAAGATTCCGGCAGCAGGATGTCGGCGTACATGGTGATGTCGGTTGGCATGATGTCGCAGACCATGACAAAATCCATCTGCTGGAGCATCTTGATGGTCAGATCCTCGCCGGGAACGGTCTGGATGGGGTTCTGGCCCCAAGCGACAAAGCCCTTGATCGCATACGGCTTGCCGGAAACAGCGGCGTCACGGATCAAATCCGTTGGGGTGCCAGGAGGCGAAAATGGATATTTTTTGGCCATCTTGTGCAGGGCATGCGCCTCGGCGTGTTCTTCGTTGATCTTGGGCCAGCCGCCTGCCTTGCCCACCTTGGGGCCTTTGCCGGCCACAAAGCCGCCCTTGACGCCGATGGCGCCCAACAGGCCGGTGAGGCAGGCCAGGGAACGCTCGCGCTGGAAGTCATTGCCGTTCCAGCTCACATGACGGCCCGGATGAATGGAGACATTCGGGGCGTTGGCAGCCAGCAGCTCGGCCACTTCCTTGATCTGCTTGGCCGGAATATCGCAGATTTTGGCGGCCCAATCCAAGGTGGCGTGGGAAATACCCTTGCTGAATTTGTCAAAGCCCTCGCCATTGGCCTCCACATAGGCCTTGTTGTACTTGCCGGTCTTGACCAGATGGTTCATGATCGCCAGCAGGAAGGCGGTATCGGTGCCGGGCTTGATCTTGACCCAGGTATGGGCCTTGGCTGCGGAGGCGGAAAAACGGGGATCAACCACCACCAGCTTGGCGCCGTTCTCCAGGCCCTTCAGGTAGCGCTTCACATGGGAAACGTGCACGTTCTCGCCAAAATGGCCGCCCAACAGGAAAATCACCTTGGCGTTGGCCATGTCCACATTCTCGTCCGGCGGAGTGTCCAGGGTGGCGACGTAGGCCATGTCGCGGATGCCGCGGCACTGAAAAAACGAGGCCTCGGAAATGTTCGGGGTGCCGACCACGTTTTCAAAAAATCCCATGGGATAGGTTGCCGACGAGCCATGGGGAAACATGGCAATACCATGGGGACCATGCATATCAACCACAGCCTTGAGTTTGTTGGCGCACTCGTCCAGGGCCTCGTCCCAGGTGATCCGCTTCCACTGGGGCGCGCCGCGCTTGCCCACGTTCTTCATGGGGAATTTCAGACGATCCGGATCGTACAACAGCTTGACCCCGCCATTGCCCCGGGCGCAGATGCTTGCGCCGTTGTCGATGCTCTTGGGGTTACCCTCAAGCTTCACCAGCTTGCCGTCCCGCACCTTGCCCACCAGCTGACAGCGCCAGAAGCACATCTCACACACCCCGCCCACCACGGTCTTGGTGTCGGCAAAGCTGCCGGGCGCGGTGAAGGGTTTCTTGACAAACGGGCTACTCGCCTGCGCCTGCCTGGCAAAACAGCCGGACATCGCTGCCGTGGCTGCCGCAAGGGATGCGGTCTGGAGAAATTTACGTCTCGTCAGATTCAAAGCCATTTCACATTTCCTCCCTTGTAAAAAAATCGATAAGATTGACTAAAACTCCATAAAAAGGGTGGCGACCCTCTTGTAAAATACGTGCCTGAAATTTGGGAAACCACGGCCTGAAATGCTGGGCCAGAAACAGCTCTTCCGCATCATTCTTGCCTTCCTCGGCAAGCAGGGCCAGAAATTCCAGCTCAAAGGAGATATGATCGGGGATATCCGCCTCGCCGACTAGATCGAAGCCCTGCTCGCGGTAAAAGGCCCTGGCCCTCTCGGCGCTGGGTCCGTAAAGCATGCCGTCGGCGCTGAGATAGACCGAACCGTATGGCGGCGCGATCACGGTGGGGATGGCGTTGACAAACAGACGGGTATGTTCCACCTGCAAAGGCTCCAGCCAGTCATCGCTTTCAAAGAGTGACTGCCCAAGTGCCTGGGTCTCGGTATCCCAGCCAAGCTCGGCCAGAAAGGTATCGAGCACGGAGAAATAATCCGCCTGCATCCAGTCTGGGCTGGGGTAACGCATGGACTGGGCGAGAAAGCGGTAGATCTCCGCCATGCTGATCGAAGTGGTTTGGGTCATGGTCTTTACCTGGGGGGAAAAAATATCGTTATGAAAAAGCACGCTCACCGGATGATGCGCCATCACATCGAAGAGCCGCCAGCAGCACAAAAAAGATTCCTATCCGGTGAGCGTTTACAAGGAGAGGAGGCAACGAAAAAGCTTTACCACGATGCACCCCCGTTGCAAATGCGGCAAATTGTCGCATCTGCAACGGGGGTGCAGGTTACACTTCAACTTCCGGGAGAATAGTGGTAAGCATCAGGGGTTGCTTTCCCCATTAAAGAATGAGGTCATTCTGTGCATACTGCCGTCCAAGAGAACAATTTCAGCGGTGAAGAAAAAAACCCCGCCCCGGCCAAAATAGCCCTAGCCTGGCTGCTCCATCTGCGCTGGGGTGCGGTAGCGGCCCAGGTTCTTCTGGTGCTGATCGCCATCTTTTTTCTTAAAATCAGTCTTCCCTACCGGATTATCTCCGGCATCCTGGCCTTTGAGATCAGCACCAACCTCCTGTTCGGCTTCCTGAAAAAGAAAGAAATGGCCCTGCCCGACCAGCTTTTCGGGCTGGTCATGTTCCTGGATACCGCCCTGCTCACCGGTCTTATCTACTATTCCGGCGGCCCCATGAACCCGTTCACCTTTCTCTATCTGGTGCATATCACCCTGGGCGCCATCCTCATGCCGCCCGGCTGGTCATGGAGCCTGGCCTTTTTCACCACCGGCTGCTATGCCACCCTTTTCTTTCTCCCGGCCCAAGGAGACCTGGGCCAGTCCTGTCATCCGGACCCTACAATGCTGGCAACCCTGAGCGACCCACTGAAGATCCACCTCCAGGGCATGTGGGTCGCCTTTGCCGTGACTGCGTTTTTCATTGTTTTCTTTGTCAGCCGGATTCAATTGGCCCTGGCTCGGCACCAAAAAACCCTGGCTGATCTCCAGGAGGAAAAAACCAAAAGCGAACGCATGGCCTCCTTGGCCACCCTGGCCGCCGGAGCGGCGCATGAGTTTTCCACCCCACTGTCAACCATCGCCGTGGCCGCTGGCGAGATGCTCCATAGCCTGAAGAAAAACAACAGCGCAGACTGCCAGGAACTTCTGGCCGATGTCGTCCTGATCCGCGCTCAGGTTGCTCGGTGCAAGGACATCCTCTTTCACCTGGCCGCCGATGCCGGAGACCAGATGGGTGAGGCCTTCACGGATTTCTCCCTGGACGGGCTCATGGAAAATCTGCTCGACACCTTTCCCGGCACCAGCAAAAATCAGCTACAATATATAAATAAGACGGGCGATCTTTCGATAAGGATGCCGCTTCGTACCCTGCGCCGCATTATCCGGGGCCTTATCAAGAATGCCCTGGATGCCGGTCCGAGCGCGCCGGTTCAGGTGGAGTGCCGTCAAGACGCAATCCGGCTCTATATTGAAGTCACGGACAATGGCTCCGGCATGGCCCCGGACATTGCCGACCGGGCGACGGAGCCGTTTTTCACCACCAAGGAACCGGGCAAAGGATTGGGGCTTGGTCTCTTTCTTGCCAAATCAATAGCCGAAAGGTTTGGCGGTGGCTTAAGCCTGATTTCCCAGCCGGGCAAAGGCTCGAAGATAACGCTGTTCTTTGCCCTACAACAGATCACTGCCGGTACGCCGGAGGCATTTCATGGATAAGACGATTCTTCTGGTAGATGACGAGGAGCTGTTCCGAGAGCGGTTGGCAAGGGCCTTTAGCCAGCGGAGTTTCACGGTTTTCACCGCCGGTAATTTCGATGAGGCCATGCGGGTTATTGGCGAAAAGAAACCGACCATGGGAGTGATCGATCTGAAAATGCCGGGCAGATCCGGGCTGGAACTCATCGCCGCAGCCAGGGAGATCAACCCGAACATGCAGATGGTCGTGCTCACCGGCTACGGCAGCATCGCCACGGCCACGGAAGCGGTCCGGCTGGGCGCGCTCTATTACCTGCCCAAGCCGGCGGATGTGGACGATATCCTCGGCGCCTTTGCCAGAAACCCAGGGCTTAACTTGGAGGTGGACCAGGATGAGTTCTCGGCCCCTTCCCTGGCCCGGGCGGAATGGGAACACATCAATCGCGTACTCACCGACTGTGACGGCAACATCTCCTTGGCCGCCAAAAAACTCGATCTGCACCGAAGAACCCTGCAACGAAAGCTACAAAAATATCCTCCCAACAAATAAACCCAGCAACCTTTACACAAGGAGACGAGCATGCACACCAAACAGACAGACAACACATACGGAAGACGGCTTATCCTCGTGGTTTTGAGCGCAGCAATGCTGCTGACCAGCAGCATTGCCCTGGCCGCTGGCCCGGAACCCCAGACGATCACCGAAGGGATGAGTTGCGCGGCCTGCGGCATGTATCCGCAACGCTACCCCCAATGGCAGACCCAGGTGATTTTCACCGATGGCGCCATGGCCGCCTTTGACGGCAACAAATGCATGTTCCGCTTTCTCCTCAACATGCAGAAATTCGCACCCGAACGCAAGGCGGAGCAGGTCGCCGCCATCTGGGTCAAGGATTTCAAAACCAGCAAATGGCTTGACGGCAAGGCCGCCCATTACGTGATCGACAGCAAGGAGATGGGACCCATGGGCAAGGAACTTATCCCCTTTGCCACCCGTGCTGCGGCGGAAGAATTCCAGAAGGCCAACGGCGGCACCATCGAGACCTTTGCAAACATCAGCATGGACACCATCAGGCCGCTCATGGGCGGAATGCACATGCAGATGAATATGCCGCGCCCTCCCATGCAG